>Ga0335071_10001718_pt1 | contig 23613 bp, 16 predicted proteins | sample Lox_Sample_15_FD_206724 | JGI IMG/M metagenome (GOLD analysis project Ga0335071, IMG submission 206724) | Soil microbial communities from Loxahatchee National Wildlife Refuge, Florida, United States - Lox_Sample_1.5 | ecosystem: Environmental > Terrestrial > Soil > Wetlands | place: USA... | reverse complement strand
CGCCGGCCGTCGGGCAGGTCGACTCCGCTCATGCGGCTCTGCGCCGTGAATGGCACGAAGTGGGCGTCGGGTTTCGAGGGCCCCGTCAGCGCCCGACTCTGGGCCAGGGCCACGATGCTCTTGCCTTCGGGGGTCTCGTCGGCCATGGAGGCCAGCGCGGCCAGCCTCCCCACCTCCCCGGCCGAACGCCTCCCGATCGGGATGAACTCGGTCGCGCGGCGATTGCCGATGGTGATGGTGCCGGTCTTGTCCAGGAGGAGGGTATCCACGTCGCCGGCCACTTCCACCGCCTTGCCGCTCTTGGCGATGATGTTGGCGGCCAGGGCGCGGTCCATGCCGGCGATGCCGATGGCCGCGAGCAGGCCACCGATGGTGGTGGGGATCAGGCACACGAGGAGCGCGACCAGGGTGGGGACGTCGGTGCCGAGGCTCCTGATGGGCTCGGGCAGACCCAGATACCTCATCATGTATTGCTCTGCGTTCCACGCCATCGCCCACAACGGCACCACGACGATCAGGAAGATCAGGGTGAAGGCAGTGAGGACGAGCGCGAGGGAGATCTCGTTCGGCGTGCGCTGGCGCACCGCGCCCTCGACGAGGGCGATCATCTGATCGAGGAACGATTCGCCGGGACGCGCGGTGATGCGCACGACGATCCGGTCGGACAGCACGAGCGTACCTCCGGTGACCCCCGAGCGGTCACCGCCCGCCTCCCGGATCACCGGGGCGGATTCGCCGGTGACCGCCGACTCGTCCACGGTCGCGATGCCTTCGACGATCTCGCCATCGCTCGGAATGATCTGCCCCGCCAGCACGAGCACCAGATCGTCCGGTCTCAGCGCGGTCGACGTGATCTGCTCGAGCCGGCCGATATCCTCGAGGCCTGTTCCGGTCAGGCGGAACGCGGGCGTGTCGCGCCGCGCGCGCCGCAACGATTCCGCCTGGGCCTTTCCCCGCTCCTCGGCCACGGCCGTGGCGAAATTCGCGAAGAGCACGGTGAGGGACAACCAGACAGCCAGGCCGATGAAATACGTGATGGGGACCGGACTCGTGGCGGCTCCTCGCGCGGCCTCGACGATGAACAGGAGGGTCAGGAACGCTCCGATCTCGACGACGAACATCACCGGGTTCTTCCACTGGATGTCCGGGCGCAGCATCACGAAGGCCTGTCTGATGGCGGCCCGCACCACCTCGGCCGTGAACAGGGTCCGCCGCCGGACCCGGCGAGGCGGCCGCACGCCAGAGGGTGGCGGTTCGCTCCTCCAAGGCGTCCCCGTCGCGACCGCCACCGGTTCCATGCCACCCGCTCCTGTCTGCTAGCCCCCGAAGGGGATCGGGCCCAGGTGCTCGGCCAGTGGTCCCAGCGCGGCCACAGGAAGGAAGAGAAGTGCTCCGATGATGAGGATCGTCCCGAGCAGGAGGAATCCGAACGTGGGGGTGTCGTCCCTCAGCGTCCCCATCGTCACCGGGGACCTCTTCTTTCGTCCCAGCCCCGCGGCCAGGGCCATGGGCGCCACGATGGGGATGTAGCGGGCAAAGAGCATGACGAGGCCGCCCGCGATGTCCCACTGCCGTGCGGACGGAGCGGGGCTCGGGTTCGCGTTGAATCCGTACGTCACGTTCAATCCATTGAAGGCGGCGCCATTGTTGGCCGAGGACGAGGAGAACTGAAAGACGATCTGCGAGAGCCCGTGCGCCCCGGGATTGCTCACGGCCTCCATGCCCCAGGGCGTCGCGGCGAACAGGCCGCTCGGCCCGAGGATCATGATGGGGTGGACGAGAAGAGCGAGCATGGCCAGCTTCATCTCGCGCGCTCCGACCTTGCGGGCGAGGTACTCCGGACTGCGCCCCACCATCTGGCCGGTGACGAAGATGCCGATGATAAGGAACACGAGCAGGTTGATCATGCCCACGCCCTTGCCCCCGTAGATGCAGTTGAGCCACATGCCGACGAAGGGCGAGAGGGCGGCCAAGGGATTCAGGCTGTCGAGCTCGCAGTTCACCGCGCCACAGGTGAAGGTGGTCGTGATGGCCGCGAACGTCGCGCCCGCCGAGGTGCCGAAGCGCAGCTCCTTGCCCTCGAGATTGCCGAGCTTCTGGTCCACGGGGAGGCCGGCCACGGCCGGGATGGCGAGGACGTAGCGACCCCCGGGCGCCTGCGCGCTCGGGATCTCGAACTCCGCCGCGGCCCGTGAGGTCAGCCCGGAATTCGGCCGCAGCGTGTCCCAGTAGATGGACCAGCCGATGAGGGCGACCAGCACTGTGAACATGACGCAGTAGATGACCACGGCGTGACGGAGCCTCCCCAGCATCCGGCCGTACATCAGGACGAGCGCCATCGGGAACAGCATCATGAGGAGGGTGGTGAGGACGTTGGTCCAGGCGCTCGGGTTCTCCAGCGGGTGCGCGGAGTTCATGCCGTAGAATCCGCCGCCGTTCGTGCCCAGCATCTTGATGGGGACGAAGGCGGCCAGCGGCCCCACCGCGATCTGCTGGATCCTCGGCTCACCCTTGTCGGTGGCGTCCATCGCGCCCGTCTCGAGCGGCGCGACCTCGACCGCGGTCTGGTACGTCATGGGCATGCCCTGCTGGAGGAAGAAAATGCCCGCCACGAGGACGATGGGCAGGAACGTGTAGATGAGGACCCGCCACATGTCGACGAAGAAGTTGCCGATGGTCTCCTCGCCCCGGAGCGAGCGGATGATGGCGGTCAGGGCACAGAGGCCGACGGCGGCCGACAGGAACAGATTGGGAATGGCGAAGAACAGCTGGCTGAAGATGGACAGGTGCTGATCGCCGGCATAGTGCTGGACATCCGTGTTGGTCATGAAGGAGATGACGCTGTGGAAGATGGTCGTCGGCGCCAGCATCCCGCGGCCGAGCGGGTTCAGCGGCATGACGGGCTGCAGCGCGAGAACGAGGAAGCCGTAGACGAAGAGCGCGGCATTGAACACGAGCAGCGCGATCGTGTACTGCTTCCAGTCCTGGGGCCCGCTGTCGAGGCGCCGCTCGAACCACTGCAGCGCGCGCGGCGCGCGAAAGGCCCCGTCCATGATCCAGGCGAGGTAGCGGCTGAGCGGGATCGACAGGGCCACCGCGCTGATGACGATCAGGAAGGGCAGGAGCCACACGGCAGGCTCCTCAGAACCATTCGGGGCGGATCAGGGCCACGAGCAGGTACACGAACACGAGCGCGGCAACGCCTACCGTGAAGTAGAGCACGCCCTCGCCTCAGATCTTGTCGCAGGCGCTTACGAACGCGAGACAGAGAGCCATGCCGACCAGACCCAGCAGAAACAGGGCGGGTAACCACACCATCAGGCTCATGGGATTCTCCCTCGCCCGCGATGAAGTGCAGGATGTGCGCCAACTCGAAACGAAAGCCTTTGCGCAGCCTTAGACGTGGCAGCGTCGCCCTGGGCCACCGTCATGATGGGGAGCGTTTGCCTCAGGTGTCCCGAAGACCGGCCTTCCCGGATCCAGGGGTCAGGTCTTGCCTGCGCAGACGGCAAGCGCGACGCGCATGCCGTCGAGGATGTGGCGATGCAGCCGGTGGGCGAGCCATCGCTCGAAGGGACGCCAGAGCACCCGTGGTCGGAGGTGGCTACAATAGTGCGTCGTGAGCACGACCTCCGAGCCGTCCGTCACCGCCCGGATCTCGTACGATCCGTGGCTCATGGACACGCAGCTCTCGACGCCGAGGCGCTGCTCCAGCACGTCGAAGCGTACCAGGCGCGCGGGTTCGACGGCGGTGATGCGCTTCAGCAGATGGCCGCTGTCGTACGAGCAGCGGACGGTCGCTCCCACCCGCATCTTCTCTCCATCCGTGCGGATCGGCCTCGGCAGGAAGACGCGCAGGAACCACAGCGGGCGGCGCGGCACCTCTTCATAGAACAGGAGACTCTGCCACACCGCCTCGGGCGTCGCCTCGAGGTGCAGCGCCGTCTCCACGGCTTCGCTGCGCGCGTTGCGCGGGAAGAGGAGGCCGACGCGACTCGCCAGGTGGCGCAGGCTGACGCGCCGCGGGGAAGTGTGGTGTCTCACAGCGAGGTCGCGGGCCTGACGTCAACGACGCCCCAGAGCATGGCGCGGTCCTCGGGAGCGCGATTGGTTAGGAGAGCGGTCAGCGGCTCGCCGAAGCTGCGCAGCACCATGACCGCGTCCCGAGCAGCCGCGCGCTTCACGGCGGCGAAGAGCCGCGCGCGGTAGGAATCTTCGGCGCCATCGAGGATGTTCGAGAGCGTGAAGCCGTCGAAGCTTCCCCCGGGGACGGCCTCGAGATACGCGGCGGCATCGGCCTGCACGAGGCGAATTTCCTTGGCCGCCCGGGGCGCCGGCTCGTCGCCGAGCTCGCCGAGGAGCAGGGCACGCGCATACGGATTGGTGCGGTTCGGGTGCATGGAGAAGCCGCGCTGCAGGCGCGCGCGGACGACCGCGCCGAAGCGAGGAGGGAGACAGGCGAGGAGAGGGGCGGCGTAGGCCGCGCGGAGCAACGGTCGCGAGAAGAGGGTGTCCATGGCGGCCCGGAGTCGCCAGGTGTCGAGATGGCGCCGCCAGTACGCCGCCTGCTCCGCCGGCCGCTCGAGATCGAGAAAAGCGCGTAGCCGCGCAGGCCGCCAGCCGGCGAGGGGAAGGAGCGGGCGCCCGAAGGACATGAGCCGCTCAGCGGTGCCGCGAACCATTGGCTCACCCGCCATGCGCCGCTCCGCGTAGGCGAGCTGGGCAGGATTCAGGTCCACCGCCACTACCTCGTGGCGCGGGGCGAGCCTGAAGGCGGTGCACCCGGCCGACGCGATGCAGAAGATCCGGCCGCCCGGCCGGAACGCCGCGAGCTCGAGGGAGGCGTCCTCGTACATGCGGCCGAAGAGAACCTCCTGCGGCCCCGGGCCGCGATCAAGGCGTCCCTGCGTCCAGACACTCTCGCGGGCGGCGATGCTCATGGAGTGGTGCGGGAGAGACCGGCCGCGACCCAGACGAGAACCAGGAACGCGAAGTTCTTGACCACCATGCCCCCCGGATCGTGGATGAGGTGGCGAGCCCAGATGAGGCCGTTCGCATTCAACGTGATAAGGAGCAGCGTCTGCGCGAGCGCGCACAGGCCGGGGGCGATCCCGCTCAGGATCCAGAGGCCGAGGCCGATCTCGCCGACCCCGAGCGCGGTGAGGAACAGCGCGCCCACGCGGGGGCCGAAGTAGGGAACCGCCTCGACGATCTGGAGCTGGCGCCGCTCGCGCCCGAGCACCTTGCACCACAGCCCCTCGTAGAGCCACACGGCCGCCACCGCGACATGGATCAGCCAGAGGGGCGGCGGGAGGGTCATCGGAACGGCCCCACGCTTCTCTGTACAATCGACGCGCTCATGACCCTCGTCATCACCGCGCTGGCTTGCCTGGTCGGCTTCATGATTCTGGGACTCTACGCGAGTCTGGCCGTCAGCGTCCATCACTTCCGCCCGGAGCGCGCGGGCCGCGGCGAGCCACTGCTGCCCATGACTCTGATCAAGCCGGTGCGGGGGATGGACCACGGCATGCGGGACAACTTCGAGGCCATGGTGGAGTCCGATCCCGAACGGGCCCTCCAGATCATCATCGCGGTGGAGAGCGATGCGGATCCCGCCGCCGCCGTGGCCAGAGGGTTCGCCGCCTCGCACCCGGACCGCGACATCCTTGTGCTCCTTACGGGGCCCGCGCACGGACGGACAGGCAAGGCTCACAACATGATCGAGGCGCTGGCCCGGGCCAGGCACGCGCGCGTCATCTTCTCGGACGCGGACATCCGCACGACCCCGGGGCTGCTGCACGGTACGAGCCGGGCTTTCCGGGATGGCTACGAGGCGGTCTTCGGAGTGCCGTACCACGTCTACGTCCCCGACCTTGGCGGGTGGATGTTCCGGGTCGCCTTCAACCACAATTTCTCGATCGCCGCGGCCCTGTGCCACCATCTCGGCCTCTTTCGGTTCGCCTCCGGAGCGTGGATGGCCTACACGCGCGAGGTGCTGGAACGCGCGGGCGGGCTCGAGCCGTTCGCGCATCACATTGCCGACGATTTCGCCATAAGCGACAGGGTGCGACGCATCGGTGCCCGGCAGTATCTGCTTCACGAGCTGGTGCCGGTCTCCGAGACGGGGACGACGGTGCGGGAGGCCTTCTGGCATCTCGTGAAGTGGTGCCGCATCAGCCATGCGTCCGTGCCCGGCATCTACTTCGGGCTGGCAGTGCTCAATCCCGGGCTCATCGCCGTCACCCTCTGGCTGCTGTGCGAGATGACCCGGGACCGGCCCTGGCTGGGCCGGGGACTCCTCGCCACATTCCTGGTCTCGCGCGCGCTGGCCGCCTTCCTTCAGGACCGCCTGGCCGCGCGCGTGCGCCTGCCTCTGTGGGAATACGGGAGCCTCGTCGTGATCGATCTGGGCTACCTGCTCTTCTGGGCCTTTGGTCTCCGGCGCCGCATCGTCTGGCGCGGGGTGCGCTACCGGCTGCGCGCGGGCGGCATCGCCGAGGTCCTCGAGTAAGAGCGAGCAGCGCGCCTTGACCCTCGTGGGCTAGCGACCGCCCCGTTGCGGCTTCGATTCTCTGGCTGACTCCTCCCGAAGCTGCCGCAAGAGCTCGCTCAAGCGGCGAAGCTCGTCGTTGGCACGCGCGAGGGCCGCGGCCGCGGCATCCAGGAGAGTTTTCGCCGGGCCCGTGGCCGTGAGGGGCGGAGTCGGCGCCACCTCGGAGCCCGCCCGCGCCACCGGCCCGCCGAAGACTCGAGCCATCGCTCCGTCCAGTGTCTCCTCCATGGCGATCCGGTCTCCGAAGCCGACGATCACCCGCTTGAGCTCCGGGAGCTGCCCCTTCTCGGCCGCGATGTAGAGCGGCTCGACATACACGAGGGAGCGCTCGATAGGAATGACCAGGAGGTTCCCCCTGACCACCTGGGAGCCCCGCTGATTCCAGAGGGTGAGCTGCTGGGAGATGAACGAGTCCTGATCGATCCGGGCCTCGATCTGCCGCGGTCCGTAGATCAGCTTTTGCTTCGGAAAGTTGTAGACGACGAGCTTCCCGTAGTGGGGCGGATCGCTCCGGGCGGCCAGCCATGCGGACAGGTTGTCCTTCTTGCTTGGATTGAAGGGGATCAGGAGCACGAACTCCTCCTTCGGTTCCCCGGGCAGGCGCATGATGAGGTAGTAGGGCTCCATGGGGAGATTCGCCCCACCCTCGTGGCCGATCGGGATGCTCCAGAGGTCCTCCTTGTTGTAGAAGACCTGGGTGTCCCGCATGTGGTAGACGGCATACATCGCCGCCTGGACCCGGAACAACCCCTCGGGGTAGCGGATATGCGCGCGAAGGTCGGCCGGCATGGCATCGAGTGGCCGGAGAAGCCCAGGGAAGATCCGGGCGGTGGTGCGGATCAGCGGATCGGCTGGATCCGCGACATAGAAATGCACCGTTCCGTCGTAGGCATCCACCGTGACTTTGACCGCGTTGCGCACGTAGTTTCCCAGTCCGCGCGTCGCCGTCGAGTACGGGAACCAGTCGGAGAGCGTGTAGCCATCCAGGAGCCAGACGATGTGCCCCGCCGCCGAGATCACCATGTAGGGGTCATCGTCGTACCGGAAAAACGGGGCGATCCTCTGGACCCGCTCCCGGATGTTCCGGTAGAGCAGCACGCGACTTGCCGTCGTCAGGTCGTTCGACATGAGGAGCTTGATGTCCCCGAGATGCGCCGCGAGCAGCACCTTGCGCCAGAGAGACTGCAGGGGGATCCCGCCCTGCCCCTCGTAGACGGTGTAGACATTTTGATCTCCCGCCGGATAGTTGAATTCCTTGGCCCGAGTTTTCACGAACACATAGTCGGTGGTCAGCTCGCTGAAGTAGAGCTCCGGGCGGGAGATGCGGAGGTCCGTGGAGGCTCCCGGCGGGATGTCCTTGATCCAGAACTCGGGGAGCCCCTCGCGCGTCACCCGATTCACCGGCCCCACCACGGCCCCGTAGCCGTGGGTATAGGTCAAGCGCTCGTTGATCCAGATCCGGCTCGGCAGATCCTTCGAGGAGAGCTCTCGCGGCGACAGGGTCACCTGTCGGTACTCGCCGTTGACGCGGTACCGATCGATGTCAATATCCGTGAACTTGTAGTAGGTCCGGATCTCCTGGAGCTGGCTGTAGGTGGCGAGCAGAGGGCGCGTATCCCATAGACGGATGTTCTTGAGCGTCGCCTCGTTCTTGCGCAGGTCCTGAAGGGTCAGCGTCTCCTCCGCCGGGAACTCCCGCTCCTCGATGTTGTCCAGGCCGTAGGCCAGACGCGTGTAGCGGATGTTGAAATCGATGTAGGGCTTCTCTTTGTCGATCTCGTTGGGAGACACCCGATAGCGCTGGATCAGCGCCGGGTAGACCCCGCCTCCCAGGACGGCCACGCCCACCAGCGCGGCGAGGCCCCACAGGAGGGGACGCCAGCTCCGGAGACGAATCGTGACGAGACAGAGGACCCCGACCAGGCCGGCCAGGACCATCAGCGCCTTCAGGATCGGGAGCTGGGCGTGGACGTCAGCATAGCCGGCGCCGAAGACCACACCGCGCTGGGTGAAGAGGAGGTCGAACATGGCCAGGCGGTACCCCGCGACCTTCAGAAGCAACAGAAGCGCGGCGAGCGCCAGGAGGTGTGCCCGAGCCCGCGGGGAGATCGAGAGCCCCGTCGGCGAGATCTGAATGCCCCGGGTAGCGAAGTGCACGGCGGTGGCGGCCAGACCGGAAACGACCAGGCTCCCCATCAGCCAGCCATAGAGAGAGTTCCAGAGCGGGAGCTGGAATACATAGAACGCCACCTCCTGGCCAAAAAGCGGATCCTGGATGCCGAACGGCGTTGGATTCAGGGCCTTCAGCACCAGCTCCCAGCGGTCCGCCCCAAGCCAGCCCACGAAGAGGGCGATCATCACGCTCGACGGGAAGGTCAGCCGCCGCAGGTACGGATCCAGGACCTCCGGACTGGGTAGTCCCGCGGTGTCATCCACGACCACGAGGACCTCGCGCGAAGCGAGCCGCCGGGCAAGCATCACGTTGCCGTAGAAGATCAGGAAGAACGCGGCGCCGGTGACTGCCCCGAGGAGGACCTGCGTCTCGAGCACCGTGAGAAAGACCGACGTGAACTGCACCTCGTGGAACCAGAGCCAGTCCGTGTAGAAACCCAGGATCTGGCCCGCCGTGCTCAGGATGGCCAGCGTGGCGAGGGCGAGAAACAGCCACGTGATACCCCCAACCTGCGCGAGCCAGCCCCTCCTTGCTTGCTTCACGGCGCTTCCGCATGCGGAAGCGGCTCCGCATCGGCGATCAATCGCGCGAGCGCGGCGCGATCCACGACTTCCGTCTCGATCAATCGCTTCGCCAGCGCGTCGAGGAGCGCTCGTTTCTTGCCCAGGGTTTTTCGGACCCGCCTGTGGGCTGTCTCGAGGAGCTGCGAGATCTCCGCATCGATCTTGCGGGCAGTCTCCTCGCTGTACTCGCGCTGCGTCATCGACGGGACGTCTAGGAAGAGGGCTTGGCGGGGTGCGTCGAACGTGGCGAGGCCGAGCGTCTCGCTCATCCCGTAGCGGGCAACCATGTGGCGCGCCATGTCGGTGGCCCGCTGAAGATCATCCTGCGCTCCGGTCGAGATATCGCCGAAGACGAGCTCTTCCGCGACGCGGCCCCCGAGCAGCACGTCGAGTCGATCCAGAAGCTCGGCGCGGGTCATGAGATGCCGGTCCTCGGTGGGCTGTTGCTGCGTGTACCCGAGCGCGGCAACGCCACGAGGGATCACCGAGATCTTCGCGACTCGGTCCGCGTGCTCGCGGGACTCGGCAACCACGGCATGGCCAGCCTCGTGATACGCAACGATCTCCTTCTCCTTCGGGTTGATCACGCGCGACTTCCGCTCGATCCCGCCCACCACGCGGTCGATGGCCTCGTCGAAGTCGGTCATGTCGACTGCTTTCTTCTCCGTCCGCGCGGCGTGCAACGCCGCCTCGTTCACGAGATTGGCAAGGTCGGCACCGACGAAGCCCGGGGTCCGCGCCGCCACCACGGAGAGATCGAGATCCGGAACCAGCGTGACGTTGCGGGCGTGCACCTTCAAGATCTTCTCCCGTCCCTTCAGGTCGGGGCGGTCAAGGACGACCTGGCGATCGAAGCGCCCGGGCCGGAGCAATGCAGGATCCAGGATTTCCGGCCGGTTGGTCGCGGCCAGGATGATGACGCCCTTCTGGGTGTCGAAGCCGTCCAGCTCGGCAAGGAGCTGGTTCAGGGTTTGCTCGCGCTCGTCGTGGCCCCCGGCGATGGGGCTGATGCCGCGCGCCTTCCCCAGGGCGTCCAGCTCGTCGATGAAGATGATGCTCGGAGCCTTTTCCTGGGCTTGGGCGAAGAGGTCGCGGACGCGGGCGGCGCCCACGCCAACGAACATCTCGACGAAGTCCGAGCCGCTCAGGCTGAAGAAGGGGACACCCGCCTCGCCGGCGACGGCCCTGGCGAGCAGGGTCTTGCCGGTGCCGGGCGCGCCGACGATGAGCACTCCCTTGGGGATCTTTCCGCCGAGGCGGCGGTAGCGATCAGGATTCTTGAGGAAGTCCACGACCTCCATCAGCTCCCCCCGCGCCTCGTCAATGCCGGCGACGTCATCGAACGTCACACCGGTCTCGTGCTGGACGTAGACCTTGGCCTTGCTCTTGCCGATGGCCATGAGGCCCTGCTGCGGTCCGAGACGTCGCATGAGCAGAAACCAGAGCCCGACGAAGATCACGGCGGGAAGGACCCAGGAGAGGAGAGCGGCCAGCCACGTGTTCTCCAGCCGCCCGGCGAACTTGATGTTGGCGGCCTCGAGCTCGGACACGAGTGCGGGATCATCCACGCGCGTCACAGTAAACTGGTGTACCCCATCCCCGGCGCGCTTCAGCTCGTCGAGCTTCTCCTTGGGCAGCAGGCCTTCGAGCCCCTCGTTCGCCAGAGTGCCGGTGATCGTCTGCTTGTCGAGGAGGAGATTGCTGACCTTGCCTCTGTTCACCAGGGTCTTGAACTCGCTATAGGACAGCGTCTCCGCACGAGGCGTGAGGAGCGCCAGCTGGAGGACGAGCAGCACCATCATGGCCGCGGCGAAGTAGCGGATCGAGAACTTCCACTGTTTCGTTTCCAATGCCGGTTAGTCTCCGACTCAGTACGACGCAACATTCGTGCCGCAGCCGAAGCGCTGAAGAATCGCGGAGATGAATTGAGTAAGGCGGCGGCTGGCCACCCCACCTGGGGCGGCTCGTCCCCTCCTCTAGATCTCGCGGAGTGTGCGGTCGATCCGAGGGCCCTCTGTTGGACCGGTCATGGGCGCCCTCAGATGCTACCCTCGGATGATCGTCGAGCTCGGACTGCCCTAACCTCACGTCTTCCGGCGCAGGGGAATCGACATGCCCACCACGGATCGCGTCAGCCCCGGATCTCCCCGGTTCGTCAGCCGTCTCACCAAGAACACCTTCGCGTTGGTGCTGGCCGGGGGCCGCGGCTCACGGCTCAGGCACCTCACCGACTGGCGGGCCAAGCCGGCCGTGCCCTTCGGAGGCAAGTTCCGGATCATCGACTTCGTGCTGTCGAACTGCGTGAACTCCGGCATCCGGCAGATCGGCGTGGCTACCCAGTACAAGTCGCACAGCTTGATCCGCCACATTCAGCGGGGCTGGAGCTTCCTCTCCGGTCAGTTCCAGGAGTTCCTCGAGCTGCTGCCCGCCCAGCAGCGGCTGGAGGAGGTGTGGTATCGGGGCACCGCCGACGCCGTGTGGCAGAACCTCGACATCCTGAGCGACAACAAGCCCGACTTCGTCCTGATCCTGGCCGGCGACCACGTCTACAAGATGGACTACGGCAAGATGCTGGCCGCTCACGTGGCCACGGGCGCCGACGTGACGGTGGCCTGCCTCGACGTGCCCACCGCCGACGCCCACGGCTTCGGAGTGATCGGTGTCGACGAGCAGGGGCGGGTGGTGGAGTTCCAGGAGAAGCCGGAGCAGCCGAAGAGCCTGCCCGGGACGCCCGACCGAGCCCTGGCCAGCATGGGCATCTATGTCTTCTCCACGGAGGTGCTCTACCGCGAGCTGGCCCGTGACGCCGCCGATCCCGCCTCGAGCCACGACTTTGGCCGGGATGTGATCCCCTCGCTCGTGCCCCGCGTGCGCGTGGTCGCGCACTCCTTCGCGGAGAGCTGCGTCGACGTGAGACAGGGGGTCCCCTACTGGCGCGACGTGGGCACGCTCGACTCCTACTGGGAAGCGAACATGGAGCTCACCCGCGTGACGCCGGACCTGAACCTCTACGACAAGGACTGGCCCATCTGGACGTACCAGGAGCAGCTGCCCCCGGCCAAGTTCGTCTTCGACACAGACGACCGGCGGGGCATGGCCGTGGACTCGCTCGTGTCGGGCGGCTGCGTGATCAGCGGGGCGACGCTGCGTCGCACCCTGCTCTTCTCCAACGTCATCGTGGAGAACTACAGCATGCTCGAGGACTCCGTGATCCTGCCCGACGTCGTGGTGGGCCGCCACGTCCACCTGCGCCGGGCGATCGTGGACAAGGGCGCCACTCTGCCCGACGGCTTTGAGGCGGGCATCGACCCCGACACGGATCGCGCGCGCGGCTTTCTGGTCACCGACGGGGGCATCACCCTCATCACCCCCGACATGCTCGGACAGCACATCCACGAGTTCCGCTGACGTCGCGGAGCCCCTGAAACGACTCCGATGACGCCAGTCGCTCGGTCGTCGTCGGCCTCCGGCTAGGGCCTGGGCGGCTTCTCGGTCCCGCCCTGCCGGACCTTCCTCAACTCCGCTTCCCGGCGCCGTCGCGCGAGCCGCCGAAGACGTTGAACCGCCCGCCTGGTCTTGGAATGCGTAGCCATAGGTTCCCACCTCCCCGTGTCCAGCCTTGTCCTTGGCCCACCAAACCATCGGCGAGGGCGGCCGTCAGGTGAGGGCGCGCCCCACGGAGGCATCGGGCGCCAGCGCCTTGACGATTCCTTGAGCGTTTGCGCCTCCGCCTTGATTATTTCCTAAGGCCCGTGATGCTACAACTCGTGAGGAATGGAGTCGAGTCAATACCACTGGACCCGCGTCGGGAGCGGTGAGAAGCGGAGGTGTGAGATGGGCAGGAAGCCGGCTGAGAGGGATGGGCAGAATGCAGCACTGATGCGGTCTGGCCTCGGATTCGAGCCGAGCGTTCCGTGCGGCTGCTGCGGTGCCGGATCGCGTCGTGTTCGGCGGCAGTGGCGGGTGTGCGCGAACGGGCACGCCTTCGTGAAGAAGAGCGACCAGTGACCCCGGGGGGCGCGATCACCAGGCCCACAACGCGATGAACCGGGAGGCATGGTCTGGCAGAGCGCCTCGCAGGTGCCGCGGGTGCTAGCGCTGAGGGATCACGTGGTGGGCCACTCCGCGGAGTGACCCTGACCGCACGCCTGTGCTCGTCGCCCGGGACTGCTTGACGGCACAGGTGAGCCCATGATGCAGATGCTGCGCTCATGGAATGAGCGGTTGTTCTTCTCGTTCCACCACGTCATGTACAGCTTGCGTGGCGGCTTCCTCATCCGTCCGTTGATCATCGCGCTGGTGCTGGGCTCCGTGGGGGCGCTCCTGTCGGCGCTGGAAGAAACCATCCCGGCGCTCGGCGCCTGGGTGCCGACGGTTCTGTTTCCCTCGCGTACCGATCCTCAAGTGGGCCAGGTGATCCTGGGCACGATCGCGGCCTCCATGATGACGGTCGTATCGATCGTCTTTGCCATCCTGCTGATGACGCTGACGCTGGCATCCATGCAATTCTCCCCGCGCATCATCGTGGGCTTCGCCCGCGATCGAGTGACCCAGCAAACGCTGGGGATCTTCCTCGGCACGTTCTCGTACTGCCTCGCGGCGCTTCCGGCTGCGCGGTCCGTCCCGCACCCGTTCTCCCCCGTCCTGACCGTGCTGGGCGCGATGGTGCTGGCGCTGGCCTGTGTGGCGTGGCTGCTCTACTTCATCCATCACATCTCCCAGGCGATCAGTGTCAACCACATCGTGGAAAAGATCGCGGCCGAGGTGGAGTCGGTCATAGACGACCTGATGCCGGAGCCACGTCGGCCGACCGTCATGCCCAGTGCCGACCCGCCCGCCGCCCTCGACAACGAGGCCGCGGTGTTGAGCGACAGGTCGGGCTACATCCGCTTCATCGACACGCGGCACATCGCCTTCCTGGCCAAGCTCTATGGCGTGAGCGTCCGGATCGTCCGGCGGGTGGGCCACTTCGTGCCGGCCGGGATCCCCGTTCTCATGGTGTCGCGAGCGCACCGGTTGTCCCCGGAGCGATCCGTCGAGTTTCGCAGGGCCTTCGACTTCGGTCCGACCCGGACGTTCCAGCAGGACGTCGAATTCGGCATCCTGCAGATCGTCGACATTGCGCTCAAGGCGATCTCGCCCGCGGTGAACGACCCGAGCACGGCCATCAGCTGCGTGGATCAGCTCAGTCGTATCCTGGTACGGCTTGCCGCGCGGGAATTTCCCCCCTCCCTGCTCTACAACCCCCCGGGTGTGCTGCGCGTGAGCATTCCGTGGCCGAGCTTCGATCAGCTGGCGGGGGCGGCATTCGATCAGATTCGTTCTTACGCGAAAGCGGACGTGGTGGTGAGCCTGCGACTGCTTCGGGCTCTGGATGATATAGCGGTGGCCACGACCGAGCCCTCCCTGCGCGGGCCGCTGGTCGAGCGGGGCAGACAGATCGTCGCAGGCTGCACGGCGCACCTGGACGAGGATGACGTTCGGAAGCTCCAGGGTCGCCTCAGGACGCTGGAACGTCACGCGCTGGCTGGTTGACGAGTCGGGCCGAACTGTCCGGCTCGGTCGGGGCTTGCCGGCCACAGGTGGGGCGGGCGTGTGCCGCGCATCAGGGGACGTGAAAGCGCAAGCCTACGAGAATGCAGACAATCATCAGGGCATGCGCCTTGCTCCTGGTGCTGGTGGGTCACCGGCGGGACCTCGTCCTTGAGGCGATCTTGAAGACCCCGAGGCCATTCTTGAGGATTTTTTGAGTAGCCGTGGTTCTAACATTGGCGGCTGTGGTCGAAAGGAAAGAGCCATGAGCGCGACGACAAAGCCAAGCATGGGGACGACGATCGATCTCGCCTTGACGGAGCAAGAGCGCAACGAGCTCCGCCTCGCCCTCCGGACGTACGTGACCGATCTGAGAATGGAGATCGCCCACACGGATCGGTATGAGCTCCGTGAGGAGCTCAAGGCGCAACGCGCGGTGCTGGAGGAGGTCCTCCGCCGGCTGGGTGAATCGGCGGGGGCGGCCGGGCAAGGACGGCAAGGGGAGGGAACCTGATGGCCGACGTCGTGTATCTCGGAATGACCGTGGGCTTCTTCGTGCTCACCTGGGCGCTGATCCGGCTCTGTGAGCGGCTGTAGGAGGACGTCATGCCGCTGCTCTACGTGGTCGGGGGAATCGTGGCGCTCGGGCTTCTGGTCTACCTGACCATAGCCCTGCTCAAGCCGGAGATCTTCTCGTGACGGCGAACGGTGCGTTCCAGCTCCTGTTCTACGTGGTAGTGCTGCTGGCGCTCGCCAAGCCCCTCGGCGCTTACATGGCGCGGGTCTACGAGGGCCGCCCATGTGGGCTCGATCGGGCGCTCGGGTGGCTCGAGCGCCTGATCTACCGGCTGGCGGGCGTGCGCCCCGGCGACGAGATGGGGTGGAAGACGTACGCCATCACCATGCTGCTCTTCAATGCCGTCGGCATGCTCCTCGTCTACGCGCTCCAGCGTCTGCAGGGCGGCCTTCCGCTGAATCCCCAGGGCTTCGCCGCGGTGTCGGCCGACTCGTCCTTCAACACGGCGGCGAGCTTCGCAACCAACACCAATTGGCAGGGCTACGGCGGCGAGAGCACGATGAGTTATCTGACCCAGATGCTCGGGCTCACGGTCCAGAACTTCGTATCCGCCGCGACCGGGATGGCCGTGCTCATCGCACTCATCCGCGGCTTCGCCCGGCGGAGCGCGCAGACGATCGGCAACTTCTGGGTGGACCTGACGAGATCGACACTCTATATCCTGCTGCCGCTCTCACTGGTCCTGGCCCTCGCGCTTGTCTCGCAGGGGGTTGTGCAGACTTTCGGCGCCTACCCCACGGCGACCGTGGCCCAGCCGACCCAGTACGACGAGCCCGTCATGGACAAGGACGGCAAGCCCGTCCTCGACGAGAAGGGTCAGCCGAAGACCAAGAAATCGACTTTGACCGAGCAGGTGATCGCGGTCGGGCCCGCCGCCTCGCAGATCGCGATCAAGCAGCTCGGCACCAACGGCGGCGGCTTCTTCAACGTCAACTCCTCGCATCCTTTCGAGAATCCGACTCCCCTCTCGAACTTCCTCGAAGTCTTGGCCATCCTCGTGATCTCGGCAGGGCTCTGCTACACGTTCGGTGTCATGGTTCGCGACACCCGGCAGGGCTGGGTCCTTCTCGCCGCAATGACCGTGATCTTCGTGGCGATGCTTCTCGTGTGCGCGGTGGCCGAGCAGAAGGGCGCCGTCTTCGTGAAGCAGGGGGTCGATCACGCTGCGAGCGCGCTCCAGTCCGGCGGCAACATGGAAGGCAAGGAGGTGCGCTTCGGCATCGCCAACTCTGCCCTCTGGGCAACCGCGACCACCTCGGCGTCGAATGGCTCGGTGAACGCGATGCATGACTCCTTCACCCCGATCGGTGGGCTCGTGCCGATGTGGATGATACAGCTCGGTGAAGTGGTGTACGGGGGCGTTGGCTCGGGCCTCTACGGCATGGTCATCTTCGCGGTCGTCGCCGTCTTCGTGGCCGGTCTCATGGTGGGTCGCACGCCGGAGTATCTCGGCAAGAAGATCGAGGCCTACGAGATGAAGATGGCCTCGCTTGTCATCCTGATCGTCCCCGCACTCGTGCTCATCGCCACGGCGATCGCGGTGCTGCTCCCGGCGGGCAAGTCGAGCATGGCCAATCCGGGCATCCACGGTTTCAGCGAGGTGCTGTACGCCTTCTCGTCGGGCTCCAACAACAACGGCAGCGCCTTTGCCGGTCTCAACGCGAACACGCCCTTCTACAACACGGCCATCGGCCTGGTGATGCTCTTCGGCCGGTACTGGCTGGCCGTCCCCGTCCTTGCGATGGCAGGCTCGCTGGCGCGCAAGAAGCTCGTGCCGCCGGGTCTCGGCACGCTCGCCACGCACACGCCCCTCTTCGTCGTCCTGCTGATCGGCACAGTGATCCTGGTGGGCGCCCTGACATACGTGCCCGCGCTCGCCCTCGGACCCATCGCCGAGCATCTCACGCTCGTCACGGCCAAGTGAGGTCGGTACCCATGGCAATCAGCGACAAGGCTCGCCCGCTCTTCGATCTGCCGATCGTGTGGCAGGCGACCATCGATTCGTTCAAGAAGCTCACGCCCCAGCGCCAGGTCCGGAACCCGGTGATGTTCGTGGTGTACGTGGGCTCCATCCTGACCACGCTGCTCTGGGGACAGGCGCTCTGGACTGGTGGTCGCGGCGAGGCCTCGCCCGGCTTCATCTTCGGCGTCACGCTGTGGCTCTGGTTCACCGTGCTCTTCGCGAACTTCGCCGAGGCGATGGCCGAAGGCCGGGGCAAGGCCCAGGCGGCCTCGCTGCGCAAGGCCCGGCGGGATCTCCACGCCAAGCGCCTGGTCCGGCCCGAGCGGGGGGCGACGTATGAGACCGTGGCGGCCCCGACCCTCCGCAAGGGCGATGTCGTGCTGGTCGAGGCGGGCGACGTCATCCCGGCCGACGGCGAGATCATCGAGGGGGTCGCCTCGGTCAACGAAAGCGCCATCACCGGCGAGAGCGCGCCCGTCATCCGGGAGAGCGGCGGCGACAAGAGCTCGGTCACGGGCGGCACGCTGGTCCTGTCCGACTGGCTCATCGTGGAGGTCACCGCCAACCCGGGCGAGGCCTTCCTCGACCGCATGATCGCGCTCGTGGAGGGGGCCAAGCGGCAGAAGACACCGAACGAGATCGCCCTCGACATCCTGCTGGCCGGATTGACCATCGTGTTCCTCCTCGCCACGGCCACCCTCCTGCCGTACTCGCTCTATAGCGTCCAGGCGGCGGGGCAGGGCACCCCCATCACGGTCACCGTGCTCGTGGCGCTGCTCGTGTGCCTGATCCCGACGACCATCGGCGCCCTCCTCTCGGCCATCGGCATCGCCGGGATGGACCGCATGATCCAGAAGAACGTCATCGCCATGTCGGGTCGAGCCGTCGAGGCCGCGGGCGACGTGGATGTCCTGCTGCTCGACAAGACCGGCACCATCACGCTCGGCAACCGCCAGGCGACTGCCTTCTTTCCCGCCGACGGGGTGAGCGAGGCGTCCCTGGCCGACGCGGCCCAGCTGGCTTCGCTCGCGGACGAGACACCGGAAGGGCGCAGCATCGTGGTGCTGGCGAAGGAGAAGTACAGCCTGCGGGAGCGTGACATCCAGGCCATGGGTGCCAAGTTCGTGGCGTTCAGCGCGCAGACCCGCATGAGCGGGGTCGATCTGAACGGGCGCGAGATCCGCAAGGGCGCTGCCGATGCCATCGAAGCTCATGTGAAGCGCCTCGGGGGGACCGTTCCCTCGAGTCTCCGCGCCGTGGTGGAGGGCATCGCCAAGTCCGGCGCCACCCCGCTCGTCGTCTCGGACGGGGCCAAGGTCCTCGGCGTGGTCCAGCTCAAGGACATCGTCAAGGGCGGGATTCGCGAGCGCTTCGCCCAGCTTCGCCGCATGGGCATCAAGACCATCATGATCACCGGCGACAATCCACTCACGGCCGCCGCCATCAGCGCCGAGGCCGGGGTGGACGATTTTCTCGCGCAGGCGACGCCTGAGATGAAGCTCAAGCTGATCCGCGACCTCCAGGGCGAAGGCCGCCTGGTCGCGATGACCGGCGACGGCACGAACGATGCCCCAGCTCTCGCCCAGGCCGACGTGGCGGTGGCGATGAACACCGGTACCCAGGCCGCGAAGGAAGCCGGCAACATGGTCGACCTCGACTCGAACCCGACCAAGCTGCTCGAGGTGGTCGAGACCGGCAAGCAGATGCTCATGACCCGCGGCTCGCTCACCACCTTCAGCATCGCCAACGACGTCGCCAAGTACTTCGCGATCATCCCGGCCGCGTTCGCCAGCACCTATCCCGCGCTGGGCGTCCTCAACATCATGCATCTGGCCACGCCGGAGAGCGCCATCCTGTCCGCGGTCATCTTCAACGCGCTCATCATCATCGCGCTCATTCCATTGGCCCTGAAGGGCGTGCGGTACCGGCCGCTCGGCGCCGAAGCGGTGCTGCGGCGGAATCTCTGGATCTACGGCATCGGCGGCCTTCTCATTCCATTCCCGGGGATCAAGCTGGTGGACATGATCCTCGTGGCGCTGCGCCTGGTGTAGGGGAGGGACCGGAACATGCTCTCGCAGATCCGTCCGGCCATCATGGTGCTCGTTCTGCTCACGCTCGTCACCGGCGTCGCCTACCCGCTCCTCGTGACCGGAATAGCCCAGGCGATCTTCCCGGTCCAGGCGCGGGGCAGCCTGATCGTCAGGGATGGCAAAGTGGTCGGATCGACGCTGATCGGTCAGCCCTTCGACGACCCCAAGTATTTCTGGAGCCGCCCGTCGGCCACGAGTCCCTTCGCCAACAATGCGGGCGCCTCCTCCGGTTCCAACCTGAGCCCGACCAATCCCGATCTGATCAAGGCGGTCCAGGGCCGTGTGGACGCGCTCAGAGCCGCCGACCCCGGCAACACGGCTCCGGTGCCCGTGGACCTCGTGACGGCATCGGGGAGCGGCCTCGACCCGCACATCAGCCCGGCCGCGGCGCTGTACCAGGTCTCGCGCGTCGCGCGGGCCCGCAAGCTTGACCCGGCTGCGGTCGAGAAGCTCGTCGAGCAGCATACCGAAGGGCGCTCGCTGGGCTTTCTGGGCGAGCCCCGGGTGAACGTGCTTGCCCTCAACCTGGCGCTGGACGGCAAGTAGGCTGCACATCAGCGGAGGGATCAGAGTGAGGCTCACCGTCGCCTTCGGTCTGTGTCTGACGCTGGCTCTTGCCGGACTCGTGAGTGAGGTTGCGGCCCAGACGTCACTCGCCAACGTCCTCGGTCGTACGGCGACGCCGGAGGGCGAGCCCAAGACGCTCCTCGAGGAGATGTTCCTCTGGGGCTACTTCGAGAACAGCTATGTCGTGAATTTCGGGGACGCGAGCCCCAAGAACGTCAACGACGTCCGGTTCTACGACCACGACGCCGACTACACGTGGAATGCCATCGAGCTGTCTTTCAAGAAGGATCCATCCGAGCGCTATCCGTGGGGCTTCGGCGTGGTGACGACCGCGGGCATGGACTCCCAGAAGAACCACTCGCTCGGCATCTTCCGGAGCCTGGACGATGGCGCGCCCTACTACCGCAATACGCCCAAGTACGATCTGCCCGAGGCCTACGGCACCGTGCTTCTGCCGCTCGGCGAGGGGCTGACCGTCAAGGCCGGGAAGTGGCCGACGCTCATCGGCTATGAGGTCTACGAAAGCCCGAAGAATCTCAACTTCTCGCGCGGCTTCCTCTACACCCTCGGCACGCCGTACACCCACACGGGTCTGCTCGTCACCTACCCGTTCGCCAAGTGGATCTCCGCCACGCTGGGCTTCACCATGGGCTGGGACAACTCCAACAACCCCAACGGCTATCTCAAGGCCACCGGACAGGTTGCCTTCACCCCGTCCGACAAGTTCTCGATCACCTCGAGCTTCCACGTGGGTCCCGAGCAAGTGCCGGCCCAGACGGACGGACACGTGAACCAGCGCTGGATCGTGGACACGACCATCCTCTACACGGGCATCGAGCGGTGGACCTTCGCCATCAACTTCGACTTCGCGGGAGAGGAGAACGATCCGGTCCTGGTCGCGCTGGGCACGCGGAAGAACAACAACTCGAACTGGAGCGGCATCGCGGGGTACGCCGCCTACGACTGGACACGATGGCTTCGCACCGCCCTGCGGCTTGAATACTTCGCGGATCCGCAGGCGGTGCGGAATGGGATCACCCCACCCGGCCACAACGTCAACTACTACGAGTTCACCCCGACCGCCGAGTTCAAGATCTGGCGAGGGCTGGTCGCCCGGCTCGAGTACCGGCGCGACATGGCCAGCCGCAATTCGTTCAGCCGCGACAATTTCGCCACCACGCCCACCTCGCAGACCCAGAACACGTTCAGCATCGCGCTCTCCTACATCTTCTTCTAGGCGTACGGGGGAGGCGGCCTTTCGGTACACTGGGCCCCCGATGGATGGAGGCGGACCCCAGTGACCGGAGAGCGGCCAGACCCCGAGGCCCTCCTCGCTCGCGCGAAGGAGGAAGAGGCGCGGAAGACCCGCGGCCGCCTCAAGCTCTTCTTCGGCGCGGCGGCGGGTGTGGGCAAGACCTTCGCGATGCTCGAGGCGGCGCGTGAGCTCGTGGCCGACGGGGTGGACGTGGTGGTCGGCGTGGTCGAGACCCACGGCCGGGCGGAGACGGAGTCCCTCCTCGACGGGCTCGAGGTTCTGCCGCCTCGTCAGGTACCCTACCGCGGCAGCACGCTCAAGGAGTTCGACCTCGACGCGGCCCTGGCCCGCCGGCCCGCCTTCATCCTGGTGGACGAGCTCGCCCATAGCAACGCCGAGGGCTCGCGCCATGCCAAGCGGTGGCAGGACGTGCTCGAGCTGGTCGACGCCGGCATCAACGTCTACACGGCGCTCAACGTCCAGCACCTCGAGAGCCTGAACGACCTCGTCGCGAAGATCACCGGCGTCATCGTGCGCGAGACGGTGCCGGACTCGGTCCTCGAGCGCGCCGACGAGATCGAGCTGGTGGACCTGCCCCCTGACGAGCTCATTGAGCGCCTGCAGGAAGGCAAGGTCTACCTGCCCCAGCAGGCCCAGGAGGCAATCCAGAACTTCTTCCGCAAGGGCAACCTGATCGCCCTCCGGGAGCTTGCTCTCCGGCGGACGGCCGATCGCGTGGACGCGCAGATGCAGGCCTACATGCGCGATCACGCCATCGCCAAGACGTGGCCGGTGGCCGAGCGCGTGCTCGTCTGCGTCAGCCCGAGCCCCCAGGCGGGACAGCTGGTCCGCGCCGGGCGGCGCCTGGCCACTCGTCTTGGAGCCGAGTGGATCGTCGCCTACGTGGAGACGCCGGCCAGCGCCAAGCTGCCACAGACGGACCGCGACCGGGTCGTGCAGACCCTGCGGCTCGCCGAGCAGCTGGGCGCGGAGACGGTGACGCTCTCGGGGCCCACCATGAGCGAGGAGATCCTGACCTACGCCCGGGCCCGCAATGTCAGCAAGATCGTCATTGGCAAGCCCGCCCGGTCGCTGTGGAAGCGGATTCTCCTCGGCTCCATCGTGGATGCCCTCGTCCGCGGCAGCGGCGAGATCGATATCTACGTGGTCAGCGGCGACAAGGAGGCGGCCGCCCCGAGACCCGTGAGGCAGCGGGTCGACCAGACCGATTGGCGTGCCTACATCGAGGCGGTCGGGGTGGTTGCCCTCTGCACGGGCATTGCCTGGCTGATGTTCCCGTACTTCGGTCTCTCCAATCTCATCATGATCTATCTGCTCGGTGTGGTGACGGTGGCCACACGGAGTGGCCGGGCGCCCACCGTGGTGGCTTCGGTGCTGAGCGTCGGGACATTCGACTTCTTCTTCGTCCCCCCGTACTTCTCCTTCGCGGTTTCCGACACGCAGTACATGGTCACCTTCGCCGTCATGCTGGTGGTGGCTCTCGTCATCAGCGGCCTGACGGTGCGCATCCGGGCCCAGGCCGACGCGGCCCGCGACCGCGAGCGCCGGACGGCGGCGCTGTACGCCATGAGCCGCGAGCTCGCGAACACACGCGGCGCGAAGAGCCTCCTCGCCATCGCCATCCAGCACATCGTGGAGGTCTTCCCGGCCGAGGTGGCCGTGCTCCTGCGGGACATGACCGGGCGCCTCCAAGGCCAGTCCGTCCCCGCGGCGACCCTTCGCGTGGACGCTGCGGAACAGGCAGTCGCGCAGTGGGTGTTCGAGCACCGGGAGCTGGCCGGCCTCGGCACCTCGACGCTGCCGGGCGCGGCGGCGCTCTACGTCCCACTCATCGGCTCACGGGGCGCGGTCGGGGTCCTCGGGATCAAGCCGACCGCGGCGCATGCGTTCGACAGTCCCGAGCAGCTCCATCTGCTCGAGACATTCGCGAACCAGACGGCGCTCGCGATCGAGCGCGCCGCCCTCGCCGAGGAGGCCCAGACGGCGCAGCTCCGGGTGGAGGGCGAGCGGCTGAGGAACTCGCTGCTGAGCTCCGTCTCCCACGATCTCCGGACGCCCCTGGCTGTCATCACCGGCTCGGCGAGCACGCTCCTCGAGAGCGGGGGCGTGCTCGACGCCACCGTGCGGCGGGACCTGCTCCAGACCATCCGGGAAGAAGCGGAGCGGCTGAATCGACTCGTCCAGAACCTCCTCGAGATGACCCGGCTCGAAGCGGGCGTCGAGGTGCGGAAGGAATGGTACTCGCTCGAGGAAGTGTTGGGCGCCGCTCTCTCCCGACTCGAAATGGCGCTGCGTGACCGGCCCGTGCACACGGACATC
>Ga0335071_10001715_pt1 | contig 23634 bp, 12 predicted proteins | sample Lox_Sample_15_FD_206724 | JGI IMG/M metagenome (GOLD analysis project Ga0335071, IMG submission 206724) | Soil microbial communities from Loxahatchee National Wildlife Refuge, Florida, United States - Lox_Sample_1.5 | ecosystem: Environmental > Terrestrial > Soil > Wetlands | place: USA... | reverse complement strand
GTTATAGTCGCCTTGCCAAGAATCTTTGGTGAGGAAACGTCCATTTTGGGATCACTTATCTTAACCACCCCTGTTCCTCACGGGAGTGGTTTTTTGCTGTGAGCACGCGTACGCGTGCTCACAGCAAAAAAATTGGCGAGATGCCTCCTGCGAGTAGAATGAGGGTACCAGCCCAACATTCTGCATCACAGGAGGTATGTTCATGCTAGCCGAAATCGAGCAGTTCGTCAACTGGGTGCGCCGCCGCAACCCGGATCCGCGCACCTGGCGGGACTATCAATACGATCTGTCCCAGTTCGCCGCACTCATGGAGGATCGTCCACCCAAAGAGGTCACCTTCCGGGACATCGATCACTTCGTCAACCAGCAAGCTGAAAAGGGTTTCAAGGCCACCACGATCAACCGCCGCCTGGCGGCAGTGATGTCCTTGTACACATATCTCTCGGATGAGGATAATGAATTGGTTTGCCCGGTCTTGCATCGCCGTCACCACATCCGGGAGCCTCAGCGTCTGCCCCGTCCGGTGCCCGAAGAAGATTTGCGCCGATTCTTTGCCGTCATTGAAAGCAACCGGGATCGAGCCATGTTCGTGCTGATGTTAAGGTGCGGACTTAGGATCTCAGAGGTGGCCAACCTGCAGTTGGCAGATCTGTTCCTGGAGGAGACTTATCCTCGCCTGCTCGTGCATGGCAAGGGCTCCCAAGAACGTACGGCGTATCTCTCACCGCAAGCCGAAAAGGTTTTGCGGGCCTATCTCACCGAGCGGCCATCCGCCTCGTGCGACTTTGTCTTCCTCAGCTATCAATTCAAGGGTCTTTCGACCACTGCCATCCACAAGCGCCTGATGGAGTACCGCGCACAAGCCGGGATTCGCATCACGGCCCACCGCCTGCGCCATTCCTTCGCCACCGATCTGCTCAACGCCGATGCAGATGTGACCTCGATCCAGAAGCTCCTGGGCCATCGCTGGCTGGAGACCACCCAGGTCTATGTGCTAGCCAACGACAAGCAGGTCTGTGAGGATTATTATGCGGCCTGCCAGAAGCTGGAGAGCTGGCGCTCTCCATTGAGGCTGTTCTCCACGCAAGGAGCGACCCTATGAGTAGACAGGTTTGGAAGCCCACCACACCCGCCGAGATGTATGACCGGGCGCTCCACTATGCTCGCGACAAGCGCCTGCCTGCGGATGCCATCCGCCCAAAGCCCACTTCGGAATGGCCGCCGGAGAATATCACTTTGCTCGAACAGTACTGCGAATGGCTCCGGGCTGGTGGGGCCAGTCCGGCGGTGATCCGCATCATCTATCTGCCCATGGCCGGGCACATCCTCGGGCTGGCGCTCAAACCTCATCCGCAACTGGATCTGGATGCCGATTTTCAGCGCGGATTGGATTTCCTGCATGCCAAGCAGATGAGCGCTCAATGGAACGATGTCTGCCGCTGCGCCATGCTCAAGTTCCGCCGCTTCCTCAGTCACCAGCGCGGCATTCTGGAGATCAAGGTGCATCCCTTCGAACCTGAGCTGCACACCGAAGGATTGCCTGCATGGCTGATCCAGGAAATGACCCGCTATCAACACATCCAACAGCGCAACTGGCGCCAGGCCCGCCTGCAGGAGGGCATCCGCCGCTTCTGGACCGAGCAACTGCGGGTATGGCGCTTCCTGATCGAAAATCGCCACGTCACGGAGCTCAAAGACATTAAGCGCCGTTTCGTGCTCGATTTCGTCGATGATCTTCTTGAAAAGGGCTATGCCGCATCCAGCATCAATGCCAGCGTCCGCTATTTCCATGGCTTCCTGCGCTTCCTCCAGGAAGAGGGCTATGCCGTACCCCAAACGCTTCTGCGCATTCCCTGTCTTAAGCATCCCGAGCCGCTGCCCAAGTTTCTCACTGATGAGCAGGTGAAGAAGCTCCGGGACGACTTCGAAAATCGGGTGCTCCTGGCGCAGGATTTCCGCTCCCGCCGGGAGGCCCTGCTCGACCGGGCTGCCTTCCTGCTGCTCTGGCAGAGCGGGCTGCGCATCGGCGAGGTGGAGGAACTACGTCTGGAAGATATGGACCTCAAAGCCCGCCGCCTGACCGTACGCCAGTCCAAAGGTATGAAGGACAGAACAGTCTTCATGACCGACACCACCGTCCAGGCATTGCAGACATACCTGGCCGTGCGCGGTCCAGGGCCCACCGATCACGTTTTCCTGTACCGCAACCAGCCCGTGAGCAAGGACCTGATCCGCGGCCGCATCAAAGCCGCCGGGGAACGGGTGGAGGTGAAAGTGTATCCCCACCGCCTGCGCCACACCGCCGCCACACAGCTTCTAAATGCTGGCTGCCGGATCACCTCCATTCAGAAATTCCTCGGTCATAAGGAACTGAACACTACCATGATCTATGCTCGTGTCCACGACCAGACCGTGGCTGACGACTATTATGCTGCCATGAGCCAGATCGAAAAGAGGTTGGAATTACTTGCTATTCAAGAAAATTCGCCAGTATTGTTCACCCCAGCGACTCAAGGTCGACTACTCGAACTCACAATGAAGCTTGAAGAACCAGACTTAAGACAGGCAGACCGTATTAACATCGCAATCAATTACGCCATTTTATTTTAGGCATAGCAATTGAACAAACCGTTAACCAGATGCCAATTAATCCTGGTTTGATACCATCTCTTAATGATTAATGGTTCAATATGAAAAGATTGTACCGAAAAATCCACCCGGCAAATGATCATTTCCCAAATAATCCATAAGAGCAAGTCCCGCTTGCGAGCGCCTCCTGGCTGATTATCAATAATCCACTGCCGGGTTTTTCCGCTTCTAATTGCTTATATCTTCCCTGATCATTATATTCGATACCAAACCGGATTGCAGACTTATCTTCGGTGCTGAAATAATAATATATTTCTGTTGACCCGTCACAAAGAAGTACTTGCTGATACCCTCGTATGATCTGATGCACTTCTGCTACTGTCATATCCGGTTTAAGTACGGTTGCAAAATATCCCACTGGAAAAACAGCAGGCGAATTGTAATTATCAATCTTAACACCCAGTTCACCAGCTAATGTTTGCTGTTTCCTTCTCAACATAAGAGTGTTTGATTCTTGATTGACAATCGGAATCATACAGAGAGCTGCGATTAGCACCGTGGCAACTATTAGAAATGTTAGCCAATTTTTTCTCTGCATCATTGACAAGCCTTCCTTCCTGGGACCGTTGTATCTGTTTCATGGGCCCTGATTAGGGCTGCCAGACCAGTCAAATCTTTCATATACAAGAACATAGAAGCATCTGTCACCGCTGCCCAGCCAAGCAAAATATCTCCTTTATCCAAAGGATATATATTTTCAGCGGCGAGCGCAGCATAAGCAATCGAGCTGCCCCAAAAATAGCCTTGAAAGAAAGAGCCCGCGTAGTGATGTGATTGGTCGGCTTGTTTGTTTATTGAATCCAAGTAAATTGGAGATAATCCAGCAACTCCTTCCCGGATAAAGGAATAATCGCCATTATAGTGGAGAGCGGGACCATGCCTCGAAGCCCATGTAGCGGAAATATAGGAGCCTAAAGCTGGTACACCGCCAAACAGGGACGCAAAATCTCGAACGAATTGATCTTGTTGATTTGATGAATAATGTGTCGCAAGGCGTTCAACATGGTATGCGAAAAGGTCCCAACCGGCGGCTGGATATTGGGTAAGCCACGTGGTTGAATCTCTATATATTTTTCCTCTATTATGATAATAGTAATCCCAGTCACTGTTTGTCCATGCACCATTCAAGCCGGTCCCCTTAAACACTTCCGAAAAGAGCTGATCCTGATGTATCAATTCTGGGTCAGAATAATCTGGAGCCGGTTTGCCAATTGCACAATTAATCGATGATAAGACTTGAACCCCAACATTACTACAAAATCCTGATGGGTCTGTGTATTTGAGCGGATTATCTCTAGTATAAGTGTACTTGTTCCAATCCGCGGGAATGCGTGGATCTGGTACAATGGTATCAGGCTGGATAAACTGGTTAAGATAAGGGTCATACCATCTCGAGCGCAGATCGATCAACTTAATGTAACTGTCCGTATACTCATTGGCATATCCATAACTCGTTTGCGCATCCCCATTTGTCGAAAGCACATTGCCATACGGATCGTAGGAAGCCGCATAGACCACCGCGCCGCTTTCATCCGCCATCTGGCGCACACTGCCCAAGGCATCTCCCAGGAAGTAATCCACTTGCTGCGGGTCTTCCGCCGGCAGTTGTGCAATGCGATCATTGCCGTACAGGTAGGTATTCGTTCCGTCGCTCAAGACCTGAGTCAACCCAGAATTGAGATCATTCACATAAGTGGTGGTCACGTCATTCACGGTTTGCTGAAGCCTATCACCCAAGCCATTATAAGTATAACTCACCGCCGACTGCGCATTGCTTACCGCCGTCAATCTATTCGCAGAATCATAGGTGTAGGTGTTCACGCCATCGTTCAACAGGTTCCCATTGGCATCCCAGGTGTAGGAGACGCTCCCCACCGCCGTCAGCCGGTTGGCTTCGTCGTAGGTGTACTCCAGCGAAGTTGGCAGCCCGCCGACTACGTCATCCTGGCTCAAGCGGTTGCCAACTGCATCATAGGTATAGGAATACGAGTCGCCATCCGAATAATCCGCCGACGTCAGGCGGTTGAGCGGATCGTAGGTGTAGTCGATCGTCTGGGTGACCACCCCGGTATGGACGGCCTGCGCTCCCATGGTACGAGCATTCTTGGAAGCCGGCAGCAGAGTGCGGACCGGTGTGATCTTCAGTGGAACGGCTCCCTGGGTTGGCATACCCGGGGTAAAGGTCGGTGTGGCAGAAGGCCTGGGGGTACTCGTCGATGTGGGAGCAGATGTGGCTACACGAGTTGGCGTAGGTGTCGGTGTAGGCATGGGTGTAGGCGTAGGGGTTGGCGTGGAAGTGAACGTGGGCACGACCGCCGGCGTCGCTGTGGCTGCATTTTCCCCAGGACCGCCTTGCACTGTCTCCCCCGAATTATCCAGCTGGGTGCTGCGTTGTTCCTGCCCCTCCAGACCGACATATTCATCACGATTTGAGGCAAAGTCGTCGATGTAAAGTGTCCCGCTGATATTGGCCGAAGACGGCGACAGCACGCCCAGACGGACATTGTCGACCCGCAGCGTATCGTTATCCACCGAGCCAACCGAACCCACCGACTCTCCATCCACCCACAGAATGGCAAAACCGTTGGAACTCTCCGCATCCGATGCCCTCGCCCACTCGACCTCGAGCGCATGCACATCGTCGGTGATGGTGGACCAGTCCGTCGCATAGTTCGTCTGGTTGTCATCCACAAGCGAGGCTCCCACCTGGTATGCATCGTCGGAATAGCGCAGGCTGACCTGGAAGACCGTCCCGGCAGACAGGTCGCGGCCTTCGAACAGCACCAGGCTGTCGCCATCCGGTATGGCAATGGAATTGGGATCGAAGTAGAAGCGCGCCCGGTAGTGCCGTTCGGCCAGGGGGGAATTATCCTGGACAAACATGGGACTGTCGTCATCCACCACGGCCTGCAGGCCGTAGGTGTCGAAGAGCGCCGCATCCGTCGTCACACTCAAGTCGCCGCTGTCCGTCTGGGCGCTGTCCCAGCCTGAAAGATCGCCGCTCTCGAAGCCATCGCTAAAAATCGGGTCGGAGGGCGGTAAGGTCACATTGGGATCGGCCCCGATGTAGGCATTCCCATAGCGTATGGAGGTCAGGTCGTCAAAATAGACCGTCCCCGCGATGGAGGCCGTGGACAGCGCCATTGCACCCATTTCGACCGCGTCGATGGTCATCGTGTCGTTGTCGGCCACTTGAGGGAGCTGCCCTCCATTGCCATCGATCCAAAGAAGCACGCGCCCGTCGCTGACATCCGCCGACCAGGCCCGCCACCATTCCATCTCGATCAGGTGCGGCGCATCGCTCACCGGGATCCAGTCAGACTCCACCGGCTGCTGGTTGTCATCCACCATGACCGACCTGATCGCATAATCGCCATTCACCATGCCCAATTGCAGGTAAAAGGCCGTCCCGGCATTGTAGCTCAGGCCGCGGAAAAATTCGAACGTTGCCCCTTCCGGCATCTCCACCGAGTTTGGGTCGAAATAGAAACGGGCGTGGTACACGGGCTCAGACATGGGCCGCTCGTCGTGCACATAGATCTCCGTCTGGTCGTTCACCACGGCTTGCAGGCCATAGCTTCCCTCCATAGCAGCCGCAGACGAGACACTTAAGTCTCCATCATCCGTTACTGCACCGCTCCAGGCCGAGAGATCTCCGCTCTCGAAAGCATCGCTGAAGACCGTGTCAGGGAGCGGATCCGGAACGGGAATGTTGGGATCGATGTCGACATAGTTGCCGGCGCGGTTGGATGAGAAATCGTCAAAGTAGACCGTCCCCTGAATGGATGCCGTGGATGGCGATATTACCCCCATCTGGACGGTGTCGATGGGCTTGGCGAAGTTGCTCAGGTTTTGTAATTGTCCTCGCAGCATCCCATCCATCCAAAAGAAGAAGAAACCGTCCCCCGATGTAGATGTGGGGGCCACACACCATTCCACTTCGATGGCATGCGGTTCGTCGGTGATCGGGATCCAGCCTGTCGTGTGGCTTTGCGCTGTATCGTCCAGCGCAATAAATTCGAGTTGATACTCGCCATAAACGCTGCGCATGTGCACCTCGAAGGCCGGATCACCATTTATGTCCGTGGCAGAGAAGATGGTGAACCCCTCGTGATCGGGAATAGAAACCGAATTGGGATCGATGTAGAAGCGGCCACGGTAGTGGGAAACGCCGAAAGATCGTTGGTCGATGACATACAGGCTGTGGTTGTCATTTATTACAGCCTGCAAGCCGTAATCGCCCTCCAAAGCTGCCGTAGACGAAACGCTTAAGTCCCCATCATCCGTTACTGCACTGCTCCAGGCCGAGAGGTCGCCGCTCTCAAAGGCGTCAGCGAAGATTGTGTCGGTGAGCGGATCGGGAACCGGAATGTTGGGATTGATGTCGATGTAGTAGCCGGCGCGGTTGGATGAGAAATCGTCGAAGTAAACCGTCCCGTCGATGTCCCCGGAAGATGGTGATATTACTCCCATCTGGACGGTGTCGATAGGCTTGGCGAAGTTGCTCAGGTTTTGTAATTGTCCTCGTTGCGCCCCATCCACCCAAAAGAAGAAGAAACCGTCCCCCGATGTAGATGTGGGGGCCGCCCACCATTCCACTTCGATGGCATGCGGCGCGTCGGTGATCGGGATCCAGCCTGTCGTGTGGCTTTGCGCTGTATCGTCCAGCGCAATAAATTCGAGTTGATACTCGCCATAAACGCTGCGCATGTGCACCTCAAAATCCGGATCACCGTTCGTATCCGTGGCAGAGAAGATGGCGAACCCTTCGTGGTTGGGAATTGACACCGAATTGGGATCGATGTAGAAGCGTGCACGGTAATGAGAAACGCCGAAAGGCTGGTTGTCGAGAACGTACAGGCTGTGATCGTCATTTATAACTGCCTGCAAGCCGTAGTCGCCCTCCAAAGCAGCCGCAGACGAGACGCTCAAGTCCCCGCCATCCGTTACTGCACTGCTCCAGGCCGAGAGGTCGCCGCTCTCAAAGGCGTCATTGGTAATCTGTTCGGGTAATGGAGCAGGTGTTGGGATGTTTGAATCGAGACCGATGTAGCCCGTGCGTCCGGAGGCGAAATCGTCGAAATATATCGACCCATCGATAACAGTTGGAGAAAGCGTTGAGGGCGACAATATACCCAGGCGGACCTCATCGATTCGGCGGGTGGCATTGTCGATCGAGCCAAGCTGGCCTTTCTCATCGCCATCCACCCACATAGCCAGCGAGCCATTCCCCGCCCCACTGCTGGAGGCCGTCAACCAGGCCAGTTCGATGGCATGGGCTTCGTTGGTAATAGGAATCCATGTCCCCTCAACATTTTGTTGTGCATCGTCTCCGGCGACTATCTTAACATAATAATCGCCATGCATTTCACGCAGGCGCAGCGAGAAGGCGACCTCCCCATTTATATCGCGCCCTTCGAATAGATCGAGATACCCGCCTTCCGGAATATCGATAGTATTGGGAATAAAATAGAAACGGGCATCATAATTGGTTTCCAAGTACGGACCTTGGTCGAGAACGTACATTTCGTTGTTCGCGTCGGCAACTGCTTCCATGCCATAATCGCCCTCGATGGCTGCATCCTGGTTTATGCTCAGGTTCCCCCCATCCGTGACTGCCCCGCTCCAAGCGGAGAAATCGCCGCTTTCAAATGCATCAGACTGTATCTGCTCGGAAGAAGCCGGTACAGGGATGGCAGGATCGAGGCCGATGGCACCCTTCCGATTTGAACGAAATGCATCAAAGTAGATCGAACCGCTGATGGCAGTTGAAGAGGGCGACATTACACCCAACCTGACTTCATTAATGCGCAAAGTATCGTTGTCGATCCCGGACAATTGCTCTGCCTCTTCGCCATCTATCCATAGCGCCAGGCTGCCGTTACCGGCGCCCGAGCTGGAAGCTGCCTGCCAGGCCAACTCGACCGCGTGAGGGCTGTTCGTTAAAGTGTACCAGTCTGTCTCAGTCTCCTGCTGATTGTCGTCGACTGCAATGGCTGCAATCTGGTATTCACCATCCACTGCACGCAAGCGCACGTAGAACGCCGTTCCCAACGTAGCGTCCTGGGCAGAAAACAGGTCAACGTGCTCTTCGTTGGGGATGGTAACCGAGTCGGGATCGAAGTAAAAACGACTACGATATCCAGCATCTCCAGCCGGACTCTCGTCCTGCACGTAGAAATCGGTTTGGCCTGCGACTGTCGCCTGCAGGCCGTAATTACCTTCGATGGCCGCGGCGGCAGTCGCGCTCAGATTCCCGTCACCGGTAACAGAATTACTCCAGGCAGACAGATCGCCGCTCTCGAAACCATCGTCAAAGACAAAATCCAGGTCGGGCTGTTGATAAGTCTCATCGACGCTGGTGCGATTGCCGACTTCATCGTATTCATAAGTGTAGGAAGCCAGCCCTTTTGCGCCGGAGGCATGTTCCAATTGCGTTAGCCTGCCTGCATCATCGTAGGCGTAGGTTGTATCCACCCCGTTGGCGCGCGTCACTCCGGTTACATGGCCACCTGCATCATAGGAATATTGGGCGATATTGGTGGAATCCAGGGAAATCTCGTCCAATCGTTGGGCAGAGTCGTACGTATACGAGACCACCTTGTTATCCGGGTAAGTGAGGCTGACCCGGTTTCCCAGGGCATTGTAAGTATAGGCCACGGTATTATCAAATGGGTCGGTGGTCGTCAGCGGGCGGTTTAGCGCGTCGTAGGTCCAGGTTGTTGTGCCTTGTCCGTCCGTCATGGAAAGGCGCAGCCCGATCGCATTGTAGTCAAAGGTTACATCAGGGTCAGGCGAAGGATAGTCAATCAATACCAGGCGGTTCAACGCATCATAAGTATATGAAGTCGTGGCTTCATTGGCGTCGACCATCTCCAGCCGATTCCCGGCCACGTCATAACTGTACATCCAGGTATGTTCGAGTGGATCGGTCTCCGTGTGCAGCCGGTTGAGCCCATCGTAAGCAAAGACGGTAACTTGTCCATTGCCATCCTGGAGCGTCAGCCGGTTGCCATTCGCATCGTAGGTGTAAACAGTATGCACGTTGGTCTCAGCATCCTGACCAAATCCCGGCTTGTAGTTCTCCCAAACATCGGTGAGGCGTCCAAGCGGATCATACCCGTAATGGGTCACCACACCTTTGGCATCGGTGACGCCAGATAGCCTCCCGGCCACATCATAAACGGATTGAGTAGCGTTATCGAGCGGATCGTCCACCTCCGTCTGCCGACCGAGTGAGTCGTAACCAAATGCCGTGGTCTTTTCAAGCTCGTTTACCGTAGCGATTGCCTGCCCGTTCCTGTCGTACACGGTATCGACGCGCTGATTGGTTGCGCCTTCGCCGCGCTCGGGCAACGTACCAGTCTCGATTCCTTGCCCATCCAGATTGCGTACCTTACTCACTGCGCGCCCCAGCGCATCGTAATACGTACGGGTGATCATGCCCAATGGGTCGGTCGTGGCAATCTGCGCGCCTGCCGGGTCGTATGCGAACGCAGTCGTAATGTTGTATTGGTTTTGGTAATTCTGCGATTGACCTGCATCAACATTTTGCGTGCTGGCAATCGTCCGCCCGAGATCGTCGTAGGTGGTTGCGGTCACCCGTCCGAGCGTATCGGTCGTGGTCAGTAAGCGGCCCAGGGCATCGTAGGCGTATTCAGTGACAATATTGTATTGGTTCTGGTAATTCTGGGCCTGCCCATCCAGGAAGTTGGCCGTCACGCGCTCGAGTTGCCCGGCATCGTTGTAGTCATACTTGGTGACGTGCCCAAGCGGGTCGGTGGTCGCAATCTGGCGGCCAAGATCGTCGTAGGCCGTGGTTGTGCAAATATTCTCGTCGGTCATGCCGGTGCCGCATGTCGGCGGGGTGTCAACGTAGGGATCCTGTCCGACCAGATTGCGCACGACTGTTACCGGACGCCCGGAATCGTCGTAATACGTCCGAGTAATGATCCCCATTGGATCGACCACTGCAATGGCCTGCCCCCCGGCATCATAATATGTATCCGTGCGGACGTTCTCGTTGCCAAATTCGCCTTCCGGTGGCTCTTCTGCACTGATCGCCTGTCCGGTCAGGTTTTGAACGACCGTGATTGGCCGGTTGAGCTCATCGTAGTAGGTGCGCGTGATTATGCCCAGCGGATCGGTTACGGCAATCACATTCCCATTCTTGTCATAATTCGTTTTCGTGCAGATATTCGTCAGCGATAGGCCGGTTCCACATGTGGGGGGCGTAGCGGTCTCAATGCTCTGCCCGGTCAGGTTGCGCACTACCGTCACAGGACGATTGAGTTCGTCATAAAACGTTCGTGTGATCACGCCGTTCGTATCCGTCGTGGCGATTGCGTTGCCACCGGCATCATAGGTGGTGTCTGTTCTGACGTTCCTGTCTGGATGGTCCGGATCAAAAGTTGGTGGGGTTTCCGTTTCCACACTCTGGCCGAACAAGTTCTGTACCACCGTTACCGGCCGGTTTGCCTCATCATAATAGGTACGGGTGATCACGCCATTTGGGTTGATCGAGGCGATCACATTACCAGCAGAATCGTAGACTGTATTTGTGCACAGATTCTCGTCGGTCAAACCAGATCCGCATTCGGGCGGCGTGGTTGTATCGATGCTCTGGTCGGTCAGGTTTTGCACTACTGTTACCGGCCGGTTTGCTTCGTCGTAGTACGTGCGTGTGATCACACCGTAGGTGTCGGTTACGGCAATCTGGTTTCCGGCCTGATCGTATTGGTATTCGGTGACAAGGTTGTACTGGTTGTCTTCGTTCTGGTCATGGTTCGTATCATAATTGCGCGTGACACGCACCAGTCTCCCGGCACTATCATACTCATTATGGGTGACGTGCTGGGTTGGATCGGCTGTGTCGGTCAGCCTTCCGAGATCATCGTATGCGTATGTCCAGGTTTTATCCGAAGGGTCGGTCATCGATATGCGTTGGCCAAAATCGTCATAGGTATAGGATGTGGTCCGGTTGAGTGGGTCCGTGACGGATTCCAGGTAACCTTCGGTTGTATAAGTATAGGTAGTCTCACCTTGGAGCGCATCCGTCACGCCGGTTAAACGCGTTCCATCGTACTCATAGTAGGTTGGAAATGTCATCGGATCGATCACAGAGAGCGGTTGGTTGAGTCCGTCATAAGTAATATCTGTCTGGTTGCCTTGGGCGTCAACGATTTGCGTCAGGTTCGCCCCGTCCGCGCTCCAGGTCAAATCGGTTTCGTGGGCCAATGGATCGGTAACCTGGATCGGACGAAAATTAGCGTTGTATTTTTTACTGACGGTCGACGCCAAGGCGTTCGTATTCCCGACCAGCGTATTCCGGCTGTCGTAAGTGTGGGTCGTTGTATTTTCCCTGGCATCCACCAGTGTGCTCGTCCCATCCAGGTTGTAGGTGATGTCCACAACTTGGTCGTTTGCGCCATCCCATTGTCGCACGGCACGGCCTTGCGAGTCATATTCGGTCTGCTCGACCGTTTGTTGAAGCGGGTTGATCACTTCGGTAAGGTGGTGGGCAGAATCGTATTCATACTGCCATTCCCCTCCGGAAACATCTGTTGCACTTACCAGATCCCCGGCTTCATCGTAACCGAAGGTCACGCTGCGCTCGGTGTGGTCGCTGACTGTCTCGATCCGCCCCTGGCCATCATAAGTCAGTGCCAGGTACCGGTCTCCCCCATCGGCATTTACCTGTACCAGGTGTCCGTTGTCGTAGACGTATTCCCATGTTCTCCCTTCGGAATCCGCCCTGGTTTGAACGAATCCATCATTATCAAAGGTATATACTGACTGGTCGGGGAGTGTAAGCGTATACACCTCGTCAGCATAAGTGAGCGATCCGGTAACGCCCGGGCCGGGTGTGTAGGTATCATTCCCATTATCAATGAATTCGTAGCGATTGGCAGAATGCAACTTAAATAATACAAAACCTTCCTCGCCTTCCGGATCGTCAGGTAGAATCAGGCGCGTATCCAGACTGTCCGTCCAACCGTACCCGAGTTTATCGGAATATATGTCGGTGGATAGAGATGAATAGGTCCGTTGGAACCCCAGTTGGCCTGCGTCGGTTGGAATGGTAATATCTTCGGCTTCGTATGAAAGGCCTCCCGTCCTTGTGTTGATAGGGCCAGCAATGGTAGCGTTCGCATTCGCTTGAGCGGACTCGCCGCCCTCATCACATGCACATCCGTCCCCGCCAGGAGGGGGGTTCACAACGGCTGACTCGTGAACAACTGGGCCCCCTTTAATAACCAAGCGGGCGGCATTACTACTATCTCGGTCGTATCCGATAACACGTCTATGGAGAAGAGACCCGCTTGCAGGACCTGCATTCTCCACAATGATCGCCATTGCGTTGCCCGGATTCCAGTCTGAACGATCAACGATCTCTTGAACGATGGATGTCAAGTCGGGACTGTTTCTCATCTGTTGCCATTCCCAATCATCGGTAGAAGGTATATCCCAACTCGCGGAAGCCTGAGTCAAAACGCGATTGGACGGACGATTGGATGTAGTGAATGAAGCGGAATTTCCAGTTGCCTCTCCATATATATTCAGAGTAAGATTATTCGTGTAAGGTCCATCAATGGAAAATTCAATATAAGCTTCCTGTACCTTGGCTCCTTTGGGAAAATTTACGTTCGGAAATCGAAAACCACTGGTAATACCTTGTTGACCGGTACATTCCCCAAAGTAGATCTCATTCCGGCTTGTGCTATAGTTACAAGAAGGGTCCGGCCCTGCATCGTCCGCGCTGGCGCTGACCCAGAACACACATTCTCCATCTGAGCAATCCGAATCGGGTTGGATTGGCCCAACAACCATTGTCTGAGGAAGTAGCAGGTTCGGCTTTGCCTCCTGGCTTGGTATAGGTGTTGGCTGGTCCGGCATGGGCGTTGGCGTTGCCTCCTGATCATTAATCCAAGGGGTAGGCGTAGCAGACGGATTATTGGTCCAAGGGGTAGGCGTTGCCTGTTGCGACACTGGCATGGGGGTTTGACCACTTTTTTTCGGTTGTGGGGTAGTTGCAAGCGTTGGCTTATTCTGTTGTGGCCGCTGGGCAGTTATCGGCTTGGGGCGGGAAAATTGTGGGCGTGTAAGCTGGCTTGGCTGTTTTGGCGAAGATTGCGAAATTGGCGTTTTTGGCGAAATTGGTGTGCTTCTTGCTGCCTGATTAGGTATGGCTTGAGGGGTTTTTGCAGGAGCCGGGCCACAACTTGTGAGGAGGAGCGCAAAAAACAACAAAATGTTCAAAATCTTCCGCGTTTGAATGCGGTTGACAATGGCCGGCATGCGTTTAATATAGGACCGAGACATGGTTTTCCTCCCGAGGTGGACCAACTATTCATGAGATCTTTTGAATCTACATATCTCCCGTATATCTTTAAGTATAGACAGCAAATATTCGAATACTACTAGGAATATCCCCAGTTTTTATCCGTCATCATCCCCGATATTCTCCAGATTGTGCTTAAGCACCCAAGCTTCGGCCTCCTGGCGAGTGCCAAGAGCCAGTTTTTCGAGGATATGTGTAATGTGATATTCCACCGTTTTGGATGTTATAAATAGTTTCTTAGCTATCGCCTTATTGTTTGCCCCCTGAGCCAACAATCCAAGAATTTGGCGCTCACGAGTGGTGAGACGTTCCCATTTTTTCTCGACTGTTTCCCGCCAATGCAGCACCCTTGCTATCTGTTTCTCGTCGAAAAGGGTTTCCCCCCTGGCTGCACGTCGGATCGCATTGATGAGTCGCTCTGCAGTTTCTTTTTTATCAAGATAGCCTACCGCGCCTGCCGCCATCATGCCGGCCAGGTAAGCATCGCGATCGTGCCCGGTCAGAACCAGGGTGATCGTCTCTGGATGGTTTAGGCGAACCCATTTTTCGATTTCGGCCGCAGAGATGCCAGGCATTTTTAGATCCAGCAACAATATTTGTGGATTCAATTCGGCTACAAGCCGCTGTACATCGAAGCTGTCTTGCGCCTCTCCAATGATCTGGATGTCAGGGGACTCTTCAAAAAGGACGCGCAGTCCTGCGCGCAACGCCGGGTGGTCATCTGCAATAAGTAGTGTAATTGTCTTGTTCTCTTTATCGGTTAACATTTCAAGGTTCCCTCCTATCCTTCGTACAACTGGTAATTGAACAGATTTTCAGCGATTGGGCTGTTGGCAGAAAATCTATGTTTGCGGAATTTATTTTACCCAATCGTTTGCATTATTCACCTCCCAGGATTAATAATAGCATTTGTGAACCTCCCTTGAACCTACAATCAGCAAACAAATAATCCAAGATTTGTTTTCGCTATAATCTATAGTGGGTCGTTTGGCATATGTGTGGCCATTTTTGGATTAAGGTTGAGTGACGGTGAAGAGCACGCCGGGTAAAGGCCTCAGAACCACCCAGAACATGGCGACGCTTGCGACAGCACTGCCCGCGAGCAAAGCGCTTACCGCCCCATTCGAACATGAGAAAGTAGATTATCTCGTAAACAAAGTTGATGTGAGTTTTAAAAACATGAGAATAATTATGACGCTATATAATGACTATGCGCATTGCATAGGGCTCTTTTTGCGTTTCTACCCTGCTCACCCGCTTAAAACCCTAATGAACCAAGATCATTTATCCCGCTTCGTTCTACCACCTCTCTAAAACTTTCGTCCGCTTTGCGACTATCCCATGTTCTGGCGAGCTTACCTACTTCCTGCCAGTGTTGCTGCGCCCATATCGTGGGTGGAACATCAGAATTATTTCGAATCTCCGGCGACAGTTCCATAAATGATTTTTGGAAATCCCTGGAATTGCCGCCGTAATCCTTAAGTACTTGTCCCACTTTATCTGGGTTCTTTTCGTCTGGCGGAAGCGAGAAACCTAGATCATCATATTTACTATTATTGCCATTACCCTGACTATCAAGAGCATTCATACGATCTTGAAGTTCCAACCGTCTTGCATTAATTTGATGTCCTTGAGCCAGGTTCTGTTGCAGACCGGCCGCTTTATCCATCCCCAAAGCGCGGAACAAACCAGAACTTTGGTTGGCAAAACCAGCCCGCGCAAGTTCCCCGTCGGCCGTCATTGCCGCCCCTCCCCTCGCTGCAGCCCCTTCCCCAACCGCTGCCCCTCCCCCGGCCACTGCTCCCCCTGCCGCAGCCCCTCCCCCAGCTACTGCCCCTCCTGCTACTGCTGGGGTTGCAGCCAAACCCGCTCCGCCAGTGGCAACACCGATGGCCGCCATGGCTGCCACATTAAGAACTCCCTTTACAGCGGTTACAACCCCTTTTACTGCGTCTGCCGTTGCACCGATCGTTATTCTTCCAAGGATGCCGACCACTGACATGAGAATCCCAACCATCCCTAGCATCCATGCGATATGGATGACGCCGGTTAATATATTATCGCCTGTGATTGCTACATTAACCGCCGCAGTTACCTTGAACACCCCTGCCGCAATAAGTGGCAACAATGCGACGATGGTCAATCCTTTGATCCAGAGCCCCCGCAACCAACGCATTTGTGGAACAACACCGCATACAAAGATTGATGGACCTAGAGCGGCCAGGATGAACAAGACCGCTCTCGCCAAGAAGAATGCCAATAATAGTCCACCGACAGTAAGTAATATCGCTATACTTTCGGCCAGCAGGAACGCGCCGCTAATAATAGATGTAGATAACCCTCCAAAAACAAGAGATTGGATGGAAATGCTCTGAATAAATAGTGTTGTTAATGTTCCCGTTTCCCCCAAGGCAGCTCCCATCATCCACCAACCCAGCCTCGCTGTCCAATCCAGGAATGGTCCACATAATACTGCCAAAAAAGCAGCCGAAACCCAATCCCCTATTACGGCGGTTAGTCGGTCGTCTTCGCCGACCAGTTTATACCACTGATAGAGAGCCAGCCGGAGAAGGAATAGTGGAACAGCCAGGGCACCCGCTGTAAATAGTCCAGAGAAGGCTACATTTTCATAATCTCCTTCGCGAGGTCCTTCCAGAATAGCACCGACTGCCGATCCTAAAGTGCTTATTTCGGTAGTGATCGTATTATAGAAGGTATTTACCGGATCATTGATTGCCTTAGCAATCGCATCCTCAAGCGTGCTGGTGGGGAAGACTAAAGTTTGAAATATTGTTTGAACGACTGATCCGCCTGACTGGGAGCCTCCACCGGGTGTGGGCGTCGGGGTCGGCGCTGGAGTAGGTGAAGCAGGGGGTATAGTGGCAGCGCGTACAGAAAGGTAGGGCAGCGCGCCAAGCAGTATGGAAGTAATTAAAAGAGAAAGTAGAATGATGAGCGAGCGTTTTTTATTTTTCATAATCCAATTTCCATCGAATTAATGGCAAATTCACTTAGCACCCCCTTTCGATAGCACTGATCCATGAATCCACAATTCTGACACGTTTGGGGATGTGCAAGTGCATTGGTAGGAGGATAGGGACCGTTTTTTGCCATCTTGGATAGTGGCGTGATCATAGCAAGAGCGTCTATCACCCTGATTGTTGGGTTATATGGATTGCTCTCCCCCGTGCGACGATCGAGAGCATAGATTTCAGGATCGTTTTCCCAAGAATGCTTGTCGTCAGCATTAGAAGCCCGGGACACCAGCGCGAATTTTAGTTGAGGCTGATCGTTGATGTTGTCCACCGGAAGACCGATTACATTTCTTGTTACCATGCGTGTCTTTACCCGCCATAGCCAGGCAGGGAATAACGCTGGTTTCCTTATTCCTGAATGAATGAACGATAATGTAACCATTTCGAATTCGACTTCCGTTTCGTTGGGCGCTACTTTTATACGTGAATTGAGCTGCCAATCCACAAATACGAAGGACCATAGGCGTGCGAATTCAAGTACATCTAGCCAACCCCTCTTTCCGCCCAACTTGGCGAAACCATCCGCGTATCCAAACCGATCAGGGAATTTCGCGCTTTTTTCGGGTTCGAATCCTGGATGAAGTTCAGGAGAGGCGACTTTTTCTTTTAGGTGAAAGCGATAACTATCTACGCTGGTTATGTAATTAGCTACATTGGCCGCCAAACCCATCAGGCTGAATGATTCTAGCGCTTCACGCAGATTTATCCCTGTAGCGCGCATTTCCATCATTTTCCATACCATATCATATGGAAGAACAGGATCGACGCCCGAAAGCCACCAATGCGCTGCGGCCGGACAAAATTCGTATACCATCGCATTCAGGATGGGATGGTCGCGAGCATTGCGAGAGTCAAGCAGTGCTCTAAAGAGGTCTGTCTGCATAAATCAAAAAGGGGGCCTGAGCCATTGAAAGGTAAGTAAAATCATCGCGAACAAGAATGATGCCCATGCGACTGGAGATTGCGCACCGAATAAGCGTTCGTGTCGTAATGCTCGCATTACCATACTGACAAGCGACATCAGGATCCAACCTAACACCATTGCAAGCACAGCATCGAGTGTGAGAACCTTGGGAACCGCCCATATACAAGCCAGCCAGAGCTTTACATCTCCCATTCCCATAACATGTCTTTCGGACACCGGCAAACTGATAATCGATTTAATTGGGGTCAATATTGATTGAATGGTGGTCTGTTTTACAAATCCAAGAGCAACGATGAAAGCCGTCGCGACCAAAAGCGTAACCGTTCCTGGAAAATGTACAATCAAACCGGCGATGACCACCGGGATTGTTGCCCAATTAGGGATCCGCCTGGTTCTGATGTCGTATAAAGAAATAACCAGGGTAAAGATAAAGAGGTCGATAAGTAGTGGCATATTTAAATATTACATCGAAAAAAAGGGGGGTATCCCTTTCAGAAATAGTTTCCCCTGATTTCATTGTCTCTGGTGTCGAGTCTAGTCTAACTCCGGACCGGACTCGCTTCTCGCCCGTATTCCGGGCTCATGCACCAATCATTGAATTCGAGTCTACCGTAACTCCGGATTCAAATAGCGAAAGCAGGTTTTGCTTTCGCTATTTGAATTTGAAAACAAGGATAACGATAAGATTTCGCAGAAAGTCATACTTCTTTCACGAAAACTGACAGATCTGGAAACATTTCGTTAGGTTTTGTCGTTACCAGTTGAGCATTAAATATCAGCTTATTTGGGAACCTGCTTTTGCTGGAGTGTAGTTACGCAAATTATCGCCGCCAGCAGCATAAGAACCGATCCGGCTACAAACGCCGCATGAATACCCTGAAACGCAGCAATCCCCTTAGTATTGGTGGCAGCGGCGCTGGTTGTATAAGTAGCAGCTATGGTTGAGAGCACAGCTAGGACGAGCGGCCCGCCTATTTGTTGGGCTGTATTTAACACGCCCGACACTGCTCCTGACTCTTGCTCCTGAATACCGCTAGTAGCAGCTAACGTTAAGCCGATAGATGCAGGTAGACCGAGTGCCATGACAAGCAGCGCAGGAAGTTCGTTGCTCGCATAGTTCCCAATGACCGGTAACCCCGCTAGCGTCAGTAATCCGACGACAAGAATTAGCAGTTGGCCTAAGATAATGGGTTTATAGCCAAATTTATCAAGCAACCTGCGAACTAATAGAAGAACCGCAACACCCAGAACAATTAATGGCATTACAGCCAGACCAGCCTGAAGTGGTGTGTAACCAAGTATCTCCTGGTTATAGATTGAGATGAAGAATAGCATAGCACTGTTACTTCCAACAACCAATAACGAGATGAGGCTTGCAACTCCTACATTCCGGTTAGCGAACAGACGTAGTTGAAGCAACGGCTCATGCACCCGTAGTTCGTTAAGAATGAAGGCTACCAGAAGTACTACCGCAGCCGCTAAGAATTCAACTACTCGACGGTCTTGCCAGCCATAGGTTGGCACATTGGTTAAGCCGTACACTAAGGCGATAAGGCCGCTTGTTAGAAATAGAGTCCCGAATAAATCGAACTTCTTTACCAATAGCAAACCATGCCCTTCTAGTTTTGGGATGAACGCCGGTGTAGCCAACAGCACCAATGCACATATAGGTACGTTGACAAAGAAAATCCACCGCCAGTTGATGTATTGAGTGAGTAGGCCTCCTAAAACAAGGCCTAGGGCTGCACCGAGAGCGATCACAGTTCCCCAAATTACCATGGCACGATTACGGGCTGATCCCTCCTCAAAAACAGATATGAGCAATGACAAAGCCACTGATGCGATAACCGCTGATCCTAGGCCTTGTAACCCCCGGCAAATAATTAGCAACACACTCGTTGAAGATAGGCCGGCAGAGATGGATGCGACACCAAACAATAACACGCCTATCATAAATACCTTGCGACGACCAAAGAGATCAGCAAAACGACCTGCTAAGAACAAAAATCCTGCGTAAGTTAAGCCGTATACGGATATTAACCACTGTAGGTTATTTACACCTGTTATGTTTAGCGCCTTAGATATCGTGGGGATTGCTACGTTTACAATGGTCGTGTCAAGCACATCCATTAACTGAGCAAAAGCCAAAATAGCCAGGGCCATATTCTTATGTAATATTGGTTTCATGTTCTTCCTATAAATCTTTCTCTTCGGCAAGTACACTCGTGAAGGTGTAATTTAATGGGTTAAGTCGATCTTCATTCAGCTTACCCAACCATTCAAGGAAGCCGTTCTGCCTTATAAACCACAGGCGATAATTGCGATACTTGAGCGCGGCGATGGCTTTGCTGAGATAGGTTCCGGCTAGCTTTGTGATATTAGTTTTCATAGAGCGGAACATGATTTATCTCCAATTAGCACCACAATTGAACAGTACAAAATAGGCGTTTGAGTTTTATAATGGTTAGTCATATATATGTCTTGTGCTATTTCTGGAGTTTATCCGGACCGTAGCGAGTAATCAAGAATCAACTGCTTTAAAATGTTGCATTTGCGACAAAGAGACAAGAATGACGCACAAACAAACCGACCCACGCATCGAACGAACAGATAAGGCGCTGCAAGATGCGCTTATCGAATTGACCGCGGAGCGTGGGTTTGACACCATCACGGTAGGTGACATAGCCAAACGCGCTAAGGTCAATCGCGCTACCTTTTATCGTCATTATCAGGATAAGTTTGATTTAGTGGAAAGGATTTTCCAAGAAGCTATTGAGATTCTTCGCAATGATCTTGGCCCGCCAGGCGAGGAAGCCCTCAGCACCGATCCGCAAGATCCTCCAGCGCGATGGGTGAAATTGTTTGGGCACTTTGTTGAGCATGAGCGGCTCTACCGCCCGCTGCTTGGTAGGCATGGTAGTTCTTGGTTTGTGGCTCGAATGCGTGACCAATTTATCAATTTAGTCGAAGAGCGTGAACAACTACGCGACCGAATTCCTATACTGCAGCAGACTCCTCGCCAGACTAAGATACCTATGAAAGTGGCTTTCTTTTTAATGTCCACTTTGATGGTTAGCACAATCGCATGGTGGCTGGAAAGTGGAAGAGAATATTCTCCTAAACAAATCGCCAGTTGGTTTCTTGAGATTGCCGTCAATGGATATGTTGATGCGCTCGGCTTGAAATGATAGAGAAGGTGTGCAAGCAAAGGTTGTCAGAAAGAGTGAGCCAGGAGTGGGATAGAAAGGTATAAGTCATCGACCTACCCTAGGCCCAAGATGAAATGTAATCTTGAAAAGGTAAAGGAGGAAATAGCGGAAGAACTGGCGGGAATTATAGAAGAGGCGGAAAAATCCCGTGATAAATTCCACGGTAGTACATGATTCCGGAGTTGTGAGAGTATAGCCTGTCCACGCAACGTTCCCCGAACTCAGACTTGGGTGAGCCTCTACAACAGGGCTCTTTCATAGAGAAAGAGCCCTGTTGATTTCTACTGTAGTCCACTGTAGTCCCTGCTTTATTGTGGTTACTGAGACGGCCACCCCTCCTGCCCCTCTCCTTCCCGCACCCCCCAGTAATAAATACTGCCCCAGCTGTATTGGTGTGCATAGGCAGGGTTGCTGGTGCTGCCGTTATCATCCATTCGCCGGATGACAACAGAATAATCATTATAAACACTGCCGCCATTGATAGATGCCGGTAAGTTTTGAACCGCGCTTGGCGGTATGTTACCACTTTCAGATTTGCTATCCCATTGCCCTACATACTTGCCAATTACGCAAGGGGCTGCCGGCGCAGGTGATTGGCCTGGCAAGGAAGCAACTGCAGTCGCCTTTACAAGGCAAACATAATGCTGACTGTATTCTTGGTAGGTAAGCTTGTATGACAAATTATAGGTTGTCATTGAGTTTCCCTGGAATAAGGTTGTATCGCCAGGGATCTCACTTAATTGACCGACTTGCCCTGCTGTTTTGACTGCACCAACGGCCGGATGCGAGGCAACCGTCCAGGTAAATGTCTTTGTCCCACCCGCGCTTGCAGAAACGGTAAAGGCCGACTGCTTCGACAGACTAACCGTAACAGGATTTCCGGTAGGAGCGAACGTTAAAGTTAAGGTAATGTTTTTCCAATCACCTGGCTGTGGATTATCTGGCGCGCCTCCGCCCCACCCTGCATAAGCCAGAGATCCAGATCCGTTATTGGTTGCCAAGCTGTTCACTCGCATGGTTGTCGGCCAATTAACCAATGTTACTGGATAAGGTCTGGTATCGATCACGATCGGGGGCATAGTTACCGAAGCCTCAAGTTTCCACTGAAAATTCCAACTGCACGAGATGGATCCGTTGCTGCCGTCCAAAGAACAAGTAGCCGGAGTATTTCCTGAATTACCGCCTGAATTGCTCGAAGGAGGTGTTTGAGTCGAACTCGAATTGGTGCATGCTGCCATTTCGTCCCCCATTTGTTGGATAGACCATTTTATTACATTTCCACAGCTATCAAAAAAGGCTTGATGCCTTTCGCATTGTTGGACTCCATCAATAGAATAATTAAGGGGGAGCCATACATATCCATAAGTAGCCTGTCCGCTTGGTATACACGCTTGACCATTGCCACTTCCGTTATTGCTGCCGCCGTTATTGCTACCACCATTATTGCTACCACCATTATTGCTGCCCCCGTTGGTGCTGCCCCCGTTGGTGCCGCCACCGTTGGTGCCGCTACCACCGTCAGATCCGTTAATCACACACGTATACTGGCCATTAACGTATGTCCATGTACAATTACTACTCGCCCTAACCCAATGGTACACAGAGAACACCCCAAGGGCAATCAAGATAAGAACAAGCATTACTTTTAGTGTTTTCATTGTTCGTTTCGCTCCTCTCTCTACTGACTGTTAAGTGAATTCAAAATGGCTTGCAATTCCGATGCATTATTGGCCGTTAACCATCCATCTGGTAACGGTTTAAGTGCAATTCCAAGAGTATCATTCAGCCACTGGCTATCCCAAATAGGCGTTTGGTACGCTTCAGAATAAGCTTGATATCCTTTTTCAAGGGTATCCTGGCTTATGTCAGACTGATCAACGGAAACACCTGCCTCGTTTCCAAGCCAAACCCACCTACCGTCAGTTGCATACCCAAAGAGAGAAAGCACGCGATGAGCCTTGATCATCCCCCCTGTATACAAATGCCCGCTCAGGGAATTTACACGGTATCCAGATTGGGCGTCATCTGCAATAATACATATGACTGGATAGCCATCCCCCCAGTCTTTTAGCCCGTTTCCAACCATAGACGCCGTTCGGAAACACCCCAATATTGAATCTGTAACTGCCGGCTGTCCATCAGGCGTGACTACCCATTCCGTAAACTGCGGCGTCATTGGAGTAGAGTCCAGTCCGATTTTTGCGACATTGAAAGTGTCAATCGTCAGGATAGTAACATTCTGCAGAACAACCATCGCCGGGTTGTTTTTAGAGGGGTCAAAAGAAAAGCCAAGCAGATTATTCGCGTCTTCGCGGCTATACCCCATTTGGATCGCCAGCGACCACGCAACAGTACGCCCTAGCCCATCATAGACACAAGGAGGGTCAATGGGGACGTATTGATTATTACTAAGATCGACCTTCAAGCTCCACATAGACGGATCGGTGGGGCAGGTATTTACTTCAGGGATCAGCG
>Ga0335071_10001714_pt1 | contig 23636 bp, 19 predicted proteins | sample Lox_Sample_15_FD_206724 | JGI IMG/M metagenome (GOLD analysis project Ga0335071, IMG submission 206724) | Soil microbial communities from Loxahatchee National Wildlife Refuge, Florida, United States - Lox_Sample_1.5 | ecosystem: Environmental > Terrestrial > Soil > Wetlands | place: USA... | reverse complement strand
AAGCCGAGCAGGTTTCGAAGATGGTGAAGCGGGAGATGGAGGGCGTGCACAAGTTGGACGTGCCGATGCTGGTAGATGTCGGCATCGGAGACAATTGGCGGGACGCGAAGTAGAGTCGGTTATTTTTCCGCCAGGCGGGCGGGCAGAAACTCGTCGCCGGGGCGCCAGGTTGGCAGCTTGTCCTGATTCGCGACAGTGGTTCCGATCAGGAAGCCGAACTTCGCGGCTTCTTCCATGCCGGCGAAGTCCCAGTCGTCGTGATATTCATCGGACGGCTGATGGTAGTGCTTGTCGTTGTACTCGTTGAAAATCTTGTCGCCGTAGTCGGCGGGCTTGCCGTAGTACTCCGTGCCCAGGTTGATGGAAAACGCGGGGACGCCGGCGTGTGCGAGCGAGAAATGGTCGGAGCGGTAAAACTCGCCTTGTTCGGGGTGCGCCTCGGGCTTGATGGTAAGCTCCATGCGGTGGGCGGCTTCTTGAACGACAGGCCAGACGCTGGTGCGGTCGGCGCCCGTGACAAACACGTCCTTGGTTCGGCCGAACGGATAGAAGGCGTCGAAGTTGAGATCGAGCGCGGTCTTCGAGAGCGGAACGAGAGGGTGGGAGGCGTAGAACTCGGTGCCGCGCAGGCCGGCCTCTTCCGCCGTCACGGCCATGAATAGCGCCGAGCGCCGCGGTTTGTGCTCCAACGCGGCCCAGGCGCGCGCCATTTCGAGCAGGATGCCGCAGCCGGTGGCGTTGTCCACGGCGCCGTTGTAGATGGAATCGCCCTCGACGGGCAGCCCGATGCCTAAATGATCCCAGTGCGCGGTAAAGATCACAGTTTGTGATCTTAAATCCGGGTCACTGCCCGGCACCATCGCGATCACATTGCGCGACTGGATCTGACGGATCTTGGTCGGGATGTTGGCGCGGATATGGATGCCGAGCGGAATGGGCTTGAAGTCGCGTGAGTTGGCAGCCTTCAGCATTTCGTCGACGTTCTTTCCCGCAAGCGCCAGGAACTTCGCGCCGGCGTCTCCGCTCAGCCATCCGGCAAACGCCAGCGCGGGATGACCCGGCTCAAGCTTCAACTGCGGATCTTCCTTGCCCCAAGAACTGCGGACCACGTCGTAGCCGTAGCCGGCAGTGGGCGTGGTGTGGATGATCAACACAGCCTTAGCGCCCATGCGTGCGGCCTCTTCGTATTTGTAGGTCCAGCGGCCGTAATAGGTGAGCGCCTTGCCGCCGAAGAATTTGGGATCGTCCGACGGCGGCTCGTTGGTGAAGAGCACCAGCACTTTGCCCTTCATATCGACGCCCTTGAAATCGTCCCACTGGAATTCGGGCGCGACGATTCCGTGGCCAACGAAGATCGCCTCCGCATCAAACTGCTCGCTCTTCTGCTCTTCGGTAACGCCGACAAATTCGTCCAACCAGCGGAAGGAGACGGATTTTCCGGCTGCGTCAGCCGAAAGCGTTGCGCTGGGCTCGGTTTCGACGCCGACCATCGGCACGGTCTGGAAATACGTGCCACGCTCACCTGCCGGTTTGGCGCCAGCGATGGCAAACTGGCTGGCGATGTATTCGGTGGCGAGGTCGCCGCCACGCGTTCCGACGCCGCGACCTTCCAGCAGATCGCTCGCCAGGAACTTCACGTGCGCGCGGATGCGTTCGCCCGAAATGTCGCTTTGCGCCCTGGCGGTAATGGCCGCCAGCAGCAGGATTCCAAAAAGCCGCATACCCCAGTGTTGATTTTTCGGCCCAATGGTGTCAAAACTCAATAGGTATGGCCATCGCAACTATCAACCCCACGACGGGCGAAACGCTCCAAAAGTTTGAGCCGCTCACTTCCGAGCAGATTGACGCGAAACTGAAAATCGCGTACGACGCTTTTCGATCCAACCGCAAGACCACGTTTGCCGAGCGCGCAGCGAAGATGCGCCGCGCCGCCGAAATCATTGAAGCCGACAAAGACCGCTTCGCGCGGATTATGACCACCGAGATGGGCAAGACGCTGAAGTCGGCCGGCGACGAAGCGCTGAAGTGCGCCTGGGTGTGCCGTTACTATGCCGACAATGCCGAGCAGCACCTGGCCGACGAAGTGATCGCGAGCAACGCGGGCAAGAGCTACGTGAAATGCCAGCCGCTGGGCGTGGTGTTAGCCGTGATGCCGTGGAATTTTCCGTTCTGGCAGGTGTTCCGGTTCGCGGCTCCTGCGCTGATGGCGGGCAACGCCGGCTTGTTGAAGCACGCCTCCAACGTTCCGCAATCGGCGATGGCGATCGAAGAGATCTTCTGCCGCGCTGGATTCACCAACGGCGAATTTCAGACGCTGCTGATCGATTCGAGGCAAGTGGCGCAAGTAATCGACGACCGGCGCGTGGTGGCGACCACGCTGACAGGCAGCGAACCGGCGGGAATGCAGGTGGCATCGCAATCCGGCCGCCAGATCAAGAAGACCGTGCTGGAATTGGGCGGCAGCGATCCGTTCATCGTGATGCCGAGCGCGAATATGGATGAAGCCGTGGCGACGGGCGTGAAAGCGCGCTGCATCAACAACGGCCAGTCGTGTATTTCGGCGAAGCGGTTCATTGTGCACGAGTCGATCTATGCCGAGTACGAGCGGCGCTTCGTGGAGACGATGAAGTCGCTAAAGGTGGGCGATCCGATGGACGCGGCGACCGACGTCGGGCCGCTGTCGAACGCTTCGGCGTTGAGCGATATCGAGGAGCAAGTCAAGAAGGCGATCGCAGGTGGCGTGCGCGTGCTGGCAGGCGGTAAGCGCATCGATGGGCCGGGCTACTTCTACGAGCCGACGGTGCTGGCGGACATTCCTAAGAGCTGCCCGATTTACTACGAAGAGATTTTCGGCCCGGTGGCGATGCTGTTCAAGGTGCGTAACGCGGATGAGGCCATTGAAGTGGCCAACGATTCGGACTTCGGCTTGGGCTCCAGCGTGTGGACCAACGACGAGACCGAGCGCGCGAAGTTCATCAATGAAATCGAAGCCGGTCAGGTGTTCGTGAACGGCATGGTGGCGTCGGATCCGCGGCTGCCGTTCGGCGGCGTGAAGCGGTCGGGTTATGGGCGCGAGCTGGGCATCTTCGGCATTCGCGAGTTCGTGAACATCAAGACGGTCTGGATCAAGTAGCTACCGTGGCGGATCATCCTTCTTCTCGGGTGGCCCGATGAGGAAGAAAGCATCCCTCTGCCATCGGTAGCGATAGGTAATTGATCCGGTGGAACAACAGTCAGCTTCGCGTTTGTCGGGATCGCTGACAACGAGGACGAGGTCTCCGCGCTGGACAGTCGCCTTTCGAAGTCCCATGTCAGCGCGTGACCCAGTTTCCAACCACGCAAGAACTTCGGGTTTGCCCGATCGAAGCGTGACAACGTAAAGGTATTGCCAATTGGCAGTACCGCCGGTCGAGTACCAGATGGTCACGATGGCGCTCGTTCCAGGAATGCCGTTGAGGCTGCCGAAGGCGACTTTGTTTAGCCAAAATGATGGGCAGCCGATAGGAGTGTCGCACGGAGGCCTGAATTCGGCATTTCGCAGCGGAATGGAATATCCGGCATCACCTTTCATCCAGCGCAGGTCACCTGGAACCGAAATGAGGTCGCTCTTGATAAACGGATAAGTGAAGTTCTTGAAATCGACGTCGCGAATGGACGCGGCTTGAGCGAGCAGCGCAAAACAGGCGAACAACAATCGGTGCATCTTACTTTGGGGCCATGCGAATGGCTCCGTCCAGCCGGATCACTTCGCCGTTGAGCATCGGATTTTCGATGATCTGGCGGGCAAGTTGCGCGTATTCGGCGGGACGGCCAAGGCGCTTGGGGAAGGGAACCATGGCGCCGAGCGCGTTGCGGACGTCTTCGGGCATTGCCGCCAGCATGGGCGTGTCGAAGATGCCGGGCGCGATGGCCATCACGCGGATTCCGAGGCCGGAGAGATCGCGCGCCAGCGGCAGCGTCATCGCGGCGATGCCGCCTTTAGAAGCCGAATAGGCCGCCTGACCGATCTGCCCGTCGAAGGCCGTGACCGAAGACGTGTTGATGATGACGCCGCGTTCGCCATCGTCTCCGGGAGTGTTGCGTGACATGGCCCAGGCGGCGAGGCGCGACATGTTGAACGTGCCGATCAGATTCACGCGAATCACGCCGGAGTAGCGCGCCAGATCTGCCGGGCCTTCCTTGCCGACGACGCGTTGGGCGTCGGCGATGCCCGCGCAATTGACGCAGATGTTCAGCGCGCCGAAAGCGGTGACTGCGGTTTTCACGGCCTGATCGGCCTCGCCTGCGTCACTGACGTCAGTACGCTGGAATCGCACGCTGTCGCCGAACTCGCCCGCGATCGCGCGACCGGCTTTGTCGTTGAGATCCGCGATGACGACCCGTCCGCCGGCTGCGACGATCATCCGCACGGTGGCCGCGCCCAATCCGGAGGCGCCGCCAGTCACGAGAGCTACTTTTCCGTTGATGTCCACTGACCAATCGTAGCGAACTTCTGAGTAATAGCCCGCAAAACGGAGCGCGTGGGCAGCTTACTTCCTTGTAACAAGGGCGCCCCCGCGCCCTTTGCGGGCTAGCGCCGCTCTTCAAAGAATCGCTTGACCAGTTCCAGGCATTCGGCCGCCAGCACGCCTTCGACGATTTCCAGGCGGTGGTTCAGCAGGTCGGAGTCGGCCAGTTGGAATTTGCTGCGGACGCCCCCGAATCGGAGGTCGCGCGCGCCGAATACCAGGCGGCGGATGCGCGCGGTTACCAGCGCGCCGGCGCACATGACGCAAGGCTCAAGCGTGGCGTACATCGTGGCGTTTTCCAGGCGATAATTGCCGGTATTTGCGGCGGCTTCGCGCAGGGCCAGGATCTCGGCGTGCGCGGTCGGGTCGGATTTCACGATCGGAGAATTGAAGCCGCGGCCGATGATGGCGCCGTCCAGCACCACGACCGCGCCCACGGGCACTTCGCCTGCGGATTCGGCCTGGCGGGCGAGTTCCAGAGCCACGCGCATGAAGGACTCGTCGAGGGACATTAATCGCAGGTCACAACTCTTGCCGCCGTTGCCTTGATGTCCATGTCGACGGTTTTTTCCACCTTCAACAGGAAGTTGCTTGGGTCCTTCATGCCCCACTGCACGTAGGGAATGCTGAAATTTGTGGAGCCGATGTATTGGCCGCCCGCGCTTTCAACCTGGAAATGGAGCGTGATCTCGTGATCGGCCCCGTGGATCCTTAGGATGCCGTGTGCGTCGATCTGTAATCGGCCTTCCGGAGCGAGTTTGCTGTCGACGTGATCGGGCACAAAGGTTGCTTCAGGAAATCTTTGGCTTTCGAGAATCTCCTTATGCATTCGCCGGTCGCGTGCACCGCTACCGCTATCGCCGCTCGCAACATCGACGACGATTTCGCCAGACGCTTTGCCGGATTCAGGATCAAAATTCAGAGATCCACGCTTCAGTTTGAAGGTTCCGTGCACTGTGTGCAGAACGTCATGAAGCGTGAATTGGATTTCGGTCTTGGCTGGATCGAGGCCGAATGACCAGGAACAAGCGGTGCAGGCTGGTGCCAGAGAGAGAAGGGCACAAAACAGTCTCATACGCCGGCGTGAACCGCCAATAAACGTTCGAAAATCGCCGGCTCCGCAGTCAGTGTTCGCAAGACGTGCGGGCGGAGTTTCGGGAATCGATCGAGCAGCAGCATGAGTTGAGCCATGAACGCCGGACGACGCGCCATGCGCCGGTGTGCGGTTTGATATCGCTTCAGGTCGCCGGTAACGAGCGCGTCGGCGAGCAGTAACGCTTGCCGGAACGCCAGGCTCAAGCCTTCTCCGGTGATGGCATCCACCGAGCCGGAAGCGTCTCCGATCAGAACAACGTTCCCGCGGTAGATACTCTTCAGGCGGCGCGTCGCGCTGACAGCGCCACGGTCGCGATCCATCACCGTAGCGCCTTCGAGCCGGCGCGCCAATTCAGGGAACAGCGGCATCGCGTCCGTCAGACGGACATGCGGATCGCGAGTGATCAGCGCCACACAGGCTACGTCATTGCCGACGGGCGTAACGTACATCTGACACTGATCGGCCCAATAGACTTCGACGAGATTGGTCCAGGCCGGGACACGATAGTGCCGCCGGAAACCGTAGCGGAGGGACTCGGACTGGGCAGCATCCAGACCGGCCCAACGCCGGACGAGTGAGTTCGCTCCATCCGCGCCGATGATCCAGCGGGCGGCGATGCTGTCGATTCCGGCTACGCGCGTGCGCCACTCGAATCGGACGCCGAGTTCTTGCGCCCGATCGATCAAAGATTGGTGCAGCCGCATCCGCTGCATCGCGATCCCATGGCCGCGGCGAAAGTTGGCCGCGACTCGTCCGCCGGCTCCGATGAAACGGATGCCGTGAAAAGTGAAACAGTGTTCCGGATCGAGACTCACGCCCAACCGCCGCAGCGCATCGAGCGAATCCGGCATCAAGCCTTCGCCGCAGGCTTTGTCGATGGGCGGTTGCGCGGCGTCGGCAACGGTCACGTTGAACCCGCGCAAACGCGCCGCGATCGCGGCCGCCAGCCCCGCAGGGCCCCCACCGACTACAAAGACACCGGTCTTATCAGAAGCCGTCAACTACCACCTCAACAAAACCAATTCCGAACAGAAGCCAGGACCCATCGCCGCCAAGATGCTGTATGTTCCCGGCGCCGGCCGGCGCTTGGTCATGAACTCCTCGAGCACCACGAGTACGGACGCCGACGACAGGTTGCCGGTCCTGCGCAGGCAATCCCAGGAGGCGTCCAGCGCGCCCTCGGGGAGCTCCAGAGCCGCCGCAGTAGCCTCCAGCACGCGAGGGCCGCCGGTGTGCAGGATCCAGCTTCCGATGTCGGCGCGACCCAGCCCTTGCTCTTCCAGGAACGCGTCCACGTCTTGCGCGAGATTCTCCTGCACCACTTCCGGCACTTCGCGTGACAGCACGATGCGGAAGCCTCGCTCGGAAATATCCCAGCCCATCACGTGCTCGGAGTCGGGATAGAAAACCGAGCGCGTCGCCAGAATTGCGGGTCCGGGGGCCTCGCGATCCGCGCCGGCTATCAGCACCGCTGCTGCGCCATCTCCGAATAGACCGGAGGAGATGATGTTGGCGATGGAGATGTCGTCCTGCTGCAAAGTGAGCGAGCACAGCTCCACCGAGAGTACCGCCGCCACCTGCCCCGGATAGGCGCGGACATAATCCGCCGCGCGCGCGATACCCGCAGCGCCCGCAACGCAGCCGAGACCGAAGATCGGCACGCGCTTGATGTTCACCGGCAGTTTCATCCGGTTCACCAGCCGCGCATCGATCGAAGGGCTGGCGATGCCGGTGACCGAGACGAAGAACAATGCTCCGAGATCCGACGTGGCCAAGCCGGCCCGCGAGAGCGCACAGCACAGTGCGTTCTGCCCGATCTCCTGCGCCACTTCGATCCAATGATTGTTCGCGCGGCCCCAGCTCTTCAGGCCGTAATACTCCTCGATCGGCAGCGCCAGGTGGCGCGTCTCGACTCCCACGCGCGCCTGCAGGCGCTCCAGGAAAACGGGGTTGTCTACTTTGGGGCCCCAATGCCTCTGCAGTGCTGACAGCAGCACGCGCTGGTCATATTGATGGCGGGGGAAGGCGCTGGCGACTCCTGCGATGTTCATGGACGTGGCTCGGGCTCCTTGGGGCTTATTCTACTGAAGCCGCGTGAGCTCCTCCACATACAGCCGGTTGTGCGGGAATTCGTGCGCCAGGTTGCTCAGAATGTTGCGCGCGAGCCAGCGGTCCTTGTCGCGTAACGCCGCGACGCCCAGCAACAGGCGGGCGTAGGGCGAAAGATAATGGCCTTTTTCGGCAGTCAGGCGAAGATCGTCAATGCCGCGCTGCCGGTCCGTCTCGGCGCCGCCCACCTGCAGGAACCAGCGCACCGGCGCCGGCTTCAGGCTGAAGAGATAGTTTTCCACGCCAACGGCCAGATACGCGTCGTAATAGTCGGGCTCGATCATGAGCAGCTTCTCCGCGGTGGCGCGGCTGCTCTTGATGACTTTCAGGGCGTCCAGATCGCGCCGTTCGATCAGGGCAACGTAGTCAGCCCGCAAGCCCAGCGTCAGGATACGCGCGAAGAGTGCATCCGGCTGCTCGGGAGTCTGCGTCAGAATCGCGTCGGAAAGCTGGCCTGCTTTCGTGAGCTCCTGGTCAAACGCTGTACGCACCATCGGATCCGCCTGCACCTTAGGCCTTCGCCGGAACATGCTGTCCTCCACAAAGAACTCCGACTGCAGGATGTGCAGCCGGTCGAACTCGGAGAAGAGATAAGCGGCGGCGTTGGAGGCCGGTCCGATGGGGTCGTCGGGATGTTGCCGCTCCCACTCGGAGAAGGTTTTGTGGGCTTCGGCAAACTGCAGGTCGTACATCTCGCGGTAGCCGCGGTCGATGAGCGGCTCCACTGACGGCGAACTGCCGGCGGGAAGCGGGGTGAGGACCGCAACGCTCAAAAGCACCGCGAATGGAGTGCGGGTCATCTTCAAACCTGTACGACGCGACGGGCCAGGCCGAGCGCCTCACTCCAGAATGTGCCCGAAGCGTGCATGATGTCTACGACATCCTTAGCCGCGTTCACGAATTCGGCAGCCTCGCGCTCCTTCACCACCAGTGGCGGGGCCACTTTCAGCACCATGAAATTGTTGCCGCAGATTTGCGTCAGGAAGCCGAGACGGAACAGGCGCATTACCAGCACCTGGCCGAACATTCCGGCGTGGATTCTTCCGAACGTTTCGAAAGGAACGCGCAAGGCCAGCTTCTTTGGAGCGTTGAATTCCACTCCGTTCAACAGCCCCAGGCCGCGGATGTCCTTCACCATTTCGTATCCGGACAATGCGCCTCGAAGGCGGTGGCGCAGGTATTCGCCCATAGCCGCCGCCCGGTCGCCCAGACGCTCCCGCTCCAATACGTCGAGCGTTGCCAGGCCAGCGCGCATTGCCAGCCCATTTTCGCTGAATGTGGACGTATGCACAATGGCCCGATCGAGCGAGCCGTACACGGATTCGTGAACCTCGTCGGACATAAGCACGGCGCCGACAGGAACCAGGCCGCCGCTGAGTGCTTTCGCCAGCACCACCATGTCCGGCTCGACACCGAAGTGATGCGCTGCCAGAAACCGCCCGGTGCGGTACATGCCGGTCTGCACTTCGTCCAGCACGAACAGCGTTCCGTAGCGGCGGCACAGTGCCTGTGCAGCCTCCAGATACCCGGGCGGCGGCAAACGGAGGCCGCCTTCCGCTTGGACCGGTTCCACGATGAAGGCGGCGAAACGCCCAGTTGCGAGCTTAGCCTCCAGCGCGCTGACATCGCCGAAGGGAGCGCCTTCGGTCTCCGGCAGCATGGGGCCGAACCCATCGCGCCAGAACGAGTCGCTCATGAGCGAGAGCGCGCCGCAGGTCAGCCCGTGAAAGGCGCCTGCCGTGTACAGCAGGCCGCTACGCCGCGTGTGCGCGCGAGAGAACTTGATGGCGGCTTCAATGCCTTCACTGCCGGAGCTGCAGAAGAACGCTTTTTTCAGACGGCCGCCCGCGCGCCGGCAGAGCTTGTCGGCTAATTCGCCGGCCAGCTCGGAAACATGACTCTGCAGCATGGCCGGCCCGCGCCGGTCCAACTCGTCCCGCAGCGCCTGCAGAATGTCGGGGTGATTGTGGCCCGCGTTGTGGACGCAATAGCCAGACAGGAAGTCCAGGATGCGCCGGCCATCCACGGTGTACAGTTCCGTTCCCTCACAGCGAACGTACTGCGCGTTCATCTGCAGCACGTCCAGCAAGCGAACCCACTGCGGGTTGACTCGTTCTTGGTACAGATTCGCGGATGCGACGGTGGCCGTCACGTATCATTCTCCTTGAACTCGACGGGGTTTCTACAAAAACAACGGGCAGAAATGCTCAGGCCAGGTTAAGTCTGACTCGACTATGCTGACGCCATCCCTCGAACCCAGGTTTCGATTTTTTAACCCGCGGCTGGCACTTCCTGACCGACCTCGCTGGCCACTTGCAACTCCGGAATCTCGATTCCGGTGCGCGTCCCCTCGCCCGGCTTGCTATCGATCCACATCCGGTAATCCTGGCCGAACAGCACTTTCAGCCGCTCGTTCACGTTGCTTACGCCGATGCCCTGCTCGAACAACGTGGCCAGCCGCGTCTCTGGAATGCCGACCCCGTCGTCTTCCACCACCAGGTGCAGCTTGCCGGAGGCCAGCGAACTGCGGACCCGCACGGTGCCGCCATCCACCTTGCTGGCCAGGCCGTGGCGGATGCTGTTCTCGATGATCGGCTGCAGCAGCATGCTGGGCACCAGCCGATCCAGCGTCTCCGGATCGATTTCCTTCACAAACTGCAGCTTCTCGCCGAAGCGCACCATCTCGATGGTCATGTAGTTGTCGATGAAAGCCAGCTCTTCGCGCAGCGGCGCCAAGTTGTCGGTCTTGCGCAGCAGCCGGCGCAGGATGCTGGACAGCCGGTATACTACGCTGCGCGCCTGCTCCGGGTTGGTGCGGATGAGGGACGAGACCGAATTCAGTGTGTTGAACAAAAAATGGGGATTGATTTGGCTGGTCAGCGCCGCGAGCCGCGCTTCGTTGAGACGCAGCTGCTGCAATTCCAGCTTTTTTTCGGTGCGTGCGTTATTCCAGATCTTCAGCGGGAGCATCACCGCAAACACGGAACTGGCATAGGACGCAACGACGGTAGCCACCCGGCCGTCGTTCCAGATGGGCGCGAGAAACACACCATCCCGGAACGGCAGATGTGCGACGGAAAGGCGGAGCAGATCCGTGAAAATGATGGTGAACAGACAGCCAACCTCAAACAGCAGGCGCAACTGATACGGGCGCTGGCGAAGGCGGCGAGGGTTCAAACTGAAGATCGGGGAAAAGCGCCAGACGTCTTCTTTTTCAGGCGCCAGGTCGCGCAGCAGTCCTCCCAACACGCCGACGCCGGCGAACAGCAGCATCGTCATGAGTTCGCCGTGGAAAACCGCCGGTAGGGAAATCAAAATCCCGGATAAAAGGCCGGTGACATAACCTCCCACCATGCCGGCCAGCAGGCTGCCTTCCAGGCCCATGTCCACGGCGTCGTACTTCACCGGATCCAGCACCCGGAAAAACACGCTGGCGCCATACAACGCCGCGCAGCTTAAAGCCAATTGGACCCGTTGCACCAAAGTGCGCTCCTCGCGCATCAACATCCTCTGAAATGCGCTGAAGCGCGACAGGAGGCTTGCCAGCGACGCCGCCACCGCAACCCGCAGCAGCAGCGTGAGCAGTTCTTGGGGTTCCATGGGGCGCCTGCCGATCATTATAATGAAAGCAATACTCTCCCCCATGCTCACCAAGGTCGCGGAAGCCAATTTTCCCAGCCGTTTCGGGCATTTCCGCATCTACGGTTTCGAGGGTGCTTACGACGAAGAAATCGAGGAGTGCGTGGTGCTGCGCTTGGGCGACGTGTCTTCGCAAGGCGAGCCGCCGCTGGTGCGGATTCACTCGCAATGCCTCACTGGCGACGTGTTCCATAGCCTACGTTGCGATTGCCGTTCCCAACTTGAGTTGTCGCTCAATCTGATCGCCGAGGAAGGCCGCGGAATGCTGATCTACGAGCACCAGGAGGGCCGTGGGATCGGTCTGTTGAACAAGCTGCGCGCTTACGAATTGCAGGACGACGGCGCCGATACCGTGGAAGCCAACGAGCGCCTCGGGTTTGAGGCCGACCTTCGCGATTACAAAATGCCGGCCGACATCCTGCGTTATTTTAAGATCCGCAGCGTGCGGCTGCTTTCGAATAATCCTGACAAAATCGCCGCATTGGAGCGCGCCGGAATCGCGGTGGCCGAGCGCATTCCCTGCATCGTTGCGCCGCACGAATCCACAGCCGGGTACTTGAAGACCAAGAAGCAGAAAATGGGTCATCTGCTCGATTGAAGCGGCCGTAACCAAGTAAGATAGGAGCTACGCCATGAAAATCGCCCTGGCGCAGACTAACACTACCGTCGGCGACCTTTGTGGCAATGCAGAGCGGATCCTTGCCTTTTCACAGCGCGCCGCGGAAGCAGGCGCGAACGTCGTGGTGTTTCACGAGCTGACGCTTACCGGCTACCCGCCTCGCGACTTGCTCGAAAAATCGAGCTTCCTGGACGGCGCGGAACAGCATTTGGAGCGCCTGGCCGCGGAAGCGTCCGATCTGGACATCACGATTATCTGTGGCACGGCCACGCGAACGGGTTCCTCTTCCGGCCATCCCATCTACAACAGCGCTGCGGTCTTGGAAGGCGGACGAATCGCATTCCGTCAGCACAAAATGCTGTTGCCCACCTACGATGTTTTTGACGAAGCCCGGTATTTCGAGCCCGCACACAAGCAATCGCCGTTGACGCTTGGCGGCTCTGTTGCGGCGCTCACCGTTTGCGAGGACGCTTGGAACGATAAGCAGTATTGGCCGCGCCCGCTGTATAGTCGCGACCCCGTGGAAGAGCTGGCCGCCAATGGCGCGCGCATTCTGATCAGTCTGAACGCGTCGCCATATCACATGGGCAAGCGCGCGCAGCGGCACGAAATTTTCGCGGCCACGGCACGCCATTTCCGCATGCCGATCGTTTATGTAAATCAAGTCGGCGGAAACGACCAGTTGGTTTTCGACGGAAGCAGCTTCGCCATGAGCGCGGACGGCCAGGTGATGGCTTGCGCGGCCTCGTTTGAGGAAGACCTGGTGCTGGTCGACACCGGATCGCTGGCGGGCGACCGCCACGATAACTACTCCGATGAGTGCGAAGCCGTCTATCAGGCGCTGGCGATGGGCACGCGCGATTACATTCGGAAGTGCGGCTTTGAACGCGTGATCATCGGCTTGAGCGGCGGCATCGACTCCGCGCTCACCGCCGCCATTGCCGTAGACGCCGTGGGCAAAGAGAACGTTATCGGCGTCGGCATGCCGGGGCCCTATTCCTCGGACCACAGCGTTGACGATGCCCGCGAACTCGCCCGCAATCTGGACATCCGATTCGAGCTGATTCCCATCCGCGGCCAGTACCAGGCGTTCCTGCAGGTGTTGCAGCCGGTGTTTAAAGGCTCCGCCTCGGCGTCAGTCAGCGTCACCGAAGAAAACCTGCAATCCCGGCTGCGAGGCATCACTCTGATGGCGCTGTCCAACAAATGGGGCGCGCTGGTGCTTACTACCGGAAACAAGAGCGAACTTGCCGTCGGCTATTGCACGCTGTATGGCGACATGTGCGGCGGCCTGGCGGTGATCAGCGATATCCCCAAGACGCTGGTCTATTCGCTCGCGCGCGTGGCCAACCGCCGTCACCCGGGCGCCATCCCGGAGAATACTTTCGTGAAGCCGCCCTCCGCCGAGCTACGGCCAAACCAGAAAGACAGCGACTCGCTGCCGGACTATGCGGTGCTCGACCGCATTTTGCAAAGCTACGTCGAAAACAACGCCTCGCCGCGCGAGATTGCCGACAGCCTTCATCTGCCTGTAACGCTGGTCCGGGACATTGTCAACAAAGTGGACCGCAACGAATACAAACGCCAGCAGGCCGCGCCTGGCCTGAAAGTCACTACCAAAGCATTTGGCGTCGGCCGCCGCTTCCCGATAGCCCAAAGGTTTTCCGAATGAACATCCAGCCCCCAGCCCCCAGCCCCCAGCCGCGGTTGATCGCCGCCGCCGCAGTCCTCGTCGCCGTTGCGGCCCTGCTGTCGTCGCAGGCCCCGCCCCGCGAGCAGGTCGGTCCGCTCGCCAATGGCGGATTCCTGTTGAACAGCGGTTGGCGCGTGAAGCCGGCGGGCGCACAGATTCCGCTGGACACTCTGCCGATGTCCAGCCTGCTTTCGCGCGATGGCCGATTCCTGGTGGTGCTCAACGGTGGCTACAATCCGCCCTCGCTCAGTGTGCTCGATGTAAAAGACGGCCACGAAGTGGGCCGAACGCCCGTGAAAGACGCCTGGCTTGGCATGGCTTTCTCCCCGGACGGGAAGACGCTCTGGGTCGGCGGCGGCGCGCAAGCCGCAATCTTCGAATTTTCGTTCGACGAGAAGGGCGTTCTGCATCCCACGCGCACTTTCGAAATCGTGAACCCGTCCGCGCGCACCGGTCAGGATTTCATCGGCGACATCACTTTGGCTCCGGATGGGCACCTGCTGTACGCCTGCGACCTTTATCACGACGCGATCGTTGTAGTGAATCCTCAATCCGGCATCGTGATCGATCGCTTCAAAACCGGCCGGCGTCCGTACCGCATTTTGTTCGATCCCGACGGCAAATCGTTCTTCGTGACCAGTTGGGCTGACGGCACCCTGCACCACCAGCAGACCAGCAATGGCTCTGAACTCCAGGCGCTGCGGCTGGGCGCGCATCCTACCGACATGGTTTGGAGCGACAATCCCGTTCATACCGAAGAGCGGCGGAGCGCCGGTTGGAAGGCCCGCATCTTCGTCACCGCCGCCAACACGAACAATGCTTATTCCGTCGCGGTCGCGCCCAGCGGCGACCTGCGCGTCGCGGAGAACATCAATGTCGCGACCACTCCCAATCATCCACTCGGCATGACGCCCAGCGCGCTCGCGCTCAGCCCCGATCAGACGCGGCTCTATGTGGTCTGCTCCGATGCCAATGCCTCTGCCGTTGTCGACATTTCGGAAGAGTATAGCCGCGTGATTGGCTTCGTTCCCACGGGTTGGTATCCAACGGCGGCGAAAGCGCTCGCCGACGGGCGGCTGATCGTGCTGAACGGCAAAGGCTCCCAAAGTTATCCCAATCCCAAAGGCCCCAACCCGTCCATTCGCCAGCCCAACTCCGCAATTCAGTACGTGGCGCACATCCAGACCGGTTCGGCGTCGATCATCGCGCCGCTGACCGACGATTCGCTCGCCGCTTACACTGCCGAGGTCCGTTCCAACTCTCCCTATAGCGACGACAAGCTGGATGCTCCTCCCGCGGGCATTCCTGCTGCGCTCGATCACGTCATCTACATCGTCAAGGAAAATCGCAGCTACGACCAGGTGCTGGGCGACCTGGGTAAAGGCGCGGGCGACCCGTCGCTCGTCCTGTTCGGAGAAAAGGCCGGCCCGAATCATCACAAGCTGGCGCGTGAATTCGTTCTATTCGACAATTTCTACGTCAACAGCGATGTCAGCGCCGACGGCCACAACTGGTCCACGTCCGCCATCGCTAACGACTACGTGCAAAAGATGTGGCCGGCCAATTACGGCAACCGGCACGACCGCTACGATTTCGAGGGCGGCGAACCCGCGGCCTATCCGCCTGCCGGCTACCTGTGGACCAATGCGGCTGCCGCCGGCATCTCCATGCGCAACTACGGATACTGGGTGGTGAACAAAGATAAGCCCGGCGACGACGGCGTACAAGTGGAGGCGGTGCTCGACCCGGTCCTCGCCAAAGTCACCAATCGGAAGTACCGCAGTTTCGATCTGGATTATCCCGACGTCAAGCGCGCGCAAACGTTTCTCGACGACCTGGCCCAGTTCGAAAGCGCCAATCAAATGCCGGCGCTCATCTTCATGCGCCTCGGCAACGACCATACCTCGGCCACAAGATCCGGCAAGATCGCGCCACTCTCGGCCTTCGCCGACAACGACTATGCGCTGGGCATGATCGTCGAAGGCGTCTCGCGCAGCAAATTCTGGAAAAATACCGCCATTTTTGTCGTCGAGGATGATGCGCAGAACGGTCCCGACCACATTGACTCGCACCGCTCGCCTGCATTTCTGCTTTCGCCCTACACGCACACCGGCGCCATCGACAGCACGATGTACAACACGACGTCGGTGCTGCGCACCATGGAGTTGATCCTGCATCTCCGCCCTTTGACGCATTACGACGCAGCCGCGCGGCCGATGCTCAACGCTTTTTCCAAGGAGCCGGCGCTGACGCCCTATCAAGTCGAGAAGCCCCGCATTTCGTTGGAGGAACGCAATTCGTCCAACGGTTCTACCGCCGCCCGTTCCGGGCGGCTCGATTTCACCCAGGCTGACCTGAACGACGATGACGAGTTAAACGACATCCTGTGGCGCGCTCTCCGCGGGACCGATCCGCCCCCGCCCGTGCGCAGCTTGTTCGGAAGATAGCTTGCCGGGTATCCATCTCTGCTTCGTCTGGCACATGCACCAGCCTTTTTACAAGGACCTGGTCACCGGCGATTACCGCCTGCCTTGGACACGCTTTCACGCTCTCAAAGACTACTACGGCATGGTGAAGGTGCTCGAGGACTTTCCCAAGGTGCACCAGACCTTCAATCTGGTGCCGTCGATGGTCGTTCAGATCCTGGAATATGCCGCCGGGCAGGCAGCCGATCCTTTTCTCGATTGCGCCGTCAAGCCCGCAGAGGAGCTCTCCGAAGCCGAGCAGGAATTCGTCCTCCGCTACTTCTTCCAAGCCAACCCCGGCCGCCTGATTTACCGCTATCCGCGCTACGGCGAGCTGTTCGACGCCTGGCAAAAGACCGGGACGAATGCGCAGCGCGCCCGCCGCCAGTTCAGTACCCCGGACCTGCGCGACCTTCAAATTCTTTCACAACTAGCCTGGTTCGACGAAGAATTCCAGGCGCACGACGCCGAGGTTCAAGGCCTGATCGCGAAAGAGCGCAACTATTCGCTCGATGACCAGGCCTTGATGGCCCGCAAGCAGCGTGAAATTCTCGCCCAGGTAGTGCCCGTGTATAAAGAATTTGCGGCGCGCGGTCAGATCGAGATTTCCACCACGCCGTTCTACCATCCCATTCTGCCGCTGCTCTGCGACACCAACATCGCCTCGGTCTCGCATCCGGGTGTCCCACTGCCCACGCAGTTCTCCTATCCCGGCGATGCGCGCCGCCAGCTTCAGGCCGCGCGTGAATACATGCAGAACACGTTCGGCCAGGCGCCGGTGGGCTTGTGGCCGTCGGAAGGCTCGGTCTCCGATGAAGCACTGGCATTAGCTGCTGAAGCGGGTTTCCAGTGGGCCTCCAGCGACAACGGCGTTCTGGCGCGAACGCTGCATCGCGGCGCCGGACCCGACGTGACCTACCGCTCTTATCTTTGGCAGCAGCAGAACCGGCAGATTCGCATGATCTTTCGCGACCACTTCCTGAGCGACGAGGTGGGCTTTGTCTATTCGCGAATGGACGCAGAAGAGGCCGCGGGGCACTTTCTGGATCGCATCCGCGCGAACGCCCAGCCGCTCGCCGCCGGCGGATCGGACGTGCTCGTGCCGATCATCCTGGATGGTGAGGACGCCTGGGAATATTACTACCGGAACGGCCGGCCGTTCCTGCGCGAGCTGTACCGCCGCATCAGCGAATCGCACGATCTTGCCGCGCTCACCGTCAGCGAGGCGCTGCAGCTCGACCAGCCACACCCGCTCCATCATATCCATCCCGGCTCCTGGATCAATGCCAACTTCGACGTCTGGATCGGCGCGCCCGAAGACAACCGCGCCTGGGATTACCTCCTGCGCGCCCGTCAGCAATTTGACGAAGTATCCTTGAGCGTGCCGGAAGACCGCCGGCGGCTAGCCTGGGAAGAGCTCATGATCGCCGAGGGCAGTGACTGGAATTGGTGGTATGGGCCTGAGCATCACTCCGAAAATCGGCGCGAGTTCGACGAACTGTACCGCGCGCATCTGGCCAATGTGTACCGCGCACTGGGGCAGCCGGCGCCTGAGGATTTAGCGCGTCCCATTCTGATGGCCCAGGCTCCCCAGATGCACGAGCCTCCCGCCAACCCGATTCACCCGGTGATCGACGGCGAAGTGACGTCGTACTTCGAATGGATGGGTGCCGGCCGCTACCGGCCCACGCCCCGATCGGGCGCCATGCACGGCGGTCGCGCCTTGGTGCGGGAGTTATACTACGGCTCCGACGGCGCCAGCTTATATCTGCGCGTCGATTTCGAGAGCCATCCGGAGTTCACGTCCCTCGAACTGCGCACCGAGCGGGCCGCGGTCTCGCTCCTGGATAACCCGGACGTGCAAACCGCGCAGGGCAGGATCCTGGAGATTCGCGTGCCCTTGCACCTGGCTGGCGCTTCCCCGGATCAGCCGTTGCACTTTCAGATTGCCGCGGCGGATCGGGGCGCCACGCTGGAGTTGATTCCGCCCGAAGGCTGGATCGAGCTTACTTCCGGCTGGAATACTTATTGAGCAATGCGAGCAGCTTGCCCGCGGCGGCCGGCGGCTTGGTGCTGCCCATCACAATCTCCTGACTGGTGAGCTTGCTGCCATAGAGGTCGCGGTTCCAATCGTCGTCGGCACGCAGCGTCGCGCCTTGCAGAGCGACGCCGGCGAATAGCCCGCGCGATCGCGAGTACGTCAGAATCTCGGCGTGCATCTGAGCGTCGGTCTCGGCGGAAGAGGTGCGGCCGACCGGACCCGCCGCCGCCGTGGCATCCGCGCCCAGGGTGAACTTGCTTTGCAGCAGCTTCTTCACTCCGCTTTCATTCATCACCAGCATGACCACGTCCGTCTCCGAGACGCCAATTTGAAATCCCACGCTGCCGCCTTCCACGCGAGTCGTCGCGGGCGCGGACCAGCCCACCCCGCCCGACTTGCGGCACAGCATGAAGCCCTTGCCGTATTTGCCTCCGAAAATGAAGGCGCCCTGCTTGACGCCCGGCACGACGACAATGCACTGAGCCTTCGACAGGAGGTCCTGAGGAATGCCTTTGTCGGGTGCAGCCATGATGTCCGTCATCACGTCGGCTGCGTCATCCAGCCGTTTTTCAGCGTCGTTGGCCCCGTACAGCAAACCGCCGGAGAGAGTAAGAAGCGCCAGAGTTGTTCGCATAAGGTGTCCTCACAGCCGATTCTAGCAGGTCGAGCCGCCTCCACCATGACTCGAATCGTTATGATGAGACTTGGGCGCCCGCATTCTAGCGCTATTCCTCGCGGCCGCAGCGGCATCGCTCGCCGCTCCCGATTCTCTCTCCGCGAGCGTCACGCGCAAGCTGGACTCGATTGAACGCGGACAAGTGAAGCCGGGCGCGGTGGTCCGGTTTTCATCGGCGGAACTGAATGCCTGGGTGCGGGACGCGGCGCGGACCGCCATTGGCGACGGATTGCGCCAGTCGAACCTCCGCCTCGGCTACAACACCGTCAACGGCTACGCGCTGGTGGATTTCCTGAAAGTCCGGCACTCGACGGGTGCGGAAACCAACTGGCTCGTGGCCAAACTGATCCAAGGTGAAAAGCAGGTGGTAGCGAGGGCTGGTCTGGAGTCGGCCAACGGGCGCGCGACCGTCCACTTGCAGCGCGCGGAAATTGGGGGGCTGGCCGTCAGCGGCGCCGTGCTCGATTTCCTGATGCGGAATTTTGTGCTGCCCATCTTCCCGGAAGTGAAGATCGACGAGCCCTTCGATCTCGGCTACAGGATCGAACGCATTGAGCTGACGCCGATGGAAGCGCGCATCTATATCAAGAAGTGAGGATCAGCAAGTGATGCGCTCCGCGGCTTCCTTTCCCATGCGGATACAGTCGGGAATGCCGATTCCTTGGTAACCGTTGCCTGCCAGGTGCAGCTGCGGCAGGGCCTGGGTGATCGCGAAAATCTGTTCCAGACGCTGCGCGTGCCCCACGGTGTACTGCGCCATCGAATTCGGCCAGCGTGCGATGCTGTGGAAGATTGGCCTCGCCTCCAGGCCCATGATGCGCCGCAATTCCTCCCGCGCCGCTTCCACCAAAGCTTCGTCGGTCAGCGGCAGCGCGTCACCACCCATGAAGCACCGCAGCAGGACTTTTCCGTCCGCCACGCGGTGGTCGAACTTGTTGCCCACCCACGTGCAGCCCAGGATGTACTTACGCTCCCGTTTCGGCACCAGGAAGCCGTGGCCGTCCAGCGGATGATCGAAGGTGCTTTTTTCATACCCCAGCGCCAGGGTGATGGAACTGGTGTAAGGCACGGCTGCCAAAAGCCCTGCCAACTCTTTTTGCGAATCGCCGAGAAGTTTGGCGGACTCCTGCGCCGTCGCTGCCAGGACCAGGTGCTCGGTCTCCATCCACTCGCCATCCACGCGCACACGGTAACCATCGGCGGTACGCTCCAGCGTTTCCGCGCGGCCCTGGACCACCTCGGCGAACGGGCGCAGCTTGTCGATCAACTGGCCCATCCCCTGTTTCAGGCTCAGGAGAAACGATCCGGAGCCCCCTCCCTTGGGGCGCGGCTGCGCCAATACGCCGCGCGTCAAGCTTCCGTACTTGGCTTCGATTTCGGTGAAGCGCGCCAGCACGCTGTTCACGCTCATCTGGCGCGGATCGCCGCCATACACGCCCGCCAGCAGCGGTTCCGCCAGGTAGTCGATGGACTCCTGCCCGTAATGGTCCAGCAAAAAGTCGTGCACCGACCGGTCCGGCTGCTTGCCCTTGGGGCGGCGTAGAAACTCCAGGCCCATACGGATCTTGGTTCCCCAGCTCAGCAACGAGGTCCCGACCAGCGGCATGATCTTGGTCGGCACCATCATCATCAGGCCGTCCGGCATGGGAATCAGACGGCCTTTCTTGAGAATGTAAGTGACGCGCGAATGATCGTTGGAGCCGATGACCTGGTCGGCAAGACCCAATTCGCGAATCAGGTTCATGGCCCAGGGCTTGGCCGCCATGAAACCGTCCGGGCCGGCTTCCAGCACGCAATCCTGCTGTACGGTGGTCTGAATTACGCCGCCGACGCGCGGCGCCTTTTCGATCAGAACGGGATGAACACCCGCCTTCGACAAGTAGTAAGCGGTGGAAAGTCCGGAGATCCCGCCGCCGATGATCAGCGCTTTGTGTGCCACTACCTACATCTTAAACTCGCGCACAAAGTCCACCACCGCGCGGACATGATCCGGAGGTGTTTCGGGGAGGATGCCATGGCCCAGGTTAAAGATGTGGCCGGGGCGCGACCCGGTGCGTTTCAGCAACTCGTGAACGCGCATTTTCAGCTCGGGAAGCGGCGCGAAGAGAACCGCCGGATCCAGGTTGCCCTGGACAGCGGAGCGATAGCTGATATCCATCCAAGCCTGGTCGATATTGACGCGCCAATCCACGCCCATCACGTCGCCGCCCGCGGCATGTAGTTCGCGGAAGAACCCCGCCGCGCCGGTGCCGAAGTGAATCACTGGAACACTAGCGGTGCGGATGCGCTCGATCAATGCGCGCGAGTAGGGCGCCACGTAGCGGACATAATCGTCCGGGCTCAACGCGCCCACCCAACTGTCGAACACCTGAATCGCCCGCGCTCCCGCGGTCACCTGCCCCAGGGCGAACGGTCCCAGTACGTCCACCAGTTTCCCCATCAGCCGCCGCCACAGCGTCTCGTCGTGATACATCATCGTCTTGGTCCGGATGAAATTCTTCGACGGGCCGCCTTCGATCATGTAGCTGGCCAGCGTGAACGGCGCGCCCACGAAACCGATTACGGGCACGCGTCCGGCTAACTGCCGCACAACCAGCTGAATGGCGTCGCCGACATACCCCAGGTCGTCGGTGTTGGAAATCGATAATGCATCGACATCGTCCGAGGTGCGGACCGGGTTCTGGATCGCCGGCCCCTCGCCGGAAACGAACTTGAGCTTCAACCCCATCGGCTCCACCGGCAGCAGCAGATCGGCGAAAATGATGGCCGCGTCGACATCCAGAAACTCCACCGGCTGGAGAGTGACCTGCGCGGCCAAATCCGGTCGCTTGCAGATTTCCAGGATTCCCGCTTTGGCGCGAATTTCGCGGTACTGCTTCATGTAGCGCCCGGCTTGCCGCATGAACCAGACCGGCCGTACATCGGTGGGCCGGCGGCGGCAGGCATCTAAAAATCGACTGTTCATTGAGGGCATACGCATCGTGCACCTGTGATCTGGCTGATAGAGAACATTTCAAGAACCCCTGACTCGTCCTCCGGCCCCGCGCTGGCAGCCTAAGTTATAGTAGGGCTCGCCGGCAGCACCAGTGTCAATAGCAGTCAGTTAGTGCTTTAGAATCAGTTTGATACAGCAAATCTCAGGTTGTGTCCCCGTATTGCTAAACAACAAAGTTAGCACACGATGTTTGATTGCGCTACAGATTCGCCAGCATTTTTTGCGTCCCGCGGAGAAGTCAAGCACTTCTCGGAACTCTCCTGTTGCTTTCCCAAATGAGACGTGCGATCCTCCCTGTAGGAAACCAATAGAGGCATGGGGCAGAAGTTGGACGTTCTCCAGGGCACACTGACGTTGATGATCCTAAAGACTTTGGATGTCTTGGGACCACTCCATGGCTACGGAATCGCGCGCCGCATCGAGCAGATCAGCGGCGACCTTCTCCAACTCAACCAGGGCAGCTTGTACCCCGTACTACTGAAACTGGAACAGGAAGGCTCGATCGCCTCGGAGTGGGGTGTCTCTGAGAACAACCGGAAAGCACGCTTCTACCGTCTGACGCCCGATGGCCGCAAACAACTGAAGATCGAGACAGAAGACTGGGAACAGATGTCAGCCATTATTAGTCGATTCTTCGCGGCAAAAGCAGGGGATCTGAAATGAAAACCTGGAGGCGGTTCCTGCGGCGTATCAGTTCCTGAGCAGCAACGGAACAGGATGAAGAACGGCTGCGGGCGGAAATCGATGATCACCTCGCCCGCCAGACGGAAGAGAACCTGCGTGCCGGTCTATCGCCCCAGGAAGCCCGCCGCCGCGCTGTCCTGAAATTCGGAGCCGTGGAAGCGGTCAAGGAAAGCTACCGCGACCAAAAGGGACTGCCCCCGTTGAGACGCTGATACAAGACACACGTCACGCCGCGCGCCGGCTCCGTATGGCCCCGGCATTCGCCATCGCCACGATCCTGACCCTGGCGCTGGGTATTGGAGCTACGACTTCCATCTTCACTTTGGTAGATGCCATTCTTCTGAAGTCGTTGCCGGTAGAGAATCCTTCGGAATTACTGCGTCTCGGAAGAGAATCCCACTGCTGTTACTTCGATGGGTTCAGCCAAAAGGGAGAGTGGAGCATCGTCTCCTACGATCTGTACAGGTATCTGCGAGACCACACGAGAGGCTTCGTCGAACTGGCGGCATTCCAGGACTTAACGCTGATCCTTGGCGTCCGCCGTGCCGGCGGCTTGGACAATGCCCAAAGCTATCCAGGCGAGTTTGTCTCCGGCAATTACTTCCAGATGTTCGGTGTCGAGGGCTACGCCGGTCGAATGCTGACTCCGGGCGACGATCAGCCGAGCTCTCCGCCGGCAGCGGTGATGAGCTACCGGCTGTGGCACGAGCGCTACGGATCGGATCCCTCGGTGGTCAGCGCCGTATTCAACCTCGACGACAAGCCATTTACGATCGTGGGAATCGCTCCACCGGGTTTCTTCGGCGACAGCCTGCGCAACCCGTCGCCGGACTTCTTCTTACCGCTGAATACGGAGCCGTACGTGGACGTCGAAGCGGATCTGAAGCTGCCCTTCCAGCACTGGCTCGAACTAATCGGCCGCATCGAGCCGGGGAGGAATCCTGCGGCGATTGAGGCGGAAATGCGCGTGAACCTGAAGCAGTGGCTGCTGGCCCATTGGAATCAGATGAGCGCGAACGACCGCGCCAGGTTCCCTGAGCAGACCCTTTACCTGAGCCCGGGCGGGGCCGGCATCACAAGCATGCGGGAACGGTACGAGCGCTGGCTCCGG
>Ga0335071_10001712_pt1 | contig 23668 bp, 28 predicted proteins | sample Lox_Sample_15_FD_206724 | JGI IMG/M metagenome (GOLD analysis project Ga0335071, IMG submission 206724) | Soil microbial communities from Loxahatchee National Wildlife Refuge, Florida, United States - Lox_Sample_1.5 | ecosystem: Environmental > Terrestrial > Soil > Wetlands | place: USA... | reverse complement strand
ACTACATCCGGCCCGCCACCTTCGAGAGCCGGACCCGGACGCTGGGCCCCCGGGCATGGCTGTCGTCGATAACGAAGAAATAACCCCGATCCATACCCTTTTCCCCCGGTCCACACCACCCGGATCCGATGGATATATTCACCCACGCGGCCGCCATCCTCATGGTCCTCTACGTCGCGGGACATCCCCTCCTCATCCCGTTTGGCGTCCTCGGTGCGGTGATCATCGACATCGACATGGCCTGGTTCTTCATCGCCCGCGAACCGTCCCTCTACCTCCTCCACCACGCCGGGTTTTCCCACAGCTTCTTCGGCGCGACGGTCCTTTCGGCGATTGCCTTCGTGACAACGTTCGTCCTCTCCTCGGCAGGATGGCTCCCGGGGACCATCCCGGCAGGGGTCCTCCTCCCGGCCTTCGCCGCAACGCTTGCCGGGGCGTACCTCCACCTGTTCCTCGACTGGCTGGCAGCCCCCGGCCTGCCCCTCCTGTATCCCCTGACGGAGAAGCGGTTCGGCCTCGCGATGACCCCCATGCCCCTCTACTTCCTGGTCACGCTCCTTTCCCTCGCTTCCCTCGGGGTTATCTTCCTTGCCGGGGAGCTCACGATCGGGCTCGCAGAGTGGTACCTGGGGATATTCGCTGGTATCCTCATCGTCAGTGCCGGGATGAAATGGGTCGTTCACCGGAACGTAACGGGAAGGTCCTATTACACGCTTCATCCATTCCAGTGGATCGTCATCCGGGAAGAGAACCCGTCATACACGGTCGTCGTGTATGACATGTTCAGGGGGGTAATCCGGGAACAGAGGTTCGAAAAATTCGAGGGCATCACCCACGAAGAGGCCCGCCGGTACGACAGCCCGGAACTCAGGCGCCACCGGTATTATTCCTATGTCACCACCGTGGAAAAGGTCGGCAGTGAGATCCGGTTCCGCGATCCGGTCCGGGAAGAGGGGCTGATCACCTACCCGCCCTGGTACCCGGCGGTAACCGTGAACATCGCGGGCGGCACTGGCCCGGTCAGGTACAGTTAATGCGGTCTCCGTCCAACCTTGGTACAAGGAAACCATGTCCGCTGCGAGTGGATCACAGGGCCTCCTCGGAGGGTTGCTGGCCCTCTTTGCGAGCACCGAGATCTTCATCTTCGTCTTCATGGAGATCGTCGTCAAGGTCGACACCATCCAGCAGGTCATCTTCAGGAAAGCGGCGCAACGGGACTACCTCATTTTCACCGTGATATTCGGGTTGTTCTCCATCTTCGGGACGTACATCGGGACACCGGACTACACCGGCGCCATCGTGAACATCAGGGACCTTGCACCCATGGTCGCCGGCCTCGTCGCCGGCCCGTGGGTCGGCCTCGCCGTCGGGCTCATCGGGGGCGTGCACCGGTTCTTCCTCGGTGGACCGAGCTACATCCCCTGTTCCCTCGCGACCGTCCTCGCCGGGGTCCTCGGCGGGGTCGTGTTCCGCCTCAGGAAGGGGAAACTCCCGGGCATCGTGCCCGCGATGCTCTTCGGCGCAGGGGTGGAAATCCTGCACGGCGGACTGGCCCTCGCCCTCATCCAGCCCTGGAGCCTCGCCGTCGAGATCGTGGTGGATGCCATCCCCCAGATGGTCATCGCGAACTCGCTGGGTGTTGGTATCAGTATCATCATCATCCATGACCTGATCCATCACTACGGCAGTGCCCATTCCCCCTGAAAGGTCCCCCGCATCTCTTTTCTCCCGCGCCCGACGCCTGGAAGATACCTCCTGCAGGTCAGTCCGGGGATGGATCCCCTCACTTCTTTTCGATGATCTTCGCCAGCCGGTCGAGGGACGAGCCCATCCCCATCTCGGACATCCTCGTCCACTCCTCGTTATGCATCACGTCCTCGATCACGGTCAGCCGGACGCCACCGGGCACGATCTGGATTTCGACGAGGGTGATGACCTCGTAGGGGGTGACGCCCGGGATGAAGTCGGCAACCGTCCTGTACACGAGCCGGTGGGGTGCCTTGATCTCCAGGTAGGTGCCCCGGGCCCGGCTCGTAAGGGGGAGGTTTGCCTTCTTCATCGCCTCGACCTGCTCCCGCCCGGTCGCCGTCATCTCGTAGTCGAACTTCCCGCCGGGACGGACCTCGAGCCGGTTCACCCTCGTGGCAAAGCCCTCGGGGCCCCACCAGGACTCGAGGCCCGGTTTCGTGGTCCAGAGTTCCCAGACCTGTTTCGAGGTTGCTTTCAGGGTCCGTTCGAGGGTGATCTTCTTTTTCGGGCTCTTTACCGGTGCAGCCGGGGGTTGTTCCGCCATTCTGACATCTCCTGCCGGCGGGTGCATGGGCGGGTCGTTATGATGAAGGTTTGGGCAAACCACAGGGGATGAGAAGAATGGCCCCGGCGCCCCGGGACCCGACAGCCCGGGATTCCCCGGTTTCGGGATACCCGGTTTCGGGATACCCGGTTTCGGGATACGTATCTGAGTTTCATGCCTCCCTTTATAAGCCCCCAGCGGATGATATGCCGGTGAAAGCAATCACATGACAGAAACCATCGGGACCCTGTCGGAAAACTTCGGGAGGGAGCTCCGCTCCTTCTTCGTGGTCTGCCTCCTCTCCCTCGTCTTCGGGGCGCTCGCCATGGCCTTCGGGCTCCAGTTCATCGTGACCGCGGTGGTCGCGATGGCAGGCTCGGGAACCCTCGGGCTCCTCCCCCTCGTCCAGGTGCTCCTCGGGTGGGCCGCGGCGGTCGTCGGTTTCCGGTGGATCCTCTCGAGCGCGGGGATCTTCCGCGGCGTGAACCGGATCCGGAAGGACTACCGGGCCATGGAGGGGCCAGTTACCGACGAGGCCGTCACCGGCCTGATCGTGCGGATGATGGCCCACTACCGGGAGAACTGGAAAGCCGTCTGGCGGATGAACCTGGTCGCGATCCTCGGCGGTGCGATCTTCATTGCGCTGGGAGTGGTCAACATCGTACAGGGCATCTGGCACTGGTACTCGCCCTCGCCCGGCGAGATCCTGTACCTCCCTGCCATCCTCATCCCCCTGTTGTTTGCCGTGGCCATCGACCTCGCCATCGGCATCCTGAGCCTGCTCTCCTCTGTCTGGTTCCGCCGATACGCCCGGGCCTGGGAACTCCGGCTCGTCGAGGCCGGCCAGTCGGAGGAGACCCTGAAGAAATCGATGGAGCAGGGGTAACGATGGCAGGGAGGAGGACCCCGTACGAGATCTACTGGGAGATCCTGACCTTCTGCAGGACGCCGCGGTCCTTCACGGCGATCATCAACCGGTGCGACCTGAACTCAAAGATCGGCCAGGAGTACCTGGACTTCCTCGCGACGAAGGGCTACCTCTCGGCCGCGAAGGAAGGGGACCGGACCAGCTGGGTTGTAACCCCGAAGGCGGAGGAGTACATCGGGACCTTCGCCCGGCTCTACCAGTCCCTTTTCGATAAAATCCCGGGGTTCAGGCTGTAACCGGCCGCTCCCCGGGCTTCATGCCTGCCCATTTCTTTTTCCCCGGCCGGGAAAAGCCTTTATCCCCTCCCCCGCACACCGTGGTTGTATGCTCCGTTCCATGCTCATCGCCGCCTCCGTCGTCCTCGCCGTCGCCCTCGTTCTCACCGCCGGTTGCGCCGAACACGCGCCGGCGTCGGTCGTCCCGTCGGGAGGCCTCTCGGCCTCGGTCTCGAAGGTGGAAGACCACTGGAACTTCGGGCTCGGGTGCTACTGGAAACCGTCGGGAACGGTGTTCAACTCCGGCGATGCCCCCGTGCCGGGCGTGGTGGTCTATGTCCAGCTCATCGACATCGTGAGCGGGAATATCCGGGACTCGAAGACCATCGCCCTCGGCACCCTCGCGAAGGGCGACTCCAGGTCCTTCGAGGTCTCCCTCGACGGCGAGTGCGACCGGAACTACCGGATCGAGGTCAGGCCGGTGGCAGGGCCGTAGGGAGCCCGATGCTCCGCCCCGCCGGGTGCATCGCGGTCCTCCTCGGCCTGTTCCTCCTCGCCGGGCCGGTCCATTCCCTCGGGCCGGCATGGTCGGGCCGGGGTGGGGCCCCGGTGGTCGTCTCCGCCGACGGGAAGTACGTCCTCTCCGACGGGGATACCTTCACCCTGTTCGGCCCCGGTGGTACGGTGACCTGGCGGGGCTTCGGGGGGAGCTCGGTACTCTCGAACGCCGGTGGGTTTTACCAGCCCCTTGCCCTCACCCGGGACGGGATGTTTTCGGTCGTTGGGACGAACGGGGGGCTCCTCTACCTCGACCGGACGCAGCGGATATTCTGGCAGGACTCCCGGTACCGGCCCATCGGGGGTGTCGCACTCTCCCCCGACGAAAACTTCGTCGCGGTGGTCGCTGACGGGCATCTCTCGGTCTACACCCGGGGCGGCGACGTCGTGTGGCGGAACTCTACCTATCCTGACGTGCAGTCAGTCGCGATCTCCCGGGACGGGCTCCTCTCCGCCTCGGGCGCCCCCGGGGTCATCCACGCGTTCAATGCGAGCGGGTTCGAGCTCTGGAACTACACCGCCCCGGGGATCGGGAAGATCCTCGTCTCGCCCGCGGACTCTGACATCCTCGCAGTCTCCGATTACACCGTGCTCGCCCTCCACCCGAGCGGGAACCTCCTCTGGAGTTTCTACACGGGGAGCGCGATCCGGGACCTCGCCCTGTCATGGGACGGCTCCTCCATTGCCGTCGGGAACCAGGGCGGGGAGGTGTACCTCCTCGATCGGAACGGGAACCAGGCCTGGGTCGCCAGGCTCTCGAACTGGGCAAATGCCGTCTCCATTTCAGACGACGGTTCACTGGTCGCCGCAGGGGACATTGACCGGACGGTGTACCTCTTTGACCGGAACGGGAACCAGCTCTGGAATTACACGACAGGCGGCATCGTCGGGGGCGTCGCGCTGTCCGGGGACGGGAGCAGCCTTGCGGCCGCCTCCGACCAGGTCTATTTCTTTGACCTTGCCGGTCCGGGGACTGTGACCACCACTCCCTCGCTGGTAACCACGCAGGGAACAACCCCGCCCGTTCCATCCCTGACAACAACGGGCCCGGCGGGCGGGAACGTTCTCTCACCATCCCCGACGGCCCCGCCCGCGACGACCCCTGCCTCGGGATCGGGGGAATTCGCGATCATCGCGGCGGGGGCCATGGCCTTCGCGGTTATCCTGAAAAGAGTAAATTGAGAAGAACGGGTGGGAACCGTATCCCACCCCATGGTCATTTCCTTCAGGTACTGCACTTCTCTTCGGCGCCCTTCGGCCAGGTGAAATACAGGACAATGAAGGCGAGGCCCGACCAGATCGCGGCATCGATGACTGCCATCGGCCAGTCCACGGAGGCCGGCCCGGCGAATGTCACGACCCGGTGGAGGTAGGGGAACGGGGAGCCCCACTGGAGGACGTCGACGGTCATCTGGGGGAATATCGGGCGGAGAAACCCGGAGAAGTACGTGATGGCAATCCCTACGACGAGCGCCCAGGCGGGCTTCTCGACCAGCTTTGCGCAGTTGAGCATGCAATGCACCGGGGAGAGGCTGCGGCGGTTTCCTATAAAATTCTTACCCCGGTAGGCACATTTTGAAAGATGCGCCCTGCAACCCTCCCGATGGAGATATGAGGCCCCCCGCCCATGGTCTCATCATGACCCTTGAGTTTCTCGAGACCCTGCGGCCGAAGCGGGAAAACTACGTCGCGACGATGACCCCGGAAGAGAAGGCGGTCATGGGGGCGCACTTCACCTACAACGACCGGCTCTTTGCCGAGGGGAAGATCCTCGTCGGGGGCGCGGCAACCGACGGGTCAATCGGCATCATCGTCCTCAGGGTCGGGTCGGCAGAGGAGGCGCGGGAGATTTACGAGAACGATCCCGCCGTGAAGGCCGGGATTGGATATCCCGAGCTCCACCCGTTCAGGATGGGGCTCTACGCGGGTGGGAAAGTCGAGGTCAGAAAGTGATGGGATGCTCACTGGTCGGCCCCTGCCTGAAGGCAGGGTGATCCGGGTCGGTTTTCTGATGACCTGACGCCCTGCCATTGGCGGGGGCGACGGGTGAGAGAACCTTCAGGCTTTCGAACCCTCGCTGGTCGCACCACGCCTGATGGCGTGTCGCTCCAGCTCCGGTTCTGATGAACCGTCGCTTACCCAAACTTCTTCTTCGACAGCTCGAGGGCCTCGACCGCCGGGAGCTTCTTCCCCGTCAGGAACTCGATGCAGGCCCCGCCGCCCGTGGAGACATGGGTGACCTTCCCCTCGAGGCCGAGCTTCTCCACCATCGCCCCCGTGTGCCCGCCGCCGATGACCGAGAAGGGCACCCGGGAGGTGGCGTTCAGGAGCTCGATCGTCCCGAGAGAGAAGGGTTCCTCCTCGAAGACCCCGGCCGGGCCGTTGAAGATGACCGTCCCCGAGGCAAGGATCCGGTCGGTCATCTCCTCGATGGCGTCCACCCCGATGTCGAGAACCGGGGCGTCTTTCGGGATGGCATCCACCGGGAATTCTGCCCGGTCATTGTCTTTGCGCACGGCAACCCATGACGGCATCTGGATCCTCGGGCCATGCCTCTCAAGGAGCTCACGGGCGAGCTCGATCTGCTTCACGTATTCGAGCTTGTGGATGAGCTGCGTCGAGGGCTCGCCGATGTCATAGCCCTTCGCGAGAAGAAAGACGTTTGCCACGACACCGGTCACGATGACCGCGTCCGCGATCCCGTGGTCGAGCATGTGGGCCATGACCGCGATGGAGTCGTCCACCTTCGTGCCGCCCATCACGGCGGTCACCGGCCGCTGGGTCGCGGCAAGCGCCCGCGAGAGCATCGAGACCTCCTTCTCCATGAGGAGGCCTGCCACCGAGCGCATGGCAAGGGGGAGGCCGACCACCGTCGGCTGCGACCGGTGGGCCGTCCCGAAGGCGTCGTTCACGAAGAGGTCGCCCATCGCTGCGAGCCCCTTCACGAGGAGGGTCTTTGCCGCCTGCTCGGCCGGCATCTTCAGGTTCTCCTCGGCCGAGAACCGGACGTTCTCGAGCATCAGGATCTCGCCCGGGGCGAGGGACTTTGCCGCCTCCTTTGCCCGGGCGCCGATGATGTCGTCGAGGTACCGGACCGGCCGGCGGAGGAGCCGGCCCAGCCGCCCGGCATGGGCCTCGAGGGTGGTGAAGTCCTTCTTCCCCGGCCGGGACTGGTGGGAGATGATGACGAGCTTCGCGTCCCGGAGACGCTCGATGGTGGGGATGTGCTCCCGGAAGCGCTTGTCGTCGAGGATCTGGTTCGAGAAGGGGTCGATGGGGGAGTTGAGGTCGAGGCGGAGGAGGACGGTCCTCCCGGCCCACCGCACCTCGTCCAGGGTCCCGATGGTACCGGCCATTTCAGTCTCCTTTCCCGCTACTCCTTGTGGGTCGCCTTGATCTTCTTCAGCCTGAAGAGCTCCTCGCGCTCCATCTCGTCGAGGCGCATCTTGATGAAGTCCCGGGCGGCGGTGAGCTCGGGGATGACCTTGAACTCGAGGGCATTCACCCGCCGCTTCGTGGACTCGATCTCGTCGAGGAGTCGCTTCATCGTCGTCTCGATCTCGGCTGACCTGATGACCGCGTCCACGAGCTCCTCGTACGCGGTCGCCGTCTCGTCCATGACTGACGAGGTGGCGAGGATGCCGTAGCCCCGCTCGAAGATGCCCTTTCGCACCTTCGTTGCCTCGATCTGGGGCACCACGACGCCCATGATGTTCTTCGGCTTGAGCGCGATGGAGGGGGTCTCCTTCACCGAGAAGGCTGCGGACTTCATGGCGATGGAGCCCTCCACGGTGTTCGCGAGGTCGCTCATCCGTGCCGCCTTCTTCTGCTTCTCCTGCAGGTCCTCCCGCGTCGTCTTCGCCTTCTCGAGGACGCTGAAGAACTCGAGGATCAGCCCGTCCCGTTTCATCTTCAGGATATTATAGCCCCGCTCCGAGAGCCGGATCTTGCGCTTCAGCTGGATGAGCTCGGAACGGGTGGGCTTGATGTCGCGGATGGCCATGGGGGGTTACCCCTGGGGCGCCGCCTGGGCGGGCGCCTCCTTCTTACCGGCTTTGAACTTCGGGTGGTACTTCTCGATGAGCGGCCGGTCGATCCGCACCAGCTGCTCGACGGGCAGCATCGACAGGAGCTCCCAGGCGAGGTCGAGTGTCTGGATGATGGAACGGTCCTCGCTCGGGCCCTGCCTCACGAACCGGTCCTCGAACTGGTCCGCGAACTCGAGGAAGAGCCGGTCCCGCTCGGAGAGGGCCTCCTTCCCCACGATGGCCACGAGGCCCCGGAGGTCGTTCCCCTCGGCATAGGCCGCGTAGCACTGGTCCGAGACCTTCTTGTGGTCCTCCCTCGTGTGGGCCGCCCCGATCCCGAGGTTCATGAGCCGGGACAGGGAGGGGAGCACGTTGATCGGCGGGTAGATGCCCTTCCGGTGGAGCTCCCGGGAGATGACCAGCTGCCCCTCGGTGATGTAGCCCGAGAGGTCGGGGATGGGGTGGGTGATGTCGTCCCCGGGCATGGTGAGGATGGGGAACTGGGTGATCGAGCCCTTCACGCCGTGGATGAGCCCCGCACGCTCGTAGATGGATGCAAGGTCGGTGTACATGTACCCCGGGTATCCACGACGGCCGGGCACCTCCTCGCGGGCCGCCCCGATCTGCCGGAGGGCCTCGCAGTAGTTCGTCATGTCCGTGAGGATGACGAGCACGTGCATCGAGAGCTCGAACGCGAGGTACTCGGCGGTGGTGAGGGCGAGACGCGGGGTGATGATCCGCTCGACCGCGGGGTCGTCGGCGAGGTTCAGGAACACCACGGCACGCTCGAGCGCCCCCGTCCGCTCGAAGTCGGCCATGAAGTGGTTGGCCTCCTCCTTCGTAATCCCCATCGCGGCGAAGACCACGGCGAAGGGCTCCTTGGAGCCGAGCACCTTGGCCTGCCGGGCGATCTGAAGCGCGATGTCGTTGTGGGGGAGCCCCGCGCCCGAGAAGATCGGGAGCTTCTGGCCCCGGACGAGCGTGTTCATGCCGTCAATGGTGGAGATCCCGGTCTGGATGAACTCCTCGGGGGAGTGCCGGGCATAGGGGTTGATGGCCGCGCCGGTGATGTCGAGGCGCTTCTCGGGGACGATCTCGGGGCCGCCGTCGATGGGTTTCCCGCCTCCCGAGAGGATCCGGCCGAGCATCCCCTTCCCGACCGGCATCTTGATTGTCTCGCCGGTGAAGCGGATGCCGCTGTCCCGGCCGATGCCGGCCGTCGTTTCGAAGCACTGGACGACGACGATCTCGTCGCTCGTGTCGAGGACCTGGCCCCTCTTGATGGTCCCGTCGGAGAGGACGATGTTCACGAGCTCGCTGTACCCGACGGGCTCCGTCTTCTCGACGAAGAGGAGGGGCCCGGCGATCTGGTTGATGGTCTTGTATTCCTTCATTATCCCGCCCTCATCGCCGCGAACTCGGCCTCCATGGCCGACATGATCTTTTCAAGGGCCGGCTTGTAGTCCTTGATGAACTTGATCTGGGGGAGCTCGCCCTTGCTCTTTACCGCGATGATCTGCGGGAGGAGCACCCCGGCCGCCTGGGCCGCATAGGCGTACTCGGAGTACTTCCGGATGGCGGTCATCATGGCGAACTGCTTCCCCATGTCGCAGTAGGTGTCCACCGGGTCATAGGCGTTCTGCTGGAGGAAGACCTCCCGCACCATCCGCGCCACCTCGATGGTGATCTGCTGCTCCTCGGGGAGGGCGTCGGAGCCGACCAGCTGGACGATCTCCTGGAGCTCGGACTCCTTCTGGAGGATCTCCATGGACCAGGCCCGGACCTTGTTCCACTCGGGGGAGACCTCGCGGTCGTACCAGGACTGGAGGGAGTCCAGGTACAGGGAGTACGAATTGAGCCAGTTGATGGACGGGAAGTGCCGGCGCTGGGAGAGCTTGGCATCGAGGGCCCAGAAGACCTTCACGATGCGCAGCGTGTTCTGCGTGACCGGTTCCGAGAAGTCCCCGCCCGGCGGGGATACCGCCCCGATGACCGAGACCGAGCCGTGCTTCCCCTGGAGGTTGATGACCCGGCCGGCCCGCTCGTAGAACTCGGACAGGCGTGCCGCGAGGTACGCGGGGTACCCTTCCTCGCCCGGCATCTCCTCGAGCCGGGAGGAGATCTCCCGCATCGCCTCGGCCCACCGCGAGGTGGAGTCGGCCATGAGGGAGACGTCGTAGCCCATGTCCCGGAAGTACTCGGCGATGGTGATGGCCGTGTACACCGATGCCTCCCGGGCCGCGACCGGCATGTTGCTCGTGTTCGCGATGAGCACCGTCCGCTGCATGAGGGGCTTCCCCGTCTTCGGGTCCTGCAGCTTCGGGAACTCGGTGAGCACCTCGGTCATCTCGTTCCCCCGCTCGCCGCAGCCGACGTAGACGACGATCTCCGAGTCGGACCACTTGGCGAGCTGCTGCTGGGTGACGGTCTTCCCGCTGCCGAACGGGCCCGGGATGGCCGCCGTTCCGCCCTTCGCGATGGGGAAGAGCCCGTCCAGGATCCGCTGCCCGGTGAGGAGCGGGACATCCGGGTTGAGCTTCTCCTTCACGGGGCGGGACACCCGGACCGGCCACTTCTGCATCATCGTGATGGCGGTGCCGTCCTCGAGGGTGCAGACGACCTCCTCCACCGTGAAGGAGCCGGGCCCGATGGTCTTCACGACGCCGCCTTTCATCGTCGGCGGCACCAGGATCCTGGTGACGATGTTCGTCTCCTGCACCTCGCCGATGACCGAGCCCGGCCCGACCCGGTCGCCGGCCTTCACGACCGGCTTGAACTCCCACTTCTTCGACCGGTCGAGGCCCGGTGCCGTGACCCCGCGGGAGATGAAGTTCCCCTGCTTCGTGATGAGGACCTCGAGAGGCCTCTGGATGCCGTCGTAGATGCTCGTGAGGAGCCCCGGCCCGAGCTCCACCGCGAGGGGGAGGCCCGTGTTCGTGACGGGTTCGCCGGGCCTGATGCCCGAGGTGTCCTCGTACACCTGGATGATGGTCATGTCCTCCTGGATCTTGATGACCTCCCCCATCAGCTGTTCCTTCCCCACCTTCACCAGGTCGTACATGTGGGCATCCATCCCCACCGCGGTGACGACAGGGCCTGCGATACGCTTGAGAATTCCCTGGTTCTTCATATGTCTGCCTCGCTTGTCACTTCCACAGGTCAACACCCACCGATCTCTTGATCTTCTCGCGGAGGGACATGCCCCCCTCCTCGCCCCCGATGGCAACCACCGTCGGCCGGATGGAGTTCTCGAGGGTGGTGCGCAGGCGCACGGGCACCCGGGCGAAGTCTGCGCTCGAGAGCACGAGGATCCCCACATCGGGGTCCCCCATGACTCCCTGGATGACCTCCTTCAGCCTCTCGTCCTCCTCGGCCACGTAGGTCTTCCGGATCCCTGCCAGCCGGAACCCGACCACGAACTCGCCGCTTCCGACGACCGCAATCTCCATCAGATCACCAGGTACCCCTTGATCTCCTCGGCAGGGAGGTTCACCCGCTTGCCCCGGGCGATGGTCCGCAGGTTCGCCACCTCGTACCGCTTCTCCTCGAGAAACGCGAGGATGGGGTAGATGGAGAACGGGTGGAGCCGGGACTGGAACTCCGTCTGCCGCAGGAGCGCCCTCGTGAGGGCGATCTCGATCTCGTGAATCGGCCGCTCCTTCCGGAACTCCTCGAGGGCCTCCTGGAGCGGCTCGTGGACGGCCCGTTTCTTCAGGGCGTCGATGAACTCTCCCCGGTCCTCGATCCGGTTCAGGGCCGCGAGGTCCCCGGGCGGGATCCTCCCGCCGGGGATCATGAAGGGGAGGACCTCGCCCTTCTCCTTCTGCTGCCTGACCCGGAAGAGGTTCCGGATGTTCAGGAAGTCGATCTCCATCATGAGCCAGTCGAGGAAGGTCTTCCCGCCCCGCACCCCGCCCGCCACCTCGGCGAGGAGGTCGCCATAGTACTGCTTGATGAGCTCGTTCTCGAGGGTCATGAGGGACTCGTTCGTGACCCCCTGGGCGAGCACCTGCTTCATGAGCGGGTGGAACCGCATGCCCGAAAGGGCCGCGACCACCTTCTCCACCGAGTCCTCTGCGAGGAGCCGGTCGAGTGCCTCCCGGTCCAGGTCCCCGGCCGGGATAAGGACCTCCTTGATCTTCCCGGCATCTATCCCCTGGGCCTTTCCCCTGAGGATGTTCGTCACGTTCTGGATGTCCCAGCGGCGGAGGTACGCGGAGGTGAACCCGGTGAGCCTCCCCGGCATGATGTCCCGGATCCTCTGGAACTCCTTGGCCATGTTCCAGGAGAGGCCCATCTCGACGAGGTCGACCCCCGAAAACCCGGTGGCGAGCTCGTCGATCTCCTTCCGGTAGCCCATCTCCCCGACGTGCCGCACGATCTCGGGGAGCTCCATGTTGAGCATTCTCAGGAACTCCTCCCGCGGGAGGAGGAGGGACCGCCGCACCCGCAGGCGGGTACAGACGTAGATGTATGCATCCGGGGTGTTTACCATCGCCGGCCCCCCGTTCCTTTACCTGAAGAGGAGATCCGAGGCATCCTTGAGCCCCGCCTCCCAGACCCCGTCGAGGAAGGTGCGGTAGCTGTAGTCGATCTTCAGCTCACCGTTCGCGCTCTCGACGATCACCCCGCCGGGGATATCGACGGTCCCGCCGAAGTGGAAGCCCGCGAACTCCTTCCCCGAAAGGATCTCCTTCATGGCCGGGGCATCGGCCGCGGCACAGAAGACGCTCCCCTCCTTCATTTCCTTCCCCACCCGGGCAAGGAGTTTCTTCAGGGAGTCCTTCCGGAAGCCGGCCGGCTCCCGGCCGATGGCGTCCAGGGTCGCCCGGTACACCTGGTCAAGGAGGTCCTTCTGGGTATTGAGGAGCATCCGCTTCACCGCGAGGGAGGTCGAGGAGACCTCGAGGTCGGTGAGCCGGGCCGCCTGCCGGGCCGCCTCGTCCTCTGCCGCGAGCTTGATCCCCGCGGCCCGCTCCTGCGCACCGGCGAGAATCCGGTCAGTCTCCTTCCGGGTGTCTTCCCGGATGGCCTCCGCCTCGCGCTTCGCCTTCTCCCTGATATCGAGGGCGACGGCTTCGAGCTCCATCGTCCGCTCCTTCAGATGATCAGGAGGAGCGCCACGACGAGGCCGAAGATGACGATGGTCTCCGGGATGACCGTCAGGATGAGCACCGTGCCGAAGAGCTCCGGCTTCTCTGCCGTCGCCCCGACGGCCGCGGTCCCGATCCCGTACTCGGCGATGGCCGCCGCGATGCCGGTCGAGCCGATGGCGATGCCGGCGCCGATTGCCTTCAAGCCCGTCTGCGATGCCGCGACGATCTCGGGGGTGAGCCCGGATGCAAGTGTCGCAACTGCCGTTGGTTCAACTGGAAGTGCCATATTCAATCCTCCGAATACTTCTTTTCCATGCCAAATGGACGATACTTCTTTCCTCCACCCTTGTAGAACTTGGTGAAGAACTCGACATACTGGAGTCTCAGCGACTGCAGCCCGCCCCCGAGGAGGCCGAGTGCCGTGTTCAGCAGGTGGCCCCCGAGGAGGACCGCGACGCCGAGGAGGATCATGATGATCCCCACGATGGACAGGTGAGCAAGGGAAGGCTGGATGAGTTTCCCTATCGCGATGTAGTTGATGACGATGGCGATGACCACCGACGAGAGCCCCACCGCCGCGAGCCGCGCGTACGACATCGCGTTCGAGACGATGCTCGGGAGCTCGATGAGCTCGAGGGGGGACTCCATGCCGATGAAGACGATGCCGAGGAGTATGAGCACGATCCCGGCGATGCCCGTCACCGAGAGCCCCGCGACGATTGCGGGGAAGACGGTAAGGTCCGGCATGTACGGGATCGGGAAGATGGACCAGATGAGGACGAGGATGCCCCACATCGTGGCGATCCATCCCAGCTGCCCGAGCACTCCCCTGATACCGTGGTGGCCGTGGGAATGGTTGACCGCCGAGAGGGCCCTCCCGAGGGTGAGCTGGGCGACCGCGATCCAGACCGAAAGCACGATGAGGCCGACGATGTTCGGGCCTTCCCCGGCCTCCCCGATCACGAGGTGCCGGGAGAAGAGGATGGGGTGCCACGGGAGCTCAGCGCCGAAGAACTCCGAGAAGAGGAGCCCGAAGATGATCGACGAGATGCTGCAGTTCCGGAGCACGGTGAAGAGCCTCTTCGCGTCCGGCTGGGTGAACATCCTCCCGACCAGGATGGTCACGGCGAGGATCAGCGCCCCATAGCCCACGTCCCCGAGGATGAGCCCGAAGAAGATGGGGAAGATGAGGGAGATGAGGAGGGTCGGGTCGAGCTCCGAGTACCGGGGCCTCGCATAGAGGTCGGTGATGAGCTCCGTCGGCCTGACAAAGGGCGGGTTCTCGTACTCGACCGGTATCTCCCGGTCGTCGGGATCCGCCTCCACCTCCGCCACGTATACCTTCCCGCCCGAGGCCCGGATGAGCGCCTCCCGGACGGCCGCCACCCGTCCCGCCGGCACCCATCCCTCGGCGACAAAGGCTCCCCCGCTCGTGGCAAACCTGAGAGGCGCCTCGGACTGCTCGGCCTCGACGGCGAGCAGCTCCTCGCAGGCGAGGAGGAGGTCTCCCTTCTCCTTCCGGATCTCCGCGAGCCTCCGGTCAGCCTCCCCGAGCTCCTTGTTCATCCGGGCCAGCTCCTCGCGGTCCTTCGCGAGCCGCTCGCGCGGGGAGCCGGTGCCCTCGGGCACGGGGAGCGGCTGGAACCTGGCCTCCTGGAGGAGCGCCTCTGCCGCCGCCCGGTCGCCGGCCCGGACAAAGAGGGCGAGGAAGTTGCCCTCCACCCCGGACGAGAAGAACTTCTCGTGCGGGAACGGCACGACGACATCATGGGCCGCCTTCCCGGCGTAGACCGCGAGGCTCTCGTAGCCCCGGTAGATCTCGAGGTCGAGGGGTGCCTCGGCGAACGGCTCGAGGGTGGCGATCTCCTCCCCGAGCCTGCGGGTGCCCGGTTCAAGGGTGTCCCGCCTCCGGGTGACAATGGCCTCGACCTCGGTCTCGACAGGGGGGACCTCCGAGGCCATCCGGCTGCGGACATCCGCCGCCTTCGGCCGGCCGCCCGCGGCCCCTTCGCCGGCTGCAAGGCCGAGGGCGCTCATCACGCCCCGGAGCCGGATCAGGTCGAGCGAGACCGGCCCTGCCCCCGGGAGCGGTTTCCCGAGGACGAACCCCTGGTACTCCGCGTCTTTTCCCTCCACGTACTCCTGGATGTGGAAGGCATGCTGCCGGTACAGCTCCTGGATGGTCGCCTCCATCCGCTCCTTGAGCCCCGTGACGAGGAGCCGGGTCATCCGCTTCGTTCTAAGCATTGACCTCCGCCTCGAAGCGCGACAGCAGGAGCTTCACCGCCCGGTCCAGGTTCTTCCCGGTCTGCTCCCTGAGGAGAGCGGCCTGGTGCTCGCCCGACCGCAGGATCTCCTCGCGCCTCCGGGCAGCCGCCTTCCGGGCGTCATCGAGCCGTTTCTTCTTGTACTCCTCGGCCCCGTCCTTCGCCTTCCCGATCAGGGTGTCGGTCTCGAGGGCCGCGGCGGCGAGTTTCCGCTCCTTCTCGGCCTTTGCCGAGGCGATCTCTGCCTGGTACTCCTCTTCAGCCTTCCTGATTGCCTGCAAGACTTCAGTCTTCATACCACGCTCCTTCTTCTGCCGGTACCTTAACTGGAGAAGACGAAATTATATGTGTTGTTGTTTTGATTGGAGGCCCCCGGGTTTCCATGGTTTATCGCCGTTTGCAGGGGGGGGCCTGCTGCCTGGAGAGGTACCAGGAACCGGCATTGAAAACCCCCTGGGAATCGGGCCATGGACGTTGAAGCCGTTCGGCCATGCCTGCTTTGAAGGTCCCCCGGGTCCCTGTCCACGGGACGGTCAAACCGGCGGGCCGAAATCTATATCGGCCCCACCCGATCATGGGAGACTGAGGTGGGCCGGTACGCCTGATATCAGCGACCAGGAGCGGGGGAGGAGGTTCTTCCAGCTCCAGAAGGAGAAGCATGCCGAGGAGGCGCTCGACAGGGTGAGGAAGAACCTCGGAGACGGCTGGAAGAGGTTCACCCTCCAGGAAGTGAAGACCCTGCGGAGCATGATCGGGGAGGCCTGGGTGTTCACCGACCGGAAAGCCTGGGAGACCTTCTCCTTCGCCCGGCTGACCCGCGAGGACCTCGATGCCATCCTCCGGGTCGGGAATGCGGTGGACCGCCGGGAAATGAGCGGTGCCGATGCGGCGAAACAGGTGAGCGGGATCCTCCGGCGGGTATCCTGAACTGTTACTGCCCGCCCGGCGCCACCCGTTTCCGGTCGATCTTCCGCTTCACCCTTTTCAGCCGGAACAGGTCTTCCCGTTCCCGTTCCTCGATGGTTCCCTCGATGGAACGGGCCTGCCGCTCGAGGCCGGGGATGACCACCTGTTCGAGGGCGTTCACCCGGCGCCGGGTCATCCGGATCTCCCCGCCGAGTCGCTGGAGCGCCGTCTCGGTCTCTGCGAGGAGGATGACGAGGTCGAGGGCCTGCTCGTACCTCTCGGCCACCTCGTCGATTCGGCCCGAGACTCCCGTGATTCCGTAGCCCCGCTCGAGAACCGACCGGGCGACCCGCTTCTTCTCGATGACCGGGACGGGGACGCCCATGATGTTCTTCCCCCGGATGTCCAGGAATATCCCCCTCTTTGCCGCAAAGGAGGCCGACCTGACCGCCACCGGGTCGTCCACGGCAAGGGCGATGGTGAGGGAGTGCCGGGCCGCATCGGTGATCGCCTCGAGGTCGCCCCGGGAACGGGAGACCGACTCCATGGTCCGGAAGAACTCCCGGATGAGGGCGTCCATCTTCTCCCGGAGAAGGTCCCGCCCTGCCTGGGCGAGCCGTATCTGGGCCCGCATCCGGATGAGCTCCATCCGGGTGGGGCTCACCTGCCCGGTCATGCCTGCCCCTTCTTCACCTGCGGGGAGTACGCCTCGATGTACTCCCGCCTGACCCGCTTCAGCTCCCCGACGGGGAGGAGGCCGAAGAGCTCCCAGGCGAGGGAGAGGGTCTCCGCGATGGACCGGTTCCGGTCCCCCTGGGTGATGAACCCCTTCTCGCACTCGTCCGCGAACTTCAGGTACACCTTGTCCACCTCGGTGAGGGCCTCCTCCCCGACGATGGCGACGAGCCGGCGGAGGTCCCGGCCGTAGGCATAGGAGGCATAGAGCTGGTCGGCCACGTTCCGGTGGTCCTCCCTCGTCTTCCCGGGCCCGATTCCCTGGTTCATGAGCCGGGAGAGGCAGGGGAGGGGGTCGATGGGCGGGTCGGCTCCCCGCCGGAAGAGGTCCCGGGAGAGGACGATCTGCCCCTCGGTGATGTAGCCGGTGAGGTCCGGCACCGGGTGAGTGATATCGTCGTCGGGCATCGTGAGGATGGGGATCTGGGTGATGGACCCCTTCCGCCCCTTGATCCGGCCGGCCCGCTCGTAGATGGAGGCGAGGTCGGTGTACATGTAGCCCGGGTATCCCCGCCGTCCGGGGACCTCCTCCCGGGCCGTGGAGATCTCCCGGAGGGCCTCGCAGTAGTTGATCATGTCGGTGAGGATGACGAGGACGTGGAGGTCGTGGGTGAACGCGAGGTATTCGGCGGCCGTCAGGGCGCAGCGGGGCGTCGCGATCCGCTCGATGGTCGGGTCGTCGGCGAGGTTCAGGAAGAAGACCACCCGCTCGAGCGCCCCGGTCCGCTCGAAGTCATCCATGAAGTACGAGGCCTCGCGGGAGGTGATGCCCATCGCGGCAAAGACAACGGCGAACTTCTCCCCCTCCCCGACCACGGTGGCCTGCCGGGCGATCTGGGCCGCGAGCCGGTTCGCCGGGAGTCCTGCCCCGGAGAAGATGGGAAGCTTCTGCCCGCGGACCAGGGTGTTCAGGCCGTCGATGGCAGAGATACCGGTCTGGATGAAGTCCCGGGGCCGGTCCCGTGAGTGGGGGTTGATGGGGAGGCCGTTGATGTCGAGCTCCTTCTCCGGAATGATCCCCGGGCCGCCGTCCCGGACCCTGCCCACGCCGGTGAAGACCCGGCCGAGCATGTCCCGGGAGACCTCGATCCGGGGCGCTTTGCCAGTGAACCGGACGCCGGTCGCGAGGGCATCGATCCCCCTCGTCCCCTCGAAGACCTGGACCACGGCGAGGTCCTCGGAAATGTCGAGGACCTGACCGGTGCGCTCCTCGCCCCCGGGGAGGGTGATCCGGGCGATCTCGCCGTAGGAAACCCCCTTCACCGACCTGACGAAGATGAGGGGGCCGGAGACGTAGTCAACCGTCCGGTACTCGAGGGTGGCGAGGCTCTCTCCCGTCATGCCTCCACCACCAGCGAGGTGACCTCGCGGTCTATCTCGTCGAGGACCCCCCTGACCCTGGCCAGGTCCGGGTCCTCCTTCATCCTCCCGATCCGGGCCTTCACCGGGAGTTTCAGGAGCTTCTCGAGGGAGACCCCCTTCCCCATCGCCTCTGAAGCCTTCTCGTGGAACCGCAGGATGGCCCTGAGCATCCAGTACTGTTTCTCGAGGGTGCAGAAGGAGTCTACCTCGTGGTAGGCGCTCTGCTGGAGGAAGTCCTCGCGGATCATCCGGGTCACCTCGAGGATGGCCTTCTCGCTCTCGGGGAGAGCGTCAGGGCCGACGAGCTGGACGATCTCCTGGAGCTCCACCTCCTTCTGGAGGAGGTACATGGCCCGGTCCCGGACCTCCTTCCAGTCGGGGAGGCCGTGCTCCGCGAACCAGCCGCGGATCCCCTCGAGGTAGAGGGAGTAGCTCCGGATCCAGTTCACCGCCGGGAAGTGCCGCCGGTAGGCGAGGGAGGTGTCGAGGGCCCAGAAGGTACCGGCGATCCGGAGGGTGTTCTGGGTGATGGGCTCGGAGAAGTCCCCGCCAGGCGGGGAGACTGCGCCCACGATGGTCACGGAGCCCACCCTCCCGCCTGAACCGAGGGCCACCACCCGGCCGGCCCGCTCGTAGAAGGCGGCGAGCCGGGTGGCGAGGTAGGCGGGGTAGCCCTCCTCGCCCGGCATTTCCTCGAGTCTCCCCGAGACCTCCCGGAGGGCCTCGCCCCACCGGGAGGTGGAGTCGGCCATGAGCGAGACGTCGTAGCCCATGTCCCGGTAATATTCGGCCATGGTGATACCGGTGTAGATGGAGGCCTCCCGGGCCGCGACGGGCATGTTGCTCGTGTTCGCGATGAGGATGGTCCGCTCCATGAGGGGGAGGCCGGTCCTCGGGTCCACGAGCTCGGGGAACTCGGCGAGGACGTCGGTCATCTCGTTCCCCCGCTCGCCGCAGCCGATGTAGACCACGATCTGGGTGTCGGACCACTTGGCAAGGGTCTGCTCCGAGACGGTCTTCCCCGTGCCGAACCCCCCGGGGATCATGGCCGTCCCGCCCTTGGTCACCGGGAAGAGGAGGTCGAAGACCCTCTGGCCGGTGATGAGCGGGACCGCAGGGTCGAGGCGCCTGGCGATGGGCCGGCCTGCCCGGACCGGCCAGCGCTGGAGCATGGGGACCTGCCGCCCGTCCGCGAGGGTGCAGACCGGTTCCCCGACGGTGAAATTTCCCTCCTGCACCTCCGAAACCCTGCCGGAGACCCCGGGCGGCACCATGACCCGGTGTTCGAGGTGGAACTCCTGCACCGTGCCGATGACATCACCCTGTGCGACCGTGTCGCCCCGTTTCACCGATGGGACGAACTCCCATTTCCGCTCCGGGTCGATGCCTGGCACCGAGATCCCCCGGGAGATATAGGATCCGCTCCGCTCGGCAAGGAGGGCGAGGGGCCGCTGGATCCCGTCGTAGATGGAGGAGAGGAGCCCCGGCCCGAGGTCCGCCGAGAGGGGCGTGCCGGTGGGGACGACCTTCTCCCCGACCCGGAGGCCGCTCGTGTCCTCGTACACCTGGATGACCGCCCGGCCCGCCTCGAGCCGGATGATCTCGGCGTTCAGTTCCTCATCCCCGACCTTCACCACGTCGTACATCCTCGAGCCCCGCATGCCGTCCGCGATGACCACGGGGCCCGAGATCCTGCTGATGGACCCGGTTGCCATGTCTTCACCTTCGCACCACGATGTTGTACCCGATGGCCCGCGAGAGGAGCCTCTCGACGTACCCCATCCCCTCTCCCTTCCGTGCACCCGAGGGAATCGGGATCACGATGGGCCGGTGGGTCCGCTCGATCCTCCCGAGGACCTTCGGGTCGAGGCCGGCCAGGAACTCCTCGTTCACCGCGACGATGCCCGTGTCGTCCCGGTAGAGGAGGTCGGGGATGATGGACCCCGCCAGTTCCACGCTCCCTGCTTCGACGACATCCACCCCCGCGAGCCGGAACCCGGGGGCGCTCTCCGGGTCGGTGACCACCATGAACCTAAACATGGAGGATCTCCCCCTGGATCTCACGGTCCGGGAGGCCGGCGCTCTTGCCCCGGGCGATCACCCGGAGGCTGGTCACCTCGGCGAGCTTCGCCCAGAGGAAGCCGATGGCGAAGGCGATGGTGAGGGGGTCCTTCAGGAAGTGGGTAACCCCCCTCCTGAGCAGGTACCGGTCCAGCTCCTTCTCGTAGGCCGAAATCCCGGCCTTTGCCGATGCCCCCGGGACCCCGGCCAGGAACCGGTACGGGGTTCCCTCGAGCATCTTCACTGCCGCGTCGATGCTCCCCGTGTTGACAAGGGAGATGACGAGGGCGGTATCCGGATCCCGCCCGCCGTCGATAATGGTGGCTCGCGCCATGTCAGCGGAGACGCCGTCCCTGATGAGCCTGAGCGCCGTCTTCAGGTTCGTCACCTCGATCTCGGCGGTGATCATCGCCCTCATGATGGCGTCATCGTCGGATTCCCCGCCCCGGATGGCATCGAGTGCCGACCGGAAGGCGAACCGGTCCAGCGCGTACTCGAGGACCGACGGGTCCCGGGTCTCCTGGAACCCCGGGAAGGCGAGGATCAGGGGGCGGGCGTACGGGATCCTCCACGTGGCGAGGAGGTCGATAACCGCCTTCACGTCCGGCTGCTTCAGGAGCTCGGCGAGGGCGGCCTCGTCCAGGTCCCCGGCGGGGACGAGGCATTCCAGGATCTCCGTCGGGGGGATGTGCATGGCCTTGCCCCGGATCAGGGTCTTCACGTTCTGGAGATCCCAGCGGGCGAGGAGGATCTTCACGTACTTCTCTGCCTCGTCCCCCCGGGCCATGGCGAGTATCCGCCTGAAGGTCGCGGCCGTCTCCCTCCGCAGGGCCTCCTCCACCGCGTGGATCCCCGTGAACCGGACGCTGGCCCGCTGGAGCTCGGCACGGTAGGGGGTTTTCTCGAGCTCGGCCGCGACGAGGTCGAGATCCGGTTTCTGGATCAGGCTCTCGAGGGCCCCCGGTGAGAGGAGCCCCCCCCGCATGGACCGGATCCTCGCGTTCAGGTAGTCGTAGTCCATGTCAGCCGCCGTACAGGATGGAGAAGATCTCCCCCTTCAGGACCTCGCGGGCCCGGGAGAGCCGGGAATCAAGGGTGTTCGTCACGAGGAGCTTCCCGTCCCTCGTGGTTACGGTGAGGCCCCCCGAGCCCTCAAGGTCGGCCGCCACGTCGCAGTTCCGGCCGAGATCGGCGAGGATGTCCTCGAAGAGGGCCCGGTCCCGGGGATCCACGTGGAGCACGAGGGCGCTCCCCCCCGCGAGCCCGATGGCCTCCCCGGCGAGCCGCCTGGCCACTGCCGGGTACGAGGGCGATGAACGCATGGCCTGGACCCGCTCGCCGGCGGCCCCGAAGGCGCGGCTGAAGACCTCGTTCCTGAGCCTCAGGAGCTCGAGCCTCGCCTCCTCCCTCGCCCGGCCCATCTGCCGTTCCTTCTCGGCCGCCACCTTCTCCCTCGCCCGCGCCATCGCCTCCTCCCGGACCTTCACCGCCTCCTCCCGGGCGTCCCTCCTGATCGATTCGGCCTCGGCGGCGGCCTTTTCCTGCATCTCCCGTTTCCGCTCTCCCGCCGCCTGGTGCCCGCCTGCCCGCCACCGCCCGTCACTTGAGCATGATCATGAGCATTGCGGCGACCACGAACCCGAGGATGACCATGGTCTCGGGGATCGCGATCAGGATCACCATCGTCCCGAAGGTCTCGGGTTTCTCGGCGATGCTCCCCGCCCCCGCCGACCCGATCCTCGACTGGGCGATCCCGGTCCCGAGTGCTCCCAGCCCGAACGCGATCCCGGCTCCCACCGGGATCCCCCAGTTGAAATCAGCCATCTTTCGCCTCCCGTTCCTCTCCATTCACCAGTTCCATATTCATCGTGCGATACCGGGGGTTCCAGGCCTCCGGCCCTGATGGGCCGGAAACCTTCCATCCTCCGGATTCCAGGCCCTCCGGCCTTGATGGGTCGGAGGGCCGGGGTAGCAGCATGCCGGCCCTCATCCCGGCTCCTCCTTCCTGAACGGCCGGTACGGCCTCCCGCCTCCATGGAAGAACTTCGGGTTGAACTCCACGATGTGCAGCCGGAGGGAGTGGAGGAACGGGGAGAACATGGCGAGGGCGATGTTCATGATGTGGAGGAGGGCCGCGATGACCACCCCGACGAGCGCCACCTCCATGGTCCCCCCGAGGGTGTTTGCCACGAGGGCGAGGATGACCGAGGCCATACCGATGGCCATCAGCCGGGCGTAGGAGAGGATGTTCCCCACCATGCTGATGATCTCGAAGGCCCCGAACACCCCCGCCCCGTACACGAGGAGGGGCAGCCCGACGATGATGAGGGCCGCGCCCACGAGCGGGAAAAACCCGGGCAGGAACCCCGACACCCCCCCGAGGATGCAGATAATGCCCCCGATGACCGCCATCATGCCGCACTTGTCGCAGACGTGCTTTTTGCTCCCCTCCCGGAGGGCGTTCACGATCCCGAGGCCGAGCCCGAGGAACAGGTGGACCACCCCGATGGAAATGGAGATGACGAGCATCGGGATGAGAGCCTCGACCCGGTTCCAGGTGATGCCCATGAAGGTGACCGGGTGGATCCAGCCGAGCATCTCGCCGAGGTTCCCGAAGAACTCGCCGAACAGGAACCCGAAGAAGATGCTCGGGAACGAGGAGATGATGAGGATGTCCGCGAGCGGCCGGGCCCAGGCGAGGTGCGGCATTCTCCACCTCACGGCGACGGCAATCCCGAGGATGATGAGGCCGTACGCGATGTCCCCCACCATGAGGCCGAAGAAGAACGGGAAGAAGACCGCGAGGATGGGCGCCGGGTCAATCTCCCAGTACCTCGGGGAGGCGACGAGGCCCATGAGGAACTCGAACGGCTTCACGAACCACGGGTTGTCGTAGAAGACCGGCGCGTCCGCTAGCTCCTCCCGGTCGGTGGCAAGGGGGTTCACCACGACCCGGTTCCCGAAGGACTGTGTCAGCTCACCCTCCGTACGGGCCAGGTCCCGCACGGGTATCCACCCGAGGATCATGAAGGTATACTCGGTCTCGCCGAAGGATCCGTACACGCCCGCCTCCCTGACCCGGTCCTCGAGCACGTCCCGGAGGGCGAGGATACCGCCGTACCACGACCGGGCGATCTCCGCGAGGGAACCGTCGATCCCGCTGATCCCTTTCACCGCCTCTCCCCGGCGCTCCTCGATGAGCCTGAGTATCTCGTTGAA
>Ga0335071_10001711_pt1 | contig 23671 bp, 16 predicted proteins | sample Lox_Sample_15_FD_206724 | JGI IMG/M metagenome (GOLD analysis project Ga0335071, IMG submission 206724) | Soil microbial communities from Loxahatchee National Wildlife Refuge, Florida, United States - Lox_Sample_1.5 | ecosystem: Environmental > Terrestrial > Soil > Wetlands | place: USA... | reverse complement strand
CATCTCTCACCGCTGCGGCCCCGCCGGTATGATCAAAGTGACAATGCGTCAGAAGAAGGTATTCAAGTCGCGCATCCGGGACTAAACACTCGGTGATGTTTTCCCTCAGTCGTGAGTGCGCTCCCCCGCAGCCGGCATCGATAAGGGCTGCCTTGTCGTCAAAGCGGACCAAATAGACGGCTGCATCCGCCGGGTCCGTCAGCCCGCCCCCGCCCACTTGCCAAAGATTATTCATGATTCTTTTACTCACGTCATCCTCCTTCTGTCGGTGACACGGATATTACATAGCACGGATTGTGTTCAAGGGCATCTTCAGGACTATTTTGCCTGCAAAATCAGCGAGGTCAACGCGGACAATGAACTTTCAAGACCCCCGTTGATGCTTGTTGACGCAGTTCGGGGACAGGGGTAAACTCGTTCGAGAAAGAGATCATCCGTGACGAAGCCTCTCGCCCGGGGAATTGAAATGCGTCCGAAGTTCTCGATTCGTTTCCTGTCTTTTACACCATGACAAACTGGAGGCCTTTCAAATGACCGCTGCCAAAGTGGCGATTGTTCGTTACGACAAGCCCCTAGAATCAGTCAAGAAAGCAGTAGACCTCGCCGGTGGACTTGATCATCTCCCCACGGGAGCAAGGGTTTTCGTGAAGCCTAACATCGTCTTCTGGTCCCGCTTCGTTCCGATTCCCAAGTGGGGTGTCATAACCACATCGCGTGTAATAAACGATATCGTTTACTTGCTTAAGGACCGAGGTATCGACGACATCAGCATCGGCGAGGGCACTGTGGTCCATAACCCGAAAGATTATGAGACTGCGGCTGATGCGTTTGAAACTCTGGGCTATGGTTCCCTCAAGAAGCGGTACGGAGTCAAGTGTATAAACATATTTGAGAGACCCTTCGAAAAAGTCGACCTTGGCGGCGGAGTAGAGCTCGCTTTCAATACCGATATTCTCAATAGCGATTTTATAGTGAACATCCCTGTTATGAAGACTCATGCGCAGACAGTGGTGAGCCTCGGAATCAAGAACTTCAAGGGAATGATAGATATAAGGTCCCGAAAAAAGTGCCACTCCGCAGACCCTCATAAAAACCTGCATTACATGATTTCGAAGTTGGCTCACAAGATGCCGCCGTCCTTCACCATTCTTGACGGCATCTACACGAATGAACGGGGTCCTTCTTTTGACGGTAAAATCAGGAGGAGCAACATACTGGTGGCCTCCGGGGACGTGCTTTCCGCGGACAAGGTGGGAGCGACCATACTCGGATATCCGCCGTCCCAGGTCCCTCATCTTGTGCATGCGGCCAGGGACATGCATAGGAGTTTGGATTTGTCAGATGTCGAAATAGTGGGTGAAAAGATTGAGGACGTGGCGATGAGTCTGGAACACACTTTCGCTTACAATGAGACCGGGACTCTCCCCGCGCCGATGGTAAAAATGGGAATAAAGGGTCTCCTTTATCCGAAGTTCGATTTGAGCTTATGCACATATTGTTCCGGGCTGACAGGCGTCGTCCTCACAGCCATAGCTCACGCGTGGAAAGGGGAACCGTGGGACGATGTGGAAATCCTCACAGGCAAGATGATGAAACCCACGCCCGGACGTAAGCACACGATCCTTTTGGGGAAGTGCATGTTTGAGGCAAACAAGGACAATCCCAACATTAAGAATATGATAGCGGTCAAGACGTGTCCGCCGGCTCCTGATGCAGTCATTAAAGCCCTGCATCAGGCTGGAGTGGAAGTGGACCCAACAATTTTGAAGAGTAGAGACAAGGTGGTGGCGTCCCACATGAAGCGCTACGAGGGTAAACCTGAGTTCGACGAGTCTTTCTTCAGAATTGACTGACGGTCAGGTGAGAGCGCATATTTTCAGCCGCGACCACGTAGGACGTTGTCTCTATGGTCACAGTGGTATCGGGCTTCAAGAAGGTCCTGTCATAGCTTGTGAGTTCGGTAACGTCAGAAGGTTGTGGGCCAATTGGCCAGCAATCTCCGACTAAGGTACCCGCCGTCGCTCCCTCTTGCCAAGTCGATGATACGGCTTAGAACTTTTCGTGTATCGCGCGGATCGATCACATCGTCCAACAAGTGCAGGCCCGCTGCCTTCCACGGCGCGCCGGCTGCTCTAATCTGCTGTTCAGCCTGATGCCGAGCGGCTTCGATGTCGTCCGATTCATCTATTTTTCTGCGATACACGACATTAGCGGCTACTTCCGGCGCCATAAAACTGATTTCCGCATTCGGCCAGGCCAAGACAAAATCGGCGCCCATGCCTGTGCCGCACATGTTGGAGTAGGCCATGCCGTACGATTTGCGGATGACCAGGGAAACTTTAGGGACCGTGGAGAGTGCGGCGGCCTCAATGAAGTTGATGATCTTGCCGGGCATGCGTTTGAGTTCCGCTGCCCTGCCGACAAGAAAACCGGGAGTGTCGTGGAGGAAAATTAACGGAATATTGAACGAATCACACAGACAGATGAAGCTGCAGCACTTATCGCAGCCGTCCGGTCCCATGGCTCCTGCTGTGTGCATGGGCTGATTTGCGATAATTCCCACGCTGTGACCTTCGATGCGTGCCAGGCAAGTGATCACGCTCCTGTCGAAATCGGGCTTGAGCACAAATATCTGCTCGTCATCGACAATGGTCTTGATCACCCGATTCATGTCATAGCCACGGCGAGATTCCTCTGGAACAAGGGATAGCAGTTCCTGTTGTCTCGCTTCCTGGTCACTTCCGCGCGGAGGCACAACCGGAGGTAATTCCTGAGCATTAGACGGCATGTAAGAAAGGAACTCCCGCACAATGCGGAAGCAGTCTTCCTCATCTTCGGCAACCCTATCCACTTGACCTGTGATTTCCGCGTGGAGCTTCCATCCTCCCAGGTCTTCGTTCTCAACCTGTTCACTGGTTGCCACTTCCAACACTCTCGGACCGGAAACAGCCATGCACGAACCTTTCACCTGCACGACAAAATCCGCGAGCGCTGCCAACCACGATGGTCCTCCAAAACATTCGCCCATGATAGTCGCCACGAACGGCACTTCACGGCTTCGGATGGCCATTTCCTTTCTCATGGTCATGGAGCTTAGGCCCTCTGAGCCCATGATATCCGGTATGCGAGCGCCGCCTCCTTCGCCCAAGTGGATTATGGGATAGCCCTTCTCGATTGCCCAACGGTGCAGGCGGTGCGCTTTTTCTACGCCGACTCGACCCCCCGTGCCGGCAAGAACAGTGGCATCATCCGCGGTAACTGCGACCGTCCGGCCATCGATCGTGCCGAAACCGGCGATCTTGCCGTCGGCCGGTGTTTTGTCTTCCATGCCTGGAAGATCGGAATGATTGAGCATGCCGATTTCAAAGAAGCTCCCCGGGTCCAGCAACTTCGCCACACGCTCTCGCGCGGTTTCCAATCCCATAGCCTGTTTCCGGGCGACTTGTTCGGGGCCTCCCATTTCCAGGGCCATAGCTTTCCGTCGTTCCAGTTCTTCAAGGGCCTCTTTCATTCCCATTTTTCTTTCAACTCTCCCGTTTTCAGAATTTCATGCCCGGCAAGTTGAGCGAGGCGGTGTTGCCGCCGTCCACAGGAAGCGCTTGACCGGTAATATAGCTGGCTTCATCACTTGCTAGAAAAAGAATGGCCGCGGCCACCTCTTCCGGTCTACCATAGCGCCGCAACTCGCAGCGGCTACCGAGTTTGTCAAACTTTCCCTTTTCTCGGGCTAGGTCAAACACGGCCTTGGTCATGCCGGTCTCGATCAAACCGGGGCACACAGCATTGATTCGGACGTTGTATGCCCCGAGATCGCAAGCGGAAGTCTGTGTGAAGTTAATAAGAGCCGCTTTACTTGCGCTGTACGCGTTGCCGCCGGCGCCCGACCGGATCCCGGCCACCGAGGATGTGTTCACGATAGCGCCTGTCCTGCGCTCCTGCATATGCTTGGCTACGTGTTTGGTGGTGAAGACCGCGCCCAGAACGTTTACCGAGTAAACTTCCTGCCAGTCTTTTTCATCCTGTTCTTCCAGCGTGCTAAGGCTTCCCGTAATGCCCGCATTATTGCATACAATGTCGATAACGCCGTAGTTGCGAAGAGCGAGATCGATCAGGTTCTTGACTTCCTCCTCATTTGCTACATTCGTTTGTTGTATGATCGCTTGCCCACCCTCGTTCAGGACAAGCTCCAGTGTTTCCTTTAGCTGTTCCGCATGCCAATCCGACAGGACAAGTTTGGCTCTTTCCACAGCAAAAAGAATCGCAGTTGAGCGGCCAATACCGCTGCCCGCCCCTGTGATAACGGCGACTTTCCCTTCCAGACGGCCCTTTTTGTCGGCCTTCATGATTCTGTCCCCACTAGGTCTCGTCACTAGATTTTGGCATCTTCAGCAACTTGAATTTGTGCTCATCACACTACAAAGACAGTGCATAGTTTTGCCTTTTTATACTTGTTGCCAAAAGTTTTGTCCAATTCGAGGTAGCCTTGTACCGTCATTCCGGCGAAAGCCGAGGAAACTGTCTCAGAATTCGATTCATTGTGGGAATCGTGCCACGATCTTGTGAAACAAACCCATTCTGAGACAATTTCCGGGGTGACGGATCGTGGAAAGGTCATTACGCTTGGCAAACGACTATAAATTTGAAAAATCAATCCAAACAAGGCAATGCCCCTCCGTGCAGAGACAAGAAGGGGCACGTGAACAGTTAATCCAGCAATTAATCGCCAAACGGGCCTCGTTTTACCTGTTCATCTCCTTGTTCAAGGCTTCTCGGTCGCCGCCGCTCATGCCCGCGATGTATTTCACCAGCTTCTTTCTGGCCTCGATGTCGTACTGGCTCGTAATCGCGATCTGCTCCATGACCGGCGAGCCGCCGCCATGGTAATAGCCGACATTGGTCACGCCGCCCGTGGCAGAGCAGAGCAGGTCGCCCAGATACCGCCAGAATTGGGCCTGGTCCTCGACCGGCATATTCGGATTGCGCTTTGTGTATTTCAATAGCAGATCTTTAGTGTCAGGATTCACGAAATCCCCTTCGTGAGGAAAAGTGGCTACAACACCTCCGGCGATATCGCAGAGTATCTCACCTTCTCTGAAAACCGCCTCACCCGAGAGGCACCGGCCCACATTACAGAAAATTGAATTTGGAATATAGGATCCGGGTCCGTAAGGGATAACACCCATGCCCGGAATGTAGACTTCCGGTTTGGCCAGAGCGGAAGCCGTATATCCGGCAGCGTAGCCCAACTCGGTGATCATGATGATTTCGGCCAGCTTCTCACGGACGTGCGACGCCTTGTGAATGTTGTTCACCTCCGCGGCCAAGGCAGCAGCTCCCAACAGCAGGTCGCCGATCGCGGGCTTGCAGCCTGAATAGGAATGCCGGTGAAATAACGCAAAAAGAAGGGCCAGGACACCCCCTTGCTGCCATTCTCCCGCCAGGAACACTCTTTCCCAGGGAACAAAGCAATCGTCAAAAATCAAGTAGGAATCCGTCGCTCCGTGCATGAACCCACGCGGGAAATGCTCTCTGGGCCTGAAATTATGGACGGTAAGCACTTGCTTCAACCCGTCCCAGTCCGCCGGAATGGCAAAGGCCACGGCATAGTCTTTGTCGTCGGGCCGCAGGGCCCGCGTAGGGATCACCAGCACCTCGTGGGCCACGGAGGCCTCAGAGATGTGCAGCTTGCATCCAGTAACTACGATGCCGTCGCTGCGCCTCTCCTTGATCCGCACGTAAACATCCGGGTCCAGCTGCTCAGAAGGTCTCAGCAGTCTGTCACCCTTGACATCCGTCTGAGCGCAACAGCCCACCAGGTCCTCGGTCTGAAAGCGGACCAGCCACTTCTTGAAGTTTTCGTGGTATTGGGTGGCACCATTGTTGGACTTATCAGCTTCGTGGGAAACGTTGTAGATCGCATTAGTGACGTCCACCCCCATACAGCGCTGTATGCAGCCGCCCACTTTGTGGCAGAGCACACGGGTCATATCCTGTTTCTTGTGCAAATCGTCCGTATTTTGATGGATATGGGTGAAACGGCTGATCCGCTCACTCGTGAGGTGAGAAACCGCTGTTAACAACGCTTGGTTCTCCGGCTTAAGTGCCTCGTCATACGTGGTACCAATGGAATCGATGCACGTCATCTGTAATTCATCTGTGCGGTCGATGAGATTCCCGTTGAAATAGACGTTTCGTTTCATCTTCGCCAGATCTTGGATAAATTGCTCTTTTGTTCTCATTTCTTCTCCTGACAGAGTGAGTCATTGAGCCGGAGACCAGCTGTTTCAATCTATTGGGATGACTTCGCCTTGGCTCGGTCCATGGCCCTCAACTCCTTGCGTAGGATCTTGCCGACCGGACTCTTGGGAAGTTCCTTGGCGAATTCTATGTACTTGGGTACCTTGTACTTCACAAGGTGTTCTTTGCAGAAATCGATGATCTCCTCTGGCGTGGCGGATTCACCTTGCTTGAGTACCACATATGCCTTGATGCGCTCACCGGAATACTCGTCAGCGACGCCGATCGCGCATGCTTCGAGGATTTTCGGATGCGAAAATAGGACTTCGTCCACGTCCCTCGGATAGATGTTAAAGCCTCCTGAGATGATCATGTCCTTCTTGCGGTCCACAATTGTGAAGTAGCCTTCCTCATCGAAAACAGCGATGTCGCCGGTAAGCAGCCAGCCATCTTTCAACGCGGCCGCGGTCTCGTCAGGACGATTGATATATCCTTTCATAATCTGCGGGCCCTTGAGACAGAGCTCGCCCGGCTCGCCCGGCGTAGTAATCTCCTTGCTATAATCGTCCACGTTAACGAGCTTTGCTTCTGTATTGGGAAAAGGTAATCCTATTGTCCCAAACTTGGTTTTGCCAAACGGATTGCTATGAGTAATGGGTGAGCTTTCGGTCAGCCCGTAGCCTTCGAGGATCGGAAGACCCGTAAGCTTTTCGAACTTCTTTATGGTCTCCATAGGGAGCGCTCCTCCCCCTGAGAAGCACCCTTTAAGTGAACTCAGATTATACTTCTTCAATTCCGGATAGTTGATAATCCCGTTGTAGAGTGTGGGGACGGCAGGTATGAATGTCGCCTTGGACTTTTGGATTGCCTCCAGAATTGCTTGAGGCTCCGGTTTGGGAATCAGGACGTTGGCGTACCCATAATACGTCGCCACATTCATTGCCGACGTCATGCCGAAGGAATGAAAAAACGGCAAGCAGCCGACGACGATCTCTTCCCCTGCCTTGAACTCGGGATACCAGGAGTCGGCTTGCTGAACATTGCAGGAAAGATTTTCATGGGTCAGCTCAACTCCTTTGGATACACCGGTTGTTCCACCCGTATAAAGCAAGGCTGCCGTGCCATCCCATTTCAGGGCCGGCGGATTCTTGATCGGCTCATATCGCTTGACCAGGTCCATAAACTCAAAAACATCCGGGGCAGCCGGTGTTTTGAGGTGCATGCCCTTCTTAGCGAAAGGGAACAATTGCTTGAGAGGGAAAGGCAGAAAGTCACGTATATGACAGGAGATTATTGACCGGATCCCCGTCTTTTGCCGCAACTTGATCATTCTCGGGACCAAGAGGTCAAGACAGACCAGATACTGGGAGCCGGAGTCATTGAATTGATGTTCCAGTTCACGGTCCGTGTACAAAGGATTGTTGGTGACCATCACTGCGCCCGCTCTCATGATTCCATACGCGGCTACCACCATTTGAACGAGATTCGGCAGGAGCAGAGCCACCTTGTCGCCCGGCTTGACGCCAAGATCGATCAATGCCGAAGCAAACCTGGAAACCATCTCATCGAGCTTGCGGAACGTTATGGCTGTGCCCTGGAAAAGCAGGGCAGGTTTGTTAGGATACTTCTCGGCTGATCTCGCCAGAGCCTCAGGCAGGGTAAGCTTTTCAAAGGCAAGCTCCGCGGGAACACCGTCCGCGTACGACTTCAGCCAGATCTTTTCCATGGCACTCACCTCCTAGTGTCATATAAGGTAGGTTACCGATAAGCCTGCCGGATCAAGATGAGCAAACTGCTTCGGCAGGCTCACCAAACCTTAGACAGCTCGCTCTATGATGGTCGCCACGCCCTGGCCGCCGCCCACACAGGCATTGGCGCAACCGTAGCGCCCGCCCTTCTTCTCCAATATGCGGGCGAGGGTCCCTACCAGTCGAATACCCGTTGCCCCCAGGGCGTGACCGATGGCCACTCCTCCTCCCATCACATTGACTTTGTCCGGATCGAGTCCCAGCTCCTTGATGCAGTTCAGGGCCACGATGGCGAACGCTTCGTTGATCTCCCAGTAATCGATATCCTTGGCCTGCAATCCGGCCTTTTCCAGCGCTTTTTTGCTGGCCGGGACCGGTCCTTCTCCCATGATCGTAGGATCTACACCGGCGAAACCGATGGACCTCACGGTGGCCAGAGGCTTGATACCCTTTGCCTCTGCCTTTTCCCTGGACATCAAGATCATGGTGGAGGCTGCCGCATTTAACGGCGAAGAATTCCCCGCAGTGATCAGGTGGTTTTTATTGTAAGCAGGCGCGAGTTGCGCCAGACTTTCGAAAGTCGTATCCCCTCGCACTGCCTGATCCGTCTTGACAGTGATGACCGATCCATCCGCCTGCTGCGCCTCAACGGGCAATATCTCTCCATCAAAGAAGCCTTCTTCCTGGGCCTTGGCCGCGAGTTGATGAGATCGCACAGACCATTTATCCATCTCTTCGCGGGTCAGGCCGGACTGAACGAGCAGCTTTTGAGCGGTAAGCCCCATGTTGACGGTGGTCATCATGTCCCAGTGGAGATACTCCGGGGCCGAAAACAGTGCTAAATTACCGGCAATTAATCCAGCCTCCACTGTCGGTCCCGCCATGGGGACCCTCGTCATATGCTCCATTCCTCCGACCATGACGACGTCCGCGTTGTCGGTGGCAACCTCCATGAAACCTAGGTGTATGGCGGCCATGGAGGAACCGCACTGCTGGTCCACAAATTTGGCCGAGACGGTTTTGGGAAAGTTGGCCAAGAAGACCGGGAAACGGCCCCCGTACGCCCATTGTTCGCCGACTGCTGTAGCGCATCCTACGATGAAATCGTCGATTTCTTCGGGCTGGATTCCTGTCCTTTTCGCTACCTCGGGCATTAATTTTGCCAACAACTCATCCGCCCTAATTCTGCAGAACACGTCTCTGGCCGGATCTTTAGGTCGAGAACGGGATTGAGCAGTTCTGAGGTATCCTGCAATGACCACTTCTTTCATCTGGGTGTCTCCTTCCATAGGTAGTTGGAATTTTGCGTTTGTGAATCGCCAATTTCCGTTTATTTTGTCGGGCCTGTTACGATGCCCATTACCTGCCGACTACTGTCATCGGTCGTTCGAAGCGTCCGTCAGTCGTCAAAGACTGCGCCGTTCATGTTCACGGTCAGACCGTCGCTCTCCATAAGTCTTGCGGCCAATCCGTTGATCTTGGGCACTTCGTAATGAAAGAAGTACTGCATAGTACGCAGCTTGCCCTCGTAGAACCTGCCATCCGAATCAGAGCAATCGGTCTCCAAGGCTCTCTGAGCGGCGATACCTTGGATCAGCCATTGCCAGGCAATGGCTATGATCCCGAACATCTCCAGGTAGAGCGTTGCATCCGCCAGAAACTCCTCAATGTCGCCTTGCAGGGCAAATTGCACCCGATGCATGGTAACGGTCTGAAGTTTTTCCAAGGTTTCTTTCAATCGATCCGCGTACGGTCTGAGTCCCTCATATCGCTGGGCTCTTTCTATGGCGGCCTGCACCTCTTCAAAATAAAGCCGCAAGGCTTTGCCGTTCTTCATGACCACCTTTCGCCCGAGCAGGTCCAAAGCCTGTATGCCTGTAGTCCCCTCGTGAATGGCATGTATCCTGATGTCGCGATAGTACTGCTCCATGGGGAATTCCTGGCAGTACCCGTAGCCGCCCAATATCTGGAGTCCCTGACTTACCGCAATTATTCCATTCTCGGACGGATAACTCTTTGCCACCGGCGTCAGCAGATCGAGCAGGAGCCCATAGCGCTCCTTTTGCTCCGCATCATCCGCTCTGGCCAGGTCGGTGTACATGGAACATTGCAGAATTACCGAAAGAGAGCCTTCCACCACTGCTCTTTGAAACAGGAGCATTCTCCTCACATCCGCGTGTTCGATGATGGGGATCTGGGGAAGCGTGGGGTCTTTGCTGGTCAGCCTGCGACCCTGGGGCCTCTCCTTGGCGTACTCCAGCGAGGTGTAATAGGCTGCCGAAGCTATACCGGTGGCTTGCATACCCACGCCAATGCGTGCCTCGTTCATCATCTGGAACATGTATGAGAGTCCCTTGTGGGGCTCACCGACCAGATACCCGCGGCAATCCTCGTTTTCCCCCATGCTCAGCTGGGTGATGGGGCACCCCCGATAGCCCATCTTGTGATAGACCGTGGCCACAGTCAGGTCGTTGGGCTCCAGGGTCCCGTCATCCTTAAGCCTTTTCTTGGGGACCAGGAAAAGGGAAATTCCTTTCACTCCGGGCGGAGCGCCTGTTATTTTAGCCAGCATCATGTGAATCACGTTGTCCACAGCGTCATGATCGCCGGCCGAGATGAATATCTTCTGCCCTCGGATTTTGTAATATCCCTCATTCGTGGGATCTGCCCGCGTGGTAATGTCTGAAAGAGAGCTGCCTGCCTGCGGTTCGGTGAGGGCCATTGTCCCCTGCCACTCCCCTCCCAGCAGCCGGGGAACATAAGTTTCCATGAGCTCGTCCGTACCGTAGGAAAGAATCAGGTGCGCAGCGCCGGTGGTTAAGCCCGGAAAGCCGGTCGCGGGAAAATTGGCGGCCGCAAACACATAGTTGCAAACCATATGCACGGTAACAGGGAGTTGCTGACCCCCGACCTCATATGGCATGGCTGAAGAGATCCATCCGCCTTCTCCCCATTCCTTCATCATGGTCTTAACTATAGGATGGACCTTTACTTGACCGTCTTCCAGCACCGGCGCCTCTTCATCCATTTCCCGTAAGTACGGATAGATCAAGTTGCGAGCCAGCTTCAGGGCAGTGTCCAAAACAAGATCGTAGGTCTCACGGCTGTGGTCCGCAAAATAAGGCAACACCGAGAGTCGTTCCACTCCGTGGACTTCATAAAGCATGAAATCCAGGTTTCGCTTGCTCACGAATTTTTCCGCCATAAGGCCTCCTAAGCCGGATAAAAGGACTTTCCGGATTCGGCCATCTCTTTAAGAAGCGTCGCCGGCTTGAACCGGACGCCGTACCGGCTTTCGAGATCGACCAATTTATTGTAAACGTTGCCGATTCCCCATTTGTCCGCGTACCGTAATATTCCTCCGCGATAGGGTGGGAATCCCGTACCGTAAATCATGGCCAAGTCCATGTCCTGCGGTCGATCGCAGACTCCCTGTTCCATCATCAGCGCCGCTTCGTTTATTCCCTGAGCAAGCATGACATCGACTATCTCCTGGTCATCGACCTTTTTAGGGGAAATCCCCTTCTCGCCCAGATAACCCTGAATAACATCCACAACCTTCTGGTTGGGTACAGGCTTGGGGCCGCTATAGTCGAAGTTGCCCGCACCTGTTTTTCTGCCATAGCAGCCTGTTTGGTAGATTCGCTCCGTGAGTTCGTGGACCTTGTATCGCTCTCCCAGCTTCTGCTCAAAGGTCCTGTTCACCCGATAGTTGATGTCGATCCCAGTGAGATCGGCGAGCTCCGCGGGTCCCATGGGCATGCCGAAGTCCTTCATGACCCTTTCTATTTGAGTGCCCTCCACTCCATCGGCAATAAGATACACAGTCCCGCCAAAGAGTCCGCCGAGCTGTCGTGATATGTAAAAACCGGGAGCGTCGTTAACGACAATCGGGATCTTCTTGATCGCTCGTGCAAATGCCACTGACGTGGCAAGGGTTTGATCGGAAGTCTTTTGCGCACAAATAACTTCAAGAAGCTGCATACGGTGAGCCGGATTGAAGAAGTGCAGGCCGATCATTCGACCCGGGTTCTCAAGTACCGATGCCATTTCGGTGATGGGCAGCGCGGATGTATTCGTGGCGAATATGGTTTCAGGCTTGCAGACAGCTTCAAGTTTCTTCCATATATCCTGCTTGACCTTCAAGTCCTCGAGCACAGCCTCAATGATCAGGTCCGCATCCTTCGCGTCCTCAAGAGATGTCGTGGCTTTCAGTTGTGTGTTCAGCATCGAGTCCAGGTCGGCCTGTTTCATCTTCTTGTTCTTGATTGAGTATTCGAAAGTCTTCGTGACGGACGCGATGCCCTTGTCCAGGGCCTCTTGGTTGATATCCCAGAGGACCGTATCAAAGCCCCCCTTGAGCAACAGGTTGACAATGCCCGATCCCATGACACCGCCGCCCAGCATCGCTACCCTTTTGATGTTCGCGGGTTGAATCCCCTCGATGCGGGGGAGCCGCCCGGCGGCCCTGGTATTGAGAAAAATCCCGATCAGGTTCTTGGCGACGTCTGAGACTGCGCAATCGCAAAACAGATCTATTTCTCGATCAACATCAGCTTCAATATCGAAAGACAGGCCCTTTTCCATAGCTTCTATGGCCTTGAACGGCGCGATGTAACCTTTGGCCTTGGACATGGCCATGAACTTCGCTCCGTTGGACATCGCCTTCAGTTCGGCCGCACTGGGCAAACGATTAAACTTGTTGCGAGTGCGTCTGTTTTCCAGAGACATCTTGCCTGAGATGAATTTGTTTGCTGCGTCCACGGCAGTCTGAACCAGGTTCTCCGGGTCCGCCACCTCGTCAATGAGCCGTCTGGACAAGGCCTTTTCCGCATCTATAGGATTTCCAACAGTGATCATCTCCAGGGCGTTAATCAGGCCGATGAGGCGGGGAAGGCGTTGAGTGCCGCCGGATCCGGGGATGAGCCCGACCTTGACCTCAGGCTGGCCGACTTGGACTCCTTTGGAAGCCACCCGGTAATGACAGGACATCGCGGTTTCCAGCCCGCCTCCCAGAGCGTTCCCGTTGATTGCCGCTATCACGGGCTTGGGTCCGGTCTCGATTTGGTCCAAGAACTTGGCCATGGCCTTCACTTTGGGCAGGAGGCTATCCCTATCCTTCGCCGTATAGACGTGGGTAAGGTCTGCGCCCGCTATGAAATTGTTACCCGTGCCTGTCAGCACAATGGCTTTGATCTCCGAGTCCTGAAGGCCGTCGGAAACGGCTTCGAACAACTCCATCACAAAGGGCGGTGAAAGTTGGTTCACCGGCGGATTATTCATGATAAAGACCGCCACACCGTCCCGAATCTCTGTGGTCAGATACTTGAAATCGGTTCTCACTTTGATTCACTCCCTTCCAATTTGGTGAGGCCCGGGTTCCCTACCGGACCGATTTGTTTTGGAAAAGCCTTGATCAGTATTTGTCCAGCCTTATCCAATCAGAGGCGGGTTCGTAGATGCCTTTCTCCGGGTTGGCGGACCACACTTTCGCCACCGGAAACCTGTTATTCCAGATGCTCCAGGGTGCGGAAAGCCCGCCTGAATCGAAATCCTTGATTGTCTGCAGAGCCTTGGCCACACCTTCGCGGTTAAGCTCCTTGGCTCTGTCCGCCCGTCGCATACATTCAGCGGCGATCAGCACGGACATGAAGCCGCGCATATAGTTAAGGTCCCTGAACTTAACGTCCGGATATGTCCTGGCTGTGTAATCCCGGATCTTCTTGATCATGGGGACCTCTTCGTTCCACCACCACATGTATGGGCTGATTCCCAAATAACCTTCTGAAAGCGGCCCGAGCTTATCCAGCATCCACTTGGTAGAGCCGTAAAAGGTACCCATAAACTTGCATTTCATGCCTAGGTCCCTGCACGCCTTGATTACCTGAGGCACGGGCTCATACAAAAAACCCTGGAAAATCACGTAATCCGGGTCCTGGCTCTTCAGGTCCGTGATCTGTGCAGTCAGGTCCTTCGTTCCAGGCGGTACCACTTCTTCCGCCACGAGTTTGAGCCGCAGCCTGTTGCACATCAGACGACCGAATTTGATGGGGTCCCTCCCGAATTCGGTGTCGCTGTAGAAGAACGCCACCTTGGCTGCCGGCTTCTCATGGGCAATATATTTGAGGAGTATTCCGAACTGGTCGCCGTAGGTCGGACCGGTTACAAACGAATAAGGATTCATCGCAGTGTCGGCAAGCTCGCTGGAAGAGCCTGCGGTGCCGAAGAGCATCTTGTAGCGGTTCTTCATGTCCGAAGCAATTGCTTTAGCCTGTTCGGTGCTTTCACCGAAGAAGACCATGGGATTATCAAGGGACATGATCTTCCGGAACGCGGCCATGGCGACATCAATTTTGTACTGCCCGTCCTCAATCACGTACTTGAGCTTCTTGCCGTTGATTCCACCCTCCTCATTAATGATGGCCACGCAGTCCCTTTGAGCATCCGCGCCCATCACGCCGGCCGGACCGAATGGACCGGTCAAAGGCAGCACCGACGCAATTGTTAACTCATCCTCCGCGAAAACCGTTGCTGCCGGCAGAAGTAGTAAGAAGGTCGCAAGGAATAGTGGGATCAAGCTTCTCATTTTCTTCATGGCGCGCCCCCTTTTTGACTTGCAATTGCGTTGTCCTGATCGACGCCTTGCCCGATCGGTCCACGCAAGGTCCAGCTAAAGTCCCAGGTAGGTTTTGCGTAACACTTCGTCTTGGAGCAAATCATCTCCCGATCCTTCGGCGATGATCTTTCCCGACGACAGCACGTAATTGCGAGAAGCCATCTTGAAGACCGTGCTTACCTCCTGTTCTACCAAAAGCACGGTTATTCCCAGTTCACGGATCTCCTCAATCTTTTTGAAGACCTCAGAGCGCATTATGGGCGCCAATCCGGTAGAAGGTTCGTCGATACAAAGGAGCTTGGGACGAAACATCAGGGAGCGGCCTATAGCCAGCATCTGCTGCTCCCCGCCCGATAGAGTGCCGGACACTTGATTTGCACGGTGGTGAAGGATGGGAAATAACTGATAAACCTTCTCCAGATTGTTCTCGGTCTCAGCTTTGTTTCTTGCGAGATAGGCGCCGGCGAGGAGGTTCTCCAGAACGGTCATCTCTCTGAACGGTCTCCTCCTCTCAGGACAATGGATCAAGCCTTTCTTCACAATTTCATGGGCAGGCACCTCATCTATGCGCTCGCCATCAAAGACCACATTTCCTTTCAGGGTGATGTCTCCTCCCACCGTTCCTCTAAGGATGCTCTTTTCCCATGCCACCAGTCCGGTAATCGCCCTGAGCACGGTGGTCTTGCCGGCCCCGTTGGGGCCCACCAGACTAACGAGTTCTCCTTGAGAGACGTGCATGGACAGATCGTTAATGATCATTGCCCTATCGTAAATGACCGTGAGGTTGGTGATGGTCAGGAGCAACTCAGATGCCTCCTTCCCCGAAATAGGCCTCGATGACCTCTTGGCTCTGCATTACTTCTTCCGGTTTGCCGTCAGCGATAAGGGTCCCGAAATTGAGAACCAGAATGCGATCGGTGATCTTCATCAATTGTTGCAGCTTGTGTTCCACGATTACCATCGCCGGTCCTTCACTGTGGAGCCGGCCGAAGCGTCCTCCCTTGTGCAACCTTTTGAGCGACTTCGCCATCAGGTCGGTCTCGGCCGGGCTGAGGCCTCCGAATGGCTCATCCAGGAGCAGTAATTCAGGTTCCGTGGCTATCGCTCGCGCAACTTCCAGACGCTTCAGATCTCCCTGTGACAACGTGGAAGCTTTCTCCAGAGCCATGTCGGAAATTCCGGCAAATTCCAAGGCATCCATTGCCTTGGCTTCGATCCGCTTTACCCATTCGCCCCTCTTCATGGCGCGGGGGCATAAGCACGAAACCATCACATTGGCGATAATCGGCAACCTGCGGAAAGGTCGCATGTTTTGAAATGTGCAGGCGATGCCCATGTTCACGATGTCCCAGGTCTTCCGACCGGTTATATCAGCGCCCTTATAACGGACACTTCCGGAATCGGGTTTGAGTATCCCCATGACCAATCGGAGCAAGGTAGTCTTGCCCGCACCGTTGGGGCCGATCAGGCCTATCACTTCGTGGCGGTCTATTTGGAAACTCGTATCATTGATAGCCTGCAACCCGCCGAATCTCTTAACCAACTTGGTAACCTCAAGAAAGGCCTCGGCCATTTCAACCCTCCTCGGCCTCTTCTCGGAGTTCCCGCCGTGACACCTTTCCAACGTCCGTCTTGGGTAGCTCCCCTCTAAACTCGACGATTTTCGGCACCTTGTAGTGAGCCAGGTTTTCTCGGCAATAGGAGATGATATCTTCTTCAGAGATTTTGCCCCTGGCCTCTGACTGTAACACTACATAGGCCTTTATTATTGCCCCCACCGTCGGGTCCGGCACTCCGACCACTCCCGCAGCTTTGATTTGTGGATGGTTGTATAGGACTTCCTCAACATGCCTGGCAAACACCGCATAGCCTTTGTGTTTGATCAAGTCACGTTTCCTGTCAAAGAAATGAAAGTAGCCCTCGTCGTCCATGCTCGCCAAATCTCCGGTCCTCAGCCATTTCTTGCCGTCGATGTCAATTAATGAATCCGCTGTCTCTTCGGGCCGGTTCCAATACGCTTGCATGACATTCGGTCCGCTTACGATGAGTTCGCCAACTTCTCCGACAGGCATGAAGTCGAGACCGCTGTGATCGATGATCGCCGCGGTGACATTGGGAATGGGAACCCCAAAGGCCCCGGGTTTGACTCTATCTATAGGATTCCCGTGACTAAGCGCTGTTGTTTCGGTGAGGCCGTACCCCTCCGTGATCTTGCTACCGGTCCTGCGCTCCCATTCCTTCATGGTGGAGTCATGAAGAGTGTCCGCTCCGCAGCCTATCATTTTCATCCTCTTCCAATTCACCCGGTCAGTCTTCTCGTATTCTTTGAGGTATTCGAACATGGTAGGCACGGAAAAGAAAATCGATGCCTCGTACATTTCGGTTGCATCAAGGATGTCGTCCAAATCAGGCGTGGTGAGCAAAACTAGAGTGGCGCCTCGGACAAGTGAAACCAGCATGATGACGACTTGCCCGTAAATATGAAAAAAAGGCAGAAAAGCGACGATTACGTCTTTGCCGTCCGTCAAAACATCCTGCCAAAACGCCATGGCCTGAACCTGGCATGCCACCAAGTTCCTGTGAGTCAGGATTGCCGCCTTAGGGAGTCCCGTGGTCCCACCGGTGTACGGGAGCGCGGCTACGTCCTGATCGGGTTCAATATGAACCGAGGGAGGCTGAGCCGGATATTTCTTGATGAGGTCCTGGTACTGATAAATTCCTTCTCGGGCCAACAGCTTGGGAACCGGGACCTGCATTTCCCTGTTCATCTTTCCGATTATGCTCTTGCCGAGAAACTTCTTGGTCCAAGGCAGGTATTCACTGATGTTGGTCAGGATGACATTGTCGAGCTTGACACCGCTCTTTTCCACGTTGTCATACAAGATGTCCTGGCAGACTACAGTCTTTGCGCCACTGTCCGTCAGCTGATGTTTGACCTCCTGGCTTGTGTACACAGGACTTATCGGCGTTACCATCGCGCCCAACTTGAGGGTCGCGAAATATGCGATGATATATTGAGGGCAGTTCAGAAGATGGAGCGCTACGGTATCGCCTTTGGACACGCCCAGGTCCGCCAAAGCCGTGGCAAATCTATCCACCTGCTCCCGCAATTCTGCGTATGTCACCTTCTTGCCGTAGAAGATAAGAGCCTCCCGTCGAGAATACTTTTCCGTTGCCTCGTCAAATAGCTCCGGGACAGATTTTTGCGGGATCTCTATCTCAGCGGGTACTCCCTTCGGGTAGTGGTTTAGCCAAGGCTTGGATAGGTAGGCTTCTTTAGCGTCCATCATTTTCACCTCATCGGAATAGGTTTTTTGGGGGACGAAGTCCTCTAATCCAGAGAAGCCGTACAAACTCGACAGGTCTTGCGAGTCGCTACGCTTCTCACTTTGCACCTCGGGCATTCTTTTTCGATCCTGTCACGAATCCAAGGTATAAGCCCTTCGGGCATATAAAGCAGGACCAGTAGAACCAGTATGGCATAGATCAGCATCCGTCCCTCGGGCCACAGCAATCTCAGAAATTCCGCCAGCGGGAACAGAATAAATACGCCTGCCACAGGACCGTATATCGAGACGATACCGCCGAAGACGGACCAAATAATTACCTGAAAAGACAAGGAAACTTCCAGAGTGGACGGCCCAACCGTTCGCATGATGTGCGCGTATAACCCGCCGGCGATACCCGCGAAAAGGCCACCCAAACAAAAGGCCAGAAGTTTATAGCGAGTCGTGTTGATGCCGCCTGCTCTTACAGCCACCTCGTCTTCACGGATGGCATGCAAAATAATCCCGGTGTTGGAGTCGGTGATCTTCCACATTATGGAAGTCAACACGAGCATCAAAATCACTGTAATGTAGTAATCGTGGATTCTTGAAGCTGAGAGACGGTCCAAGCCCGAGACCCCAAGTTCGCCCCCTGTCACTTCCGGTATGGCAAAGACCAAACCCATGAGGATGATGGGAAAGGCGAGGGTGGTGAGAGCGAGATAAGTTCCCTTCAGCCTGAGACAAGGGATGCCTACAATTAACCCTGTGAGGACACCGGCAACGGCCCCCAAAGGGATGGTCAGCAAGTGAGGCAGCTTCGCGTTCACGTTAATAAGGCCGCTGGTATATGCTGCAACTCCAAAAAAGAGAGCATGGCCGAAATTGATCTGGCCCGTGAAACCGGAAAGCAGGTCCCAACTGGCGGCAAAGATCGCAAAAACCGACGTCAAGATCAGGATTCGGAGAAGGTAGGGGTCGTGGGTGAAGACAGGAATGAGCAACAGCACCACCACGAATACCAGGACAGCCGTTCGACTGGGAAGGACCAACACCTCATTTCTGAACAACGTGAAGGTCTTCCTGATATAGAACCAGATGAGTCCCATTCTATCTCTCTTCCTCGAAAGCTACGCCGAACAAACCTTCCGGACGGATTAAAAGCACTAAAATCATTATGGAAAGAGCCACAGAACCTTTGAGAAACGCGCCCATGGGAACAACGAAGACCACTACGGCTTCAGCAAAGCCGAGGATATAACTTGCAATGAAACTGCCCTTTATGCTTCCCAACCCTCCGAGGACCACAATAGCCAGCATCATGATCAGGGGGTGCAGCCACATATGCGGGTCAATCACGGAAAGCGGAGCAACAATGGCACCGGCTACCGCGGCCATCCCAACTGAAATGCCCAGAGCTACCATGATCTCTCTGTTGACATTTATGCCCATTAGATTGGCCACTTCCCTGTCCTGGGCGGTGCACCTGATGGCGAGACCAATCCTTGTCTTGAATAGAAGAAGCCATGTGGCCACCAATGCCAGGACAGCCACACCCAAAGCGAGGAGGTGCTGATTTGCCACTTTGATGCTTCCCACCATGAAGTAGCCTGTCGCCAATGGCGGCACCCCCAAATAGTGGCCCCCAAATCCGAGCAGGAAAATCTCCTGTATGATCATTGCCAAGGCTATAGTGGCTATGAGGACCGCGGCCTCGTGCTCGCGAATGGGTTTGATAAACAACTGATAACAAACCAGACCTAATGCTACGGTGAACAGAATCGAGGACAGGACGGCCAGGAGAGACGAGATACCCCAATGATTGAGCCCGATATAAATCAAGTAGGCGGCCGTCATGTACAGAGCGGTGTGTGCTATGTTGACGAGACGCGCCACACCGAAGATCAGCGAGAATCCCACGGCAAGCAATGCATATATGCTGCCGTTGATCAAGCCATTGACAACAATATCCTGGCCCATAGTTCGACTCCGCAGGATCGACAGGAGATTCCCGAATTTAACGGACCGGAATAGGAGCAAAGTCCCGAGTTATACGCAATCTGTACTCGGGCTGGCTACTGAACGCCGGTCTAAGCCTGCCTCACTTCTTCTTGTAATGCTCGATCACATAGTCGGGCAGTTTGTACGGAACCGCGCCCTCATACGTGACGCCTTCCCAGTTGTAGGGCCACACACACATGTTCTTTCCGTCCTGCCACTCTGTCCCCACTTCCGTTACAAAACCCGGTCCCCATGTGACATCATGATCTTTTGTGAATACGAATCTTCCTTGGGGCAACCTTAGGTCAGTTTTCTCCAGCACTGGAACCAGCTTGTCCGAGTCCAATGTCCCAGCGGTCTCTATAGCGTGTTTAAGAATCACTATAGCGTCGTGAGTTCCAGCAGTGTAATTTGGGCTTTCCTTAAATCTTTCTAGGTACTCATTGAAAAAGGGAATTGTCGTGTCATTGATCTTCACTCTGGCATAGGTGCCCACAGTTACACTGTAGTTTCCTTTTCCGCCGGTCGCCTCCCAGAAGCCGTCCTTTTGCGCCTCGACGTTAATGCCCACGAGCGGAGCAGGGATCTTGAGTTCACCTGCTTGTTTAGCAAAAGGAATCCCTACCGAGGAGGAGAAGGTGGTGAAAATAATGTGGGCCCCGGCACGCTGAATTGCGGACAACTCCGACGTCGTATCTGTGGCAGTAGGTGACGGTCTCCAAACTCCGACAATTTCCAAACCCATTTTGGGCAGATTCTGTTGGGCAATGCCCACGATCGGATCGGCCCAAGCCGCTTTTTCAGCGACAATGGCAACTTTGATTTTGGGGATGTTCAATTCTCTGGACATAGCTTCGGCCGCCATCTGAAGAAGGAGGAAGTCCACTTTCACCAGGAATTTGGAATTAACGGGCGTTACGCGGAACCAGTACTTGTAACGGTCATAATCCTTTGTGACCCGCTCGCAAAGCTCAGGATGAGCGGCGCCACATCCCATGAATATCTTCTTGTTATCCATGGCAATATCCTGCATCACCATGACAGCCTCGGTGCGAAAACCGCCAACCAGAAAGTCCACGTGATGCCTGCTGATAGCCAGCTCTACTGCGTTGGTAGCATCAGGAATACTCAAGAATTCATTGGAATCGACCTTTACAAGCTCAATTGGCCGCTTCGTTCCTTTCACCGAGATGCCGCCTGCCTTGTTGATTTCTTCGGCAGCGAGTGTGGCCCCATTCCAATGCCCTTCTCCCTGAGTGAATTGCATCGGCCCGATCACGCCGATTTTTATGGGATCGGCCCCCCAGGCGTAAAGGCCCATGGCGGCACACAGAATGAGGGCTAAGAAAAGAGACCTTAGAACACTTGATTTATTCATCACTCTCTCCTCTCGGTGTTTTGGTTAATATCTCGTTGAGCCGCTGACACGGGACAACGGGAAGTCCTGCGAAACTGACAAAATTTCCAGCCGGCCCTCTCCTTAGGAAACCCGGAGCGTCACCTCAGAAGGCGGCATCGGGCATCTCTATGACTTCTCGCGAGGGCTTCACACACGTCTGCGCACGGGCCTGCACAGTCGGTAAGGTGACATCAGCGAAGTACTTTGCCTGTAAAACTTTGCCGTTATAAAAATCGCTGTCGTCGCCTTCGTCGATTTTTTTCCGGGCGATTACCGCCATATCCAATAGACGCCACACCATCGCCGCCTCGGCAAAACACAAAAGCGCAGGATAGGTTTTCGAGCCCCATTGGAGAGGATCGGATTGCAGTGTTTTGGTCATTGCGCCCGCCATCTCCTGCAAACCCACAGCCGCTGCCGCCAGAGAACGGACGTGTTCGCCAAGCTGAGGGTGGTCCGCGTTTTTGGTGCAGAATGCGCGAAGTTCACTCAGAAAAGCCTTGATGGGCGCCCCTCCGTTGAGGATCAACTTTCGCCCCATGAGATCCATGGATTGGATGCCGTTTGTTCCCTCATATATGGATAGGATTTTCGCGTCCCTCAAATACTGTTCAAGCGGATAGTCTCTGGTATAGCCATATCCGCCCAGGCTTTGCATGGCGTATTCACAAACTTTAAAGCCAGTGTCAGAGCAATAGGCTTTGATGATTGGCGTCATGAAGTCGACAAGACACTGACCGCGCACCCTCTCTTTTTCATCGTCCGACCAGCGAGACAGATCCAGCCAATAACCGGTCGCATAAGCCATTGACCGCATGCCATCTACAGCGGCCTTCATCCAGAGAAGCATTCGGCGAATATCGGGATGATCTATAATCGGGATCTCTCCTGATTTCCTTCGGGCCAGATCATTCCCTTGAACTCTCTCCTTGACATACGCGACCGCATTTTGGTACGCGGTGGCCGCAACTCCGATTCCGGCCACTCCGACGTTGATACGAGCGCTGTTCATCATCTGAAACATTTGCGGCAGGCCCTGATTCTCGCCCCCGCACAAATATCCGATGCAATCTTCATTTTCTCCGAAGTTGAGAACGCACGTAGGGGAGGCGTGAATTCCAAGCTTCTGTTCCACTCCCGCGCAGTTTACGTCGTTGGGTTCACCGAAAGAGCCGTCCTCACGAACTCTTACTTTCGGGACCACAAATAGTGACAGGCCTTTCACTCCTTCCGGTGCGCCCTCTATTCTGGCCAGGACCAGATGGATAACGTTTTCGGCCAGATCGTGATCTCCCCATGAAATAAAGATCTTAGTCCCTTTAATTTTGAAATGGTCTCCTTCGCGAGACGCCTTTGTCTTGATCGGAGCCAAATTTGAACCGGCCTGAGATTCCGTAAGGCACATAGTGCCTGACCACCGGCCTCCGAACATATTGGGTATGTAGCGTTCCTTAAGCTCTTGCGTGCCGAAACTCTCGATAAGATGTGCGGCCCCATGAGTCAGACTCGGGCACATGTGAAACGAGAGGCATGCGCCGTACATGATATCGTTAATCACGATGTCCGTCAGGTGAGGAAAGCCTTGTCCTCCGAACTCCGTATCGCTGGAAGCTCCAATCCAACCGTTCTCGCCATAGAGGTTAAAGGCTTCCCGGAAACCGGGTGCGCAGCTAACTTTACCGTCGGCAAGAATGACCCCGTGCTTATCCCCGACCTCCTGTAACGGCGCCACAACGCCGCCGGCAAACTTGACAGCTTCCGCGATCAGCATGTCCAAAGTCTCTACGTCGAGCTCGCTGTAGCGAGGCAGTTTGCAGAGATCCCCGTAATTCAGTTGTTCTCTCAATATGAAATAGATATCTCTCTCATTTACCTTGAAGTTGCTCATCGAATGTCGCTCCTTGTATTGTCCCAACTGTCTGTTGGAGTTCGATGTCTCATGCTGAAATCGATATTTTTAAAGTTCGTTTCGACGAGTGCATCCACCCGCACTCCTCCGCCTGATCTTAATGACCCCGCGATTCTTTTCGTGGGCGCGCCCTGACCCGAAAGGACTCGAAAGCCCCGACCCACCAAGCGCCGCCTCAATTTCATCCCTGGTCAGGATACCCCTCAGAGCAAACTGAAAAATAAAATCAGCCAATTCCCCTGCAGTCACGCCCTTTTGAGGGTGAAACCAGATCCTGGTACGGGTAATCATTGAGGCGATCATGAACCCCACCAGCTTTTCATTGTGTGGCAAGAAAATTCCTTTCTCCTGTCCTCTCCGAATCACCTTGCGAATTATGCGATCATAAGTGTCGCGCATGGAAACAATGACCTTCCTGTCAGCGAACGGCAGACTGTCCAAGGCCACGTCAAACAGCAACTTGGCGGATCTGCGATGACTCAAGGTGACTTCAAG
>Ga0335071_10001710_pt1 | contig 23677 bp, 20 predicted proteins | sample Lox_Sample_15_FD_206724 | JGI IMG/M metagenome (GOLD analysis project Ga0335071, IMG submission 206724) | Soil microbial communities from Loxahatchee National Wildlife Refuge, Florida, United States - Lox_Sample_1.5 | ecosystem: Environmental > Terrestrial > Soil > Wetlands | place: USA... | reverse complement strand
AGCGTCGCTGCGCTCCGAAAACGCCCAGCTTCACCTCGGAATCAGCGACCGGATTCAAATCGGAATCACCGCCCACCTTCAACGGAATACGCAGCGGGTGCTTTTGGGCGCACGGAGTGCCGCGGCGGGGCTCACGACGTTAGAGCAAAGGCGCCGGGGGGGGCCGTTAGGATTTGGCAGGTTTCATCGGGTAGGAGGCCGCAGGAAGGCTCGGCCGGGTAGGCGCACGTTTGCCACCGGTAAGCGTTTTCCACCCTATACTGCCCACAAGTTGGAACATCCGAAACAAGCGCCGCTTAAGCAGTTCCGCCTGAAGTAGGTGCTTGGCACGAGAGCCGTGGAAGTCGAAGAGGCCAAGGCGCGCCAGCACCGCGAAAATCTGCTGGTCCTCGGCCCCGGCCATCCCAACCGCGGTTCCGCGGAAGATAGGGTTGTTCCGGAACATCAGTCGCTTGGCTTCGAACAGAAACGCCTGGGGGTTGGTGTTGGACGCTCCCACATAATCGAAATAGGGGCCATCAGAGACCCGCACGCCGGGCTTGACGATGCCTTCGATGGCAATCTCCGCGTCGGCGGGGACTTCCAAATCGACCGTGGCGCACTTTACCAGCTCCACGCTGCGCTCTTGCAGGCTGCCGGCAAGTTCATATTCATCGGCGCCATAAGGGATGCCTGCGGCGGCAGCCATGATCAAGGCTTCGCCCACTCCGATCGCTACCGCCATCTCCAGCGGTTTTCCCGCCTTTTCCGCGCTCGCCATGTGTCGGCCCAGGTGGCTGTTGGGCGAGGTGCTGATGGACGCGAGATTGGGCCCCAAAACCTCCATTCGGTAAACGCCGACGTTTCGGGCCCCAGTCTTCACGTCCTTACTGACGTTGATATGCCACGTACCCAGGTAGCGCCCGCCATCTTCTTTGCTCCAGCGCGGGATGGCGAATTGCAGAAAGTCGATCTGGGGACCAGCTAGCACATTCTGCAGGACCGGGCCGTTGATCACAGCCCGAGGTTTGATCGGCTGCTTGACCTTCTGCCGCACGGCAGTGATCAAGGTGCGCCATCGCCGGACCGGCCCCAGGCCGAGCGCGATCCCCATGCTGGAGATGCCGCTCATGCCGTTCACAAAAACTCGCTGCCCGGGGTAGTCCTTGATGTTCTCAAATAACAACGGTATTCGGGTGGTACGGGTAATCTCCCCTAACTCAAATTGCCAGTCAACCTGACGCTCGACGCGTTTCAGGTGTCCATCCTTACCGAGGCGGTCAATGAATTCCCTGAGGTCCATAGCTACCTGCTCACTCCCTCCCAGCGTTCAGAGAAGGTCCTGGTAAATGCGTTTACTGGGCCACTGCGTCTGGTTCCAGGTTGTTGGCAGTTGGCGTTTCGGCTTCGCCGGTTCCGTTCCCCTGCCCGTGAAATGCGGGTCCGCCCCATGAGTGCCAGCGCGTGAAATTTTGCAGGTGTTCTTCAATAATCGCTTCCGCGCGCGGAACTTCCTGGGTGCGCGCCCGCTTGTTCTGCTCGACGATCTCGGTCAGGTGATCCAGGTCATAGAGGTGGACGTTAGGAACCAGGGCTACGGCAGGCGCGATGTTGCGGGGAACACCGAGATCGATGAGCATCAAGCTGCGTTCTTCACGTTCTTTGATAGCAAACTCTACTAACTCACGCGTTACGACGGGATGCGGAGCGAAGACCGAAGCAACCACCAGGTCGGCCCAAACCAGAGCGGAAGGAAGTTGTTCCCACGGGAAGACTTCGCCTCCGTACGAATCGGCCAGAGCCTGGGCGTTGCGGGCAGTACGGTTCAGTATTCGCACCTGAGGCGCGCCGCGGTCGCGGAGGTGCTTGACCACTTGCTCGCTGGTTACACCTGCGCCCAACACCAGTACCCGATGATCATCCAGCCCGGCGAGAATCTGCCGCGCCAGCTTGACCCCGGCAAAGGCGACGGACATAGGGTACATGCTAATCCTGGTCTCCGCGCGGACGCGTTTGCCCACCGCAACAGCGTCCTGGAATAGCCGGTTCAGGACGCGCCCCGTGGCGCCATGCTCGACGGCCACCCGATAGGCCTCGCGCACCTGTCCCAGGATTTCAGCCTCACCCAAAAACATGGAATCCAGGCTGGAAGCCACGCGGTACAGATGGCGCGCCACCTCCAGACCGTGGTGCCGGTAGAGCGCCCCGCCGATTTCCGCCGGGTCGAGATGGTGAAAGTTGGCGAGAAATGACTCGGTGGCGGGGAAGCCTTCTTCGATTCCCCTCTGGGGCACGCCGTACACCTCGGTTCGATTGCAGGTGGAAAGTACCAGGGCTTCCTTCATAATGCCGCCTTCGCGCAACTGAAACGCGGCCTCGCCTGCCTGGCCGTGACTGAAGGCCACACGTTCGCGGAGGCTCAAAGCAGCAGTTTGGTGGCTGACGCCGAGCAGAATGATCTCCATAGGGTACCGCGACCTCAACCGCGAGCGTTAACTTGCCCGCGACAGACACTGCGCAGCGAGCGGCGCATAATAGCTAATCACAATGTCGGCGCCCGCCCGCTTGAAACAGGCCAGCGTCTCGTACAGGATGGCGTTACGGTCCAGACGGCCCAACCGCGCTCCCGCGTCGATCATCGCGTACTCACCGCTCACATTGTAGACCGCCAAGGGCATGTGGAACTGTTGCTTGGCGCGATAAACCACGTCCAGATAGAACAGCCCGGGCTTCACCATCACAATGTCCGCCCCCTCCTCGATGTCCAGGGCGATCTCACGCATGGCCTCGTCGGAGTTGGGGATGGGCATCTGATGGGTCTTCTTGTTACCTTTGTGCAGCGTGGATTGCGTGCCCTCTTTGAAAAACGGATCATAGAGCTTCGAGGCGTACTTGGCCGAGTAGGCCATGATCGGGAGGTTGACGAAGCGGTGCTCATCGAGTGCCTGCCGCAAGGTCCTGATCTGCCCGTCCAGCATGGCCGCCGGCGCCACCATATCGGACCCCGCCTCAGCATGCGAGACCGCCGTCTTGGCCAATAGTTCCAGTGATAAATCATTTACCAGGTAGCCGTTCTCGAGGATTCCGCAATGGGCGTGGGGAGTGTATTCGCAAAGGCACACATCGGTGATTACCAGCAATTCCGGCACGGCGCTTTTCAGTGCTCGCACCGCCCGTTGCACCAAGCCCTCTGGGCAGTAGGCCTTCGTGGCCCGTTCGTCCTTGTCGGTAGCGTCGGGAACCCCAAACAGTAGAATGGCGCTGATGCCCAGGTCCGCGGCACGCTTGGCCTCTTCCACCAGACAGTCGATGGAGAGGTGGTAATTATCGGGCAGGGAACTAATTTCTTGGCGGACGCCGTGGCCAGGAACAGCGAAGAGCGGCCACACCAAGTCGTCCACGGAAATACTCGTTTCGCGCACCAGCTTGCGAAACTTGTCATTTTGCCGCAACCGCCTCGGTCGTTGGGCCGGATATGCCATCGGATATCTTCTCCTTCCGCATCGCGCTTACGGGTTGAACCGCGCCCGCCGGTCGGCGAAGTGCCGGAGCCAGGGGCTTCATCAGATGGAACGGCAGAATTTTGCCGCCCGCCGTCGCCAAGGGGATTTCGCGCACTACCTGCACGGTTCCGGACTGTCGCCACATTTCCGTGCCGGCTTGCGCCCAGCCGCGATCCTCGGCTCCAAGCAGCAACTTCAAGAACGTGTTGGCAACTGCTCTTTCGTCAACCGGGCCGAGGCGGGGACTCACTAGGAGCCGCAATCGGGGTATGCCGGCGGCGTCCTCTTCCTCCACCAGTTGATAATCCGTGCTGCGTCCACCGAACAGCGCCGGAAGTTTCTCTTCGACAATTCCCACGAAGTCGGTTCCTACAAATGTCACGCCTTCACCGGTCAGCTTTTCGTAGCTGCGGATACTGCTAAGGCAGGTAGTGAAGCCGACCTGCCCGAAGCCGCACGCGCATGGGTCGGAACTGAGGTTGCCGAAATCGCCCATGCCGACGTTGAGCAGCAATTTGGGCGACTCATAGAGCACACTGGTAAACAGGAAGGCGTCCACAACTTGGTCCGAGTGGGGCACGGGACATTTGTGGGTGATGATGGCCGTGGTGTCTTGGTAAAGATGACAGTGGTCGCTTTCGGGGTACGGGGCGTCGCATCCGGCCGCGATCACACCGGCTTCCGAAATGCCGTAAACCGGTACCGCCACGGCCCCCGCTGCTTCGATTTCCCTCTTTTTGGAAGGTGTAAGCGGCTCGCCGGTGACCAGGAAGCGTACGCCGTGCAGGTCGAGATCGGCTTCTGCGGCGGCGACGCAAACGCGCACCGCGGAAGCTGCGAACGTGTAGACCACACAAGCGCCGTGCAACTGAATCATCTCGTACGCCCAGCGCGCCACCGTCTCAGCTTCATTGACGGTAACGTACTCCGCGTCGGCCAGTGGGCATCCATAGGTCTTGCTGAGGAAATGGAGCAGTTTCTTGGCCAGCTTCCTCTCGAACCCTACGTCCAGCTTTTTCTCGTCGACTTGTGAGAACCAACGGCGCACGGGGTTGCCGATGTGGGCGAAGCGCAAGCTGGAATTGATACCAGGGGCGCCCGGGAATACGGGAAACCAGTTCGCCACTGGCGCCGTCAGGCAGCCATGCGTATCCAAAAGTAAAGCGTCGTAGAGCGACCGTTGGTGCAGATAGTCGAAATCGATGCGCACCCGTGTGCCCGCGCTGCGCGTCCCGCCGCTGCGCACCTCATAGACGAAGGAAAGAAACGGATTGTCAAACATGCTCGGATCGCAACGAAAAGTCGAGCCGTGCCGCTTTACCGGGACGCGTCCTTTGAATTCATCCACATTGAAATACACTCCTTCCGATTCGAGCTTGCGAAGGGCTGCTTCCAGTCCGTCGCTCTGCACCCACCGGCGGAGGTCACCGAACGCGATCTTTTTCGGCTGGAGCAATTTCAGGTAAGGGCTCTGCGGGTAGCCGAAAACGCCCTTTTCCATCAGATTGAGGAAATTTCCCTCGCGGGCAGCCGTCCGTTCGGTGATGCATTTTCGCGCCGCATTAACGGCCTCTTCTGGTTGCATTTTGGCCTGGGCAAACTTGCGGAAACCATTAATGAACCGAACGTATTTGCGCATCGCAACCCCGACAACAGGCAAGACAAGGAGCCCATCCTGCCCGGCACAGCTACACTGCAACTTGACACGGCTCGCGCACAACCCTGCTGTGCGGGGGGAAACGCGAGTGCCAGCGACCCTAACCTGCATTCCGACCACTCGCCAGCTCCGGCGTGCACCCGGGCTTGGCGAAGCGGATCAGCCTCAATTGTAAAGACGGAAACTGGTCTGGGGTTTTAGCCCAACGTCCATGGAGCCATAAGCGCATCCTCGTCAAGCTGTTCCAGCACACGCTTTCTCCATGCGTGATAATGCTATTTGTAAATCTCTTTGTAAACCGAGTTAAGCCCCTACAAGCCTTATCGGGTCGTACCTTGACATAAGGCTAGTAAGGAGAACTACAGCGGGTGAGGGCAAAATGTAACGGCAGTTATAGGTGTGCCGGTATTTGCAGATCACAGGCGCTGGCCGTGGTCTACCGCGAACCACGTTTTGCTGATCCGCTACCTTGCCCCGTCAACATTCAGCAGGCACATGGTGGCATCGGCTTCGGCCAGCAGGATTGACTCGGGCGAGTCACTGCGGACCTCGGCGCGGGCGTTGATAATGCGGCCGCGACGGCCGGTCATCCAAGCACGCACGACCACCGCGGAACCGACTGGTATCGGCTGGCGGAAACGGGCTTCGACGCGCGCCGTGACGCCGCTCAAGCCGTGGAAATAGAGCGCCCAGCCTAGGGCCTCATCCATCAGTGTAAACGTCAGGCCGCCGTGCAAAATGCTTCCCCAGCCTTCATGCTCGCGACGGGCCGTGTAGCGGGCGATGCTTCCATTGTCGCCCTCGGGATCAAAGGTGATTTTCAGTCCGGCGGGGTTCTCCGACCCGCAAACGTAACACGCCTTGCTCTTCTCGCGCAGACGGGAGATGTCTGGGTCGCGCGCCGTGTTGTCCGTTGGTTGCATATTGTCACTATTGCTTCGATTTACTACTTTGAATATCGGATTCGGCGCCTTCGTGGTGCAACTCAAGGCCCGTTTTAAGCTGAAGGTAATTCAAAAGCGCTGGATCAATAGCTCTCCTGAAATCCCCGATGTCAGCCGAGGACCAGCGGCGCCCGTCGGCAAAATCCAACACGATTCCTGCCTTTCTGACGAGTTTTCCGTCGCGCTGACGAAAGCCGTCGACGAGCGTCAATCTCCGAGCGTCCGTATACCGATAGGTCTCGGCAGCGCCGAAGCCGTACCCCCGTTGGCGAATGACCTGCGATTGCAAAACCACGTGTTGCGGAATTGCCAGAGTCGTAAACAGCGCAATTGGCAGCACAACTAACACGCCTATTATTCGAAGAATATGTGTCGAATCGAAACCCGCCTGCAAGTTCGTCCAGTACCTGAAGAGCGCCAACTCCCGTTCATTCGAGAACTGGCGCCAAATCCACAGCGTCACGTCCCACGCGAATGTGATAGCGGCGAAGCCTGGCAGAAACCACCAAATCGCTGTCTGAGGCGGCAGCACAAAATCGGACGGACCTTCCAGCGAAACAAAGAATCGGTTCGACCAGACCAATGCCGAGTGGATTCCCAGCAACATGGCTACTCCCAGGACAACCATCCCTGTGTAGACCCACCGGTTTGTCGCTTCAAAGCGGAAAGAAAGTTCGTCGAGCGAATACCCGGTGGTGCCCTCCGTCGATTTCGCTGGAGAATATCGGCGCAATAGAGCAAAGGCAGTTAAGACCAAAGCGGGAATCGCGGCTCTTATTAAGAGACCAGCTAGGTTCATCGGATTCAATATTCGTCAACAGTGCCCACCCGCGCCTGCTTCACGAGGACATCGGATTTCGCAACTGCGGGCCAAGCGCATATGCATTTATGGCAGGGATTCTACCACACGGCTACTGGTGTCTGGGCGGGGGATGGTCATTGCTTGACTGCCTGCAAATACTGCTGCAAAGTCACGAACGCGTAACCCCTCTTCTTGAGTTCCGGTATAAGCCGCGACAGTACCTCGACGGAGTTGGGGAGTTCATGGAATACCAAAATGTGATCGTAGACGCCCTTGCGCTCACGCTGCTCGATGTCCCTCAGTACGTAGTCGTAAAGCGAGGGCTTAGGACATTTGGATTGGTCGGCACCCACACAGAAATAGTCTTCTGAATCGACATCCCGCCGCCAAGGGGGCAGGGAAGTGGACTTGCCCATAAATTGGTAGCCGCGTGCCTCGATCTTTGCCTGCAAGTCCGGCCAGATTTCCCAGTCCGGCGGCCGCACGTAGGTCGGCTTCGTACCCGTGAGGGGCTCAATGATGCGCGAGGCTCGATCCAGATCGTTCAAGATCCAATCGTCTCCGTACCTCTTTTCCATTAAACGGAAATTGCCGTGACCATAAGTGTGATTCTCGATTTCGTGACCGCGCCGATGTTCTTCCTCGGCGACCTCGCGGCAAGTAATACCAACGTCGATCTTGCGGCAGTCCTTATCGGCCGTCGCAGCCAAACGCCAGCCCATTACGAAGAATGTTGCCTTGGCGCCCTGCCGGTCGAGCAGATCGAGCAGGCTGGCCGAGGTATGTCCCGGTGCGGACGTTCCCTTCAGCACCCAGGGCCTCGGACCATCGTCAAAAGTCAAAGCGATAAGCCGCTGCGTCGAGCCGGGCGGCGTACCTCCTTGGGCGAGCCCTCCGCCCGCACTCACACTGGCAAGCAATAACGCACAGAGAAAACGCCAGGACCTCATCGTGGCAAACTCCTTCGCCTGCGCGCAGATTCAATGGAACCACAACGCCCAGAGGGATATTATACGGATTTCGTCGTCAAGATTGTGCCCGGGTTCAATGCCACTGAACTGTTGCGCCTTCCCTGAAAGGCGGGGCTTCGTACTCGCTCACAGTCGGCCCGTCGGCGGTTGCATGCCACACGTAGAACTTGGTGGGCAGGTCGGCCGACCCGCTCAAAGCCACCGCACCTCCTTGCGAGTCAGACGCGAAGCTGGCGGACTCCAGCCGCGAGGTGCGCAGTGCGCGCAAATATTGGCTCACGTGTTCGAGGGAAACGCTCACCGGATGCTCCGACGCGAGTTGTTGCATCACCCCACTTAGGATCCGCTCCCAGTCCTCTGGCGAAATGTGCTGAATGTGGTCGGACTCATGGGTGAAGAGCACGCCGGGAACCAGGCTGTCGAACTCGCGTCGTGTCTCCTCTACCCCCCGGCGAATGGCTTCGTCCACCGGCACGCCACTGGGCGCCCATTCGTAACCGGTGACGTCGCGAATCTCGACCACGAAATTGAAAAACTGTCGGTTCATTTCGGGATGGCCGGGCACCTCCAGCCAGTCGGCCATGTAGACGGGATCTTTGCCATTACTGGGCCGCGGTGGCTCACTGGATAGGTACGGACCCAAGCGTGGCATCAGCGAGCCGTAGCCTTGACCGGGTAGGAGTACGGTGCCCACGAACTCCGTTCCCCCAGCCTTGAGGCCGGCAAAGTCATTGGGAGCACTTTCGTAGAAATGGGGAAGCACTAGCGGCGATTTCACCACATGATGTTCGGCAAAGAAGTGGTCGGCCTCTCGAAAATTGGCCGCAATCGCCTCGTTGGGCAGGGGACGGGCCAGGATGTTGCGTCCGGCTTCGTCCGTCTGAAGAGGTTCATCCAAATAAAAGAACTTCGGCCATCGGCGGGCGTGCACGCTGGCGGTGGCAAGGCCCTGCTGGGTGAGTTGTGCCAAACGTTCCGTGGCTTCGGCATCTTCGCGCATATCACCGATGAAAACGCCCAGCCAAGGTTTCAGGCCATAACGGTTTGCGGTGAGCACCCAGCCAAGATGCTGGTTGGAACCCAGACCGAATCCCGAGACGTCGTCCACACGGAAGGCCAAAAACTTGGGCATGCCGCGCATGACGAACGGCTTCCGCGCTGCCCAAACCAGACTGCGCCAGACCAAGTCGTCAAGTCCATAGAGACGGCCCTTCACGCCGGGGTCTACCCAGTCGGTGGAAGTAAAGAGAACGGTGTTTCCCTCGCCGTAGCGCCCGGCAAGAATCAGTGGTGTGACTCCTGCACGGGCTACTACTGTCGCGCCATCGGGAGGGGTTATGGCTGGGACTAACATTGGCTTTTTGAGTTTGACGGTGCGTGGTGCCGGGCGAAGATTGCTGATGAAGTGCTCGCTGTCTAGCGTTATAGAGTCCGCCGGCGTTGCCGGGACAAAACGGGCACCGAAAAGGCTGCCGGCAAAAGCGTAGAGGGGAGTCGGGGTTCCACTGTGCCAGGAAGCAAGCAGGCCGTCGAAACTAACCAGGCCCGTGCCTCCCTGCACGGCGGCCAGAATGCGGCGCTCGATTTCAGGCCGCAGGTAGCGATGGAGGACATCTAAGCCACGGTGGCCAATGATCAGCAGCGAGTAATCGCCCAGATGATCAGCGATGGGATTTGCGGCAATATCAAGCAGTTTGAACGGGACTCCGAACTGGTGCAAGTAAGGTTCAACACGGCTCTGGAACGTGACGTAGTCCGGCGCCGATGAATTAACCAGTACCAAGGCCCCCGCATTGAGCTTCTGTGCTCCTGCCGCAGGCAGGGCTAATAGCGGCGCGATGACTGCGCAGGCTTGCACCAGCCATTGTCTTAAGATCATCACGATTCTCCCTATCGAGGGTTAAACCTGGCGGTTTGGATCTGGCGAGGTACATCACAAGGTGGCTGGAATCAGGCCGGAAAGAACAGATAGCGCATCGCCAGAACCAAACCAACACCGGCTGCCACCGTCAGGCCGCGCTTGGGACTGCGCAGCTTATTGATTTCGGGAATCAGGTCCGAAGCTGCGACGTAAAGCGTGACTCCAGCCGAGAGCGCGAGGCCGTAGTGTACCCAATGGCGTGCTAAAGACATGGCCAAGATGCCCAACAACCGGGACACCGCTAGTACACCGACCGCGACCAGACCCGAGTGCCGGCTATGTCTCGCCGCCACCATGATCGAGGCCATGGTGAAGCCTTCCGGGATGTTGTGCAGGATACTCGCGCCGAAAATCACGCTACCCAGCCATGGTGAGATCAGGAAGCCCGAGGCAAGCGAGACCCCATCAAAGAAGGTATGCGTGGTCAGGCCGGCCAGGGCCATGTATGCCACGCGCGGGTTCACGAACTCGTCAACGTGCGTCTCTTCACCAAAGTGGAAATGCGCCGGCCAGCTATGTTCAAAGTAATGAACGATCAGATACCCGAGCAGAATCAAGGCCGGCGCCGATGTGGGCGCTAAGCGCAGACTTTCGGGCACCATCACCGTCAGCGCCGTCGCCAGCATGAAGCCGGAACCCAGGGCGATGAAGAACAGCAGGAAACTGCGGCTCCAGGAGCGCGCCGAGACGATGGCGCCACCAAACAGATTGGCTGCCCCCGCCAGCAAGCCCGAGATGAGACTGATCCAGAGATAGGACATGGCAAGCAGTTGACGGTAGCCGGCAGTCGATTATTCGAGCCCCACAACGCTCCCGCGTTGCTCTGCACGCTGCCCGCAAACTACGACCGAGCGCAGACAACCGACACCTGACTACCGGCCTCCGACCACTGACAACCGACAACCGTCCTTCTACCCGGAGTGCCGGAAATGAACAATTTCGCCGTCGTGCACCACGTACTCTTTGCCCTCGAGGCGCAGCAACGCGCGGTTACGGGCCTCGGTAAAACTACCCGTGGCTATCAAGTCGTCGTAGGTGGTCACCTCAGCGCGAATGAATCCCCGCTGAATGTCGGAATGGATTTCGCCCGCTGCCTCTAACGCCGTGGCGCCGGCGCGAATGGTCCAGGCTCGGCATTCGTCCTCGCCCACGGTGAAGAATGAAATCAGGTTGAGCAGGCGATAGCTGGCGCGAATGAGCCGGGAGATTGCCGACTCCTTCAGCCCGTAGCTGGCCAGGAACTCGCCGGCGTCCGCGTCGCTCAACTGGGCCAGCTCGGCTTCCACTTTGCCGCAAACAGCGCTGACGGTGGTGTGGGCTCGCTGTTTCAGCCCGGCCTCAACGGCAAACTCTTCCGCCACATTGGCGCGTGCAGCGTCGCCTTCGCCCAGATTGAGCACGTAGAGCATGGGCTTCTGCGACAAAAAAGTAAAACCGCGAATGGCCTTGGCCTCCTCCGGGTTCAGATCCAGCTCACGCAGCGGGGTTTGTTTTTCCAGCGCTGCGTGACCCCGCTGCAGGGCTTGAAGTTCTTTCTCCAGTGCCGGGTTCTTCTGCTTCTTGATGTCCTTCTCCAGCCGCTCCAAGCGCTTCTCCGTCACGGCCAGATCCGACAGCAGCAATTCCAGTTCGACATTCTCGATATCGCGGCGCGGGTTGACGGAACCACCCTCGACCGGCACCGCTTCGTCCTCGAACGCGCGCACGACGTGAACCAGGGCGTCCAACTCGCGTAGCGACTGCGATTGCACGCCGGTGCGAGCGAGCTCGATCACGCTCCCCGGCATGTCCATATATTCAACGGTAGCGTGCACGGTCTTTTGCGGACGGAACATCTCGGAGAGTCGGTCCAGACGCGCATCCGGCACCCGCACCACGCCCACGTGCGCTTCCTGCCGTCCGCCTCCGGCTCCGCCCCCATGGGCACGGGTCAGGATTTGGAATAAGGTAGTCTTACCAGTTTGTGACAGTCCAACAATGCCAATGCGAAGCACGACCCCTCGCTGCTGCTGATAGTGTTACCGCATGTCTAAGGTACAGACGGCGCGAACGGCTACCGTCTTTAGATAATCCTGATACTAACACACCTCTGGGGAGGATGAGCGGTTCGGGGTAAGAGCGTCAAGGCGCGGCGGAGACATGCCAGGAGGTGGTCTTGGCCGTCATTCAGCCGAAGCCGGTTGGCCTTTTCCGGGATTGAACCGTGCGAGGGTAACCCGCGGGGACAGAATTACGTCGGATATCAGGAGAGCCCGGTGCGGGAAGTCGCTTGGCGCCGAAAATCCACGCAAACCACTGGAGTTGTGGTTAATGATGCATCGAGAGTTTCGACTAGACGGCGCCATGATCGCCAGCCTGGGGATACTACTTATTGCCCTCGCGTCCCCGCCTTTAGCTGCACAACAAAAAGACCAGACGAATGCAAGCCCTTCGCCGCAAACTCAAACTGAAGCACCACCATCGCCATCGACGGTGCCCCCGACGCCAAAGCCATCTCCTCGCGAATCTGACACGGCAGAATCGGCGGAGAAATCCAAGCAATCCAAGAAGCCGGAGAATGATCGGCTGTTCTTTGCGCTTCCGAACTACTCGACGGTGGAAAAGGCATCACGACTCCCGCCCCTTACCGTCAAGCAAAAATTCAAGCTGGTAGCTTACGGAAACTTCGACCCGGTCGAATACTTCACCACTGCCGCTGTCGCCGGCATCGGCCAAGCCACCAACTCTGATCCCACCTTCGGTCAGGGTTTTAAGGGCTACGCGAAGCGGTACGGCACCCAGTTTGCGGATAATACGGTGGAGAACTTTATGGTCGGCGGGGTGTTCCCGTCGCTTTTCCATCAGGATCCGCGTTACTACCAGATGGGCAAGGGCCGATTCCTCAAACGCTTCGAATACGCCGCCATGCACGACTTTATTACGCGCTCCGACGCCGGTAAACCTCAGTTTAATTTCTCAGAAGTTTTGGGCGCAGGGACGGCGGCGACCATCTCTGACACTTACCATCCCGCTCCGCGAGGAGTGGGCACGGTGGTGGGCGTCTGGGGGACCCAACTCGGCTTGGACGCGATCTCGAACGAGGTCAAGGAATTCTGGCCCGACATTCACCGCCGCCTTCGTCATCAACACTGATGAACGGTGGCAAGTGGCCGCCGGAGGATGGCTTCATCACCGCCATCCCCGGCGGCCCTCACGCCTATTGCCGCTCCGGCTCACCTATCCACTTAGGGCGAAGGCGTCAGAGCCTTTGATCAAGCGCTTGTGCCTGCCTAGCGGGCGGCCCTTTCGTGATGGGCAGTTGCCGTTCCCGTCCGCACCGCGACGGCCCTCACCAGAGACTTGGCGTCAGCAGGAACTGGTACTTTGCCATTGAGGATCGACAGATGGGAGGCATTCCCATAGAAAGCCGCGTTCCCGCTATCATCGGGTTGGACCACGGCGCCCTTGAGGTCAATTCCCGCGAACGCGCCACGCGCGCGGGAATATGTGAGCACTTCAGCATGCATCTCGACGTCGGTATCTGCGCCGACTTCGCGCCCGATGGGACCCGCAGCCCCTTCCGCATCGGCTCCGATCTGGAACTTGTCACTCATGAGCTTCAGCAACCCGGTTTTGTTGCGGAATATCATCACGAAGTCGGTGGATGTCACTCCCCATTGAAAACCGAAGCTGCCGCCACCGACGCTGATGAACAGTGGAGCACTCCAGCCGCTTTGGTCCCGGCAGGTCACCACGCCTTTGCCATGAGTGCCCCCAACCAGGAACGCCACCTTAACTTGGCTGGGGATTATCGCGACACATTGCGCGCCTTTGAGGATGCGATCGGGAATACCCTTGTCGGGCGTTTGGGCAAGGGATTGGAACACTTCCGTCGATCGCTGAATACGGTCGATATCCTGACCTCGCGAACTGTCGGCGGCCCACGTCGGGACCACGAATGCGACGACAAAGGCGGCGGTCAGAACAAGCATTTTACTTGCTCGTGACTTCATAGTTTCTCCTCTCCGAATTTTGATTTGCCCCATCCCTCTTCACGCAATTCCGAGCCCAACGCGCGAAGGCAAAGCAGGCTAAGGCACTTCGCACTTACCCTCCCTTGGATGTCGCACAAAAGACTACATGCGCATGTAAAAAATACCGGCATCGGTTGCGGCGGCTGTGACGGGCCGAATCGAATGAGGCGGCGTGATGCACCCCTCGCCTGATTCGTGGCCATCAGTTAGGTGTGGGGCTTAGCTCCTCACCTGCAGCAGAAAAGGAGACAATCTATGGCAAAAATAAAAGATTTGAAGGAACTCTACGTTGCCGAGCTAGAGGACCTTTACGACGCTGAGAAACGCATTGTGAAGACATTGCCGAAGGTGGCCGAACAGGCGACTGAGCCGCAATTGCGCCGCGCCCTGACGGAACATTTGGAACAGACACGCAAGCACGTCCAGCGGCTCGAACAAGTGTTTGACGGGCTGGGTGAATCGGCTAAGGGAAAGACCTGTGATGGAATGAAGGGAATCCTCGCAGAAGGTGACAACGCTCTCGACGATGTCGATGGTACGAACGTTCGGGATGCTGCCATCATCGCGGCCTGCCAGCGCGTGGAGCACTACGAGATGGCGGCGTACGGCACAGTGCGGCAGTGGGCAGAACAGTTGAATGACACCACCGGTGCGCGCTTGCTGGAACAGACACTGGAAGAGGAAAAAGCTGCTGACCAAAAACTTACCGATATCGCCCTGAGCCGTAGCAATGAGCGCGCCGAGACCGGGCGACGAGCGGCGGGTACCTCTTCCTAGTTACGAAGGAGAGTGGAGCGCGTTGAAGGCAGTGAAGGACAAACGCGTGCAAAAGTTGCTGGCAGAGGCTTCGGTCGAGGTGCGGAAGTCGCCCCAACCGACCTGGCTGGAGCCCATGCTGGCGACCCTGGCCCACCGGCACTTCTCCCGCGCCGGCTGGTTGTTCGAGCCGAAGTATGATGGCATCCGCTGCCTGGCATTTCGAGAGGGGGCGAACGTATGTCTTTATTCGCGCAATCACCATTCGGCCAACAGCGCAAACCCGGAGGTTGTACGCAGTCTGGAGGAGCAGGGCCCTGCATCCTTCATCATGGACGGGGAGATCGTCGCATTCGACGGTGACCGTACTAGCTTTGAGAAACTCCAGCAGCGAATGCAGGTGCGCCAACCCTCGGCTTCTCTACAGAGTCAAGTTCCGGTGTGCTTTTGCGTCTTCGACCTGCCTTGCCTCGAAGGATTTGACCTGCGTCGAGTTCCCTTACGCCTGCGCTAGGAGGCACTCCACGACGCCTTCGAGTTTCATGACCCCCTGCGCTACACGGAACACCGCCAAGGCGAGGGCGAGACGTTTTTTCGCGAGGCGTGCGCCCACGGGCTGGAGGGTATAATCGCGAAGGATGGAGAAGGTGAGTACGTCTGTCGCCGTTCTCCCGACTGGCTGAAATTCAAGTGCGTCAATGAGCAGGAATTTGTGGTTGGTGGGTATACGGACCCGGCGGGCCACCGCGCAGGGTTCGGAGCGCTGCTGGTAAGGTATTACGACCATGGTGAGTTGGTGTTTGCCGGCAAGGTGGGAGCGGGTTACGATGATTCAACCCTCAGGACCTCCGGGGCTTGGGGACCCGCCACGAATTATCTTCCCTGGAATTCGCCAATGCAGATGACCACCCTTCGTAATTCCCATACCGAAACTGCCTCGGAGGTTCAGCCGCCGGCGCGGACCGTCACCGATGTGGACGTCGAGGGTCTCGCAGCAGCACTGCAAGCGCGGCGAGTGGGCGAGGTGCGATTTGATTCCGCCAGCCGCGCGCTCTATTCCACGGATGCTTCCAACTACCGCCAGGTCCCTATCGGCGTGGTGATCCCCAGGTCTGTGGACGATGTGCTTGAAACCATGGCTCTGTGCCGCCAATTCCAGGCTCCGGTGCTTTCGCGCGGAGGCGGCACCAGTCTGGCCGGACAATGCTGCAACATCGCCGTGGTCATCGACTGGTCCAAGTACCTCAACCACATTCTTGAGCTGAACGTGCGGGAGAAATTCGCGCGCGTTGAACCGGGCACGATTTGCGATGATGTCGTCAATGCCGGGCTACCTTATGACCTGACCTATGCTCCGGATCCCTCGACCCACAACCACTGTTGTTTTGGCGGCATGTTGGGCAACAACTCCTGCGGAGCGCGTGCCCAGATGAACGGTCCGGCGGTCAACAACACCGAAGAACTTGACGTTCTGCTCTATGACGGCACCCGCATGAACGTGGGCTGGCTGACGGAGTCGGAGTGGGAACACCGCGCTGCCGGTCAGGGCCGCGAGGCCAGAATCTACGCCGATCTCAAGTCCCTGCGGAACCAGTATCGACACTTGATCGAGGAGAGATATCCCAAGATTGTCCGGCGCGTCTCGGGCTACAACCTCGACCAACTCATACCCAATGAGTGTGGCAGGGTGAACATCGCGCGCTCCCTTGTGGGTTCAGAGGGTACCTGCGTGACCATTCTCCAAGCCAAGGTCACGCTCATTTACAGTCGTCCCCAACGCGTCTTGGTCGTATTGGGCTACCCCGATGTGTACGAAGCCGGCAATCATCTGATGGAAGTGCTGGAATTCAAGCCGACGGCTCTCGAAGGACTCGATTATCGCTTCTACGAAGACGTGCAGAAAAAGGGCGGGCTGCACCAAGAACACCTTGGCGTGCTCCCCGAGGGCAAAGGTTGGCTGATTGTGGAGCTGGGAGCGCCGACCCAGGAGGAAGCCAGGGAAACGGCCGAGCGCCTGTGCGACCGCCTGAAGCAAGCCAAACCCTCGCCCAACATTAAGGTGCTTACGGACAAGGGGCAGCAGCACAACCTTTGGGACGTGCGCGAAGCCGGTTTGGGATCGACTGCCTTCGTGCCGGGTCAGCCCAGCGCGTGGCCGGGATGGGAAGATTCCGCCGTGGCGCCGGAGAAGGTCACCCCCTATCTGCGGGATTTGCGCGGGCTGTTTAACAAGTACAGCTACAACCCCTCACTCTACGGCCATTTTGGCCAGGGCTGCATTCACTGCCGTGTCGATTTCGACCTGTTCACGGAACCTGGCGTCCAGAAGTACCGAGCCTTCATGGATGAGGCCACCAGCCTTGTGGTGAGCCACGGGGGATCACTTTCCGGCGAACATGGCGATGGCCAGTCGCGCGCCGAATTCCTGGGCAAGATGTTCGGACCGGAATTACTCCAGGCGTTTCGCGAGTTCAAGTCCATTTGGGATCCCGACGGTAAGATGAATCCCGGCAAGGTGGTGGACCCTTACCGCATTGATGAGAACCTGCGCCTGGGCGCTGACTACCACCCCTGGGAACCCAAAACCCATTTCCAATTCCCCGAGGACCACGGCGGTTTCGCGCAGGCCGCCCTCCGCTGCGTCGGAGTGGGCCAATGCCGGCGCATGGGCGGAAGCGGCGAAAAGGACACCATGTGCCCGAGCTTCATGGTGACGCGGGACGAGCGCGACACCACGCGCGGGCGCGCGCATGCACTGTTCGAAATGTTGCAAGGCGAGGTTATTCAGGACGGCTGGCGCGACGAGGGCGTGAAGCAGGCGCTCGACCTTTGCCTGGCTTGCAAGGGATGCAAGGGCGATTGCCCTGTCAACGTTGATATGGCGACCTACAAGGCCGAGTTCCTCTCGCATTACTGGGAAGGTCGCTTGCGGCCGCGCAGCGCTTACGCTTTCGGCTGGATCGACAAATGGGCGCGCCTCGCCTCGCTGGCCCCGGGGTTGGTGAACCTGCTGACCCAAGCACCCGGCACGCGGACCCTCGCCAAACTAGCCGCGGGAATTCCCCCGGAACGCCAAATTCCCGCCTTTGCCTCGGAAACGTTCAAAGCGTGGTTCGCGAGAAACTGCACTAAACGCAACGGCGGCGATCCGGTGATCGTGTGGCCTGATACGTTCAACAACAATTTCTTTCCGGAGACGGCCCAGGCGGCGGTCGCGGTACTGCAATCCGCGGGTTGTGAAGTGGTGGTGCCGAAACAGCATCTCTGCTGCGGCCGCCCGCTCTACGACTACGGTTTCCTGGACATGGCGAAAACCTATTTGCAGCGCATCTTGCATGTCCTCGGGCCGGAAATCGACCGCGGCACACCCATGGTGGTGTTGGAACCCAGTTGCTGCTCCGTGTTCCGCGATGAACTCACCAACCTGTTTCCCAACCTGCCGCGAGCGAAGAAATTGCGGGACCACACCTTCACAATTTCCGAGTTTCTCCAGCAGCGAGATGACTACGCACCGCCCACGTTCCGGCGGAAGGCGCTAGTCCACGGGCACTGTCATCAGAAAGCCATTATGCGCATGAAAGCCGAGGAGGCGTTGCTGAAGCGCGTCGGGCTGAATTATCAAATGTCCGACGCCGGCTGCTGCGGAATGGCGGGGTCCTTTGGGTTCGAGGAAGATAAATACGCTATCTCCGTGAAAGCCGGCGAGCGCGCCTTACTTCCGGCTGTGCGGCGCGCGGAGGGATCTACCTTCGTCATGGCGGACGGCTTCTCCTGCCGGGAGCAGATCGCCCAGCTTACGGATCGGCGCGCCTTGCACACTGCCGAAGTGCTGGCGCTCGCTCTCCGACCCGAGCGCGTGGGCTACGACAGGCCCGAGCAGCAGATCGTCGCCCCACGGATCCGCGCCCGCAAGCAATCCATTATCAAAGCGGGGCTGATGGTAGGGGCAGCGGTGCTCGGCTTTGCTGCCTTCATGCTGGCGAGAAAGCGATTCTAGCTACGTTCATTCATTCGCGTAGCGCTCCGCATCCGCGCGCCGGAATTCGAGCCCCAGGCCGGGTCGCTCCGAGTCCGGGTGCAACACGCCGTTCTGCGGTTTGACGCAGCCATCAAAAAACATGCTCTCGATCCGTGCGTGGTCGTGGAAGTACTCGAGGTTACAAGCCGTCTGCGCTGCGCAACAGGTGTGTAGGTGGATGGAGGGCGCGGTATGGGCGGAAAGGGGCAGGGAGCGGGCCAGGCAAAGCGCATCGGCATGCAGGAACCCAGTGATGCCGCCGCAGCGCGTGGCGTCGGCTTGCAGCACGTCCACTGCTTCAGCCTCCAGCATGCGCCGGAAATAGAACGCATCATAGCCGTATTCACCGGCGGCGATATCCATACCTGCCGGCCCCGCATTACGGATCAGGTGAAGTCCTTCGAGGTCGTCCGAGCTGACCGGCTCTTCGAACCAGCTCACACCCAAATCGCAAAAGGCTTGGGCCAGGGCAAGCGCCTGTTTGCGGCGGTAGGCGCCATTGGCGTCAACGAACAGGCGGGTGCGGTCGCCAATTGCCTGCCGAGCCGCGCGCACCCGGTGCGGATCGCGGTCGGGCTCCGTACCAACCTTCATCTTGACCATCGAAATACCCGCGTCCACCCATTGCGAGAACTGCTTCCGCAACTGCTCGTCGGAATAAGAGGTGAAGCCCCCGCTGCCATAGACGGCAATGCCATCGCGGGCCGCACCCAGCAGCCGGGTGAGCGGAACCTTCAGGATGCGCGCTTTCAAGTCCCACAGCGCCACGTCCATGGCGGAGATGGCCATCGAACAAATGCCCGGTCGGCCGAGGTTGCGGATCGCGCCGTGCATCGCGTGCCAAAGCATGGGGATATCCGTGGCATTGCTGCCCCTTACCACGTTGGCCAGTACGCCGTGAATGAGTGTCGCCACGCTGGAATCCGCATAGGTGTAACCAAGTCCACCCTCCCCGGCAGCTGCGATTTCCACGACTACAATGGTCGTCTTGTCCCATTGGTAGGTTCCGTCGGCTTCCGGGTAGTCCGTGGGCACCGAATAGGAACGGACTTTCACCTCCTTGATCCAGATATCCTCGGCGGGTTTGGTGGCGGGCAGCATTTCCTGCTTTTAGACTCTAACGGCGCCCGTTTCGGCCATTCCGGGAGAAAAACACTGCCGCGGCAACGCTGGTTAAGCCCAAGGCTGTCCACAGCGCCTTGCGATGCAGGTCGACCCAGAGTTGAAGGCTGAAACGGTGCGCTCGGTTGTCGAATGATCCATGCGCGCCGTGATCTTGATTGGCATCGGCGGGTGCCCACAGATTATTCGTTCGCGAGGGATTGTCGGGCTCGCAGGTCTGCTGCGACTTGAACCCGGTGCGGCCGAGATAACGATCCAGCAGCCCCGGCGCCAACTTGTTGCCCACGATCGCGCCCACGGTTGAACCGCCCACGTAGACCTCGCGCCGGTCGTGGTGGGCTGCCCAGTAGACCGCCTGGGCGCCAACTTCCGGCTCAAATATGGGGGGAACGGGCTGCGGCTTGTGCTCGATTCGGCTCTTAACCCATTCAAACTGAGGGGTATTCAGCGCCGGCATGTGCACCACACTTACGCGGACGTTGCTACGGTCGTGGATGAGCTCGCAACGCAGGGAATCCGTGAACCCTACAATCGCATGCTTGGCCCCGCAATAGGCCGATTGCAGGGGAATGCTGCGGTAGGCCAATGCCGACCCGACTTGGATGATGGCGCCGCGGTTGCGCGGTAGCATGTGGCGGAGCGCCGCCTGCGTGCCATAGACTACCCCCAGGTAGGTGACCTCGGTGGCCCGTTTGTACTCTTCTGGCCTCATCTCCTTGACCGGCGAGAAGACGCTCACCATGGCGTTGTTGATCCAGATATCGATGTGGCCGAACTTCCGCGCGGCGGTGTCGGCAGCGGCGTGCACGGCGGCCGCATCGGACACGTCGGTGGGAATGGGAAGAGCCCTTCCGCCTGCCGCTTCGATTTCCTCCGCGGCCCCTTGCAACCCTTGCTTACCGCGAGCGAGCAGCACCACCTGGGCGCCGCGCTTGCCAAATTCCTTCGCAATAGCCCGCCCAAGCCCGGCCGAAGCGCCCGTTACTACTACGGTTTCCGGTCCCATGGCCAATTCCCCGGTTCATTTAGTAGGCCTGACCTGCGCCTTCTTTAAATGGATGATCTGTAGGGACGGATGGGCCTCACCCAATATGATCGCGCCAGTGCTTGGCCTCCAGCACTTCCCGCGCTTGCCCCTTTAGACCTATGCTGGCCGGTAGCGCCCCGAAGTTGTGGACACGCCTAGGATGTGAGTCTTAATGATTTCGTAGACCGCTGTAATTCATGAAAATGAGTTGGCGCAAATGTACAGACCGGTGTGGAGGACATGCGGCTATGGGCGAGCGGGACCCGCACATCAGGAATTCTGAATCCCGCCGGTTGGTGCATGCGATCCACCCGGATTGAGGAAAACCTTGCCGGCCTCAACCTTCACGGGGTAGGTCTTGAGGTCCACACAAGCCGGCGCGCCTTTTGCCTGGCCGGTCGTGAAATCGAATCGCCCGTTGTGCTTGGGGCATTCGATGATGTGGTCCATCACAAAGCCCCCGGAGAGGTGCACTTGAGCGTGCGTGCACAGCCCATCCGTGGCGTAATAGCCATCGTCATCCGTGCGGTAGATCGCAAAGGTCCGGCCATTATGATCGAAGCGAATCACATCGGACCTGTCGACGGCATCGCTGTTGCAGACTTCAATCCAGGCATTTTCCATAGGGCAAATTGGGCTATGCCGGCTCGAGAGCCGTAACGGGCTGGGCGCTGGCCGGCAATTGGCGGCGGACGAAATACGTGGGATCTTTGACCTCCCGAAGGAGCGTAGGAATAATCTCGCGGTACGCCTCCCAAAGTCCGCTATAGGGCTTCGGCATGTCCGCCTTCAGCTCCTGGTGCAGCTTGCCGAGAGCGTGATAGGGGACCATCGGAAACATGTGGTGCTCGACATGGTAGTTCATTTCCCAATAAAGGTACCGAAAGATAGGGTTCATGTACACCGTGCGGCAGTTCAGCCGATGGTCGAGAACGTCCTCCGCCAGGCCCGCGTGCTGCGTCAAGCCGAAGATGACCATCAGCCAGGCGCCGTAGAAGCACGGCAGGACGATATACATTAAGGGCAGCAGGCTGTGACTGGCAAAAGCCCAAACGATGCTGGCCAAGTAGATAAGTATGTAGATGCGGGCGTTGCGATAAACTTTGTGGCGCTCCCCATCGGGAATATACGTCTCTTCCTCCGGAGTAAGCCGCCCGAAACAGTGGCGCAGCATCTTGGCGACTTCCTTGGCCGCCCGATCGAAACTGAAAAACTTCAGCCCGATACCAAGCAGGTCGGGAGGCCGCGGCACTGCAATTTCCGGGTCACGGCCGACGATGATGGTATCCGTATGGTGGCGCGTGTGGCTCCATCGCCACGGCACCGATTCGCGCACCACCATGAAGGAGGCAATTTCGTAAAGCACGTCGTTCATCCACGTCGTCTTGAACGCGGTGCGATGGCCGGACTCGTGCCAGCGCGAATCGGACGACGAAGCGTAGACCACTCCATAAACCAGGAAACACGGAACTGCCCACCACGTTCCCCAGGTCCGGTAGCCGAGCACACCCGAAATGATGAGGATGGCAAACCAGATCACCGTGTCGCGGATGGCGGGCCCGTCTCGCCGCTGCATCAGTTGCTTCAGGCGTTGGCGCGAAATCTTGCAGGCATACCATTCGGCGTTGGCCAGTCCACGTTCCTCCGCCAGCTTGGTGTCACGCCCGATCAGACTGTAATCACGCGGGGTAATTGCGACTTGCACCGTGGCCTCCTTTTTGGCGTTACGAAAGTGCGCTAGCCCACAGCGAAAAAGCTTCGGAGAGCGTTCCTGCCGTTCCAAGGTCCGCCGCTCTCTTATTCCCCAAAAGGCGGGGAAGCCGCTGACCTTGAACCGCGGGTCAGAGCTCGAACGCTCACTACGAAAACGGTTTTAACGGCTGCCCTGTGAATAAGTCGTTATCGGGAAACGGCGGCGGATTTCATCCCCCGCTTCCCCTTATCGATTTATGGCATAAAACCCCAGACAGCGCAAGCGAGCCGCACGCTTGAATGTAAGCCGTCTCAGGAGTACGCTTGTCGTCAGTAGCGAACGAGGAGATACGCTCATGCTTCGGCTCGGTAAGTCTCTCGCTCTTCTGATCGCTTCTCTGGCGGTTCTCTCGCCCACCCTATTTGCCCAGTACGGTGAGGTTGACGGAGCGAATGCCATTAAGCAGCTCGAGATGTTGTCCATCCTGAGAAAGCAGTGGCTGGTCACGGGCCACGTGAGAGATCTGAAAGGCGATCCCGTCAGCAACGCACGCGTTTTAATTCAATTCACCTCGGCCGGCACCATCCCCAGCACCCGCGTGGAGGCCGACCTCCAAGGGAAGTACCGCTACGTGGTTGAGCTGGAAGCGCAGACGCATGCGACGCTCTCCGTGAGAGTTACGGCGGAGAAGGAGGGTTTCCTTCCCGCGCACGAGACGGCCGATTTCAATAAGCTGGGTGAGACCCAGCCGGTTGACCTGGTGATGCGCCCGGAGCAGGATGACGGCGCACTTCTCTCCCAGGCGCAGCTTCTGGCCGCGCTTCTGCCCCGGTACACCGGGACAACTCCGGCGGTGCTTGTCACCGATTCCGCCCGGCAGAGCTTTGCCCGTGCGGCGAAGTGGGCGCTCGATCCGCTGACCTCCGCCAAAGCGGCGGCTCAGCTCTCGGCTCTGATCAAGAAGACCCCGCAGTGTGTCGAGTGCCGAATCCTGCAAGGGCTGGCCGAACTCCAGGCGGGCAGCATTGCGAGCGCCCAGGAAGATTTCAGTCAGGCGGCGCTAGTCAGGCTCGCTCCCGAGGAGGCGCCGCGCGCGGCGAACGCGCTGCTGGCACTCGGTGTGTTGGCCCAGTGGTCGGACGATTCCGCCAAGGCGCTCGCTTTGCTCATGCAGGCGTTGAAGCTCGTCCCGCATGACGCCCTGACGCTGCAGGAGGTGGGCCGGACCCTGGTGGCACAGAAGCGCTGGGATGCCGCGGACGAATACCTGC
>Ga0335071_10001709_pt1 | contig 23678 bp, 22 predicted proteins | sample Lox_Sample_15_FD_206724 | JGI IMG/M metagenome (GOLD analysis project Ga0335071, IMG submission 206724) | Soil microbial communities from Loxahatchee National Wildlife Refuge, Florida, United States - Lox_Sample_1.5 | ecosystem: Environmental > Terrestrial > Soil > Wetlands | place: USA... | reverse complement strand
ATGACGGCTGCACCACGCGCGTGCGCCAGCTTGAGTAAGGGTGTCTCCATCGGGTTATAGACCATATCGAAGACCAGGCTCGCGTTGAGCTCCTTCTCCGCGATGGGCATGGTCTGCTTGTTGCCCTTCATGCCACAGGGCGTGGAATTGATCAATATATCGAACTTCTGCTTGGCGAAAACATCGTGCTTCAGCGATTTCGCCTTTGCCTGTCGTGCCAATGCCACTGCCTTTTCGTGCGTCCGGTTGACGACAAAGACTTCCGCGCCTTGATCCACAAGGCCGAAAACCGCTGCTCGCGCTGCACCTCCGGCACCTAGAACCGCGACGCGCGCTCCCTTCAGCCGCAAACGTTTCTCTAAGGGGCGCAATACTCCGGCTACATCGGTGTTGAATCCGTAAAGCTTGCCGTCTGCTCCGGTGCGCAGCGTGTTGCACGCGCCAATCTTGGCCGTCAGTGGATCCATGTTCGCCAAATGTGAGAGAACCTCTTCCTTGAAAGGCATCGTCACCGCAACGCCTGCCAGCGGCAGTTCGCGCACCACAGTGAGCAAATCGTCCAGCGAACGCGGCTTCAACGGGAGCATCACTGCGTTCACAATCTCGCGGCGAAAAGCCGTGTTGTGCATCAACGGCGAGAGCGAATGCGCAACCGGGTTGCCTGCCACCCCGAAAATGCGCGTCGCCTGATCGAGATGCTCCAGACGGTAGAGGCCCAGGAGAGCCCGCGCCGTCACCTGGCCCGCTGCGGTCTCAGCACCATCGCCGGGCGAAGCAAATGTGAACGCTGCGCCGGATCTCGGGCCCAGCACACGGCTCAGGATGCCTTCTTCTCCCATCGCGATCCCGATCACGTGCGACGAAAGGGAGCGGTCTTCGATGAGACGCAAAACGGCGAGATTGTCCGCCAACGAACGCGCCGTGGAAACCACCTTCACATAGTCGGGCTTAAACCGCTCGATCCGGTCCGCGACCTGCTCCAGACCCCGTGTACGCGAAAAGTCATGAAAGCTGATCAGCAGAGCCGCCCCCGCTGCGCGCAGCTTGGCCAGCTGTGCGCTTTTCATCTTCTCTGCAGACTCCACTTCCAGATCGATCACCAGGCAGCCGGCAGCGGCAGCTTTTTCCAGCACTTCCAGTTCTTCTGCCAGCGACTTTGCAAAGTTGCCGCCGAAGTCCTTGCGCCTGCACGTGGCAATCGCGATCACGTCCCGGTGCTCGGAGAGAAACTGCTTGACATAGGGAATCGCATTGAGCGGTTTGGGCAGAGAATCCAGCCTGAACTCCAGAAAGCGCGTGTCCTTCAGCGCCGCTTCGGCTCGGTCAATCAACTCCGCCGGAGACCCTGCCTGGATCGCCACGCAGATCTTCCCCACGCGCAGGCGCACCCCCGCATGGGGCGGAGCGGGCGTCGCAATGGCGGCTGCATGGGACATAACTCAATTGACGCATATTAGATGGGTTGTGGACCGGATGCAACAGAAGAAGGGCACCAGGGCGTCACCCTGAAGCTTCCGCGCCCTGAAGAACCCAGCCAACTGCGCTCGCTCTTCCAGCGACCTTCCGCTCGGTAATTCTTTCTGCAAGGCTTCTCGACGTTTGATAGGCCGCAGCGGAGGCCGCAAGATGCCCAGGAGCTGGATGGCGGGCCCTGGAGCAATCGTTGAAGTGGAAACACCATATTAAGTCGCTTATATTGAATGTCTTATGTCGAAGACTACAGGGTTTGCCGCAGGCAGCATGCGTTCCGCCGCCATTCACTGAGCTTCAAGTCGCCTGAAAGCGATGGGCCGGTGCCTTGTGGCACCCTAGACTTTGGAGGATCGATCCCGCATGTCTGGAGAAACACCCGCGAGTGCCGTCGTCACGGAAGATATCCACGTTTGGGAGGCTGGCGGAGCCGATTCCGCTGAAGCGCTGACCGCATGGGTTGCCGCGCGTCTGGCGGCCCACGAGACTGCCCTTGCCGCGCTTCTGGCCGTCGAGGAACCTCGCACCCCGGAGAACTCTCTCCGCCTCTACGATGCTGCCATCGAGCACCTGAACCTCGCCGGTGCACAGGCCGGCATCCTCAACTCCGTCGCCTCCGTCAAGGCCGTGCGCGATCAGGCCCAGATGGAAGCGCAAAGGATTGCCATGGCCGGCAGCGCTCTCAGCCTCAATCGCGCCGTCTATGACGCACTCACGGCCATTGACCTTGCCCCCGCGGATTCCGCAACCAAGCACTACCTAGAGCGCACGCTGCTCGGCTATCGGCTCGCCGGCGTCGATCGCGATGAGGAGACGCGGAACCGGCTCCAGGCCCTCCATGAAAAGGCGACCAAACACGCACTCGACTTCAGCCGCAACATCCAGGAAGGCGCCAAGACCATCGAGGCATCGGCGGCCGAACTCGAAGGCCTTCCGGCCGACTACATCGGCCGCCATCCAGCCGATGCCGAAGGCCGCGTCATCCTCTCGACCGACCCGCCAGATATGCAACCGGTGATGACATTTGCCGCGAGCCCCGCGCTGCGCGAGCGCATGTTCCTCGCCTACAACACCCGCGCCTTCCCAGACAACAAGCAGATCCTCCTCGACCTTCTTTCCACCCGCCAGGAGATCGCGACGGTGCTGGGCTTTCGCAGCTGGGCCGACCTTGCCACCGCTGATCAGATGATGGGCTCAGCCGCCAACGTACGTACCTTCGTTGCAAGGCTGAACGATGCCAGCCGCATTGGGGCGCAGCACGAGCATGAGCTGATTTTGAATTTCGCATGTAATCGCGAACCGGGGACGAAAGAGATCGACATTACCAGTCGTGGCTATTGGTATGAGCAGTTCCGACGCGCCGAGTTCGACTTCGATTCGCAGTCGGTGCGACCCTACTTCCCCTACGCGCAGGTCGAAGCCGGAGTGCTTGACACCGCTGCCCGGCTCTTCAAAATTGAGTTCCGTTCGTCACGCGCGCCCGCGTGGAATCCCGCCGTCTCGGTTTTTGACGTTTACGAACAGGGCGAGTTGGTCGGCCGGTTCTATCTCGACATGCATCCACGCGACGGCAAAGACAAGTGGTTCTCGGCAGCGCCAGTTGTCACCGGCGTTCGCGGTCGATATCTGCCCGAGGCCGCTCTGATCTGTAACTTCCCGGGAGGCGATCCGAGCGATCCAGGCCTGTTGCAATACTCCGACGTCGTTACCTTCTTCCATGAGTTCGGTCACCTGATGCACGCCATTCTCGGTGGAAGAACACAGTGGGCTGGCCTCTCGGGCTTTGCCACCGAAGGCGATTTCATCGAGGTTCCCTCGCAGATGCTCGAGGAGTTCTTCCGCGACGAAAAACTGCTGCAGGTTTTTGCGAAGCATTACCAGACGGGCGAAGTTCTGCCCACCGAAATAATCCGCAAGATGAGGAAGGCGGGCTCCTTCGGCCGCGCCGATTGGGTGCGGGCTCAGCTCTACTACACAACTCTCTCGCTCGACCTCCACGACCAGGACCCGAGCAGGATCGACCTCGATGTGATCACCAAGCTGCTCTATCAGAGCCTGCAGCCCTGGACCTGGATGGAAGGCAATCGCATGTACGCGAGCTTTGGCCATCTCACCGGCTACTCTTCGAACTACTACACCTACGCCTTCGACAAGGTAATCGCGCTCGACTTCTTCGCCCAGTTCGATCCATCCGATCTTCTCGGCTGCGAGGCTGGCGCGAAGTATCGCAAGTTGGTGCTGGAGCAGGGCGGATCGAAGCCGGGCAGGGAAATGGTCCGCGATTTCCTGGGCCGCGACGAGGAGTTCGGAGCCTTCTCGCGCTGGCTTAACGAAGAGTTCGACGAACAAACGGCCCTGCCGCTAGCGTGATGGGCGCGGACTCGCGAAGCTATGAAAGCATCCGACTTTCGCCGTATCGCCCTGAGCCTTGAAGGCGCGGAGGAAGGCTCGCACATGGGCCAGCCCGACTTCCGCATCGGCGGCCGTATCTTCGCTACCTTGGCTGCGGAGAATCAAGGCTTCGGCAACCTGATGCTCACGCCGGATCAGCAGGCAGCCTTTGTCGCGGAGGAGCCCCAAGTCTTTCTCCCCATCCCGGGCGGTTGGGGCAGGAATGGCGCCACGCACATTCGGCTCGCGTCTGCCAATGAGGAGGTCATGGCTGGTGCCCTGCGAACAGCCTGGAAGCTGCGCCTCGAGAAGAATCGGCAGACTAAAAGAAGGTCAAGCGGATCAACGAAGAAGAGAACGACGAACCGCGCTTGATCCCAACCGGTTGTGGATAACTGAAGAGAGGAGCCTCGCAAAAATAGCAACCTTTTGCCTGTTGCCGGCGTCATATCTGGTAACGAGTAGAGGCTTCCCCGAAGCATGGCCCTTCTAAGAAGGTTTACTCCATTGACGATCCGGCAACGGATCCCATCTCCTTACCCCCTCTGGTTTCCCTCCCTTACATGCCTCTAGAGCGGGCCTGCCGGAAGGCAGGCCCATTCGCTCGCACTCTCGCCACGCCACGCGCCGCTAAAATCAACCTGTGCGTCCTGTCTCGACATCGCGAAAGAAGTCCGTCACCTCAGCCCTTCAGACCGTCGATGAGATCTTCTCCGCCGGCGGATTGGTCCATGCCCGCCGCAGTGCAAGAGGCGGTCAGTCTCGTCCGGTCCGTCTCGACCGCGCCATGCCTGACGAACTCACTCGCCCTGCTCCGACGCCAACGGTGTCGGCCAACGGTGTCGGCCTCATCCAGCTTTCTGCGTGGAAATCCTTGCCTTGGCTTTGGCACGGGTTCAGCACGCGACTCGGAGGAACTAGCCGAGCCTATTGCCCGGTGGGAGCACACGGAGAGTTAAATCTGGGCTTTACTGCCGACGACGATCGCGCAGCGGTGATCGCAAACCGCCGCCTCTTAGCCGAGGCTGCGACTGGCAGCGCGGACACTTCTCTGATTTCCCTGCGCCAATGTCACTCCAAGCTGATCGCAGTAGCCGCGGGCAGTCGTGAGGCACCTGCCCGCGGCGACGGATTGATGACCGCGGAAGCCGGAATACTGCTCGCAATTCAGACGGCCGATTGCATTCCGGTGCTGGTTGCGGACCGCAGGCTGCGCGTGGTGGCCGCCTTCCATGCGGGCTGGCGCGGAACCGTCCGGCGCATCGTCGAGTCCGGAATCGGAAAGATGCGGGTTGAGTTCGGCTGCCGCCCGGTGGATCTCGTTGCAGCCATTGGGCCCGGTATCGGAGCCTGCTGTTACGCCGTTGGAGAAGAGGTTCGCTCGAGTTTCGAATCGCAGTTCGCGTATGCACGCGACCTGTTTCGCGAGGTGTACGATACCGATTCTGTCCGAATCAAGTACCCAATGCTCTTCCTCACCCAGAGGGCGCCGGGCCATTCTCCTATCGGGCCGAATCTCCACGTCGATCTGATCGAGGCCAACCGGCGGCAGCTACTCGATGCCGGTGTACCGCCAACGGCCATTCAGGTCGCAGGAGGCTGCACGAGCTGCCGGCGCGACCTGTTCTTCTCGCATCGGGCCTCGAAAGGGCACACCGGCCGTATGATGAGCGTCATAGGCATCCGCCCTTAGTGGATCGATTGACGGCCCCTGCCCAGCCCAAGAAGTCTCGTTAGGATCCAGCCGGGCGCGCCGCGGCTTCACCTGGGTTCACCAGATCGCGCAATTCCTTCGACGGCTTGAAGTAAGGAACACGCTTGGCTGGAACCTCGACCCGCTCACCGGTCTTCGGATTACGGCCGATCCTCGGATTGCGCTGGCGGATGCGGAACGAGCCAAATCCGCGAATCTCGATTTTGTCCCCGCTCTGTAACGCGGAGATCACCGAGTCGAACACCGTCTCTACAATGACTTCTCCGTCACGGCGGGTCAGATCGCCGAGCCGGGTGACCTTTTCTACCAAGTCTGCCTTTGTCATGTACTTGAGACCTCCGCAGATAGCATATCGGGATTGTCCTCGCTGAGGAGCGAAAAATCAAGTTCAAGGTGCTCCTGATCCTTTTGGATCAATCACATGGGCGGAAAGTCCCAATTCGATCATGTATCCTCTGGCCCAATCCCTTTCTACGGTATGATGACCCTTGTCTTCCTCTCCTGAGGGGGGCTGGGCAAGTGGGGGATGGGGTTCGTGTCGCAGTATCCGAAATACAGCATCGTGATCCCGGCTTTCAATGAAAGCGCTCGCATTCCTGCGACCCTCGAATCTGTGATCGCCTGCATCCGTGCAAATAAATGGGATGCCGAGGTGATCGTCGTCAACGACGGCTCGGTCGACAACACCGCCGAAATCGTCCGCAGTATCGCCGGCAACGCTCCAGAGCTGCGCATGATTGAGAATCCCGGCAATCGGGGAAAGGGCTACTCGGTCCGCAATGGCATCCTCCACGCCCTGGGTGACATTGTCATGTTCACTGACTCCGACCTGTCCGCTCCCATTGTCGAAGCTGAACGCCTGTTTGCCGCGATCTCTGCCGGCGCCGACATTGCCATCGGTTCCCGCTGGCTTGAATCCGGCCGTCAGACCCACAGGCAACCGCTCTACCGGCAGTTCTTTGGCCGCTGCTTCAACACAGTGTGTCGCATGGTGATGCGTCTCCCGTTTGCCGACACGCAGTGTGGATTCAAGGCGTTTACCCGCGATGCCGCGCAAACTGTGTTCCAGCTCCAGACAATTGAGCGCTGGGGATTCGATCCCGAGATTCTGTTTATCGCGCTTAAGCGTGGCTACACCGTCAAAGAAGTGCCCGTCAGCTGGGCCCATGATGCCCGCACCCGCATGAGCTACCTCCGCGATGGGATGCAGATGCTGAAAGAACTTGTGATCGTCCGATGGAATGCACTCACCGGCCACTACAGTAGACGCATTGACGCTATCCTGCGCACGGGCGAGATGCGTTAGGGCGACTTTCCCTATTTCACTCGCTTGGCCGTCAGTTCCTCCGTGGCGAAGTCGCCTACTTTGCGCGTGAACTTGATCTCGTCTCCGTCGATCTTCCCGGTGTATTCCACGCGTAGGTCGTTGCCCTGGAAGTTCAGGTTCTCGACAAACGAGATATTGTCTCCGTCGACTTTTCCTTCCTTGATCTCCGATTCTCCAAACTGACCAATCGCCTTTCCGGTCAGTTTGCTGCCATCGACATGAAACTCATAGGTATACTTCTGCTCGCCCACCTGCGTGTTGAAATCGGCAGTCCACTTCCCGTTAATGTCTGCTGCCAGAGCCGCTACGACGCAGGCCCCAAACAAGACAAAAGCCAGTCCAATCCTTCGCAACATGCAGTGCCTCCCGCAATGGCTTCTCGATTCGGAATCGAATTGTAGCGCCTGCAGTGTGCCAGAGGGCGTGACGACCCGGCCTGCCACCGAGTGTTGTCGAGGTGTATCATGCCAAAAGCCCGTGGAAAGACGACGCAGGGCGCCCTGCGATTGTGCTTCAGTCGAACGAGGCACATGATTCCATCTCGCCCCGTTCGAAGCGCTTACGCTCGACATCCTGCCCAGGGTTTTTGTGCACTGACGAAGCTGGGAAAGGATGGAACGTATGACTGGCCCGACACTCCTCGTTCTGGCAGCCGGTATGGGCAGCCGTTATGGTGGCATGAAGCAAATTGATCCGGTGGGTCCGGAAGGCGAGACGATCATGGATTACTCCATTTTCGACGCCCGACGCTCCGGTTTCAGCAAAGTTGTTTTCGTGATCCGGAAGGACATCGAGCGCCAATTCAAGGAGACCATCGGTACGCGCTACGACAAGCGCATCGCGGTCGAATACGTCTTCCAGGAACTCGGCAAACTCGTTCCTCCCCACCTAATTCCGCCCAGCCGCACTAAACCCTGGGGCACTACCCACGCCATCCTGATGGCGGCATCGACCATCCATGAGCCGTTCGCTGTCATTAACGCCGACGACTTTTACGGAGAGGGGACCTTCCGCGCCATCGCACGCCATCTCCAGTCCGGTTCATCTGACTACGCGATGGTCTCCTTCGTGCTGCGCGAAACGCTCTCTGATTTCGGTTCGGTGGCGCGCGGCATATGCACGGTGGATGAGCATGGGTTCTTGCAGAAGATTGTCGAACTCAAAGGGATCGAACGCGTTGGCGGCCACGCCGTCAATACCGATTCAGAGGGACAGGAAACCCCGTTGACCGGGAACGAGGCTGTCTCCATGAATGTCTGGGGATTCACACCCCAGATTTTTCCCCAGCTGCTCGAGCACTTTCAGGAGTTCCTCCATGAGCACTCTGGCGACCCCAAGGCGGAATGCTATATTCCAACCACAGTTAACGAATTGATTGCCAATGGGGAAGCGCGCGTGAGGGTCCTGCCGGGCAGCGGTTACTGGTTCGGTGTGACCTATCGCGAAGACCGTCCCCATGCGGTTGCAAATATTCGCCGCCTGGTAGAGGGAGGCTACTATCCAAAAGGACTCTGGGCTTGACGACAGGATCCGCGCCGTCACACGCCACTTCATCATCGATGGCGAGTTTGCCGGCGCGGCGCCCTACGGCAGCGGCCACATCAACGATTCCTACTGCGCTGAGTTTCATGACAACGGAAGGCGCTTGCGCTACATCGTTCAGCGCATGAACCACAACATCTTCAAGAACCCCGTTGCCGTCATGGACAACATCCAGCGCGTGACGGCGCATCTTGCGCATCAGCTCAATGGCCAGTCCGATTGCGACCGCCGCGTGCTGACTCTGATCCATGCCCACGATGGCCGAACCTGGTTCGAAGACGGGAAGGGGGACTTTTGGCGCACCTATAACTTCATCGAGGGAGCAACCACCTACGATGCGGTGCAATCCCCGGAGCAGGCCTTTCAGGCGGCGCGAGCCTTTGGCACTTTCCAGCACATGCTCGCCAGTCTGCCGGCGCCGCGTCTGCACGAAACGATCCCGGATTTCCACAATACGCCAAAGCGTTTTGCCGCCCTCGAGACGGCAATCGCCTCCGACTTGGTCAATCGCGCAGCTTCTGCCCGCCGGGAGATTGAATTCGCCTTATTGCGTCGGCCGATGGTCGGCACATTGATCGAAGCGAACCTGCCGGAGCGCGTCACCCACAACGACACCAAGTTCAACAACGTCCTGCTTGACGACAGCACAGGAGAGGGCATCTGCGTCATTGACCTGGATACGGTGATGCCCGGACTCGCGGCCTATGACTTTGGCGACATGGTTCGTACGACGACGAGCTCCGCCAGGGAAGACGAACGCGATCTCTCCAAGGTATCAATGGAGTTTCCTCTCTATGAAGCGCTCGTAGGGGGCTACCTGGAAACAGCCGGAGACTTTCTGACAAAGGACGAGAAACGCCTCCTTGCTTTTTCTGGCAAGCTCATCACCTTCGAGATTGGGATTCGCTTTCTAACCGACTACCTGATGGGCGATACCTACTTTAAAATCCATCGCGACGGTCAGAACCTCGACCGCTGCCGCACGCAATTCAAACTCGTCGAGTCGATGGAGCAGCAGGAGGAGCGTATGAATCGCTTGGTCGAGAGACCGCCCGCGTAGACGTTTGAACCCAGGGCCCTGGAATACACTCGTCCACAGGGAACACTGTGAAGAGTCTTCTGCTTCTTTTGGCACTTGCCATTGTTTTCGTCGAACCGGCAGCCGTCGGCCAGTCTGCGGACTCCATCAAGCCAGCGCCCTATCAGGTCGCATGGCAGGATCTTGAATTCGGCGTAATCCTCCACTTCTCCACCAATACCTTTCTCGATCGCGAATGGGGCGATGGTACCGCGAGCCCTTCGATCTTCAACCCAACGAAGTTCGATCCCGATCAATGGATGCGCGCAATTCGCGCCTCGGGCGCCAAATATGTGGTTCTGGTCGCCAAACACCATGACGGCTTTTGCCTTTGGCCCACACAGCAGACTGACTACAGCGTGCGCAGTAGTCCTTGGCGCGATGGCAAAGGCGATGTCGTCGGTGACGTTGCGCGCGCCGCACGCAAATACGGTCTCGGGTTTGGTGTCTATCTCTCGCCCTGGGATCGTCACGAGCCGAAATACAAAGACTCGGCCGCCTACGACGCCTACTACAACGCCGAGCTGGAAGAACTCGCCTCAAACTATGGCGATCTTGTCGAGTTCTGGCTCGACGGTGCCGGTTCTGCAGGCCACGTCTACAACTTCCCCAAAATGATCGAGACTCTTCGCACCTACCAGCCAAATACCGTCGTCTTCGCCGATACCGGACTCTTCGAGTACGGCGATGCGCGTTGGGTGGGAAATGAAGCCGGTGTTGTCGACTACGAGAACTGGAACGTCATCGATCGCCATGGATATTTGCGCTGGCGGCCCGTTGAGGCCGATACGCCGTTGCGCAAGTTGCACTGGTTCTGGCACCCCAATGACGAAGCATCCCTTAAATCCGTCGACGAACTGCTCGCAACCTACGACGCCACCGTGGGCCGCGGCGCGCAACTCATGCTTGGAATCGCTCCGGACAACCGCGGCCTGCTCCCCGATTCCGACGTCAAGCGGCTCGAAGAGTTCGGCGCAGCCCTGCGCCGTCGAGCCGAGAAGAATCTGGCCCTCAACCACCGCCAGACCTCGCCCGAGATCGCCGCTGCACTCGATGGCAATCCCGACACTTTTTGGTCCGCGCCCGCCGGCTCTCATCATGCTGAGTTCGAAGTCGACTTCGACCGGCCCGTCACCTTCGACCATACGGTCACGATGGAATGGCTCAACGACGGCCAGCACGTCGAAAAGTACGCGATTCAGATTTGGGATGAAAGAACCGGTAAGTGGAAGAGTATCGCCGAGGCTCAGGCCATTGGCCACAAGAAGATCGATGCCTTCCCGCCAGTCACCGCCAAACGCATTCGCCTCAGCATCTTGTCGAGCACTGTGGAGGCTCACATCCGGGAATTTCAGCTCTACCGCTGGGGAACAGAACAGTGAGAGCCGTGCCGAGCGGTCTCGTCTAGTGCACGGGCTGCTCTAGATCGTCTGCGGCTGATACAACATGGGCATGACATACGGGGCAGCAGATCATGTGCTCCATGTACTCGCCCAAGGCCTCTTCGTGCCCGGTCTTCGCTTCGGCGGCGCGTCGCGCGATTTTAGTCCATTCACTGGCATCCAGGATGCGGCTCGTCTCAAGCGCGACACGCTTGTCGGCTTCCGCCGTGATCCACGTCCTGGTCTTCTCGAAGTAGCTCGTGTCCAGTCTTAGACCTTCATCGCAAAATCGGCGTTGCACATTCCACTCCGTGCAGGTGCGGTAAGCGGACATCCTCCTGGCTAACCTGCGCAGCCGTGTGAGCCCAGGAAGCATTCCTCGGATGCAACTCATTTGGTTCGATGCGAACTTGCCGCGGCAGGATACTTCGACGAATCCTGCACAGCGGTCTTCAGGCTATTTGCGAGCGAAAAGTGCCCACGCCAAGTACGAACGAAAGGGCAGCGTCTCGCTCCATGCAATGGAGAAAGGAAACGAAGCAGGAGGAACAAATTGAAGGAGATGGACCTGCAATGGTGGGCGATTAGGGACTCGAACCCCAGACCTCTTCCGTGTGAAGGAAGCGCTCTAACCAACTGAGCTAATCGCCCGTTGCGGCTGGATCAGCCTCGTAAGGTAGAGTAACACCAGCGAGGTTCGAGGACCAAGATCGCCCCTGGAGACGACCCTGGGTCCTGAGATCAGCGTTTTGCCAAGAATGCTCTGGAAGTCCAGAATGCTCCGCGTCCTGCTAAGAGCCCTTGGGGAGGGCGGGGTAGATACCCGCCTTCTGCCGAGATTCTGTTGCCAGGAACTGGCTTTTGCCGGAGCAGGCGCCGTAACTTCCGACGGTGCCCGGTGGGCATTTCAAGACAGCGTCTCGGCCCCTTGGGACTCTGAAAGCCATCCCCAGGGTTTCGCCCATGATGCTCGCCCTGAAGAGTCCCCCGAAAGTACTAATTCTGCTCAGGAAATGCACCCATCCCCGCAACCTTCCGAGCCCGACGGGGTTCGTGAAGATATGGCAACCCTGGTCCTGGACAAACCGGCACTGGGAACCGGCCCGGCAAATCGATCCGGCGTTCGCACCAACCCCGTCGTGACGAATTACGGGGCAGACGAGTCCAGCGATGCCGCCATCATGCTGCGCGTAGCAGCCGGCGACGAGGCCGGGTTTAACTACCTGGTGCAAAAGCATTACCGGGCTATGATTCATTTCCTTTTCCGGATGGTGCACAATCAGGCCGTTGCCGAAGAATTGGCGCAGGAGGTGTTCCTCCGTGTCTACCGCTCGCGCGAGAGCTACCGGGCTGAAGCCAAGTTCACAACCTGGCTCTACCGGATTGCCACAAACTTGGCGGTGAACAACGCCCGCGATACGCGCCACGAACGGGCCGCACAGAATGTCTATCTGGATCAGCCGGACGAAGAAACCGGTACTACACCGGATGTCGCTGACGACGACCCGAATGTAGAGCAGAACATGTTGCGGGAAGAGCGCATGGCGGCCATCCGTCAGCACGTGATGGCTCTCCCGGAGCGGCAGCGGATGGCGGTCCTTATGCATAAGTACCAGGGGATGGATTACAAGCAGATTGGCGAGGTGCTGAAATTGAGCGAGTCGGCAACCAAGTCGCTCCTGTTTCGTGCCTACCAGACGCTGCGTGACAAGCTGAAGGACTTTGTGTAGGGGAATCTAAGCCGGATGGAACCGGCAGGGAAGTGGGGTGGTAGCGATGGAATCGAAGATGAAACAGTGCGATGCGATGGAGACGAAGCTGGCCGAGATGCTGCTCGCCCCCCAAGCTGCGCCTGCCAAGGTTACGACTCATGTTGCGGGCTGTGAGCCCTGCGCAAAAGAGCTGGACGAACTCCGTGCCACCATGGCGCTGCTCGACACCTGGGAAGCGCCTGAGCCCAACCCCTATTTTCTGACCCGCCTGCAGGCGCGACTCGATGAGGAGCGCCAGGCGGAGCCGGCAGGTTGGTTTGAAAAGCTTCGGACTCGTTTCATGTACGGTCCCCAGCTTCACGCCCGTCCCATCGCTGCCGTAGCCTTGACGGTGGTTCTTCTGCTGGGCGGCGGAACCTATCTGGGCATTACAAACTGGGATCAGCAGGCTGCGCCTCCGCCACAGGCTGTAGTGCACGATCTGCAGGTGTTGGACAATAATGCGCAACTGCTCGATCAGCTGGAGTCGCTCTCGAGCAGCGACGACAACAGTGTCAACTAGGGCAAGATTATCCAGGGGCTGATCGAGTTCGATCCGGGGAGCAAACCCATGAAGGGGGCAACAAAGGCGGGCATTGCAGGCATGACGCGCGTGGCGGCGGCCGCGATCGTAGTGTCTCTACTCACCGCGCTCTCCGCGTCTTCGGTGTCTGCCCAGCGCCAGAACAGGCCTCACCCGGCACCCGGCTCTAATCCCGGCTTCCGGGCCCAGTCCAACCGAAATGAATCTCGCCCCCGCACCCAGAACCAGCCGCGCGTATACGGCAACTCAGTGCCGCAATCGCCGCAATATCGTAATTTCGCGCCGCAGAACGTGCCACAGAGCTCGCCAGCCGGCGTTCGCCCCGTGATCCCCGGACAGACTTTTCAGGGGCAAGGCTATGCTCGTCCCGCCTATCCAGGAGTCGGGAACACCTATGCTCCGCCTGGGCACCTCGGCGCCTGGCTCAACGCGCATCGCGGCGTTCCCACGCAGGATCAAGAGCGCATGCTGCGGAACGACCCAAGCTTCAACCACCTTCCCCAAGGCCAGCAGCAGCGGCTGATGCAGCAACTCAACCGTGTCGACCAGATGCCCGAAGCGCAAAGGGAGCGCCGTCTTGCCCGCGCCGAGAATATCGAGCGTCTGTCTCCGCAACAGCGCGCACAGTTGCAGGAATCGGGCCGCCGCTGGACCGCTTTGCCTCCCGATCGCCAGACCGCGATGAAAAGTGCCTTTCAGGATCTGCGCAACGTTCCGCCCGACCAGCGTGCCACCGTCCTCAATTCGGCGCGCTATCAGAACGCCTTCAGCCCCGAAGAGCGCGGCATCCTCTCCAATATGCTCAGCGTCGAGCCCTACCAGATCCCGCGCTAAGAGAACTGCTCCGGGATTTCCTGCAGTTCTCCTCGATGCTCGCTGAGGATCAGAAATGGTCTGAAGTCCCACTAAACTTGAGCGGCGCGTGTAGCCGGATATCCCGCGAACTCGCCCCCCACCTCGATATCGAACGTCCCCGGATCGGCCTGCCACGCCTTTGTCTTCGGATTCCAGTACGACAGCGCCGCCCGGTTCAGCATGAATGTCGCGGTCTCCGTCTCGCCTGGCCGAAGTTCGATCCGCTCGAATCCCTTCAACTCACGAAGAGGCCGATCGATCTTGGCGTTCTCATCGTGCACATAAAGCTCCACAACTTCAGCTCCTGCGCGCGTGCCAGTGTTGCGGACATTCACCTGCACCATCGGGTATCGAGCGGGTTGTGTTCCATTCAGGACTGTGACCTCGCTGACCCTCAAATCGCTCTACTCGAGCTTCGTATAGCCCAATCCAAATCCAAACGGAAACTGCGGCTCCCTAGCCCATCCAATATCGCGCGCGCCAGATGGGCTACTCGCAGATATAAAGTTTGAGGAAGGTCTTGGATCAATTCTGATTCAGGTTTAGTGGGAGCGTCTCGGAGGGGCTCTCTTCCTCGCGGGAGATCAGTAACCACCCTACGCTCACCGTGATTAAGAGAATGCCAAGGCCGGCCCGCAAGCGCATCGCGGGACGCAGTACAACCAGTCCCACGGCGTTCACAATCAGCGGTGCCACAACAAACCGTGTCGTCATGCGGACCGCTGACATGCGCCGCAGCAGCCAGAACAGCAGCAACATCGCCGGCAATTCAACCGAGGTCGTCCACGCTACCTCGGGACCGACGATGGCATGGCTCCACACGGGTTTTTCTCCGAGAAAGCTCGCGGCTCCGAGGATCGCCGCGCCCGATGCCCCCGCGATTGACGCGACCGGAGGTCCCGATTTAAGGGGCAACTCCGAAATGAATCGTACTGCCCAGCAGTTGGTCGCTGCCACACTCGCCACCGCAAGGATGATCGCGAAGAAACTGCCCGCACCTTCCCAGGTTCGCGGGATCATGAGCGGAAATACGCCGAGCGTCCCGATCACGCAGCCCAGCGCGGCCAGCAGGCTCCCTCGACTTTGCGACTCCGTCAGTTTGCCGAGATACGGCTCAAATGCGACTGCGAACACCGGCGCAAGGGAGTACAGCGCCACGCGCGTTAAGTCGGGAATCTCATTCTTGGCAGCTAGGCCCAGCATCGAGGGCACGACGAACATCCCCAGCCCCACGAGCATCGCATCCCAGATCTGGCGCCCTCGCGGCCACCGCGAGTGGAATACACCCGATAACAGCCAACCCACCACGGCAAGTATGCCAAGGTGGATTGCTTCGCGCTCCAGTGTCGGGAGGCCGGCTGCAAACTCACCCGGCATCAGATCGGAACGCAGGGATTCCAGCGACCAAAGAAAACACAGCAGCAAAAGACCGGTTACCGGTAGCGCGTCTCGGATCCCTTTGCCCTGCCGTTCTTTCATCGTCTTCTTCAAACCATATCTGTCGCGGGCCTTGCCTGCAACTCCCGTTTTCTGTGCACCCTGCAGCCCATTTCACGCTCAGTTACAATAATCCTTGGGCCTTCAGCCGAATTTCTGCGTAGAGTCACACGACCGAGTAAGGAGTTTTCTTTCTATGGCGATTCCCGCCACCCAACTGCGTCCCGGCATGATCATTAAGCACAACGACACGCTGCACCTCGTCTTCAAGGTCGAGCATCGTACTCCGGGCAATTTACGCGCTTTTATCCAGGCAAAGCTTCGCAACCTCAAGTCCGGCGCCATGTTCGAGCATCGTTTCCGCTCCGCCGATGCCATCGAGAAGGTGGTCGTGGACGAAATTCCCATGGAGTTCCTCTACAGTGACGGCGACGACTACTACTTCATGAACCCGGTTGACTACGAGCAGACGGTGCTGAAGTCCGACACGCTCGGCGATGCCGTCGAATACCTCACCCCGAACCTCCAGATTCGTGTTAGCTACCACGACGGTCATCCCGTAGGCATCGAACTGCCGACCTTCGTTGAACTGACCGTCGTTGAAACGGAGCCGGGTCTCAAGTCCGCCACCGCCTCTTCGGTCACCAAGCCCGCCAAGACAGAGACCGGCTTGGTTGTCCAGGTCCCACCCTTCATCAATGAAGGCGAGAAGATCAAGGTGGACACCAGCGAGGGAGCCTACCTCAGCCGCGCCTAGTTCTTTCTTTCTGTTCCATCCGCCGGGGATTCATCCCCGGCGTTTTTCCGTCTGGCCCTATCTCGATCTGCCGGCGCCACTCCACAGTCAGTCTTATGTCCTCTGAAACTCGTTGACTTGTCCTGGCATCCGGAGTACAGTCGTTTATCGATATATCGATAAACGAGGTAGACCATGCCGAGACGAAAGCTCGATCCTCTTCCCGCTGCGGCGTTTCAGATCATGCTTTCGCTTGCCGAAGGCGATCTCCATGGCTACGGCATCATGCGCCAGGTCGAACAACAAACCAACGGCCGCATGCGCCTCGGCCCCGGCACACTCTACGCCTCCCTTCAGGCCATCCTCGAAGAAGGCCTGATCGAGGAGGTCGACGGAGGCTCCGATCAGGAAGCTGGCAGCGAGCGCCGCCGCTACTACCGGCTTACCTCGTCTGGCCGCAAACTGGCCCGCATCGAAGCCGAGCGCCTGGCCGACTTGCTCCGCGTGGCTCGCGTCAAAAAGATCTTTCGGGGGGAGTATGTCTGAGAAGATTTATTCCTTCCTGCTTTGGCTGTACCCCGCTCGATTCCGCCGGCAGTATGGCGCGGAAGCTCTTTTGCTGTTCCGGGATCGGCTGCGCGATGAGCGAGGCGCTTTGCAAAGACTCTATCTCTGGTTCGACCTGCTCACCGACCTCGCCTCGGGTCTTCCTCAGGCATACCGGAACAGATACACGACGACAACCGCGGTGCCCGCCTGGCAAGCCGTCTCAGGCCTCCCTGCATTTCGCACTCTGGAAGAAGAACCGCTCCGGCCGGCTTCGGTCCTGCTCGGCAGTATCTTTGCAGTCGCCGCGCTCGCTCTCTTCATCCTGGTCATGAATCACGCCGCCGAATATCACCCCTTCGCAGGCTCGGTCGCGAGACTTGGCGCGGCATCTTCTGGTATCGCGACCAACCCCGGCGTGCAGTCCGTGGCAGAGAAGCTTGAGGCACAGCTCCGAAGCGCCAACTTGCTCCAACAGTGTTTCTTCCAAAAACTCGAACGGCATCCCGGCAACATCGGCTACGTTAAGCTCTCCTGGTTTGCTGATCCTGCATCGTGCGGTGGAGTCGCCCAAGCCGTGATGCAACATCTCAATGAAACCGATGCCGTCATTTTCGATCTGCGCGACGCAAGGGGCGGCTCGCCCGAAATGATTCGCTATATGGCTGGCTGGCTCTTCGATCGTCCAGTCGCCTGGTATAACCCACGAGCCGAATCGCCCGCTCAACTAACCACGGATTCGCCCGTTCCGGGAAGCACGTTGGCGGATAAGCCGGTTTTTGTACTCATCTCCTCGCACACTCTCTCCGGCGCCGAACACTTTGCGTACGACCTCAAGGCTCTGAAACGGGCCACAATCGTGGGCGAAATCACAAGCGGCGCATCGCACGGCGAAGCGGGACCTCCTCCAGGCTCGATCGCTCGTTCGGAGCCTAAACCCATCTGGGAAGGAGTCGGTGTTCAGCCCGATGTACGCGTCAACGCTGACGATGCGCTGCGTATCGCTGAAAAACTGGCGCTCGACGCGATTCGTAAGCAATAGGATCGAAGCCATTTCCCGGTCCTCGGAGAAAGCAATAATTCTGAGGCACTTTTCTCAAGAACCGCTCGTCACAAAACGTCTTCGCACCACCTTTATAATGTGTTACAGTCGGTAACACTATGACGGGCAGTACTCCATCACCCCACGATCCAGCCGAACTCGGCGAACTCGAACGCGACATCCTCTCCATTGTCTGGCGCCACGCCAAAGTCACCGCTGAACAGGTGCGCGAAGGACTCGACCGCCCCCTGAAAGATTCCACGGTCCGCACCGTTCTGCGCCGTCTCGAAGAGAAGGGCTACGTCACTCACTCGGTCGAGGAACGCACCTTCATCTATGCCCCTGCCGAGTCACGCCAGCATGTCGCCGGCCGCGCCGTCAAACGCATCGTCGACTGGTTCTGCGAGGGCTCCGTCGAAGCGCTCCTCGTTGGCATGGTCGATTCCAAGGTGCTTGATCGCGCTGAGCTGCAACGCCTGGCCGATCGCATCACCGCCGCCCAAAAGTCTGCTTCCTCCGTAAAGAAGGAGTCAAAGTCATGATCGAAACCATGCTTGAGGCAGCCCTCCGCTCTCTGATTCTTGCCCTTGCCGTCTGGTCCGGGCTCCGCGTCTTCCGCGTGCGCAACGTCGTCGCGCAGAAAGCCGCTTGGGGACTGGTGCTTGCGACTGCGCTCCTTATGCCGTTTCTCGCGCCGCAGTTGGCACGCCTGTTGCCCGCAGAGACTTCGCTCCGGCTCCCGCTGGGTACCGCTATTCCACCTGCACAGGTCGTGCCGGCTCATCTTGCGAGAGTTCAGTTCGAGCGAGCCGAGCCAGATCCAGTCCAGCCGGCCACCCCCGTTCGCGAATCTACTGTGCTTGATCGGGGCATGCTCAAAAAGCGCGCCGCCGCAGCCTCGCCGCAGCTCACAGAGCTTGCCGCGCCGGCTGAAATCGCACCCTCGCTCAATATCACATCTGCCGTGATTGCGAAAGACGATGGAGTCACACCGGTAGCTGCCCGGTCCGCAACGCCAGCTCAAGCTTCTGTCTCCGTCTCAGTCGTTCTGCTTGCGGCAGCCCTCTATCTCGTCATCGCCGGCGCGTTGCTCTTCCGCCTTCTCTGTGGACTCGTCAGAGCTCTGCACCTGCTCTTCACCGCTGAGTCGATTCCCTCGGACGTCTCCACGTCCGGAGTCCCTCTCCGCGTCAGTGGCGCCATTTCCTCTCCCGTCACAATCGGGTCGGCCGTTGTTCTGCCTGCGGACTACATCGAGTGGGACGCGGACAAACTGCGCATCGTCGTCGCGCATGAGCGCTCGCATATCCGCCAGGGCGACTTCTATCTGCAGTTCCTCGCTGGACTCTATGCCGCGTTGGTCTGGTTCAGCCCACTGGGCTGGTGGCTCAAACGGGAGCTCTCCGATCTCGCCGAGACCATCAGCGATCGCGCCGGCCTGGAACAAGCCGCCAGCACCACGGCCTATGCGCAGATCCTTCTCGAATTTGCGGCCGCGCCGCGCACAGCTGTCTTAGGAGTTGCAATGGCTCGCACCGGAAGTCTCTCGCGCCGCATTGAGCGGCTGCTCAACGACAATGCATTCCGCCAGGCTTTTGGCGGCGGACGCCGTCGCGCTCTCATCGCCGTGCTCCTCGTCCCCATCGCGCTTTTTGTGACAACCGCGCTGGTGCGAGTACAGGCCGCACAGGATGCCCAGCCGGCGCCCGCGGCACAGCCCGGCCCGGCAGCCCAACCTGTAATCGCAGCCCAACCCGCGCCCCAGGCCAAGCCATCGCCTGCTCATCCGGCCGATGCCGCCCCCGCGACACTCGATGCCGATTCCTCCGACGACGAAATGCCTAAGGTCATCGTCATTCCCCGGATTCCCAGGGTCGTAGTACCGCCCATCCCGCCCATCTCTGTCGTCGTTCCAAGGATTCCGCCGATCCCGGCGATCACGATTCCCAAGATCGTGATTCCTCCCATGCCGCCGGCCGACCGGCTCGCACTCAACGCGCGCTTGCTCGCCCAATTGCAGAACATGGCAATTGCATCTGGGCTCACATCTTCTTCGGCGGTTACCAACGCCCGGCTCCTCGCTCTTCTTCAAGACAGTGATTCGAGAACAGCCCGCCGTGGATTCAGCTATCGCAACATGATCGATGGGGACTCATACGCAATCATCCGCGGCGATCATGCCGATACCATGACCTTCTCCGGCGACATGCACACCGTCGACATCGACAAGGCGCGCAAACTCGCCCACGGCGACTTCCTCTGGTTCGAACACGACGACAAGCAGTACTTCATTGACGATCCCGCCACCCTCGCCCAGATCGAAGCGATGTACAAGCCCATCGAAGAACTGGGCAAGAAGCAGGAAGACCTCGGCCGCCAGCAGGAAGAGCTGGGTAAGCAACAAGAGGCGCTTGGAGAACAGCAGGAACAAGTCAGCCTTCCTGCTCCCGACGTGCAGAAGGAGATGGCAGAGATCGACGGCGCGATGGCCAAGCTCAAGGCCAAGATGGGACAGAACGTCACGCAGGATGAGCTCGGCGACCTGCAAAGCAAGCTCGGCGATCTGCAGGGTAAGCTCGGGGACCTGCAGGGCAGAATCGGCGAGAAACAAGGTGAGCTCGGTGCGCAGCAGGGCAGGCTCGGCGAACAGCAGGGGCGCCTGGGAGCCGAACAAGGCCGTCTCGGCGCCGAACAGGGAAGACTGTCGATGGAGGCTGATCGCAAAGTGCACTCCATCATCGACGAGAGCCTGCGGAACGGCAAGGCGCACGCCATCAACTAGAGCAGCGCCGGACGCATCCGACGCCATCAAACCGCACGCACCAGCACGCACCAGCACGCACCGGTCTGTTTGCCTGCATCGGAAAACGATGCTACTCATCTTGTCTCAAAAACGGCCCTTCACTTGACGACGGGAGTTCCGGGTGATCGTGAGGCAAGGTTATCCAGCATCGGCGCCGGCTGCATGCCACGGGCGCGCTATCGCACAGGCCCTGACCGCGATTCACCGAAATTCACGGGCTGGCTCGCTCCTGGTGCGCTACAATCCCGCCCATCATGAACAGCCGCATAGCGCACGCTGCGCAAACCTTCCATCAGAACGCCAGCTGTCTCAAACAATCCGTCAACGGTCTCACCGACGATGAGTGGCTTCGCCAGCCGAACGATCGTTCCAATCACATGCTCTGGATCGTTGGTCACGTCACGTGGGCGCGCACCGCGCTGCTGGCGCGGCTCAACGCGCCGTGGGTCACACCATGGATGGGGCTCTACGCGCGCGGCAAGCCGTGCGAAAACGGACCTGACTGCCCTTCGCCCGCAGCAGCGATGGAGGCGTGGAACGAATCCTGCAGCCGCCTCACTGCCGCCCTGGAAGCCGCCTCGGAGGAACTGCTCGATACGCCGGCGACCCAAGGGCCGCCCAGCGCAGATGGCAAACTCTCCGGCATCGTCGACTTTCTCGCCTTTCACGAGACGTATCACGTCGGGCAGATGGCGTACCTGCGGTCGTGGCTTGGACGCGGTGGCCCGATGGGCTAGGGACTGGCCCCTTCGACTTCGCTCAGGGCAAGCTGTCCAGGCGACTGCTTCGCGTGGTATGCCGGCGGAATTACAGGTTACGTCGTGTTATCGCCAGCAAGATTGAGCCGCGTGGAACAATTCGGGATTTGCCATCCAGGCAGCGGCGCTTCGCGCGAGCAGAGATTCGAGGCTCGCGAAAATGTTCCACGTGGAACAATTCGCCTGCTGTGCGCCGTACTTTTGTGCGGGCGGAGTTGCGGGGATTTGCGAAGAATTATGAAAGCAGGGATTAGGGAACAGGGATTAGGGATTAGAACGCGAGGGCATGTGCCGATTTGTGTGGGGTGGCTCTAGACTCATCGAGTATGAGCAGTCGAGTTTGAGCAACCGGGGGTGGGTGCCGTACTCGACCGCTCCATTGGTAACGGAAGCGACTTGAATTGTTGCGAATTTATTGACGAAGGCGAAGAGAGGGTGAATCGCACCCCCCGGGGGGGTATCTATTTCGGGGTTGGCCGATTCGATGCGTCGATTGTCAGTCGCTGCGTGCGTCGATTCGTCCCCATGGCCCTATTGTGGACCAGAATGCCGTAATTCTACGCAAACGGCCGCGGTATGGATTCTCGGCACCGAAGATGAGGGGCGCCGAGTGGATTCGCATCGTTTGGTAGAGCTCGGCCGTCGGATCTGGAAAGGAAACTCGCCCACAAAATCGTTTATCACTTCGGAGCTACAACTATTTGTGGCTTTTGAAGGACCGCCGTTGCTCATTTCTTGAAGTTCTCGCCAGCCTTCGGGCCTTCGTGATATTCGTGTTTCATCTCTCCCGATTATCCCCCAGAACAGGCTTTGTGTATGTGGGCTCCGCATCGCATTGAGCAGTTCATTGAACGAATCATTGCTCGCCTTGTCCCACCCGTAGAAAAATGATCTCGCCTGCCTGCGAGGTTTTCTATTTGGGACTGCCTACCTTGCGCATGTTCCGCAGTACCTGCTCATCGACGTGAATGTAGGTTCCCGCCGTGATGTTTCTTAAGATGTTCGCAAGACCCGTTCCGTAGTGCCCTTCTGGAGCAGTGTTCTCTCTGTTCAATCCCCACGCTAGTATGTCGGCAGCCTGAATACCGGGGGTGGTTTGCATAGTGCCTTCGGTGACTGAATCAACCATAAGCCATGGAGAAAAAGCGCTGCCCTGATTGGCCTTATCTTTCTCGACGATCCACTCAGCCTTAGACGAGTCGAAAAAAGGTTCGTTTCGGTCAAACACGATATGAATTAGATCATCTGGCGTGAGAGATATATGCTTCTTGCCTTCATTCGCCTTTACTAGGCTATTTGCTGCAGTTACCATCGCCTGCCGCGCCACGTAGAAGTTGCAAAGGGTGATTTCTGTAGGAATATCTACGCCCTCATCGTCATGAATCTTGCGCCAATCGTCCATGTTGACGACACATGAAAAGTTAAGAAGTTCGGTGTTCTTGAACTCGCTCATAAATTTCGCCAGCTTGAACACCAAAGTCCAAGCATTCTCCTGATTCCATCCCTTATGGCGACTGAATGGGGTGTCTGCGCTGCGCTGCATCGCCTCTTTCATGTGCATGTAGGTAATCGGAGATGGAGCGGTTTGCAGAATCTCCGCCCATCCTTTTTCAAACCTTGCCCACACATTATCGGGCGCTCCGAACGCAGCGAGACTGACGAAGTGAGTTTCTGAAGCACCGCTTCGATCAATGAATGCTCGGATAGCGATAAAAAAGTCTCTCTCACTAATCAGCACACGTGGAGAGAATCTTCCCATGGTGCTGATCGCTTGCCGTAGGACACGCCCTTTTGGGCGTCCGAGAAAACAGAAAGCATTTCATTTCTCTTTTCCTCGGCCTTCCTATACTCCCACTTTCCGCATGGTGTGGCGAGTATATCGGTGCCATTATAAGTAATTCTATCTAAATGGCTTACGTATTCTCGCGCGATCAGCGCTTGCCTCCAAGCCAGAAAAGATGACGAATTTGTCATCATCTGAGACGTGTCCGTTGACTTCGAAATACGACCGAATTAGTCTGCATTTAAATCAGACTGAATTGGTCGCATATTTAGAGGCGGCCTTCGTTCTTTGGAGGTTTTGGACGTGTTTGTCGTGGCCTGGCTGAAGGGAAGATGGCATTTTTTCGCGCTGGTCTTCCTGCTCGTATCGCTCTCCTCTCTCTCAATTCGTCTTGCGGCTCAGCAGGAGCCTCCTTACTTTGTGACCTACTCCTCGGTGATGGAAGAGCCGGGGAATCTGGAGATTGAAAACCAGAACATTGCGGCATCACCCAAGAACGCCAACGCTTTCTTTGCGCCG
>Ga0335071_10001708_pt1 | contig 23680 bp, 21 predicted proteins | sample Lox_Sample_15_FD_206724 | JGI IMG/M metagenome (GOLD analysis project Ga0335071, IMG submission 206724) | Soil microbial communities from Loxahatchee National Wildlife Refuge, Florida, United States - Lox_Sample_1.5 | ecosystem: Environmental > Terrestrial > Soil > Wetlands | place: USA... | reverse complement strand
TAGTTTGGCGCCCGAGCGGATGATCCCGCCGTGTTCCTGCTGGGTTCCGGGCATGAAGCCCGGTACGTCCACCAGGGTGACGATCGGAATGTTGAACGAATCGCAAAACCGGACAAACCGGGCGGCTTTTTCGCTGGCGTCGATATCCAGCACGCCTGCCAGGACCCGCGGCTGGTTGGCGATAATCCCGGTTGAGTGTCCGCCCAGCCGGGCGAAGCCTATCACGATGTTCTGGGCAAAGGCCTCCTGGATCTCGTAGAACTGGCCGTTATCCACCACCCGCTGAATGATCTCCTTGACGTCGTACGGTTTTCCGGGATCCTCGGGAATGATCGTATCGAGGGATTCGTCCATCCGCAGGGGATCGTCCCCGCTGGAGAGGATGGGAGGATCTTCCAGGTTGTTCTGTGGCAGGTATGCCAGCAGCTTGCGAATGAGGAACATCACGTCCTCTTCGCTCTCGGCGGTGACATGGCAAACGCCTGATTTCTCGGCGTGGATGTCCGCTCCGCCCAAATCTTCGGCAGAGACCGCTTCGTGAGTCACAGCCTTGACCACGTCCGGACCGGTCACGAACATGTTCGAGATACCTCGGACCATGAAGACGAAATCGGTCAGGGCGGGGGAGTAGACCGCCCCGCCGGCGCAGGGACCGAGGATGACCGAGATCTGTGGGATGACGCCTGAGGAGAGGGTGTTGCGCAGGAAAATTTCAGCATAGCCTGCCAGCGAAACCACGCCCTCCTGGATGCGCGCCCCGCCCGAGTCATTCAGGGCAATCACCGGCGCTCCGTTCTTGAGGGCGAGGTCCTGGATTTTGCAGATCTTCTCGGCATGCACCTCCCCGAGGCTGCCGCCAAAGACGGTGAAGTCCTGGGAGAAAACATATACGAGGCGCCCATCGATCGTCCCCCAGCCGGTCACGACGCTGTCGCCGGGGTAGATTTGCTTCTCCAGGCCGAAATCATGGGTCCGATGGACGACGAAGGAATCCGTTTCGTGGAAAGAGCCTTTGTCCAGAAGCAGATCGAGACGTTCCCGGGCGGTCAATTTGCCTTTTTTGTGCTGGGCTTCGATCCGTTCGGGTCCACCGCCGAGCCTGGTTTTCGCCTTGCGCTCTTGCAGTTTTTCTAACCTCGGATTTTCACTCATGCATGCCTCTATGGAAGTATTCCCTCGTTCGAGGCGAGAAGAGAATTGCAAGCAGGACGGCCAGGATGACGAGTTGGGCGATCAGGACGAAGGACCAGTTGGAATGTGGGGTTTGGACCACCAGGCGATCGAACCAGTACCATGCCAGATATGCTGCTATCACACCTAACGTTGCAGCCCATGCCCATTTCCTGCCCTTCCAGATTCCCCAGGCGAGGATCATTCCAGAAGCGAACCAGATTACGCCGCTCAGAACGATATAGAGCGGGTGACCTTTGTATTCCGTCAACGGGCCCCATAAGTAGATGACATAACCCAGCCGGATGGCGCTTCCCAGGGAGAAGAAGACTCCCACTATTGCCAGAAGCGTTACCTGAATAGGGCGATCCGTCGAAGAAGTGTTCATCGTCAAGGCTTCAGGATGTAGGCGTAGAAGAGGATTTCATTTATATAACGCCTGGGAACCTGGATCATGGTTCCACCCGGAAATTTCTGGGCGATCCGGTCGAGGTCCGAGCGGTTTTCGGGGATGGAGGCAAAGATGTTCCCCATCCCGGGCCGTAGAGTCAGGGTGTCGATGTCCTTGGTTTGCAGATCCACCATCTGGATATTTGGATCCAGGAATACACTTGTGGGGAAGGCGGCAAAGACCCGTGGGGAGCCGAACAGATAATAGTCATAATTCGGCCCGAGGCTGCGGATTTCAAGCCCGACCTCCTGGCCGAACTCCCCGGAGGCGTCCTCGAAGTAATCCTTGGTGCGATAAACGCCGAAGTAAAAGAACGTATTCTGGAGCACCAGGATGAGGACGACTGCTCCGCTGAGGACGGTTTGCCAGGTAGGGGTGATGATCTTCAACCGGAGGACATATTCAAAGAACTGATAGGTACCCAGGGCGATGAAAATGGCCACAGCCGGCAGGGTCATCACCAGGCGGGTGTTGGCGGGCGGGCTGAGGGTCAGGATCCCGCCGACGATCACCACCGACCAGAACCAGACCAGTAGAATCATCATGCGGGTATGCCAGCACTTAACCAGCGCGTATCCCATCCCAAAGAGGAAGAAGATCGAGCCCAGAACAGTCAGATAGGGATTGGGGGAGTTGAAGAAGTTCCCGACAGCCGGTTGCGAGACATAGACCAGGACGGTATCCGTGGTCTGTTTCCACATAATGGCAACCATGCTCTGGCCGGTGCGCTGGGCCTGGAGCGGCAGCCAATGGTTCAGCAGGATACTCTCCTGTCCGAAGCGCGTCATGAAAACATCCGGGTGACGGTAGAAGAAATAACCTTGAGGTGCGATCACGATGATGGCCGCGCCGATGAAAATGCCCAGGTGTAAGAGGTGTTTGCGGAAATAACCGCGTTCACGGATGATCGTATAAGCCAGCAATACGATGGCCAGGATCAGAACAAGGCGGGTGCCGACATATGTATAAAAGGTAAGGCCGGCCGTGATGCCCGCCCATAAGTAATTCTGGTAACGATCCAGCCGGATCGCCCGCAAGGTCAACCAGAGCACAAGGCAAACAGTCATACTGTCGATGATGTTGTTGACGCCGATGCGGCTGAATTGCAAGTGGATCGGCAAGGCGACAAGAACGCCGGCAGCCAGGGCGGCAATCGTCTTGCCGAACAATTCGCGCGCCAGAAGGTAGAGGAACAGGATCGCGAGCGTACCTTCGATGATACTCACCAGGCGGATGGCAAGGATGTTTTGCCCGAACAGGATCTCCGAAATCGCCGTCGGTACGAACGACCAGTTGGGCTGGCCGGACCAACCGGTGGCGAAGAAATCGGTCACTTCCCCGTTGATGATCCTGCGTCCCTCGGTACCGACCGACATTTCATCACCCGACCAGGGGTAGGGGTGCTGGGTGATGAAAAGCGACCGCAATGTTGCGCCAATCAAAAGGAAAACGGCCACGATCAGGATTTCGTATTTGTATTGGGCGAACCAGCCCCGGATGGCAGCCCACTTCGGAAAACGCCAGTGGATGGTCCATAGCATGGCAACGATCATGCAGAGGATCGTGCTTACCCAGCCTGCCGTGATCCAGCGGTTTGTCGTTCCAGAGCGCTGTTGATCAACCATGGCATAGAGGACGATGATGGGGATGATGACACTGACAGCCCAAAAGATAACCGGCCCGATGTGGGCTTTGTATTTCCTATAAAAATTCCGGACTTGTTCCTTGGCTGCCGCACCTGACATCTCCTCTGCAGGGAAGCGGTCATTGAGAATGGTCGTGCCAATGAAAAGGATAATTGCCAGACCCACCATGACCAGACCTGGAATCAGATTGCTTTGACGAAGTGAAAGGACCCCAAATGCTGCAAACGTCAGGGAGAGCAGGAGGCCAACCACTTTCAAGATGAGCGAGATTGATTTGTTCATGTTGTTAGTTTCTCCCGGGATGTGCAGGGATGGTTATATTACCAAAGCATGGGCATTATAGCATGCCTGTGAATATCCTTGTATTTGCCAGTATCGAGTGAAAGGCTCACCGGAAAGATAGAAGGGAAGCAATCCCCCACAATGTCGGACGGAGATCGGATGCTATAATCGTGCCGTGTTCCGAAACGCAGTCCGCACTCTCGATCGCCCTTTTTTCTCTGCCGTCCTGGTTTGGATTCTGACGCTGGTTTTTACCCCGATTCTCCGCTGGACAGTCGGAGATCCGGCCATGCCTCTGATGATTGTGGCCGGCGTATTGGCCCAGGTGCTGGCTGTCGGTCTCAGTCTGGGGCGGGCTTCGGGCTGGAAAGCCGCCCTGCTGGCTGGATTGCCGGTCCTTGCCCTGGCGTGGCTGGCCGAATGGCTTGGCAGCCGGACCGGTTTTCCCTTCGGGCGATATTCATACACGGAAGCGTTGCAGCCGCAACTGGGCGGGGTGCCGATCCTCGTCCCGTTTGCCTGGCTGATGATGCTCCCGCCTGCCTGGGCGATCGCCGACTGCATCGTCCGCCCTGGACAGGCGCATATGCTGACTTCTGGTCTGCGCCTCGCCCGGGCCATCGTTGCCGGTCTCGCCTTTGCGGCTTGGGATCTTTTCATCGATCCGCAGATGGTCAAATGGGGTATTTGGCATTGGGCATCCCAAGGCGCATACTTTGGTATTCCCTGGACCAACTACGCTGGTTGGTTCCTTGTTGCCGCCCTGATTTCCCTCTTCCTGGCTCCTGAACGACTACCCGTCACTCCCCTGGTGTTTATTTACGCTCTAACCTGGTTCCTGACCGGTTTTGGCCAATTGTTTTTTTGGAAACTGCCAGGCCCGGCGATATATGGTTTCCTTGGCATGGGAACATTCCTTCTATCGACTTATCTGCGGAGGCGGACATAAAGTCATCTTTAGGCGCTCGCCGCCAGGATGATTTCCGGGTAAAATCGAAGAGAAGCGGAGGAAATCGTCACCCAGAACGGCAATCCAAGTACACGAACATCCAAGACGCGATCTTTATCAGGTAGAGAATGAAAAAATTATTCGTCGAAAAGCTCAATTTGGATTGGAAGATCGCCGTCCTCACGGTCGTCAGTACTACCCTGCTGGTATTCGATTATTACACCTCGCAGGCATTTCCCTGGGCGAAGTGGTTCCCTGCGTGGGCTTCGACCGGCCTTTCGGCGAAACTTCTCGATCGGACGGTCTTCTATTTTGTCATTCCCATGCTGATCATCCTGCTGGTCTTTCGCCAGAAACCGGCGGAGTTCGGGTTTTGCCTGGGGGATTGGAAGGCCGGCCTTCTCCTGACCATCGGATCGATCCTGTTGATCGCTCCGATCCTTTGGTGGGTGGCCCGGGGAAACGATGCCATGAACAGCTTCTACAAACCGATGGAATCCGGCCTGCCATGGAATACCCTGATCGACCTGTTCAGCTGGGAGTTCCTGTTCCGCGGCTGGCTGTTATTTGGATACGGCCGCAAGTTCGGCCCGGAGGCGATCTGGCTCCAGGCTGTCCCCTTTGCCCTGGCGCACGTTGGAAAGCCCGAGCTTGAGACACTTTCCACCATCATCGGCGGGTTTTTGTTCGGCTGGGTGGGTTGGCGGACGAAGTCCTATCTTTACCCGCTGCTCATCCACTGGTTCGTGGCGTCATTCGTTATTCTCGTTGCGGCAGGTGCACTTGGCTGAGTATTCGATTCGCAAGGCAACTCCCGAAGACTCACTCCCCATCCGGGCATTGATCCACGCGGTCCGGATCAACCCGATGAGCCTGGACTGGCGGCACTTCGTCGTAGCCGTCGACCTTTCGGGCGGGCTGCTCGGCTGCGGCCAGGTCAAGGTCCATTCGGACGGCTCGCACGAGCTCGCCTCCATTGCGGTCCGGGAATCTGCCCGGGGAAAGGGGATCGCCCGTGCGGTGATCGAAACCCTTTTGGAGAGCGAAACCTTCCGGCCGATGTACCTGATGTGCCGTTCACGCCTGGAACCGCTTTATGCGCGCTTTGGATTTCAACCGGTCCAGGTGAATGAAATGCCACCTTACTTCCAACGGCTCCACCGGCTTGCCCGTCTGCTTAACGCCAACGCCGGCCCCGGGAATCATCTTTCAGTGATGCGCTTGGATTGAGGAACTCATGAAGACGTACTTGAATATCGCGTATGGTGTTCTGATCGGTCTGTTGGCCGGTGGGATCATCTGGCTGGCAACCTCCCGGCCGCGCGGCGAAGCAGTCGTCCTCCTGCCGACGCCCACACTGGGCACGGTGACGGTCTACATCACTGGGGCGGTCGCCACGCCGGGTGTCTACGTCCTGCCGGAAGAAAGCCGGCTGGATGCTGCAATCAAGGCTGCGGGAGGCTTTGTACCGGGAGCCGAACAGGAGAGCATCAACCTGGCCCAACCGCTCAAGGATGGGCAGCAGGTGAACGTTCCCGGCATCGTCGACACCAGCCATGTCAATGCGGGGCGGGTAAATATCAATTCCGCCACAGTCACCGAACTGGATACCCTGCCGGGAATCGGCCCCACCACTGCCCAATCGATCGTGGATTATCGCCTGGAGAATGGGCCATTCCTGACAATCCAGGACATCGAGAACGTCCCCGGAGTCGGCCCGGCGACGTACGCCGACATCCAGGATTACATCACGGTCGGTCCCTGAAATGCCTTTCGACCATTTCGATTTCATTGCGGGATGGTATAACCGGGCCGCTCCTTTCATCCCCAGCGAGCGGATGCTGGAGTGGTTGGCTCTGTCCCGGGAGCAGTCCCTCCTGGATGCAGGTGGGGGCACCGGCCGGGTGGCCCAGGCCCTGAGCAGGAACGTTCGAAAGACAGTTGTGGTCGATCTTTCGTTGGGAATGCTCCACCATGCCGCCGAAAAAGGATTGGCGAGCGTTCGGTCGGCGGTTGAAAGCCTTCCGTTTCGTTCCGGAACTTTCGACCGGATTGTGATGGTGGATGCCTTTCATCACGTTCTCGATCAACGCCGGACCGCAAAGGAACTCTGGCGTGTCCTTGCTCCAGGAGGAAGGCTGCTCATCCTCGAGCCCGACATCCATCAGTTTGCGGTCCGGGGGCTCGCCCTGGGTGAAAAGCTACTCCTGATGCGGAGCCATTTTCTGTCTGGCGAACAAATTGCCGAACTTTTCGAGAACCAATCCGGTCGGTGCCGGGTTAACTATTACGAACGGAGTGTCTTCATTGTTTACGAAAAGTAAGGGAAGTGTTAAAACAAAGACCAAAAGTGCTAGAATGATAGTATCCGACCCAACCCTCAGGAGACAACTATGGACGAAAAGACCAAAAAACTCAAGAAAATGGCAACCTGGACGATCGCAGTGTTCGCAACAGTTTTCGCCCTGGCGACCGCGGCCGTGTGGCTGGTGAAATTTCCGACGACCGGCGGTTCGAGATGGACGGTGCTTGGGGCGGTCCTGGCCTCCAGTTGGCTCATCTATCTCGTTGCAGCAGTGCTCTGCGTAGCCGCCTATTTTGGCTATGGTTTCTACTTGAACAGAAAGAAGTAAATAGTTGCTTATCAAAGAGGCCGGGTGTTCTGCTCCGGCCTCTTTCTGTTTATTTTCCCCGGTTCATCTCAAGGGAAGGGTGGCGTCGTGGGCAACCGTGGTCACCCCTCCCCGAGTCCTTTCTTGTATTCCGCAAACAACTTGCGAGCTTCCTCGGCTTTTTCCTTTGGGACGAAGACTTGAACGCGGCCTAAGCCGTTGATCGTGACCGGATAGATGGAGTGTCCGACCGATTCTTGGATCAGCTCCACGTCGATTCCCTGGGCTTCAAGGTAACTCTCGAGCATATCCGCCTCCAGGCGTCCCTGGACATCGGTCAGTTTTTCGTATTTCAACGTATCCATTTCCTCTCGCTTTCTTTCAGACTCCCAGCCATTTGGCTGTGGCGGCAGGAAGTCCGGTCAGGGAGCCCACCCGCAGCGTGCATTGGGGTAGAGATTCAATGAATAACTTCCCATATGCCTTCGTAAGGACTCGTCGATCGAGGATCGCTACGACGCCCCGGTCCGATTGGGTGCGGATGAGGCGCCCGAAGCCCTGGCGGAAGCGCAGGATCGCCTCGGGAAGGTGATACTCGTTGAAGGGATCCTCGAAGGTCTCTGCCCGGGCTGCTACGAGCGGATCGGATGGGACATCGAATGGCAACTTGACGATCACCAGCACCGACAAGGCTTCCCCGGGGATATCCACGCCTTCCCAAAATGAGCGGGTTCCCAGCAAAACGGCCCGCTGGGTACTCTTGAATGATTCCAACAGGGCATTTGGCGAAGCGCCCTCGCCTTGCTCATAGACCACGATGTCGTTTTGAGCCAGGGGACCGGTAATGTTCTTCGAGGTGCGCTTGAGCTGGGCGTACGATGTGAACAGGACCAGGGCCCGGCCCCCGCTGGCTTTGCACAGGCTGACCAGGGTCCGGTCGAGCTGGCTTTGGAATTCGTGGGCATTGGGCTCGGCAATGTCATTCGCAATGTATAGGAGTGCTGCGCTTTCGTAATCGAACGGCGAGCCGAGCGCCAGCTCGTCGGCTTCGTCGGCAGTCAGGGTATTGCGGATGTAATTGAATTCACCGTGGGTGGTCAGGGTGGCGGAGGTCAGGATGACGCTGCGCTTTTCGTGCCAAAGATATTTCTCCACCAGGGGACCGACCCGGATGGGTGCCGCGTTAAGCGCCAGGCGATTGCTGTTCGGGTTGACCTCCACCCAGTAGACGTAATCGTTGGCGGGGTCGAAGATCATCGATCCGACCATGCCCTCGGCTTCCGTCAGCCGGCGGTAGAGGTTGCCGAGGTTGGCAATGACATCCTCAAGCGATTCGACCCCGTCGGAATACAACTCGGTGGCGCCTTTCTGGACCTCGCCGAGCAGGGCGACCAGCAGGCCAAGGGTTTCGCTGGCCGCTCCCCAGGCGACTTCAACGGCGTCCCATCCCGGCTGGGTGCGCGTCGCCGGTAGAAGGCGCTCCTGATAGGCATACGTGCTCGCCGGCTGGCCTTCGCGTTGGTAGGAAATGAATTCGGCCAACGCTTCGAAGAACAGACGGGTCTGTTCCTGCAGGCGCCAGATCAGATCGGTGGCGCGTTCGACTTTCTGGGTGAGCAGCGCAAAATCCGATGGACGGACCTGGTCGCGGGCGGTGGCCAGGAGGTGCCCGAGAACGCCGGAGCTCGAGCCGCCCGCCTCCCGGATCAGGCGCTCCATGTCGCTCTGGGTCAGTCGGAAGGAGAGCGAGTCGGTTGTGGCGGCTTCCAGGTGGTGGCCTTCGTCGATGATGACGTGCTCGTACTCCGGCAGGACCCGATTGCCGACCGCGACATCGGTCAGCAGGAGGGCATGGTTGACGACCAGGATGTGGGCGTTCTGGGCTGCTTGTTTGGCCCGGAAGAACGGGCAGGCGCCGCCGGTCCGCTCCAGGCAGGTTTCGGCGGTGCAGGCGTCGTCCTCCGCTGAGACATGAACCCAGACCTCCCGCTCGGATGGGCCGGTCAGGTTGATCTCGGTCCGGTCGCCGCTGGTGTTTTCCATTTGCCAGACCAGGATCTTGGCCAGGACTCGCAGTTCGTCTGCCGTATTGGGTCCGCGCTTGCGCAGCAGCTCCAGGCGGCGCGGGCAGAGGTAATTGGCGCGGCCTTTCAGGATGCTCGCCCGCAGGTCCAGATCGAGCGCCGCGCACAAGTCGGGGATGTCTTTTTTGATCAGCTGATCCTGGAGATTGATCGTGTTGGTGGAGATGACCACCCGGGTATTGTTTTCCAGGGCGAACAGGGCGGCCGGGACGAGGTAGGCGAAGGATTTCCCGACGCCGGTTCCCGCCTCGACCATCAGGTGCTGGCCGTAGGAAAGGGCGTTGGCAACCGCCTTGAGCATTTCGACCTGCTCCGGCCGGTATTCATAGCTATCGAAATACTGGGAAAACGGTCCACCGTGTTCCAGGCTGGCGGCGGCCTCCTCCGGGTCAATCGGGCGGGGTTCCTTGGGATTCTGGATCGGCACCCGGTCCTTTTTCCCGTTTTCGTCGGAGTCCAGCGGCGCTTCGGCCTGGCGGCGGACCCGCTTGGCTTTCACGCCTTCTTTGGATCGGGCCCGCAAGGCTTGCTGGAATGCCCAGGCGCCGTCCCACTCGATCGGCTCGCTGTAACGAACGATCTCGGCCAGCACTTCGAGCGGCAGCTCGCCAGCCTCGGCGATCAAGCGTTGGAAGACCCCATGGGTGGCGCGGGCATCGTCCAGGGCGCGATGGGTGGCCGGGAGGGCGATCCCAAGCTGTTGAACGAGCGATCCCAGGTTGTAGCGGCTGGCGGACGGCATCAGGACTGCCGCCAGTTCGTAAGTATCGATGCGCTCGTTGAGGGTGAATAATTGATATTTCTTGAAAAACGAGAGGTCGAATTGGATATTGTGGCCGAGGATGGGACAATCACCGATGAAGGCGGCGAGTTCCTCGAGAACGTCGCGGATGCGAGGCGCCTGGCGGACCATCTCGTCGCTGATGCCGGTCAACCCGGTGATGAACTCCGGGATGTGGCGGGCGGGATTGACCAGGCTGGTCCACTCATCTTCGACGCGGTTGCCATCAAAGCGGCGGGCGCCGATTTCGATGATCGCATCGGACTGGGGGTCCAGGCCGGTGGTTTCGATGTCCAAAGCGACGGTGGAAGTCATAGAACAAGTGTACCATAAAAAATCCGACGGCCTGTGCGTTCCGTTTGGACGCGGGAAGGCCGTCGGAAAATTCTCACAGCGTCAATTATTCTTCATCGGTAGTCTGCGGCAGGGCTTGTTGAATCCGGTTGAGCAATGACTCGCCCAGCTGCTTTTCCTTGCCCTTCCCGCGCATGAAATCCTTGAGATCCTTGGCCTTCAGGGCCGGCATCGGAGCGCCTTCCACATTCAGCTCGACTTTCGGATTGGCAAAGAGGAGCAGGGTCTGGATCGTGGGGATCTCGGTCCCCTCGGGCAGGACCTTTTTAAAGTAGCGCTGGGCCGAATCGATTGCCGCCTCGGCTTCCAGATCTGGGCGGCCGATGGTGTCCTGTCCGAAAAGACGAAGATAGCCCTGGATGACGCCTCCGCCCTTCAAGCGCCAACGTTTCTTGTCATAACTCACGACGCCGTTCAGGTAGTAGGGCAGGATCGCCCAAACCCCGGCAGGACTGACGAGCAGGTGGGAAACCGGGGTGACATAATGATAGGCGATGAAGTCCCGGCCCAGTCCCTTCAGACTCTTGTCGATGACCTCGTTGGGACGCGGGTTGCGCCCCCAACGGTTGGTGAAATAAGTGCCGATCTGGAAGAGGAAAAAGCCGACCAGCAAAGCGCCCAGCCAGTATGCCGGTTCGTTTTGCATCCTGTAGGAGATGATCATGGCGACCACCATCAGGCCCAGCGAACCCAATGTGGTGTACTGGCCGATCTTGGAATTCCGTTGGATCAATTTTGTATTAGTTACTGTTCTCATTAGTTTATGCCTTGGGCTGGAGCGATTGTTCGATCGCAGCGCGGATCGAATCCTGCACATGCGCTTCGGCTGCGTTCTTGGCCAGCCGGACGGCGTTCTTGATGGCGATCTCGTTCGAGCGGCCATGGCCGATGAAGACGAGGCCGTCGACGCCCAGCAATGGAGCGGCGCCTTCCTCTTCCGGATCGAGCATCTTCTTGATCTTACGCAGGGTCGGGCGGACCAGCGCCCCGCCGATCTTGGCTGTCAGAGGACCGCTGTTGATTAGCTCCTTGACCTTGTCGAGGATGAGTTTCGCGACCGCCTCGGACGATTTGAGCATGATGTTGCCGGTAAAACCGTCGCAGACTGCCACGTCGACCTTGCCGCCGATGACTTCCTTGCCCTCGACGTTGCCGTAGAAATTCAAACCGGATTCCTTCAGGAGGGGGTAGGTGTGTTTGACCAGGTCATTGCCTTTTCCGGCTTCCTCGCCGTTGGAGAGCAGTCCAACCTTGGGACTTGCGACCCCGCGGACCTTTTCGGCGTATACGCTGCCCATGATCCCGAACTGGAGCAGGTTCTCCGGCTTGCAATCCGGATTGGCGCCCACATCCATGACCACACAAAAGCCGGTGGCGGTCGGGAAGACCGGGGCGAGCCCGGGCCGGTCCACGCCATGGATGGTGCCCAGGCGGAAGTAGGCCGTCACGGAGGCTGCGCCGGTGTTTCCGGCTGTAACGAAGGCGTCCGCCTCGCCGTTCTTGACGAGGTCGATGCCGACCGCCATCGAGTTCTTCGAGTTCGGCCGGCGGGCTTTCAACACAAGGGCCATGCCCTTATCTTCCATCGTAAGCATCTCCGGCGCATGGACGATGCGGATTGGCAGGTCGCCGGGATTTTGGGCGGCCAGCACTGGTCTGATCTTCGTTTCGTCTCCGACGAGGATGATTTCGACGCCATATTCCCGGGCGGCCTGGACTGCGCCGAGCACATCGGGGGTGGGGAATTCGTCGCTCCCCATGGCGTCCACTACGATCCGAGTCATACTTCCTCCTAAGGGAAATGTCTTGCTTGACAACCAACTGAACGTGATTATAATACGCCTGCTCACGCGCTGGTGCTGGAACTGGCAGACAGGCATGCTTGAGGGGCATGTGCCGCAAGGCGTGGGGGTTCAAGTCCCCCCCAGCGCACTGGGTAAGGATAGCCGCTAAAAGCGGCTATTTTATTTAATCCGATTCGGTCAACGCGTTATATAATAATTATGAGACGAAATATTCATTTCGGTTTCGAAAAGGAGGTGAAATCGGCAACCTCTCCGGTCATTTTTGGAAAGTATTGCGTTATTACTTTAGTTAGCATATAATCCGCCGCAACCTATATCCATCTCCAGAATGTTTGGAGAAAAACGCCAAAAGTTTCGATCAAGGAGGAAGAAGATGAAAGTAATGCGAGCATTAAGCTTTGTATTATTTGCCGCGCTCGTCCTGTCGGCCTGCGCGCCGGCAGTTGCGACGACGGTTCCCGCCCCGGTGACGGCCGCTCCCGTGCAGCCGACCGAGGTCCCGACGGCGACTCAGCCCCCGGCTCCTACGCCCGTTGCCTCGATCCCAGCCGACTCGCTGGCGCAGAAGAACCACCTGCTGATCTGCACTGATTTCCCGTATCCTCCTCAGGAATTCTTCGATGAGAACGGCAATCCGCAAGGCTTGGATGTCGAGATCGGCAATGAGATTGCCGTCCGCCTGGGCCTGCAGGTCCAGTACGTCAACAGCGTCTTCGACACCATCATTGCGGCAGTCACCAGCGGCAAATGCGACATCATCATCTCTGCTCAGAACATCACGGCTGATCGCTCCAAGCAGATCAGCCAGATCCCATACTTCAAGGCCGGCCAGTCCATGGTCGCCGCCAAGGGCAATCCCGATAACATCAATACCACCCTCGACCTGTGCGGCAAGGCTGCTGCAGCGGAAAGCGGTACCACCGAGGCCGATTACCTGCAAGGCACCGGTGATTATGCCGGCAAGGGCCTTTCCAAGGCCTGCACCGATGCTGGTAAACCCGCCATCGACGTCGTCGTGACCCAGAAGGATACAGACGCCCTCCAGCAGCTCCAGGCTGGCAAGGTGGCGGTCTACTTCGCCGACTCCCCGGTCGCAGCCTATTACACTGTCCAGCACCCGGATCAGTTCCAGCTGGTTGGTCAGGTCCTCGAGCCCATTAATGAGGGCATCGGCGTCCCGTGCGGACAGGCAGATTGCACCGGCGCGGCCCTGTCGCCGGTCGGGCAGGCCGTCAAGGCCGCCCTCGACAGCATGATCGCCGACGGCACCTACCTGAAGATCTTGACCAAGTGGAACCTGCAAGATAGTGCAGTAACTCCGTAATCTGTTTCGAACTGAGGGGTGAGCAAATCCTTGCTCACCCCTCTGATTATTTTGAAGGCCTTTTCCTGCTGGATTAATCAGCGCAGGGTTTCGTTATTTGGGAAGCAATCTTTGCATCAATTGACTCTTCAAGATTATCCGGGAGGCTCGGATGTATCATTTTGATTGGGCCGTTTTCTGGCATTATCTATGGCCTGGAACCGCCTTGCAGGACCCGCTTATTCGCGGGGGTTTGATTGCTACGGTTGTTGTCAGCGTAATCGCCCAACTGATGGGCGTGATCCTCGGGTTGTTCGCCGCCTTGGGGAAGATGTCCAAGTTCAGTCCGCTCCGCTGGCTGGCTGAAGCCTACGTCTGGTATTTCCGCGGTACGCCGCTCCTGGTCCAGATGGTCCTGCTTTATTACGGTTTGGGAGTCACGCACATCTACGATTTCCCGAATCTGCACCTCGGCTTGTTGACGATCACCGGGGCCATCCAGGCCGGTACACTCGCCCTGGGCATCAATGAAGGCGCCTACATGGCTGAAATCGTCCGGGCCGGGATCGAGGCAGTCGATACCGGACAAATGGAAGCCGCCAAGTCGCTTGGGATGACTTACGGGCTGGCCATGCGCCGAATCGTCCTCCCGCAGGCCGCCAAGGTCATCATCCCGCCCCTCGGGAATGAATTCAACAATATGATGAAGACGACCACCCTGATGGAAGTGATTTCAGCCGGTGAGTTGTTCTTTGGCTTCAATCAGATCAACGCCCGCATCTTTAAGCCGTTCGAGCTCTTCATTGCCCTGTCCATGTATTATCTGGCGTTGACGACCATCTGGACGGTGATCCAGGCCCGCATCGAAGCGGGATTGGGTGAGCGCAAGGGGACCGCCAAGACCCCAGGCGTCTTCGACCGCCTCTTCGGTACCAAATTTGGAGCGCACTAATGGCCGAAAAATCCAAACCGACTGCTGCAGCACCCAAGGACGCCTCGATTATCGTCAAGGCCGAGAAGGTCAATAAATATTTCGGATCCTTGCATGTCCTCAAGGATATCGACCTCGAAGTTCGCAAGAATGAAGTGGTGGTCATCATTGGCCCTTCCGGGTCCGGGAAGAGCACCCTGTTACGCTGCATCAACCACCTGGAAAAGATCAACAGCGGACACATCTTCGTCAATGGCCGGATGATCGGATATTACGAAAAGGACGGCAAGTTGATCGAAGAGTCCGAGAAGAACATCGCCGCCCAGCGCGCCGACATCGGGATGGTGTTCCAGCGGTTCAATCTTTTCCCCCACCTGACTGCCCTCGAGAATATCATCGAAGCCCCCTTGAATGTCCGCAAGATCGCCCGGGAGCAGGCCGAGGAGGATGCCATGCGCCTGCTCGCCCGCGTCGGCCTGGCGGAAAAACGCGACCAGTATCCGAACCAGCTCTCAGGCGGGCAGCAGCAAAGGATCGCCATCGCCCGGGCGCTGGCGATGAAGCCCAACCTGATGTTGTTCGACGAACCCACCTCCGCCCTCGACCCGGAAATGATCGGCGAGGTGTTGAGCGTGATGGAAGAACTGGCCAAGGAGATCACCATGATCGTCGTCTCCCACGAAATGGGATTCGCCCGGGCTGCAGCCGACCGCATCCTTTTCGTGGATGAAGGCATGATCATCGAGGATACAACACCAGACGAGCTGTTCACCAATCCGCGCGAAGAACGCACGAAGGTCTTCCTGAGCAAGATCCTGAACTGAGCCGGCCCTGGTTTTCCTTGAAGAGATGGAATAGCGGTGAAAACCGCTATTTCGTTTATAATCTTCCGCAGATGAATTTTTAGGATCATGTTTGGAGGTAACCCCATGAAACTGGTCACAATACCACAGATGCGCTCGATCGAGCAGGAAGCCGACGGCTCCGGATTGAGTTACGAGAAAATGATGGAAAACGCCGGCTACAATCTCTCGCGGGAAGTCCTCAAGCTGGCATATGCCCAGGACGATGAAGAAGAGATCCAGGTGATTGGGCTGGTCGGACCGGGCAACAACGGCGGCGACACGTTGATGGCGCTGACCCGATTGGCCGAAAAAGGCTGGACGGCGCGCGCCTATCTCATCCACCGAAAACCCGGCAACGATCCGCTCGTCAAACGCCTCGAGGAAGCCGATGGGGAGGTCTATCTTGCCGAGAAGGATGCGGATTCCCAGCAGCTTCAGTCATTCATCGAGGCTGCGGACGTCCTTCTGGACGGCGTACTCGGGACCGGTTTCAAGCTGCCGCTGAAAGACGATATCGGCGCCGCCCTGGCAGCCGTCCAGGGGATCATTGCCGGGATGGAGTGGCCCCCCTACATCGTTGCGGTCGACTGCCCCTCGGGCGTGGATTGCGACAGCGGGGAAGCTGCTGCCCAGACGATCCCTGCCGACGCGACCGTCACGATGGCAGCTGTCAAGCAGGGATTGCTCAAGCTGCCTGCCTACGACCTGGCTGGCGAATTGCGCGTCGTGGAAATTGGCCGCCTGGATGATTTGAAATCCTGGCAGGCGATAAAGAATGAAGTGGCGGATGCAGACCTGATTGCGTCCCTGCTACCACCCCGTCTGACCGATGCCCACAAAGGTACATTCGGGACTGCCCTGATTGCGGCCGGATCCGTCAACTACACGGGCGCCGCCCTGCTCGCCGGAAAAGCCGCCTATCGGATTGGGGCCGGCCTGGTCACCCTGGCGATCCCCACCCTCCTGCATTCGGCGCTGGCGGGACAATTTCCCGAGGCGACTTGGGTGCTCCTGCCTCATGAGATGGGGGTGATCGCCTCCGGAGCGGCGGACGTGCTCCTGAAGAATCTCGAGCGCGCCACGGCTTTGCTGATCGGTCCCGGCATGGGACTGGAAGATACTTCGAAGGAGTTCATCGCCAACCTGCTCGGCTCGGCCTCCACCAGGCAGGCCCATGGGCGGATGGGCTTCGTCAAGAGCCAGGGGGACGAACCGGATCAAAAGTCGGCCTCCCTTCCGCCAATGGTCGTCGATGCGGATGGGCTGAAGCTGCTCGCCAAGCTTCCGGATTGGCCCAAACTCCTGCCTGCGCCGGCCATCCTAACCCCGCACCCCGGAGAGATGGCCGTCCTGACGGGCCTCGAAACCGAGGCGATCCAGAAAGACCGCCTGAACATCGCCGGGAAGTATGCCCGGGAGTGGGGCCATGTCGTCGTCCTGAAGGGGGCCTTTACGGTCGTCGCCGCGCCGGACGGACGGACGACCACCATTCCGCTGGCGACGCCGGCCCTGGCGCGCGCCGGAACCGGGGACGTCCTGGCTGGATTGATTGCCGGATTGCGTGCCCAAGGTGTGGACGCTTACGACACAGCCCGCTCCGCGGCCTGGATCCATGCCCAGGCCGGTCTCACGGCTGCGGAATCGGTCGGCAGCCTCGCCTCGGTTTTGGCGGGCGACGTCCTGAGCGCCGTCGCTTACGTGCTTTCTGAACTGGAAAAATAGAGTCTTCTCCCCACTCTCTGAAAGAGTCGGCGCTTTTGTAAAGAAAGTGCCGACTTGCTTTATTCCTCCCGTCCACCCCCGGATTGGCGTGTGCGTTTTATTTGGCCGCGTTTCTTCTTCGCCTCGATGCGCTTCGCTTTTGCACTCGCACTCGGACGGGTCGGACGCCGTTTCTTTGGTCGGACGGCGGCTTTGCGGATGAGCTCGACCAGACGGCCTTGGGCATCCACCCGGTTTTTCTCCTGCGTCCGATAGCGCTTTGCTTCGATCACCAAGAGACCATCCCGCGACATGCGATAGCCTGCCAGCTTTACCAGGCGTTCCTTCACATCTGCGGGCAGGCGCCTCGACCGGGCAACGTCAAACCGCAGCTGTACTGCAGTGGCCACTTTGTTGACATTCTGGCCTCCGGGGCCGGAAGAGCGAATGAAGTCGTAGACCAGGTCGCTTTCATCGATCGAAATGGATGAGGTGATTTGAAGCATGCCCATATTTTACCCCCGGGTTTGTTGGGAAAGAAAAGCCACGCACCTTCATGATGCGTGGCTTTTCATGGTTTTCTAGAACATCAGCGAATTGATCTTTTTGATCGTCTCGGGAGCCGGTCGCAGGTCTGCCTGTTCCAGCCGGTTCAGCGGCTTGTCGACCAGGTTATAAACGTCCGTCAGGGCAGGCTTTTCGGTATCGATGTAAATCAGGCCGGTCACCATCCAGTTGTTCTTTTGGGCTTCTTCGATCATCTGGAAGGCCTTGGCGCGGCTGGTGGGATCGTAATCCTTCTCCAGCTTCTTCAGGACCACCGTCGAGCCGTCGTGCATGGTGACCTCCCGGACTGCGCCTTCGGGGAACTCGCCGTCAAGGATGATCTCTGCCAGCTTCGGTGTATACATGATCTCGTGAAGCGGCGCTTCGTGATCCTTGCCCCAGGTATAGGAGTGGAAGGCGTTTTCCTGGTTGTTGAAGGTTACGCACGGGCTGATGATGTCGAGCACGGCGATCCCGTGGTGGCTGAAGGCGGCTTTGATCAGTTCCTTGACCTGTTTGGCATCCCCGGCGAACGAACGGGCCACGAAGGTGGCATTGGCGGCCAGCGCTTCCATGCAGATATCCACTGGCATGTACTGGTTGGTGCCCTGGTGTTTCAGATTCAAGCCGACTTCGGCGGTGGCGGAGAACTGGCCCTTTGTCAGGCCGTAGACGCCGTTATTCTCGACGATGTAGACGATCGGGGCGTTGCGGCGGACCATGTGTTTGAATCCGCCCATGCCGATGGATGCGGTGTCGCCATCGCCGGAAATTCCGATGGCATGAACCGAAGTGTCAGCGAAGATTGCCCCGGTTGCCAGGTTCGACATCCGGCCATGCAGACCATTGAAACCGAATGAACGGTTCAGGAAGTAGGTCGGGCTTTTCGACGAGCAGCCGATCCCACTGAACTTCACGACCTCTTCCGGGATGACGTCGAGTTCGTAGCAGGCGGCAATGATCTGGCTGGCGATCGAATTATGTCCGCAGCCCTGGCAAAGTGTGCTGGGTAGGCCGCGGTAATCATTTTTGGTAAGACCGGCCTTGTTGGTCTGGCCGGCGACGACAGCAGGCGTAGTCATGTTATTTATTCTCCTGGGCAAGGATGGTTTCCTTGACCCACTTGGCGGTCAATGGCATGCCATCCGTATGTGCGACGGAGCGAAACTTGTTGGCATGGTCAGGCAGGACCGCGCTGAGGATCTGGCGGAGCTGGCCGTCCCGATTCGCCTCGACGATGTACAGGCGATCGTGTTTTTTGATGAAGTCCTGGGCTTCCCTGGTGCAGGGCAGGGCGCGCAGGCGCATAAAGTCGCTTTTCGGGCCCTTTTCCTGGGCGAGTAAAGCCTGGGCTTCTTTCACTGCGGCTTCGGTCGATCCAAAGGCGATGATCCCGATAGTGGCGCCCTTGGCCTGTGAAATGACCGGCTTCGGGACCAGGGTCCGAGCAGTATCATATTTCTTTTTCAGCCGGGCCATGTTGGCTTCCCAGGGCTTGGCATCCTCGGTATAACGGGCGTTTTCGTCGTGGCCGGTACCCCGGGTGAAGTACGCTGCGGCCGGATGCCTGTTGCCGGTCACGGTTCGATAGGGGATGCCGTCCCCGTCGACGTCCTTGTAGCGGCTCCAGCCGTTATTCAATTTTTCGAGATCGGCTTCCCATAATATCTTCCCCCGATCCATGGGGGCATCGGGATATTCGAAGGGTTTCGTCATCCACTGGTTCATACCGAGGTCGAGATCGCTGAGGACGAAGACAGGCGCCTGCAGGCGTTCGGCCAGATCGAAGGCCTTCCAGCCGAATTCGAAGCATTCCTGCACCGATCCTGGCAGCAGGATGACGTTTTGGGTATCCCCGTGGCCGAGGAAGTAGACTTCGGTCAGATCGCCCTGGGCAGTGCGGGTGGGCAGGCCGGTGCTAGGCCCGATCCGTTGGACGTCCCAGACGACCACGGGAATCTCGGCCTGGTACGCCAGGCCGGCGTATTCGGTCATCAGGCTGATCCCCGGGCCGGATGTGGACGTCATGGCCCGCAGACCCGACCAGCCGGCCCCGACGGCCATGCCGATGGCGGCAATTTCGTCCTCGGCCTGCAGAACGGCATACGTTTGTTTTCCTTCCGAGGTCTTCCGAAGCTGGGGCAGGTAGACGTTCAGGGATTCGGCCAGGGAGGAAGCCGGTGTGATCGGATACCAAGCTGCGAATTGCACGCCGCCGTAGATCGCCCCGAGGGCGGCGGCGGTATTCCCGTCCGTCATGATGTAACCGGAGGTCCCATCCATTTGCTTGATCCAATAGGGATCCTTTTTGACCAGGTTCTGGGCGGCCCAATCGAATCCGGCCTGGATGGTGGAAAAGTTGGAGTCCACAGCCTGGGCTTTGCCTTTGAAATGAAAATCGAGGGCCGATTTGATGGCTTCCGGGTCGATCCCGAGCATTTGGGCCAGGACACCGACATAGACCATGTTGGCAATGTAATCCCGCAATGCCGGCGAGACGTTCGCGGCTTTCGCCAGCGCCTTGATCGGCATCGGGTAGACCGAGATATCTTTCCGGTCGATGGGCAGTTTGATGTCGTCGGCATAGAAGAAAACGCCGCCGGAGGATACGGCTGCCAAGTCACGGGCGAAGGAGGACGGATTGATCGCCACGACGACCTCCTGCTCATCCCGGCGCGCCAGGAAGCCGTCCTTGCTCAGGCGGATGGTGTACCAGGTTGGCAGGCCTTGGATGTTGGATGGGAAAAGGTTTTTCCCGGAGATGGGGATCCCCATTTTGAACAGGGCTCGCAACAAGGTCACATTGGCGGTTTGTGAGCCAGATCCGTTGACCGTTGCGATCGTGATGGAAAAGTCGTTGATGATCTTCTTTGAACTCATGATTGCTCCTAACCATTAGATGTTTAATTTGACAAAAAGAGGCGGAAAGATGATAAATCAAAGCCTCTTCCGGGTCAAGGGGAAATCGAACGAGCGAAACCAGTTGGTCTCGCTCGTTCGAAAAGTGGAGCTTGCAAACCGATTTCAACGCCCGGCAGCTTCACGCCGCTGGCGGGAGATGGCTTCGATCGTCACCGCGGCGGCCAAAACCGCGCCGGTGATCATGAACTTGATCGGCGAGGGCAGGGCCAAAAGGTCCATCCCGTTCGAGATGGATTGGATGACCAGGGCGCCAAGGAGGGCCGACCAGACGGAGCCTCGCCCGCCAAACAGGCTCGTCCCGCCGATCACCGCCGATGCAATCACGCGCAGGAGCAGGTCGCCGCTGCCGGAGGACTGGTTGGCTGCCAGAAGGCGGGCGGCTGCCAGGATGCCGCCAAAGGCAGCCAGCATGGACGCAAGAATGAATACGACGATCCTGACGAAAGTGACGTTGATACTTGCCCGCCGGGCAGCTTCCGCGTTGCCGCCCACGGCATAGATATGCCGGCCGAAAGTCGTCCGTTGGGTGATGAAATCGAAGAGGATCAGGATCGCGATCAGGAAGATCATGGCGGAAGGAAGGCCACGGTCGGCGTTGGTGATCAGGAGTACTCCGGAGACGATCACGGCCAGGACCACGATTTGCAGGATGAGAGTCCAGACCGACCGGTAGGTTAGGCCGGCAGACCGGCGGCGCCTGCGTTCCGTGAACCGGCTGAATGCGTACCCGAGCACAAGGATAGCCCCTACCAGCCATCCGATCAGGACGCCGTGAGGAACGTCCCGCTTCAGGAATGTACCAGCCAGGCCAACGATGAATTTATCCCGCAGATTGATCGTCCCGGTGGTTCCAAGCACATAGAGGAGTGCACCGGTCCAGCCGATTTGCCCGGCCAGAGTGACGATGAAGGAAGGGATCTTGAACCGCGTGGTCCAGAAACCCTGGAGCAGGCCGATCGCCGCGCCGACCAGGATTCCCACAAGAACCGCCACCGGACCGGGAGCGTGCAGCTTTACACTCAAAACAGCCAGGACGCCGGCAGCCAGTCCGCTGACCGCGCCAGCCGAAAGGTCGACTTCGCCGAGTAATAGAATAAGAACAGCGCCAACCGCGATCACACCCAGGTCGGCCATCTGGTACATCAGGTTGGTCAGGTTGAGCGGTGAGAGGAAGCGGTGATTGGCAATCTGGAAGATGGTCCAAATGATGATGAGGCCAATGATCGTGGGGATTGGCCCCAGGTCGGTTTCGGTGAACAGGCGCCTGAGCCAGGCGCGGAAGCCGGATGGCTTGCCGGCTTCGAGTCGGGGATCGTCAACGAGGGTGCTCATGAGGTTTTGGCCCCTTTCTGGGCAGATCTTCCTTCGGCGCTCCCGTTCAAGCCAAATTCCGCCCCCGTGATGGCTGCCACAATATCTTCCTGTTTGGTCGTGTGAATGTCGAAGATGCCATTGTTGCGGCCAAGGCGAAGCACACAGATGCGGTCGACGACCTCGAAAATGTCTGCCAGGTTATGGCTGATGACGATCACCGCCAATCCCTGCTGGCGAAGGCGCTTGATCAGCTCGAGCACTTGCTTGGATTGGACTACGCCCAGGGCGGCGGTCGGCTCGTCCAGAATGACCAGCTTGGAGTTCCACATGACAGCGCGCGAGATCGCCACCGATTGACGCTGTCCGCCGGAGAGGGATGCAATCCGGGTACGAACGCTGGGGATGGAGACCGAAAGGCTGCGCAACGTCTCCAGCGACAGCCGCTCCATGCTGACCTCGTCCAAAGGCAGGAGGGTCGTGGTCTCCCGGCCGAGGTAAAGATTGCCAACCACGTCAAGATTGTCGCACAACGCCAGATCCTGGTAGACCGTCTGGATCCCCAGGTCGGCCGCGTCCTTGGGATTATGGATGAAAACCTGCCGTCCTTCGAACCAGATTTCCCCACTATCGGCCGGGTGAATGCCGGAAACGCATTTGATCAGGGTCGATTTCCCGGCCCCATTGTCGCCCACCAAGCCGATCACTTCTCCGGAGAAAACCTCGAAGCTCACCTCGGAAAGTGCCTGGACGGCGCCGAAACGTTTACTGACGCCACGCAATTCGAGGGTGGGGATTTTGGATGCAGAAGGGTTCATCAAATCCTCGATCTTTCAACAGCAGGGAGCAATTTGCTCCCTGCTGTGATTGGATCGTTCGGTTGGACTTACTTGACGCCGTTTGCCGTACAAGCGGCGGCGAAATCTGCGGTGCAGATCTGCGCTACGGTCCAGAAGCCGTCTGCTACGACGGTGGTCTCGACGTTATCTTTGGTTACTGCGACAGGGGTGAGCAGGACCGACGGTACGTCGATCTTGCCATTATTCACCGTGCCGGTGACCATGTCCGCCGGGACAGTCATGCCCATCAGCAGATCGTAGGCGAGCGTGGCGGCATCTTCAGCCTCCGGCTTGATCGCCTTGTAGACGGTCATGTACTGTTCGCCGACCAGAATGCGCTGGATGGCAGCAAGTTCGGCGTCCTGACCGGTGATGGGAGGCAGCGGAGTGATGCCGGCCGCCTTCATGGCCGCGATGGCGCCACCAGCCGTGCCGTCGTTGGCGGCATAGACGCCGTCCACCTTGTTATTCAGGGCGGTCAAGGCCTGGGTCATCTCGGTCTGGGCCTGGTCCGGGCTCCAATCGGGCGTATCGTATTCGTTGCCGATAACGAGATTGCCGGCTGTCACAAGCGGATCGAACACGCTGTGGGCGCCCTGCTTGAAGAGGGTGGCATTATTATCGGTTGGGGAGCCGTTGATCATGACGATGGTGGGCTTGGTCTTCCCATTCAGGGCGGTCATCAGGGCCTGGGCTTGCAGCTTGCCGACCTGGGCGTTGTCGAATGAGATGTAGTAGTTGATATTCGCGGTGCCAGTGATCAGGCGGTCGTAGGAGATGACCGGGATATTCTGGGCTTTGGCCTCGTCTGCAATGGCCGCCGCAGCTGCCGAATCGACTGGATCAAGCACCAGGACCTTGGCGCCGTTGGTGATGGCGGCTTCCGCCTGCTGCTGCTGCGTCGCGGCATCCTGGTTGGCGTTGCTGTAGATCAGGTTGTTCAGATCGTAGCCAAGCGATTGCAGCTTGTTCTTGAAGAGGGGCAGGTCCTGCGATTCATACCTGGCGGTCTTGGTTTCCGGGAGCAGGATGGCGATCTTCCCGGCCGGAGCCGTGGTGTCAGTCGCAACAGGAGCGGTCGTGGCGGTTGCCGCTGGAGGTTGAGTAGCCGGTGCCGGGGTGGGGGTGGCTGATGCGCATGAGGAAAG
>Ga0335071_10001706_pt1 | contig 23705 bp, 22 predicted proteins | sample Lox_Sample_15_FD_206724 | JGI IMG/M metagenome (GOLD analysis project Ga0335071, IMG submission 206724) | Soil microbial communities from Loxahatchee National Wildlife Refuge, Florida, United States - Lox_Sample_1.5 | ecosystem: Environmental > Terrestrial > Soil > Wetlands | place: USA... | reverse complement strand
ACGGGGAGCTTCTCCCGATCTACGAGGATGAAGGTCCAGGAATCCCCCAAGAGCAGAAGGATAGCATCTTCCTGAAGGAGGTGACGCATACCTCGGGAATCGGCATGCACCTTTGCAGGGACATCCTTCTTGAGTCGAACATCTCAATGAGGGAGGTCGGCACGCCCGGAAAGGGCGTAAGGTTCGAGATGCTCGTGCCCGCCGGGCAGTTCCGATGACCAGGACGTGGACCGTCTATCCAGATGCACGAGTTCAAATCGAATCAATTTCGATTTCAAGATAATAGTCTTCTTAAGCTCCCCTCCCGAGTGCTTATCCGAGGCGATAACGCCTCAAAGGTGAACGAACGATGTTCGCCATAAGTACCACGAACGAGTGCCCTGCGATCGACAGGGTGCCGCCCGCGAGCGAACTGAACAAACCGCCTAGCTCGCGAGCGAAACACAAGCCGAAGAAGTTCTTCGAGATAGTCTTCGCACTGCACGAGTGGGTCCCGAGCGACGAGCACGCAACGCGCAAACAGTTGGTGAGCGAGGTGCGCTCGTTGCTGGAGGAGAAGAAGTACGGCTGCGCGAAGGCCTGCATACCCGCGCTCGTGATCGAGAAGGACTATCCTTTCGAGCTATTGCACTACGGCGACAAGTTCGACGCCGACGAGCTCCTGGTGCGGATGCTATGGATGTGCCAGGAATACGGCTCAGCGATCGGGATACTGATGAATGTGCCGAGCGAGCACGAGGCGATGATGATCAAGGCGGAATTCGACGGGCTGCTCGGCGAAGAGAAGGACTGCATCGTGATGATGCCGGGGATCGAAGACCCTGGGGCGAGCGACTAGAACATTAGGACATCGTCAACCCAATGACGATGCGCATGGCAGCCTCATGCGATCATGGATGCACGGGTCAATGCGATCGAGTTGAAAAGATCGATGGTCCGTCGAGGCGAAAGCTCTTGCCTCCGATTCCGAGTCACAGGAGGTCTTGCTAGCGTTGAATGCGATTAGTTCGCGATTGTGACGTAGCCTCGTTTTGTTCGAATTCCCGTGGCCTCAGGCCGCCTTCAGACCAGAACCAGGGCCATCGGCAGCATCAGCAACAAGAACACGATTGCGGAAAGTGCTTGAGCCTCCCTTCGGAACGTCAGTCCCCTCTCGTTCTGCATGTACGAGATCATCGAGAGAATACCTAGTGTGTACAGCACCAGGCCGAAGCTCCCCATCAGGATCTGGTTCGACCCTGACACTATGAAATTACTGAGGTAGATCGTGGACACACCCTCGACCCCCAGGATCACCCCAAATAACAGCAGTACAATCCTGGCGCGGCGAACCAGTCTTACTGTCCAGTTCTCGCTGGAAAGGCTGGCGAGCGCGATGATACCGATGATGCAGGAGAGCAGGACTATCTGGAGAAGGATCAGAGATACGGTCTGCGTGGAAAGGTCTCCGAGTCCCTCGAAACTCGCCGGTGAGATCTTGGCCATCAGGAAGATCGTCTGGAGCGCAACGAGCCAGCTAGCCAACAGGACTAGTATGCGCAGTATTCCGCGCGGATTTCTTATTTCGAGGTTCTCTCCCTGCTCCATCTAGATCACTGTAGCAGCCATCGGGATTAAGGTTTTGTGTTGATAATAATCAGTGCATGTATCCGCCAACAGGAGGGCGCGTCAAGTTGAAGAGGGAGGCTAGGCGTTCCTTTCCTGATGCATGTGAAGATGAATGGTTGAAATGGGGGCTCACTTGGCGCCTTTCTCCTTGTTGCCCCTCTCAGTCCTTCTCTTTCTTCTCACCAACACAAACGCACCTAGGCATCCTGCCGCGGCTACACCAGCTATCGCAACGAGGATTGTCAAGAATCCATCGTCACTAGCGAGGTCGTGGTACACGACGATCTGCGGGTCGCTCCTCACAAGCGTTGTGGACCCGTAGACGAGTCCTGGGAAGCCGTGAGTTACCACGCGCGCATTGTGGTTGTATTGCATGCCGTTCGTCGAGTTGGGGGAGTCGATGCGCGAGTATCCCGTCGCGGCGTACGCCCCTGTCTCGTTGTTGATCGTGAAGGCGTCGTTCATGTCAAGCTTGGAGAGCGTGTACGGCGATCCGTCATTGCCCGTGAGGTTGTACTCCATCGTGTCGTTTGTGTAGCGCGAGGGCCGGAGGGTGTTGAAGTCCGGCGGTCCGAGCTGGAGCTTCGGGTCGGTCAGCTGCATGATGTAATGGATCTCGACGGTGAACGGTGTGCCAGCAGGATACGGACCGAGGTTCGTGCCGGTGAAGTCCAGCAACGCTTCGACCTTGATGCTCGTGCTGTTCCAATCGCCGCGGTAGTGGTTGAAGAGAGTCAGATCGAATGCCGAGGATGCGGACTCAGGGTGCACTCGGACGTCCTTGAACGCCACGCTGCAATCGATCGTGGGTGTGTTGCCGTCGTACGAGACGCTCGTGTAGCTCAGTTGGAACCCAGCGCAGTTCTTCAGCGGAACGAGCAGCGAATCGTCCCCGATCTTGATCAGCACTTGGTCGATGGTGAACATCGCGATGTAGAACTTGCCACCGAGATGGAAGTTGAAGTTCATGCCGTAGTCGACGGTGACCTGGTTGCCGTTGGAGTAGTTCCTGGCGGTGATGAGCGTCTTGAGGTCGCCTTGGGAAATGGTGATCCACCAAGCCTCGTTGTCGAAGTTGCCTTGAGCTTGGCCTTCATACGTTTCCGCCTGATTGTGCACGTGCTGCTCGGAGACTGAGGGCGCGGGCGCTTTCCCCGCAGGCACGTCATCCGCGCTCACGAGCTGCATCAGGTTGACGCTGCCGATCAGCAAGAGGCAAGCGATTGCTACGATTGCGATAGCAGTACCAGGATTCTTCGCCACGAGCTCGGGAAGGATTGGCGGTATTTATCCGTTCGGTCCTGCCAGTCTCCATCAGATCCCGATATTGAGTTGTCGAAGACCCGCGATCATCGCTTCCGAGCCACGTAGAGCATGAATGCCGCTATGAGCACGCCCGCAATAGCGGCGACGGCAGCGATGGTGACAAGAGTCCCGTCGGAAGCCGGGGCCGGGATCTGAACCACCACGAAGCCGATCGAGTCCGTGTTGTCGGCGGTGTTGATCTCTCGGGGAGCGTGAGCGTAGGCAGTGACCGTCATGTTCGCTATCGTCTGTGGAGCCCAGTTGAACGTGATCGTGCCCTCTTGCCCCGGCTCAAGTGACGTTGCCTGAGCGCCCGCTATAACCAGGTTGCTGGAGTTGCCCAATCTCACTTTCGCGCCGTCCGACATGAGCCGGTAGAACTCGACCGCAGGTGATGTAGCGATGTCGTCACCGACGTTCCTAAGCGTCACCGTGAACGTGCCCTGCTCCCCTTTGCTCAGGTTCGACGGCGATACTGTCATCGAGAGGATGCGCAGGTCCGGCCTCGGTTCAGAAGTGACGACGAACGATGTGGTTTTGTTCGCTGCGTTGCTCTCGGGGCCCTTCACGGTCAGCTTGATCGTGTAGGTCCGGATGCCCGTGTACGCGAAGTCGTTGAAGTAACTTCCGTATCTCGTGATCCCATTTCCCATGTTCCAGGTGAAGTTGAGCGTGTCAAATGCTTCGAACTGCGAGTAGGTCGCGTTCGCGTTGAACACGAGGGTCTGGTTCTCCTTGGCGGTGATGATGGGGATTAGAGAGCCGAGTCTGGTAACGACGAACGAGACGCTCGGGGGAGGAGGGATCAGCGGTGTCGCTGTCACGATGCTCGTGTTCGCGCCCCAACCCGCATCGTTGCGTGCCGCGACGACGATGTAATACGTAGATCTTCCCGTTAGTCCCTCGAGGACAAGGTCGCGCTGAGATGAAAGCACCTGGTCCGTCATGGTTGTGGGCGACGTCCCGAATAGGACCCGGTACCCCGAGACCGCAGAGCCATTGCTGAACGTGGGCGCGTCCCAGTGAAGAGTCACGTTCTCGACGCCAGGCGTTGCCGCAAGGTGCAAGGGCACGCTCGGCGCGCTTGGCAGGAGGGGCATGGCGGTGACCGCAGTGCTGTTCGGACCCCAGCCGTTCGAGTTGTTCGCGGACACTTTGTACTCGTACAAGACACCGTTCGTCAGTCCGATGTCAATGCAAGATGTCTCCGTTCCGTTCCAGATGGGTCCGTCGTCCCTGAACACGTGATAGGTGAGCGTTTCGCTTCCAGTGATCACCGGCGAGCTCCAGTTGAGAGCACACGATCCGTTTCCTGCGTGGGCGACGAGTCCGAGCGGCGCTGAGGGCACCACAATCGAACACGCGCTGACCTCGTCCGACATAGGACCCTCGCCGATTGAGTTGTTGGCGCTGACGGAGTAGTAGTACTTCTGACCAGGAATCACTCTAGCATCCGAATAGGACGTTGCCGTTCCGGTCAACGCTAGAACAGTCTGAACGCTTGGAGCAGTGCCACGATATACTGTGTAGTTGCTAATCGCCCTCCCACCATCCGAGGCCGGTTGGGTCCATTTTAAGTCTATTTGGCCCACTTCAGGAATCGCTTGCAGCGTCTGCGGTGCGGATGGGGTGGAAACCGTCCCCCTCAAATAAACGGCGAAGCCGTTGGCAGTTGCCCAACGCAGAAACAATTGATGTTCGATAGTGGACGGACCAGGCGTCGCGAAAACCCTCAGGTTCAGGTCGATGGGAGACTGATAGGATGGGTTCACAAGGATCGCGGACCCCTCACTTTCGAGGTTCGAGACGACATCCACCTGAGCGTTGGAGTTGATCCGCTTGAGGATCACCGTTCCGCTCGTCACGTATCCCATGTCTATGTTCCCTGCGGCAACTGCGTCGAGGACGGCACCACTGTTAGCGAATGGGGCGGGGCCTACGACTTGGACGCCGTAGTCCTCAAACAGCGTCTTTCCTCCCCAGAGTGAGGTGTTCATCGCCACGGTGTAAGCAAGCTGACGCAGGTCGCCGTTGACATGACCCAATCTCACCACTCCGAGTATCGAGTCACTATAGGACATGGTCGTGGCCATTTGAAGAAGAGAAGTGTTAGAGATCACTTGAGCGAAGGTCATCGCATCAGGGTACCCACCATACCCGGCGATCTGGCCCAAGTTTAGGAATCCTTCGGTGAGGTTCTGAAGGCCGTCAATCATTCCGGCATCGATGCCGTATTCGAACTGCATGGTCTGCAGGGCGGCGCCCATTACGGTCGTGTTGAAGCTCGTGAGCTGAGCTCCCATGGTCAATAGGCTGGAATGATTCGTCGATGCTTGCGCGATGGAATCCTCGATCCATTTCGTTGCGTCCATGGTCGCCCTGACGGCTCTGGCCGCGAGCTCCTGATTTCCCGGAACAGAAGGAAATGAAATGGACATGGCCATCACCGCTCCAGGGCTGTGCTGCCAGACATCACCCGACTCTGCGAGGACCTTGGCGGCGCCGTCGATCGACGCATGCGAGCAGAACGGTTCCCAGCCGACTGCTCCGTAAATCGATCCCTGATTGATCGCGTCCTCCATGAAGGCGGGGGCCATTTGAGTCCAGAATATCGACTTGGCTGCCCCAACAGGCTGGGGTGCGCTGATTGCCGCTCCGAAAACCTGTCCTTCGATTGGCGATCCGTCCGCACTCCCTGCGACCGCGGCAACCAGGATTGTCGAGCTGAACAAAAGGAGCGTGATCGAGAGTATTGCGAATCGCTTGGCGACCGAAGGTCCCGATGATGAAGCCGACGTCAAATGACTTCCCCCTTCTATGATGGAACTGCGCAAGCTCACGTCTCGCCCCATGACGACGTCTTCTGATTGCCAAGGCGGGAACGTTCAGGCCGTGATGCGCATCGAAGCTGTTAATGATTGTCACGAGGTCCAATGAAGAGACGCAGGCCAGTCTCTTTTCGATTCGTGTCGAGCTGGAGAACGTGAAGTGGAGGCCACCGACGTGGCGCTGGCACAGGTTCGTTCGGTCGCGGTCGTCGCGGTGATAGCATTCTGCTGTTGGAGAGAAGGCTGGATTAGACGAAATGAGAGCCGCGGCGCTGATCTCCGCGCGGCTCCGTTCAAAGAATTTCAATCGGCAGGTATCATCTGCACTCCGAACACCGTGCCCGGCGGAACGGTCTGTCCGGTGTAGTCGCCGATCACGAACGCGGTGTAGGGCGCATTCAGCAGGCCAGGCGTGTTCCCGACGACGTTCGTCATGCCATACTGCCAGACGATGTCCTTGTTCGCGTCGATCTTGAACACGCGGTGATTGAACTGGTCGGCGATCATCGTGCCGCCGTCCCTAAGCCTCACCGCGTTGGTCGGCAACGGGTTCGGGTTGCTGTTCTCGCTGGTGTTCGTGAAGTACGTGAACGCGACGTTCCTCTGCGGGGTCACCTCGAATATCCTGGCGTTACCGGAATCCGTGATCAGGGTGTTGCCGTTAGGCAGCCGGCTCGCGAAGGCCGCGAGGTTGATGCCGGCGCTGTACTGCCAGGCGATCCTGCCCGCGTGGTTGATCTCGATCACTCGGTTGTTGAACTGGTCGGTGACCAGTACGTTTCCCGGGAGGTTGAATCCCGGCTTGCTGATGGCCGCGGCGGCAGCGGGGGCTGCGAGAGCCATCATCGATGCGATCAGTATGAACGTGAGCAGCATCGATGCGGCCAGGGCTCTGACTGAGGGTCCCTTCCTCATTTTGTTTCCTTCTGACTCTTCAAGCACCAATTCGTGCTGTTCCGCCGTTCCCAGCGACGAAATGATAGACGTTGGTCGTGCGATTTGCTGCGATTGGGCGAAAAAGGCGCTGTCGCGTCGGTCTGCATCTCGGATGCTTTTGCGCCGAACCCGCAGGTTCGAAAACCCTTTTCCTGACAATGACGGAGGCTCGCAATCATTATTACCATGCTGGACGGCTAGCCTCTCTCGCGCATGTACGTCCTCAAAGCCTCCGCGCTGACGAAGCGCTACAAGGGGTCCGACAAGCTCGCGGTCGACAATCTCGACCTGACGATCGAGCGGGGGCAGATCTTCACGCTCCTCGGCCGCAACGGTGCCGGCAAGACGACGTTCCTGCGCATCGCTGGCACCCAGCTCCTTCCAACATCTGGAAGCGTCGAAGTGCTCGGTCTCGACGTCGTGAAGCAGGCCAAGGAGGTGCGAGAGCGCATCGCGTTCACCCCCCAGGAGGCGGAGACGATCTTTCCGCTCACCCCCCGGGACCACATCATGCTCTCGCTGCGCATGAGAGGCATGAGTAAGGCCGACGCCACGAAGCGCACGAACGACACGATGGAGGCACTCGAGCTCACGGAGGTCGCCGATCAGAACTCAATGTGGCTGTCTGGGGGATTCAAGCAGCGAGTCATAGTGGCAATGACGATCGCGACCGACGCCGAACTCCTCTTCCTGGACGAGCCGAGTATCGGGCTGGACCCGGTGAGCCGACGGCACGTCTGGGAACAGCTCACGCGCCTCAAGAAGGAAGGCCGTACCATCGTTCTCACCACTCACTACATGGACGAAGCGGAGGCTTTGTCCGACGATCTGGCGATAATCAACAAGGGTAAGATAGTCGCCAGAGGAACGCCCAAGAGCATCCGCGAGTCCATCGCTTCCGAGACCTCGAGGGTGGACGTCTTCGACAAGTTCGAAGAGGACGAGCTTCAGAAGTACGGGCATGCCATTCGCATCGCCAGCCACTTCCGCGTGCTCACTTCAACTGATGGAGCGAAGAGGCTCGGTGACGACGCGGTCGCGCGAGGGGCATCGTTTTCCGTCGGGCCGGTGACCCTGGACGACGTTTTCGTTGACATCGTCGGCGAGGCGGAGAAGGGGGAGGAGGAAGTGAATGGCGAACCTTAGGATGCGAAAGCTCTGGGCGATCGCCTACTACCTGGGCTTCATCCCGATGCTCAGGAACCCGCTCTTCATGGTGTTCCTGTTCACCTCCCCGTTCACGCTGCTCTTCGTGCTCTTCGTCGTGAGCAATGGACAGGCGCTGACTTTCGGTATCGCGGGCGCGCTCACGATGACGACGACCGAGCTCGGGCTATTTGTGGGCACGGACCTCGCGACCTACAAGTTGCAGAACAAGTTCCAGGACATCGCGGTCGCCTCACCGATCTCCCCGCTGACGTACATGTTCGGGGTCGCGATCTCCGAGCTGATCTTCGGCGCTCCGGCGCTCCTCATTCTGTTCGCTCTGATGGGTGCGAACGGCGCGTCCGCCGCCTCGCTCGTGCTCGCGTTCGGCGTAATGCTCCTGCTTTGGGTCGCGACCACGGCCATCGGGTTCTTCTTCTCGGCGTACGCCCCGAACACGCAGAACGCGTTCGTGATCAATGGGTTCATCACAACGATCCTCTCGGTGCTGCCGCCGGTGTATTACCCGATGTCCTTCCTGCCCTCGTACCTCGTTCCGGTGGCGGCTGTGATCCCGACCACCGAAGCGTCCTCCATGTTCCAGGGTGCGATGGGGCTCGGGTATTCGATCGAGCCTGCGTACTCTTTCATCGTTCTCGCGATCGCGTCCGTGCTCCTTCTCCTGCTCGTCTCGTTCAGAATGAAGTGGAGAGAGCCCTGAAGCTGACTCTGACGGCATTCATTAGCTTCGCTCGCTCATGGAAAAGAAAGAAGGATGGAAGCGGGTTTGCTTAGCTCGTGATCGAAGGGATGTTGGTGTCCGATAGTGTGTACGTGATGTTGGTTCCGTAGCCGAGGATGCTCACCACGATGTGCATCTTGATTAGGACATGTCCGTATAGCCAGTAACTCCCCTCGGTGTGCCCTCCTGTGATGTCGATCTTGAGGCACGGTTTGAGGCCCCACGGTGTGCTCACGTATTCCGTGCCGTTGGCGGTGTAAGTGAGCCCGTACGGCGGCGAGTTCATATCGAAGCCCCCGAACCCTCCGCTCCGGTCGTAGACATCCACGTAGGTCTGATTCTCCCAGACCCCATCGAAGTTGTAGTGGCTAGTGATCGTGTACGTCACGTTCGTAGAGTTGAGCGCGGTGATGGTCAGGAGGGAGAACCCGGTCCCAACGTGTGTCCCCGTCAGGTTGACGAGCGTCACGCTAACGCTGTAGTTCACGTATTGCCCGATCTGGAGGGGCGCCCCGCCCGACGTTGTGACGATAGTGCTCCAGATGGTGCCATTGTTCGGGACATAGCTGACGCGCACGCTGTACACATATCCAGGCTTCATCCAGCCGACTGTGAAGTAAACGCCCGCAGCGAGGTCGCTCCCACCCCCCGTCCAGGCGCTCACATGCCCGGCGCCGACGCTAGGCGTGACGGTGATGGCAACCGATGTCTTTGCCACATCTGACGGGCTGATGCTTGCGACCGTGAAGGTGTAGTTGCCCGCCGATGGATTGCTGGGCGTGAAGGCGGCGGTTGGCGTTTCCACTTCAGTGATCGAGAAATGTCCGCTCGAACCGATGATCGACGAGTTCGCCAGGCTGGTTATCCTAACAAGGTACGAGTCGTTCGCGACCGCCGAGTTCGGGATCGAGTACGAGAACGAACCGTTGTTTTGGGTCGAAGCGGCGACCTGTGTGACCAAGGTGCCCCGCACGAGCTCGATCTTCACATGGTCGCCGGTGTTGCCGGTCGTCGTCCAGGCGATAGCGAGGTTCGATCCCTGTTCGTGGACGCTCGAGGCCGCCGGCGATGTGACAGTGATCGTGCCTACGTACGATACTGGCGCGGCTGTGATCGTGAAGGTTCCCGAGTCGCCGTGGATCGTCGCGTTCGTCAGGCTAGTGATGCGCACGAAGTAGGTCGTGCCCGCCTCGGTGCTCGAGGGAATCGTGGTCTGGTACGAGCCGCTGTTGGGCGTCGAGGCGACAATGGTGTCGGATATCACGCCGTTCGAGCCCGCTTCGATCTTCACATTCGCTCCCACGTCACCTGCTGACGTCCAGGTGATCGTCATCGATGATCCTGCTTGGTATGAACCGCCCGTCGAGGGAGCGGTAACCGTGATCTTCGGATTCGCGTTCCCGCCATTGTTCCCAATCAGGACGACTGCGGCGACGGCTGCGATGGCCACGATCACAACGACCGCGACGACGATCAGCGTCTTCGAGGCCGCAATGGCGGCGGTCTTCGCCCTTCTCAAGTCTGGACTAGAGTATCTTCTCATGCTTTCCCCCCATCATAAGAGGTTTGGCGTGATAATAACCCGGACTTCGATATAATGGCTCTGATGAGCCAGGGAGGTAGGAGAAAAGTGTAAGTGATCGTAGTTGAGGAAGCCTAGATGAGCAATGAATGGATAATCGTCCCCGTGGACCTTCTCCGCCCTCCAACCCCACGGAAGTTGAACCCCATCTGCCGTAGTCGAATATAAGGTCTTCATTCGCCCTCGCCAAAACGAGAAAACTCGCCCTCTCGGCTTCACGCCGTTACCTGCGAGAGGTTCGTTGAAGTGAGCGTGTACGTGATGAACATCGTTCCCTGCCCGGATGACGGAGGCGCTAGCCCCGTGACCTCAAACTCCATCAGCACGTTGCCATACACCCACATCAAGCCGACCTGGCCCTTGTCGGTCGAGTAGGTGTAGTTGGCGCAGGACTTCGCTCCGTACATCGTCTCGACGAGCTCCATCTTGTTGAAGGTGATCGTGACGCCAGCGCCGGGGTTGGCGAGGTCGATGCCCCCGAACAGCGCCGTTTGGCTCGCGAGCTGGTCGTGCTGACCTGCCAGTTCGTTCTGGGCGATGTCGGTGGTGGTGGAGATGTTGTAGGTGACGTTGTTGGGCGTGACCTCCTTCACCTCGATTCGGTTAGTGCCGGAGCCGGTGTGGGTTCCTGACTGGTTGTCGATGGTTACGTGCAGAGAGTACTCAGCAAACTGCCCCACCTGGAGGCTAGCGCCGGTGTCGAGGACCACTCGGAACTGCGCGCTCTCCGCGTAGATCGATGTGTCCGCAGTGCTTGTGACGCGCACGACGTAGTCGTCCGCGAGAACCAAAGAAGAGGGCAGCGTCCAAATCGCTTGGCCAGCGTTCGCTAGTGAGGGCGAGATGAGGTTCAGGACCGAGCTACCGCCGTGTCTCCATTCGACTTTCACGCTCGAGCCCACATCACCTGCACATGTCCAGACGATCGCGCAGGCGGACCCTCGAGCATATGAGGCGGCCGCGCCCGGTTGTGAGACGGTGATGGTGCCGGCATAGGCGCCGGAGTTCGGGGCGATCTCGAAGGTATCGCTGCTGTCCGAGACGGACGGGTTGCTGAGGCTCGTGACCTTGACGTAGTAGGAGCTGCTGCTCTCGGTGCCGTCCGGGATGTTCCACGAGAAGACTCCGGTGTTCGGTGTGGACGTAGTGATCGTGCTCAGCGACCCGCCTCCGCGCGAATACTCGATTCTGACGAGGTCGCCGACGTTCCCACTCGAGGTCCAGTCTATTTCTAGCGCCGAACGAGCTTCGTGCAGACTAGCTAGCGTCGGAGCTGTAACAGTGATGCTTGTTCCCGTCTGCGTGTTCCCGGTACCCCGAGTGAGCGCGATCGTGGCGATGATTACCACGACGATCACGATAACGGCGGCAAGGTTGCGATTGCGGCGCTTGCGATAGGGACTCTTCTTCTTGGCAGCGCTGGGCTTGACGCCGCTCTTCTTCTTGGCGGATGGCGCCCTCGACGAAGCGCCTTTTGTCTCGGAACGCACTCCTCTCTTTTCAGCCACCCTATTCGTCATCTATTTGCCAGTCGCTCACATATAAGCGTTTCAATATTCAAGTCGGATACCAACGCACATTCGTCGAAATGGCGGCGCTGACGTCAACCAGCTTCGGGTGCTTATCGAACACTGTTGCGCGTGCACTCTGCTGCTTTCGTCCTCGAGAATGGCGCGAAACAACGTTCAAATAGCGTCCAGTCCGGTTTGGGGGATGAGAGAGTGTACCCATGTACTGCCCGAAATGCGGCTCCCAGCTTCCCGATGATGCCACCTACTGCATGAAGTGCGGAACGAACGTGAAGGAGACGCTGGAGAAGAACGCGAAGGCGGCGGAGGACGTTCTTGCGCCGACAGAGGCGAAGGCGCTCAAGTGCCCCTCCTGCGGCGCTCCGATCAATCCGCAGTTCGGGGAGATGGTGATTACCTGCGCGTATTGCGGCACGGGCATCACGCTCGGAAACGCCGGCTGGAAGAACATCGCGAAGCAGACGATGCTGCCGATAACGCTCTCGACAAGCGAACAGGTAATCACGAGGGTGCGCGGAATGATGGACGTCGGTATCCTGCACCGTCATCTCATGGAGGAGTCCAAGCTTGAGGAAATGAACCTGTCCATGGTGCCGTACTGGATCGTATCCGCGTCCGCGACGACTTCGATCGTGGCGAGCGCTGTTGCGGTCGAGGCCGGGCAGGTGGCGACCACCGCGGCGCTCATCGGGCTTATGGGGGTGGCGATGGGTGGAGGGCGCGGAAGGGGGTTCGGCCTTGGGGGGCCGCTCGTCGCGGGCACGATGATCGGCACGACCATGGGCGGTCGCGGTGGCGCAAGAAAGAGCTTCGAGATCGCGGACAACTACAACTTCCCGATCGTGGCGATGAAGGCGCTCGCTTCTACGCAACCCCGCGAATACCAGTTCCGCCTAGAAGAGCGCACGTTCTTCGACATTGCGAAGGTGCCTAAGGACGTGAAGGTGCTGAACGGGGACGTGGGCGAGGAGGTCGCGCGCTCGCAGGCGAAGGCGCTCGTAACGCAGCTGCAGTCGACGAAGGCGCACGAGCAGTATCACATGATCCAACAGCTGCATACCGAGGTGGAGGTCGGAGAGGCTGAGCTATTGCATGCTCCGATCTGGTTCGCGCGCTACGACCACGAAGGCACGAAGATCGCGTTCATGATCGACGCGAACTCGGGGGGCGTCATTAGCAGCTTAGGGATCTGATCCGAGCCACTGTCCAGACCGCTGAATCAATTTCGATAAGATGACGGCAATAGATTTAAGGGCAAGCGGTGCTGGAATTCAAGATGGCAGGAGAGTTCGTCGTATCGTTCTTGCTTGTAGCTTCCGCTCTCTCCTGCATCCTGCTGGCGATGCACGCCTGGACGAAGAGCCGGGCCGTCGTCCGACTGTCATTCTCGGTCATCATGGCGATGACCGCTCTTCTGGCCATCTCTTACCTAATGGAGCTGACCTCTGCCGACCTCGATTCCATGCTCTTCTGGAACAACGTCGAGTACATCGCGAACGTCTCCATGGTCCCTCTCTACCTCGTCTTCGTGCTGCGGTACACGAACCTCAACCGGTACCTCAAACCGAGGCATTTCGTGCTCCTCTGGGCGGTCCCGCTCGCAGTTCTCGTCCTGGTGATGACCGACCCAATCGCCCACCTTTACTACAGCAGCGTGCAGATGGACCCGGCCGGATTCACTGGCTGGACCGGCGGTCTGGATGTCGTGCCCGGACCCGGATACTGGGTCTGGGTGATCTACACCGCCGCGCTTCTGTTCGTCGGGTGGGTCACGCTCGTCTCCGCTTACTTCAACTCCAATCGGTTCACAAGGAAGCAGGTCGGGACGGTGCTTGTCGGCATCACTCTTCCGCTGGTTGCCTTCGCGATCAGAGAATCCTCGTTCCTCGACGTCGAATTCACGTTCCTCTGGATACTGTCCTTCGTCGGAACGGGCATCCTCTGCTTCGTGGCCATGGTCCGGTATGACCTCTTCTCCGTCTTCCCTGTGGCGATGGACGTCGCCTTCGAGGGGATGGACGATACCCTGATAATCCTAGATGACAAGGACCGAGTGCTGCATGCAAACCAGTCGGCTTTGGATATGATTGGAACGAAGGACAGGAGCATGGTGGCGGGCAAGGGTATCTTCGAAGTCTTAGGGCTAAGGGAAGAGGACCTGAGCGCATCTGGACAGCGCTCTTTCACCCGCCACAAAGGCACCGAGCAACGCTACTATGAACTCCGAGTCAACCCCCTTCGCAACAACTTCGATGTGATCCAGGGTCGTCTGTTGATCATCCGCGACATGACTGAAGAGGAAAGGAACCGGCAGGCGCTGGAGCGGGCGAATTTCAAGCTCGGGCTGGTTTCGCATGTGACCAGGGGGGACGTGCAAGGACAGCTGACCGCGATCCGAGGCTTCGCGGAGCTCGTTCGCTTGAAGGGCGGTGAGAAGGTCTCCAAGCACGCCGACTCGATCTCGAAGTGCGCGAGCAACATCGAGCATCACATGGAGTTCGCGCGGGACTACGAGAAGCTCGGGCTGAACGCGCCTGAATGGCTGCGCGTCAAGCAGGTGTTCGCGATGTCCAAGTCCCTCAGCAACGCATCGCTCCGGCAGGTCAACGTGAAACTCGAGGACGTCGAGGTGTATGCGGACCGAATGCTGGAGCGCGCATTCCAGATACTCCTCAACTACTCAGCGCGGCAGGGCATCGACGTGAAGGAGATCAGGTTCAGCGGGGGGTCCTCTCACGGCCAGTACCGTCTCATCTACGAGGACGACGGGAAGGGCCTCGGCGACAACGAGAAACAGACGGTCTTCGAGATCGGGGAAATGGACGAAATGCGCCTGCATTTGGTGCGCCAGATACTCGGGCTCACGGGCATGACGATCATCGAGAACGGCATCGCGGGGGAGGGGGCGAGGTTCGAGATCATAGTCCCAGAGAACCATTGGCGCGTCGCGCCCGGCGCCCTCGGCGCAAAATAACTTGGCGAAGGTTTATACCCGTTAACTGACAGATTTCATTCGTGCTCGGCCTTTCCGGATCAGACGTCCGGGAGGCGATCTCGCTTTCCCGGGACATTCGCAAGTGCCTGGAGGACGTCAGGCTCGCCCGCGACGACCCGAAGTCGCCTTTCATGCCCATCGCCTCACGGTTCCGGACCGGAGTGGGCATGAGCATCGAGGCCGTCATCGGCAAGATCGAGCTCCTCGAGGATGCCATCGAGAACGTGGACGTGGACACCATCGCGGAGATCGACGACGTGATCGACGCCGTCAGTGATTTCATCGAGGCGGAGTCCAGAATGGCCTCCTCGCCGGGGGTCGGACCGGAACGGAACTACGAGGTGCTCCGATGCATGCGCGCCTGGCGCAGGGATGCGGGCAAACTCGCGCAGTATCTATGCCAGCTGAGCGAAGTGCCCGAGAAGTGAGTTGGGGCGGTGCGACCTGTTCCCCCCCGTAGAAAGCATCTCATTCAAGAGTTCGCAGCGACGCGTCCTCCTTCACCATTCCATTCGCGTCGAAACGCCTCTTCTTGATCCAGAACGCGACATTCACCAGTGAAATCAGCACCGGCACTTCGATGAGCGGACCGATCACGGCTGCGAAGGCGACGAGCGAGCTGATCCCGAAAACGCCAATCGACACGGCTATTGCCAGCTCGAAGTTGTTGCTCGCCGCCGTGAAGCTCTGCGCCGTCGCATGCGCGTGGTCGAACTTCAGTTTGATCGAGAGCCAGTACGATAGGAAGAACATGATCAGGAAGTAGAACACAAGAGGAACGGCGATGCGCGCCACGTCAAGCGGCTGGTCTAGGATGTACTGTCCCTTGAAAGCGAACATTACTACGATGGTGAACAGCAGAGCGAGCAGCGAGATTTTGCCCAGTCTTGGCATCAGGCCTTCGGTGTAACGTTTCTCTCCGATCCTCGGGAGCAGGGTGTACCTGGTCAAGATTCCCAGCACAAACGGGATGCCGAGGTAGATGAGCACGCTCTGCGCAACGTCGACCACGCTGATGTTGATCTCCGTCCCCGACCCTGGCACGATCCAGTTGGACGCGATTGCAATCAGGAAGTATGCGTAGAACGAGTAGAGCAAGATCTGGAAGACGGAATTGAGCGCGACGAGTATTGCGGCATACTCAGGGTCGCCCCCGGCAAGTGTGTTCCACAGGATGACCATTGCGATGCAGCGCGCGAGGCCGGTGAGGATCAGCCCGATGCGGAAGAAGATATTGTCCGGAAGGAAGATCTAGGCGAGGGCGAACATCAGTAGCGGCCCGACCAGGTAATTGAGCACGAGCGAGGTGCCGAACATGCGCTTCGCTTCGGGCTGCTTGGGGATATCCTTGAGCTCCTCGTAGCGGACCCTTGCCAACGGCGGCCACATCATCAACATCAGGCCGACGGCGATCGGGATGGAGGTCGTTCCCACGCTGACAGCCGTGAGAAAGTCGGCCACCCCAGGAACCAGAGCTCCGAGGAGGACGCCCAGCGCGATCGCGATGAATATCCAGAGCGTCAGGTAACGGTTCAGGAACGAGAGTCTTTTCATCACCTGTTCTGCCGTTTGCTAGCCCCCCAGCGGTGCCGTTGAAAGCGATTCACTCGTACTGCCGTAATCGTTTGCACGCGTCCTCAAGCACCTGGTCTCTCTTCGCGAAACAGAAGCGCGTCAGTGACTCCCCGCTTTTGTCGTGATAGAAGGCGCTCCCGGGCACACTCGCGACTCCCGTTTTCTTGAGGATGTGCAACGCACGGTCCTTGCTGTCCGTTCCAGGCTCCGCCGACACGTCCGCGAGCACATAGTACGACCCTTCTGGAACGTATGGAGCGAGGCCAGCGGCCGCAAGGGCTTCGCATATCTGCCCACGCTTCTTCTGATAATCGGCACAGATGCCTTCGTAGTAGGACGCAGGAAGCTTCTCGATCCCGTTCGCCACGCCGATCTGCAGCGGAGCAGGAGCGCACACGTACACGAGATCGTTCACGTACCCGATCATCTGCGCCCAGATCTTCGCGGTGGCCGCATAACCGACGCGCCAGCCGGTGATCGAGAAGGTCTTCGAGTAGCCGCCGATGGTGACGGTGCGGTTGAACATTCCGTCCAGAGTCGCCATGCTGACGTGCTCTCGCCCGTCGTACACGAAGTACTCGTAGATCTCGTCGGTAAAGACGAAGATGTCGTGCTTCTTTGCGAAGTCCGCGAGCTTCTGCAGCTCCTCCCGCGAAAACACCTTGCCGGAAGGGTTCGAGGGGGTGTTCACCACCATCGCCTTGGTGCGACCCGTAACCAGCGACTCGAGCTCCTTCATGTCGAACTTCCAGTCCGGTGGACGAAGCTGCGCGTAGACGGGGACCGCATCGACCGCGAGGAGCGAGTTGACGTGATATCCGTAGAACGGCTCGAAGACGATGCATTCGTCGCCGGGGTTCAGGAGCGCGAGGCAGGCGCAATAGAATGCGCCGGTCGCGCCAGCGGACACGATGATGTTTCCCTCCTCCTCCACCTCGATGTGGTTGAAGTCGCGCAGCTTCTTGGTCAGTGCTTTTCGAAGGGCAGGAAGGCCGTCGTACCGGGTGTACTGGTTATAGCCATGAAGCGCCGCTTGGTGCGCGCCCCCGATGACCTCCAACGGCACGTCGAGGTCGCACACTCCCTGCGCGAGATTGATGCCATCTATCTTGTTGCACTCCAGGGTCATGTTGCGGATCTCGGACTGCACTATCATCTGGGAGCGGTCGGAGACGGTGAGCTTCATCGGGCCGGCATCCAAATGGGGCGGAATAACGCTTGCGCTTCGTAAGTGATGACAAGAGGTGTGCGTCCCGAACGAAGGCGCAACTTCCCCCAAGCCCACGCCGGGACCGAGATGTATCGGGAAGTGACATATAAAGCATTGCTAAGGATTAGCACGCTGAGTGTCCATTGACATATTCCGCAAGAAAGAATAAGACGGAAAGGGGTTTGCACGCTCACTCGGTCTTCCACTTCGAGACGAGCACTCCGGCCACGAAGAAGATGACCGCGAGCACGGCCACGACCGCCATGTTTCCGAGCGCGGCCGCGTCGTTGCCGTAGACCATCGAGTCGCGCAACGCGTCGCCGACGTACGTCAGCGGGAGAACGTGCGCGATGCCCTGCAGCCAGTCCGGCATCGACGAGAGCTCGAAGAAGATGCCCGAGAGGAACATCATCGGGAACGTGATCGCGTTCGCCGCCGAGCTCGCCGTCTCCTCGTCGCGGATGAAGCGCGCGATGATCATGCCCATGCTCGAGAAGAGCGCGCTGCTGAGCACGATCGTCACGATCGCTATCGGGCTGAACACGATCGTCATGCCGAAGGCCGCTACACCGACCAGCACGATCACGCCCACGGAGATGAACACCACGACCAGTTGCCACAGTATCTGCGACGCGAGCCACTCGTACCTCGTGATCGGCGTGGTCATCAGCTTCTTGAAGATGCCGTTGGTGCGGAAGCGAGTCATCACCGAGACCATCCAGAAGATGGTAGTGGTCATGCTCGTGAGCGCGATGACCCCTGGCAGGAAGAAGTCGATGAACTTGAAGTGTTTCTGCACGATGTCCGTGTGCGTCAGGACGATGATGTTACCGCCCTGCGCGATCTGCAGGTTGAACTGCTGCGCGATCCCGTTGAGAAGTCCGAGGGCGATGCCCGACGATTGGACAGTGGGATCGGAGCGGATCTGCAGGGTCGCCGTTCCATTGGGCGCCCCTGGAACGAACGCGCTCGTGAAATTGTCCGGTATGATGAGCACGACGCTCGGCGAGTTGTCGTGGATGTACTGATCGATGTTCGCGTTCCGGTCGATGAAGGTCAATGATACCGAATGCGTCTGATTGAGTGCGTCGAGGAACGCGTGGGAGGCGATCGAGTTGCTCTGGTCCTGCACCGCGATCGGCACGTTCACTGTCCCCGAGCCGGCGAAGATCGCACCGAACAGGAGGATCAGCAGCAGCGGGAATGCGATCGTCCAGAAGACGTTCGACTTGTTGCGCCAGAAGCCCTTGACATCGGCCTTGAACGCGACCCACACCCTATTTGCCATTGGCAGCAGCCTCCTCCGCGATCTTGCGTCCAGTTAGATTGAGGAATACGTCCTCGAGCGTTGGCCTGGTAACCTGTATCTGCTCGTAATTGCCACCGGAGCGGTCGAGGGTGTAGACGATCTCAGAGAGCGCGTTCTTGTTCTCCAGACGGATGACTGCGTCCTTGCCCTTGTACTCGCCCTGTGGCCATTGCTCCTTCAGGGTGTCGCAGCAGACGTTGTCGCAATTGGAAACGATCACCCTCGCACCCGTTCCATACTTGTCGACGATCTCGCGCGGCGTTCCGAACGCGATGAACTTGCCGTGGTCGATGATGCCGAGGCGGTCGGAGAGCGTCTCCGCCTCCTCCATGTAGTGGGTGGTGAGGATGACGGTCTTGCCCTTCTGCTTGAGGTTCCGAATGACCTCCCAGACATCCCTACGGGCGCGCGGGTCGAGACCGGTCGAGGGCTCGTCCAGGAAAACGATATCCGGGTCGTTGACCATCGCGATCGCCACGCCCGTCCTCTGCTTGAGTCCCCCGGACAGGTTCTTGAACCACTCGTTTCGCTTCTCCTCCAGGTCCATCGCCTTGATCAGGTCGTCGGCAGGCAAGCGCTTGTCGAACATGTCCCCAAAGTAGTCGATGTTCTCCTTGACGGTCAAGAGGTCGAAGGCGTTGAAGTCCTGGGGGAGTACGCCGATGCGCTTCTTTATGTCTCGCACCTGCTTGTCAATGTCCATTCCGAGGACCCTGACGTCGCCAGCGGTCTTCGGACGCAGGCACTCGAGGATCTCGACGGTGGTCGTCTTGCCCGCTCCGTTCGGCCCGAGCAAGGAGAACACTTCCCCTGCGTAGACTTCGAACGAGATCGCGTCGACGGCGGTGAGGCTTCCGTACCTCTTCGTGAGGCCGGAGACCGTGATCACAGTTTCTGCCATGTTGGCACCTTGTGCGCTTGCAGCAGCAATGCACTATATGAGCATTTTCTGCATTATTGAGCGATTTCGCAGTGCCAGCAATCTGTTCTCAGTCACGTCCGATACGTATCGTGCTGTCCATCCGGTGCGCGAAATCCTGACTCTGGAAACATTTATTGAAATCTGGGAGCATTCGACAAGCGGCATGGAGAGACTGACCGAGGTCGAGAAAGCGCGCTTCCGCAGGCAGATTGACCTGAAAGGGTTCGGCGAGAAGGCCCAACGAAGGCTGAAGGACGCAAGGGTCGGGGTGCTTGGGGTCGGCGGTCTCGGCTCCCCGGCAGCATTGTATCTTGCGGCTGCTGGTGTGGGAGAACTGGTCTTGGCCGATGATCAGGTCGTCGAGCTCAGCAATCTGAACCGGCAAATCCTGCACTGGGAGAAGGACGTGCACGGGGCGCAGTTGAAGGTCGAGAGCGCGATGGAGAAGCTGACGCAGTTCAACACCGATCTCAGAGTCCGTCTGGTGAAAGAGAGAGTGAGCGCGGACAACCTGACCAGGCTGATGGGCGATGCGGATGTCATCCTCGACTGCACCGACAACTTCGACACGCGCATGGAGTTGAACGGATGCTGTGTCGCTGCCCGCAAGCCCTTCGTGCACGGAGCGGTCGAAGGAATGCACGGCCAGCTGACGACGATCATACCTGGGAGAACGCCCTGCCTCCGTTGCCTTTTCGCGAAGACCGCGACGCTTGCACGGGAGACGCCGGTGGTTGGCGCCGCGGCAGGTTTCATAGGCTCGCTTCAGGCGTCTGAGGCGATCAAATTGATAACGGGATTCGGCGAGCCTCTCGCTTCGAGGCTCCTGGTTGTCGACCTGGAATGCAATTCGTTCGAGGTCGTGCCGGTCGAACGCGACGAGAAATGCCCTGTCTGCTCCAAGTAGTCACTTTTGGAAAAGGTCTCTGCCTTTCGCGAAGAGCTCGAGACCATTCAGCTCTCCAATCAGCTTGTGGTCGTCATCGACGATCGGCAGTTCGGTGATTCTGTTCTCGACCATGATCCTCAGCGCATCAGACAACTTCGTGTCGCGCTTGACCGTCTTCGTCTTGGCGACGATCTGTTCTGCATTCTCCTTCAGCGTGTCGCGCAGCAGGTGCATGAAACCCACCGAACTGTTCTCACGCACGCCGACGCGGAGGCCGATGAGCTCAAGGATCTTCGTTTGCGTCACCGCGCCAACAAGGTTCCCTTCGACGTCGATGACGTACACGGTACTGCAGGCCGGGCATGCCAGCATCCTTTCGATGACCTCGCTTATCTTCGCGCTCTTCTGCACCTTTGCCGGTTCGGTCACGAACAGGTCCTGGACGTCGGACACGCGTAGCTCCGCGAAAGCCTTCCCTTCGAGCGTCATGATTGCCACCAAGTTCGAAATGGTACTTAATGAATTGATGCGCGCGCTAGATCGCGAGGAGCTTTGTGAGGTGACGCATCGCCTCGGAGGCGTGCTCCAATGATTGCTTCAGCGTCTCCTGCCCCTTGGAGGTGATGGCGTACATTCTCCTGCGCCCCTCGTTGTGCACTTCGATCAGCCCATCGACCTCCAGCTCCTGGAGCGCCGGATAAATGGATCCCGGGGATGGCGACCATTCCGCATCCGTGGCCTTCTCGATCTCCTTGATGAGGGCGTAGCCGTGAGTCGGTCCCCTGGCAATGAGCTTCAGGACGACGAGCTTCAGGAAGCCGGCTTTGAACCCGTACTTCTGAAAGCCCCTGCTGACTTCTTCCTGCGGGAGAGCCCAGGCCATTAGACGAAATAGAACTTCGTCCTGTATTTCAATGCTATGTTGGCCATCGCCTCGAGCCTGTCGAGCACGCCAGAGTAGCGGTGGACCATCGCCTTGCCTTCCGCCGGAAGCTTTTCCCGCAGTACCTTGACCTCGCGGAGCAGCTCGTTCGCGTCCTCGGTCGAGAATGTCTTCTTGGTCTTCGAGGACTCGACCACGTTCGCGATGATCGAAAGCCCGTTCTTCGCTGCGATCTCCGGCAGCTTGGACGCCTCCGGTCCGAAGTCCCCGATGCATCCGCGCCCCTTGTCCCAGGACAGCCCACACTTCTTGCAGGTCTCGCCCATCTCCTCAAATGACACCATGTCCCAGCCAGTGAGGCGGTCGTCGGGCGAGGATTTCGAGATGATCTCGCGCGCCACGTCCGCGGGCGCTTTGTCCACAAACACCCAGCCAGTGTAGTTTCGGGTCGCGAATGGCTCCAGTTTCTTTCGGTCCGCCTCGTTCTTGATCTTCTCTACGTAGATCGCCTCGGCCTCAGGGTCAATGCGGTTGCGCTTCACGAACGCGTCCCACTCCGCCCCCATCGTCTTCTTTGCCTCTGGGCCAGCGATGATCATGTCGAATTCCGCGTACTGTTCGTGCCCCTTGATGTTCGGCAGGTATACCTTCACGTAAGTCGTCTTGTTGACCTTGCAGAGCGAGGCGTCCGAGTCGACCTCGCAGATTGCGATACTAATTCCCATCTCTTTGCACCCCTTGAACTGTGCTTCGGCCTAGTACCGAGACCTTATTTATTGATTCCGTGAGGGTGCTTGAATCCGAACCCTCGAGCAACTGGAGCCGTGCTATCTTGGAGCGCGGAGCGCAATGTTATCTATTCCATCAGGCCATACAAGCTGAGAGGCGAGGAATGGAGCGGGTGAGCACCGGGGTGGCCGGCATCGACGCAGCGGTCGGAGGATATCCGAGGGGAAGGAGCGTCCTCATCAGCGGGCGCTCCGGGTCGGGGAAGACCATCCTCTCGTTGCAGTTCGCGCAAGCCTGTGCCGCAGAGGGCAGGCGGGTCTTGTTCATAGCGGTGCGGGAACGCCGCGAGGATCTCCTCGAAGCGGCATCCGCATTCGGATGGCCCTTCGACAGCTACGAAGCGGAGAAGCGCGTGCACTTCATGACGGTCAGCGACGCGAGAGGCGCCTCGCCGTTCATGGACGGGCGCGAGGTCGGCTTCACCGGTATTGTCGAGGCGCTCGGGAACGTCGATGCCCTCGTCATCGACAACCTGGGGGCGCTCGCGCTAGAGATGAGCATCTCGCACTTCCGACAGCAGATCGACTATCTTCTGGGCAGTGCGCTCGCCGGCGGCGTTACGATGGTCGCGACCTGCGACGAGGGCATGGTGCACCGCTTCGGGGATGTCGCCGAGCAAGCTTTCGACACCATCGTGCGCCTCAGCAGACGCGACATCCAGTATGTCGACCGCAAGGAGCGCTACCTCGAGTTCGTGAAGATGCGCTTCACCGCCGCGCCCATCGACGCGATGACGTTCCGCATCGGACCAAAGGGCATCGAGCTCAGCTGATCATTCGTAGACCACGAGGCTCTCCCGGTTCTCCGCCCATCTCGCCCGGTTGAAGAGGAACTCGAACGTGTACCTCACGCCCGTCAGCAGCGACAGGACGATGAATATTATCAGCACGATGTTCAGGTATGGCGAGAGATCGATGTTGATCGGAGTGCCCGGGAGCTGCAGCGTGACGCTAGTGTTCAGCAGTCCAGACAGGAATACGTAGACCCACACGACGGACAGCAAGGCTGCGATCCACCCGAACGCCAAGCGCGAGAACGCTCCCGGTCCCCACATCCCGCGGAAGAACTGCACGACCACCACTGTGACGCCCACGAGCAGCACCGGCGTGCTCAGATCGGTGAGGTTCGCGGCCGCCTGGTTCAGGATGACGTTGTTCACGCTCAGGAACGCGCCCCTCATGATCACGATGAAGAGCTGGGGGATCACGACATAGCTCATGTACCCCCGCCTAGACTCCCTCGCCCCCTCAACGAAGCGCGCGTATCGGAGCCGGAAATCTGTCATCGCTCCTTGCTTCGGCGCGCTCAGCTTCTTCAGTGAGCGCCCGAAGCGCTTCTTCCAGGCGCGGCGATTGTCGGCCAGCTCTGCGAACGGAACGATGAAGAACATGGCCGCCAGGATGACGAACAATCCCACAACGGGGTCGAGGTCCACCTTGAACCCGGTGCCGTAGATC
>Ga0335071_10001705_pt1 | contig 23709 bp, 18 predicted proteins | sample Lox_Sample_15_FD_206724 | JGI IMG/M metagenome (GOLD analysis project Ga0335071, IMG submission 206724) | Soil microbial communities from Loxahatchee National Wildlife Refuge, Florida, United States - Lox_Sample_1.5 | ecosystem: Environmental > Terrestrial > Soil > Wetlands | place: USA... | reverse complement strand
CGACCAGCTGGTGCCGGACGACTTGCCGGAAGAGATCCGGGCCTATTTGGCCGAGACCCATCCCCTGCCCGAGTGGGCCGACATGGGCAAGATCAAGCGCGGGCAGCAGCTGTACGAGACCTGGGGCGTGCTGATCACCCTGTGCCTGTTCTGCGCATCCCTCCCCGCGTCGTACGCGGCAGCCGACGGCGTGAAGGTGCTCTACCTGACCGCCCGGCTCGACACGGACGCCCGGCGGCGGGTGATGGAGACCGGCCAGTTCCTCATGGACGTGCTCAGCGTTGGCGGGCTCGACGAACACGGAAAGGGCCGGCGCACCATCCAGCGCGTCCGGCTGATGCATGCCGCCGTGCGGCAGCTGATCGAGGCCCGCAACGAGCAGGCGGCACGCACGAAACAGCCGCCGCTGTGGCATCCCGACTGGGGCACGCCGATCAACCAGGAGGACCTCGCCGGGACGAAGCTCGTGTTCTCGTACATCGTCGCCGACTCGCTGCCCCGGCTGGGCGTTCGCCTGCCCGCTAAGGACGTCGACGCCTACCTGCATCTGTGGAACGTCATCGGCCAATTGATGGGCATCGACGACGAGCTGCGGGTGGACGGAATCGACGATGCCAAGGCACTCGTCGACGCCATCCGGCGCAGGCAGTTCAGGGCGTCGCCCGAGGGGCAGGACATGACCAAGGCGCTGCTCGACCTGATGGACGAGATGACACCCTTCCACCGCTTCGACGACACGATCCCGCCATTGATTCGTCACCTCATCGGCGACGACGTCGCCGACATGCTGGACGTGCCGAAGTCGGCGCTGCCCGAGATCGGGCGGCTTGCCCGGGCCAACAAATGGATCTTTGTGCACGTCTTCGGCCGCACCGAGCGCGACTCACCCCGATACGAACTGGTCTCGCGCATGGCTCGCCCCTTCGGTTACGACCTGGTCCACGGGTTGTTCAGGCTCGAGCGCGGCGGGGAGCGCGCGCCATTCGCCATGCCCGATCACCTCGCCCGCAGCTGGGAGCTGTCCGGCTGAGAGTGGAGTAGTCGGCTACTCGTGACCGCGCCACGTCCGCCGGTCCACGCTGGTGCGGGCATCGACTGAAATCGATCGAATTGGAGGGTCTTCCGACATGTCTGCCCCCGCGCCTGCCGGCCCACTGGTACTGGACCGCCTACAAGAACCCGGCACCATCGACGACGTCTTGAGCAATATCGATCAGGTCATCGACTGGGCCAAAGAAGCGCAGAGCGGCATCGGTTACTTCGCCGTCCTCTACCGGCGGGTCACTCTCGCCATCCGGGACGCGATCAACCACGAGAGGTTCGTCGACGCGCCCCGCATCGAGCGGCTCGACGTGGCCTTCGCCAAACGGTACTTCAACGCGTTGAACGCCTACTTCTACCCGGACGAGTTCGAGGGGCTCACGCTTCCCTGGGAGGTCGCATTCGTCGGCGACCCGGACCACCAGGCGATCATTGTGCAGTACATGTTGGCCGGCCTGAACGCACACATCAGCTTCGACCTGGGTCTCGCCCTTTTGACGGTTGCGGGCGACTGGCCGGACTCGCTGAGGCAGGATTACGACCGCGTCAACGAGCTGCTGTGCAGGCAGATCCCCGGTATCAACAAGGAGGTCCAGCAGCTTTCCCCCGAGCTCCGCTGGCTGCGGTTGCTGATACCGGACGAAATCCGCGTCATGCAGGGGCAGCTGACGAAAATGCGTGCGGGGGCTTGGCGTTTCGCCCGCTACATGGCGATAAATCCGCCGACTGCGAAGGAGAAGGCGGTACACCAGGAGGCGTGGACCGCGACGCTGAGTTCCTGGTATCTGCAACCGTCCGGGCGGTGGTCGCCGTTCCCCCGGCTCGTCCGCGCCGTCGCCAAGCACGAGTGCGACGACGTTCGCACCAACCTCGATGCGCTGGAGGGGATTTCGAGGTGCCCCGAGAAGGCGGGGAAGGGGCAGCACTGATCCTGTCGCGGCGGTTAGTCACGACAGAATCTGTTGCGCCTTTGCCAGTTCCGGCCATGGACCGGCATCGCCGAAGCGCCGCACAGCATCAACCAGCTCCGACCGGCTGCCCTCCCCGAGGAGATCGAAAGAATCGATCAGGCAACGCAATTCGAAAAGTGTCGCGCCTTGATGGCGTGCGCACTTGATCGCTTCGGCCAGTGCGGCGCGGCGTTCCCCCGGCCCGGCGAACGTGTGGGCGCGCACGCGCAGCACCTCGGCGTCGTAGAAGCGCATGCCCGTCTCCTGCGCGTGGCGCAGCGACATGTCCAGCCGCTCGCGCGCCTTCTCCGGCTGGCCTGCGGCCACCAGGAGGCGACCGATGACCGCGTCGTGGTACGTGAGGTAGCTGTTCAGACTCATCAGCCGCGACCCGTCCACCCGCTGCGCCAGCTTTTCGGCCTGCTCCGTCAGTGCGGCGGCGTCAGCACCCGCGGCAAGCGCGGCGAGCGCCTTGACGGTGGCGTGCTGGGTCCTGCCGACCCACTGCCACAGATCGAGCCCCGACTGCTCGCTCAACCGGCGAAGGTCGCCGACCAGAGCGGTTGCCTGCTCGAGCCGGCCCGCCTCCAGGCAAACCCAGATTTGCATGTAGTGCGTGTGCGCCCGGTTGTGCGCGTTCCGGGGAAAGTCCAGCTCGTCGCACCGCCCCAGCGCGCGGGCAAACTCAGCGTCGGCGCGGTCGAGGTCTCCGAAGACCATGTGGGTCAGGGCCAGGAAAGTGTGTGCGTTCGCGACCGGGTCGACGGCCACCCAAAAGGCCGTCTCCAGCACCCGCGGATCGGCGGCGGAAGGATCAACCAGCGCCGCCAGCAGATGTGTGCGCGCGGCGGCGAAGTCGCCCTCCAGCCAGGTGACCGAACCCAACGTCGACGCGGTGGCCGGGCGATTCCAGGACCGGTCGTCAGTCGTCCGGGCAGACAGCGAGTCCAGCAGCTCGTGCGCCCGGCGCAGATCGGCCCGCGGCATGTAGTAACTGACCAGCGCCCACAGCGCGCCGAACAACTCGTCCTTATAGTTGCCGTCGCTCGCCAGTGCCAGGCACCGTTTGAAATCGGCGGGTCCCTCGCCGCTTTGGCTGCCTTGCACGGTGCCGGCAAGGAACCCCCGCTCCAGCCGGATGGCGATCTCCGAGCGGTCCCGCGCGGGGCCCTCGGCGCAGTGGGCTTGCTGCTCGAGCGCCGCGGTCAGGCACGTGAGTGCCTCCACGACGGCGCCGCGGCGGCGGGCGTTGACCGTCGCCTTTCGGTAAGCCTCGACGGCGTCCTCGTACCGGTGCGCTTGCGCGAAGTGGGCGGCGACCACCCGCCAGTCCGGTTCGGCGGCGGTTGCCGTCTCGGCCAACGCCCGGGCGGTCCGATTATGCAGGTAGCGGCACAGCGATGGCGGGGCCAGCTCGGTCGCCACCTGCCGGAGCAGCTCGTGGCGGAACCGCCAGCCGTGGGTGCCGCGCCGTTCGAGCACGCGCGCCCGCACCAGCTCGGCGACGACGTCGTCGACATCGGCGGTGCGGCCTCTGGCCACCGACCGAAGGAGCTGCAGGTCGCCGGCGCGCCCGATCACGGCGGCCGCCTCGACTACCGGCACGACATCGGGGCGCGCATGCAATCGCGCGAACAGGGGCGCATACAGCGCCTCCGGCACCGCCGGTTGGTCGCCCGCCGCGCGCATGCCCGCCACGACGTGCTCGATGTAAAGGGGGATCCCGTCGCACCAGTCGCGCACTTGGCCGCGGCGGGCGTGCGACAGCGTCGGGTCGAGCGCCTCGATCAACGTGTCGGACTGCTCATCGGTCAGCGGCCTCAACTCGAAAACCTCTGTCGCCCAACCCTTCTGAATCCAGTCGTCCTCACGGCCGGTCATCACCACCAGCACTTGGCCGTTCGCGCGCGCCAGCAGCGAGCCGAGCAGCTCCACGGTCGACGAGTCGAACCAGTGGACGTCTTCGGCGATGACCAGGCCCGGTTCCTGACGCAGGCACGCCGTCACGTACTGGTGCACCGTTTCGCCGATCAACTGGTAGAGGGCGCGGCCCTCGACGGCCACCGGGCGATAACCGTGCTCGGGCGCAATGCCCAGCACCGGCGCCAACAGCGGCACCGTGCGGGCCGGATCCAGCGAGCACGCGCTCAATTCGGACTCCAGCAAGCGCATCCGCTCGGCGCCGTCGGTCAGCCGGGTGATCCCGCAGCGCCGTTCCATCAGCCTGCGCACCGGATGCAGGCCGCTGTCGGTGTGCAACGGGGAGCCCCTGAGCTCTATGACGGTGCCGCCGGACTCCTTGACCATCCGGGCGATCTCGGTCGCGAGCCGGGTCTTGCCGATTCCCGGCTCACCGCGCAGCACCACGCCCGGAGTGGTCAGCGTCCCCGCGCGGGCCAGATCCCAGGCGTGCTGCAGCCGGTCCCGCTCGTGGTCGCGCCCGATCAGGGGAGGTGACCCGGGTGGTGGCCCCTCCGCGTGTTCACCGAGCACCCGATGAGGGGTGATCGGCGCCTCGACGCCCTTGACGGCGACGGCCGAACGTTGGTGGAGTTCGAACGAGTCCCGCACCAGCGGGGCGACGGCCTCCGAGACCACCACCGTGCCGGGCTCGGCCACACTGCACAGACGCGCGGCGAGGTTGGCGGCGAACCCGTAGACGTCGTCCTGCTCGGTGTCGAGGTAGACCAGGCCGCGGTGGACGCCGACCCGCACGTCGATGGCCACGCCGAAGACGCGTTGGGCCCGCTCGCTGAGCCGCGCGACCGCACGGGTGATGTCCAGCCCCGCCGCGACCGCACGGCGGACGTCGTGCTCATGCGCCGTCGGGTGGCCGAACACGACCAACAGCCCGTCGCCCTTGATCGAGCCGATGTGGCCTCCGTAGCGGTCGACCGCGCGGCGCACCTCGTCGCGGTACCGCCCTACCAGGGTGTGGTATGGCTCGGGTTCCAACCGGGTGGACAGCGCCGTCGATTCGACCAGGTCGACAAACATGATGGTCAGCCGGCGAATCTCGCCGTGGCGAGCCGGCGCGGCCAGAAGGTCCTCCGCCTCCGGGTTGCCCCGGTCGACCGCAAGGACTTGCCCTGCCAACGACGTGGCGGTCGCGCGGTCGCCTTCGTTGAGGGCGCGCACCGCGCGGTCGAGCAAATCGTCGATCGATTCACCGCTGTTGCCAGGGCTCACCTGCTCCTCCTGCCCGGGATTGAGAAACCTTACCCGCCGGGCACCGTTTAGCGCATGTGAAAATGAGCGTTCCGCAACGGCGGCTACACGCAGATGGAGAACACCGTGACCGCGGGCTCGCCCGGGCGCGCACACCGGTAGCCGCCGCGGCGCAGCGCGTCGGTCGGCGCGGTCATCGGCTCGAAGCACACCACCTTCTTCTCCGGCTCGTCGCCCGCCGGCGCGAAGATCTGGGTCGCCGGGTACCCCCGCTCGAAATGCACCTCCAGGCGCCGCCCGCCGCCGGACACGGCGAACACCGCGCCGTCGCTCACCTGGTCGTAGGCGTCGTCAAAGGCGTTGTCGCCCAGCGCTTCCTCCCTCGCGGGGCATGGTTCCGACTCGCCGGTGGGCAGCCCCTTGTCGTCGAGCAGCAAATGCCGCAGCGGCGGCGTCTCGATGACCCACTCGCCGCGGGGCACGTCCGGCAGGCGCAGGTACGGATGGAAGCCGAAGCACAGCGGAACCGCAGTGTCACCGGTGGCGGTGACCGTGGTGCCCACCGTCAGCGCCCGTTCGGCCAGCCGCACCGTCACCGTGAGCACATGCGGATAGGGGAAGCTGGCCAGCAACGCCGGCTCGGCGCCGAAGTCGACCTCGGCGCTCAGCTCGTTGTCCGACCGCGCCGTGACCCGCCAGCCGGGGTAGGCGGCCAGGGTGCCGTGGATGGGCAACCCGTTGGGATCGGCGCGCACCCGGTTTTCGCCGGGCGTGAGCGTCACCGTCGCGTTCTCGGCGGTGTAGGTGTTGCCGCCCAACCGATTCGCCCAGGGATACAGGATCGGGATCCCCATCGTCTTGCCCGCTTCGACGTACGCGTCCAGCCCGCGCCGCTGGCCGAGCAACTCCACGCCCGAGTCGGTCAGCGAGGTGCCGATCATGCCCGCCCCGGGCACGAACTGCGCGGCGACCGGCGACGACGGGTCGGTCAGGGTGACGATCTGCATGGCTTTACCTCGGGCTCACCTGGACAGTGGGTCGTGCTGGATGCGTTCGGGCGGGGCCCCTTTGGCGATCAGGGCGGCCTTGGTGGCGCGGACCATGTCGGGTCCGCCGCAGATCAGGATCTGCCGGTCGCCCCAGCCCCCGTACTTCGTCACCACGTCGGGCAGGCGGCCGGTCTGGTGCACGTGCAGCCCGCGTGGTGGCGTGGGGTCGGGGTAGTCGGCGGACCACGAGGGGTCGCGGCCGTACTCCGCGACCGGAGTGACCGACAGCCACGGGTTGTGCTGCGCGACCTGCCACAGCGTGGGCAGGTCGTAGAGCTCGCAGCGGTAGCGGGCGCCGAAGAATAGGTGCACCCGTGGGTTCACCGCGTAGCGGCTGAGGTCCATGATCAGCGCCCGCAGCGGCGCCAGCCCGGTGCTGCCGGCGACCATCAGCAGGTCGCCGCCGTCCCGGTCGACCCGCAGGCCGCCGTGGGGACTGGACAGCCGCCACCGGTCGCCGGGACGCGTTTCGTTGACCACCGCAGTGCTGACCAGCCCGCCGGGCACCTGGCGGATGTGGAACTCGATTCCGCCGTCCGGGTCCGCCGGGATCGCGGGGGATAGGTAGCGCCAGCGCCGCGGGCATTGCGGAACGTGGACGTTGACGTACTGGCCGGGGTAGTAGTGCATCGGGCGGTCGAGCTGCAGCCGGACGACGGCCAGGTCGCGCGAGACCCGCGTGTGCTCGATGACCGTGCCGTCCCACCAGGCGGGTCCCTCGTCGGCGTCGGCGGCCCCGCTCATCACCCCGGTGATCAGGTTGAGCGACTGACTGGCGGCCGCCTCGACGGCATCAGTCCAAGCGTCGCCGAGGTGGTCACGCAGCGTCGCATGCAGCGCGCGCCGCAGCGAGTCGTAATGGCTCGGCAGCACCCCGAATTTGCGGTGATCCCGGCCGAGCTGGGCGAGGAAGGCCACCGGCTCGGCGGCGCGCTGCGCGACCAGTTCCCCGTAAACCCAGTGCAACGCGTGCGCGAAGGCGGCCCGCTGCGCGTCCATCTCGGGTGGGAACAGGTCGCGCACCGAGACGTCGAGGGCGAACCAGTGGGTGTAGAAGCGGCGGACCAGTTCGTTGGTCTCCGTAGTGCCCGAGTCCTTCGTGGCGAAGGCGTCGCGCAGCAGCCGCAACGCATCCCGGTCCTCGAGGCTCACGGGCCCCGATTCTAGGCTTGTGGGCTGGCGCGGGACCGCGCCCACATGCCAGGATCAGCCCCGTCGACTAGGGCGACCCGTTGGTCCCGTTCATGCCGAACAGCATCCCGCGGGTCCCGCCGATGCCGCCGGGCCCACCACCGCTGCCATTTCCGCCGCCACCGCCGTCGCCGATCAGACGGGCGTCCCCGCCGTTGCCGCCGCTGGCAGTCAAGAGGGCAAATCCGTTGCTGCCGGCGTTGCCGCCCGTCCCGCCGGTGCCGATCAGCGCGCCGTCCCCGCCGTTGCCCCCGTTGCCGCCGTTGCTGTTCGCCGAGGTGCCGCCGTCGCCACCGTTGCCGCCGGCTCCGGCCAACCCCCGCGCAGCGCCGCCGGCACCACCGTTACCGCCCTTGCCCAAGATTGCGGTGCCGAGAGCGTTGCCGCCGGCCCCGCCGGCCCCGCCGTCGCCCCACAGCAGGCCGCCGGCACCGCCGGCACCGCCGTTGGCGGCGTCGCCGACGCCGCTGGACCCGCCGGCCCCGCCGTTGCCGCCGTGGCCGATCAATCCGGCGGCCCCTCCGTTTCCGCCCGGCCCTCCGCTGAGCAAACCCGTTCCGACAACGCCCGGCCCGCCGTTGCCGCCGTTGCCCATCAGTAACCCGCCCGCCCCGCCGTCTTGACCGATTCCCCCCAGGCCGCCGTCGCCGATCAGCAGCCCGCCCCTACCTGCCGCGCCGCCAAAACCGTTAAGACCGCCGTTGCCGCCGTTGCCGATCAGCCCGGCGTTGCCGCCGGCGCCCGCCGCGCCGTTCAAGCCAACAAAACCGCCGCCGGCGTTGCCGCCCGCGCCGCCGCTCCCGATCAGTCCACCGCCGCCGCCGCTGCCCCCATTGCCGCCGTTGCTGGCCAGCGAGGTGCCGCCATCCCCGCCGGTACCGCCGGCTCCGAACAGCCCCGGTACAAAGCCGCCGGTACCGCCGTTGCCACCCTTGCCCGCGGAAAGGCCGCTGCCGATGGCGTTGCCGCCGGCCCCGCCGGATCCGGCGTCGCCCCACAGCAGGCCGCCGGCGCCGCCGGCACCGCCGTTGGCGGCGTCGCCGAAGCCAGTGGACCCACCCGTCCCGCCGTTGCCGCCGTGGCCGATCAACCCGGCGGCCCCACCGTTGCCGCCCGGCCCCGGATGGACCAAGAGCGTTCCGGCAGCGCCCGACCCGCCGTTGCCGCCGTTGCCGACCAGGAACCCGCCCGGCCCGCCGTCTTGCCCGGTCCCAGCCGCGCCGTCAGCGCCGTTGCCGATTAGCGGGCGCCCGAACAGCGCCTGGGTGCGGGCATTGATCGCGCCCAGCGGGTCCTGCTCCAGCGTCTGCAAAGGCGACGCGTTGGCGGCCTCGCTGGCCGCATATGACGTCGACGCCGCGGTCAAAGCCTGGACAAACCGGTCATGAAACGCCGCCGCCTGCGCGCTGACCGACTGAAATTCACTGCCGCGGGCTCCAAACAACTCGGCGACGGCCGCTGACACCTCGTCGGCGCCGGCCGCAACCACCCGTGTCGTGAAGACTGTCGCCGCAGCATTTGCCGCGCCGATCGCCGAACCGATGCTCGTCAAATCCGTTGCCGCCGTTGATATCAGCTCCGGCGCCGCAATCACGAACGACATGGCCTGCACCTCTGTTGGCTCGTGGTAACCCGGCCAGGCGCAGCCTGGTGGTCATCGAGTCTTGATAGGTGTAGATCGTATTGCGGCCCGGGCACGATGTCCTGCTGTTTCACGGCCGGGCAAGGCTGCCGCAAAATAGGCAAATTTGAGCGGAACACACTCAACCTTGACGGCGTTGAACATCGCGACAAGCATTTTTACCTACCGCACCTTCTGACCCCAAACGGAGATCGTCGTGGACTCTTTCAACCCGACCACCAAGACACAGGCGGCCCTCACCTCGGCCTTGCAGGCGGCCTCGTCCGCCGGAAATCCCGAGATCAGGCCCGCCCACCTGCTGATGGCCCTGTTGACGCAGGCCGACGGGATCGCCGCGCCGCTGCTGGAGGCCGTCGGCGTCGAGCCCGCGACCATCCGGACCGAGGCGCAGCGCCTGCTGGACCGGCTGCCCCAGGCCAGCGGCGCCAGTGCGCAGCCGCAGCTCTCCCGCGAGTCACTGGCGGCCATCACCACCGCCCAGCAGCTGGCCACCGAGATGGACGACGAGTATGTCTCGACCGAGCACCTGATGGTCGGGCTGGCCACTGGCGACTCCGACGTCGCCAAGCTGCTCACCGGCCACGGCGCCTCGCCGCAGGCGCTGCGCGACGGATTCGTCAAGGTACGCGGCAGCGCCCGGGTCACGAGTCCCGAGCCGGAGGCCACCTACCAGGCACTCGAGAAGTACTCCACCGACCTGACGGCCCGTGCCCGCGAGGGCAAACTCGACCCCGTCATCGGCCGCGACAACGAAATCCGCCGCGTCGTGCAGGTGCTGTCCCGGCGCACCAAGAACAACCCGGTGCTCATCGGCGAGCCCGGCGTCGGCAAGACCGCGATCGTAGAGGGTCTGGCCCAGCGCATCGTCGCCGGCGACGTGCCGGAGAGCCTGCGCGACAAGACCGTGATCTCCCTGGATATGGGATCGATGGTCGCCGGCGCGAAGTACCGCGGCGAGTTCGAGGAGCGGCTCAAGGCCGTCCTCGACGACATCAAGAACTCGGCCGGACAGATCATCACGTTCATCGACGAGCTGCACACCATCGTCGGGGCGGGCGCGACCGGTGAGGGCGCGATGGATGCCGGCAACATGATCAAGCCGATGCTGGCCCGTGGCGAGCTGCGGCTGGTCGGCGCCACCACGCTCGACGAGTACCGCAAATACATCGAGAAGGACGCCGCCCTGGAGCGGCGGTTCCAGCAGGTGTTCGTCGGCGAGCCGTCGGTGGAGGACACCGTCGGCATCCTGCGCGGGCTGAAGGACCGCTATGAGGTGCACCACGGCGTGCGCATCACCGACTCCGCGCTGGTCGCCGCGGCGGCGCTCTCCGACCGCTACATCACCGCGCGCTTCTTGCCCGACAAGGCCATCGACCTGGTCGACGAGGCCGCAAGCCGGCTGAAGATGGAGATCGACTCGCGGCCGGTCGAGATCGATGAGGTCGAGCGCCTGGTGCGCCGCCTCGAGATCGAGGAGATGGCGCTGGCCAAGGAGGAGGACGAGGCCTCCAAGGAGCGCCTGGAGAAGCTGCGCGCCGAGTTGGCCGACCAGAAGGAAAAGCTGGCCGAGCTGACCACCCGGTGGCAAAACGAGAAGAGCGCGATCGACATCGTCCGCGAGCTCAAGGAACAGCTGGAGGCGTTGCGCGGGGAGTCCGAGCGCGCCGAGCGCGACGGCGATCTGGCCAAGGCCGCCGAGCTGCGGTACGGGCGCATCCCGGAGGTGGAGAAGAAGCTCGACGCCGCGCTGCCGCAGGCGGAGGCCCGCGAGAACGTGATGCTCAAGGAGGAGGTCGGTCCCGACGACATCGCCGACGTGGTGTCCGCGTGGACGGGCATCCCGGCCGGCCGGCTGCTGGAGGGTGAGACCGCCAAGCTGCTCCGGATGGAAGACGAGCTGGGCAAGCGCGTCGTCGGGCAACGGAAGGCCGTGACAGCGGTTTCTGACGCCGTGCGGCGTTCTCGCGCCGGGGTCGCCGACCCCAACCGGCCGACGGGCGCGTTCATGTTCCTTGGGCCGACCGGTGTCGGTAAGACGGAGCTGGCCAAGGCTTTGGCGGAGTTCCTGTTCGATGACGAACACGCGATGGTCCGCATCGACATGAGCGAGTACGGCGAGAAGCACTCGGTGGCTCGGTTGATCGGTGCTCCGCCCGGATACGTCGGCTACGAGGCCGGCGGGCAGCTGACCGAGGCGGTACGCCGCCGGCCGTACACGGTGGTGCTGTTCGACGAGGTCGAAAAGGCACACCCGGACGTGTTCGACGTGCTGCTGCAGGTTCTCGACGAGGGCCGGCTGACGGACGGCCACGGACGCACCGTCGACTTCCGCAACGCGATCCTCATCTTGACGTCCAACCTCGGGTCGGGCGGCAGCGACGAGCAGGTGATGGCGGCGGTGCGCGCGGCGTTCAAGCCCGAGTTCATCAACCGCCTTGACGACGTGCTGATCTTCGAGGGGCTCAATCCCGAAGAACTGGTGCAGATCGTCGACATCCAGCTCGAGCAGCTGGACAAGCGGCTGGCGCAACGGCGGCTGCAGCTGGAGGTGTCGCTGCCGGCCAAGCGCTGGCTGGCGCAGCGCGGCTTCGACCCGGTCTACGGCGCCCGGCCGTTGCGCCGGCTCGTCCAGCACGCCATCGGCGACCAGCTGGCCAAGATGCTGCTGGCCGGCGACGTGCACGACGGCGACGTCGTGCCCGTCAACGTCAGCCCCGACGGCGACTCGCTGGTGCTGGGTTAAGCCTGTTCGAGTGTGAATGCTGGGCTTTGAGTGTGAGTGCAGGGCGGGAAAATCGCCAAAATCCCGCCGCTGGCTCACACTCAAAGCCGTCAGCGCACACGGCTGTAGAGGAACCTGGCGACCCGCTTCGCCCTGCTTCGCCGCCCTCGCGATCGCCACGACCTGTGATGGGGTTGTGACCTGGTCGGATTCTGTGTTCCGGCCCAACAGCAGATACCCTGTGTGGGATGGTCCCCCTTTGGTTCACGCTTTCCGCGCTGTGCTTTGTCGGTGCGGGTGTGCTGCTGTACGTCGACATCGATCGACGCCGCGGCCGCAGCAGGCGCCGCAGGTCGTGGGCGCGCTCGCACGGATTCGACTACGAGCGTGAATCATCCGACATCCTCAAGCGCTGGAAGCGCGGCGTGATCTCCACGGTGGGCGACGTGCCCGCCCACAACGTCGTGCTGGGCCAGATCCGCGGCGAGGCGGTGTACATCTTCGACCTCGAGGAGGTCGCCACCGTGATCGCGCTGCACCGCAAGGTGGGCACCAACGTGGTGGTGGACCTGCGGCTCAAAGGGCTCAAAGAGCCGCGGGAGAGCGACATTTGGCTGCTGGGCGCCATCGGGCCGCGGATGGTGTACTCCACCAACCTGGACGCGGCCCGCCGCGCGTGCGACCGCCGCATGGTCACCTTCGCGCACACCGCGCCCGACTGCGCCGAGATCATGTGGAACGAGCAGAACTGGACTTTGGTCGCGATGCCGATCGCCAGCACACGCGCCCAATGGGACGAGGGCCTGCGCACGGTCCGCCAGTTCAACGACCTGCTGCGGGTGTTGCCGCCGGTGCCCCAGGAGACCCCCGCCGAGGCGGGATCGCCTGCGGGACTTCGCAATGCGGCGCCAAGCCGTCCCCTGGCCCCCGCCGCGCGCGCGGAGTTGCCGCCCAGGCGCGCCCAGCAGGACGTGTCCGGGCTGCTCGGCTCGGATGCTCAGGCGGGCCGCCGCGCCCCCGAGCCGGTGCGCCGGGAGCAGGGTCGCACGGAATCCCTGCACCGCCCGCCACCCACCGGCCGCAACGGCCATCAGGCCTCTAACTACCAGCGCTGATAGGGCGCGGGGTGGGTCCGGGGGCCGCTGAGTCCCCGTCATTACACTGTCGCTCATGCCTCGCCCCGTAGCCCTGATCACCGGGCCTACGTCCGGGATCGGCGCCGGCTACGCGCGACGCTACGCGAGCGACGGCTACGACCTGGTCCTGGTGGCCCGGGATGTCGACCGGTTGACCCGATTGGCGGGCGAGCTCGAGGGCGAGGCCGGCGGCATCGAGATCCTGCCCGCGGACCTGGCCGATCCCGCCGGGCGGCACAAGGTCTGCGACCGCCTTGCCGCGGGGGTCCGGGTGCTGGTGAACAACGCCGGCTTCGGCACGTCCGGCGAATTCTGGGCCACCGACCCCGCGCTGCTGCAGGCGCAGCTCGACGTCAACGTCACCGCGGTCATGCACCTCACCCGCGCCGCCCTGCCGGCGATGCTCGACGCCGGCGCGGGCACCGTCATCAACATCGCCAGCGTTGCCGGGCTGGTGCCCGGGCGCGGGTCGACCTATTCGGCGTCCAAGGCGTGGGTGATCTCGTTCAGCGAGGGCCTGGCCGTCGGCCTGCAGGGTACCGGCGTCGGCGTGCACGCCGTGTGCCCGGGATACGTACACACCGAATTCCACGCCAGGGCAGGCATCGAGATGGCCAAGCTGCCGTCGTTCCTGTGGCTCGAGGTCGACGACGTCGTCACCAAGAGCCTGGCCGACATCGCCGCCGGCAAGGTGATCAGCGTCCCGGGCCTGCAGTACAAGGCGATCGTCACCGCCGGGCGCGTGATCCCGCGGCGACTGGCCCGCGCCGCCACCCGACGAGTAGGGCGCGGCGGTGGACGAACCTGACCCGCGCGCGGAGCTCGCCGAGCTGGTGCGACGGCTGTCGGTCGTGCATGGCCGGGTGACGCTGTCGTCGGGCAAGGAGGCCGACTACTACGTCGACCTGCGCCGCGCCACCCTGCACCACCGCGCCTCGGCGCTGATCGGCGGGCTGATGCGCGAACTCACCGCCGACTGGGACTACGCGGTCGTCGGCGGCCTGACCCTGGGCGCCGATCCCGTCGCGACGGCCATCATGCACGCGCCCGGGCGCCCGATCGACGCGTTCGTCGTGCGCAAATCCGCGAAAACCCATGGGCTGCAACGCCTCATCGAGGGCTCCGAGGTCGCCGGCAAGCGGGTCCTGGTGGTGGAGGACACGAGCACCACGGGGAACTCGGCGCTGACGGCCGTGCGCGCGGTTCAGGAAGCGGGCGGCGAGGTGATCGGGGTGGCCACCGTGGTGGACCGCGCCACCGGCGCCGCGGAGACCATCGAGGCCGAGGGTTTGGCGTACCGCAGCCTGTTGGGCCTGGCCGATCTGGGTCTGGGCTAGGCCCAGGGCGGTATGCGCAGTTTCATCGCGTTGGTCTGCTGCCTGGCGGCTTGCCTGGTGGGCTGCGCGGGCTCCAACCATCCCGCTCGCCCATATGGCGCGCAGGGCGCGCGGCTCGGCGAATCCCTGGCGCTGCTGGGCTGGAACATGGCGGTGTCGAACCTGCGCTGGGACGGCGATTACGTGTTGATCGACGTGGATGCCTCGCCCACGGATCCGAAAGCGCCGCACGCCAAACCCGAGGACATTCGCTTTGGCCTCTACGGCGCGCTGGCGCACCCCTTGGAGTCGAACGGCCTGGGCAGCTGCGACCAGGCCGTGGCCAGCGTGCACGACATCCAACACGTGCTGTCGGCGCCGCCCGACCGGCTGACCGGCACGGTTTGCCTTGGGCCGCTGAAGGATCGGAGCCAGGTCCGTGGGGTGTACGGCTACTCGCCGCGCGACCGGATCCCGAACACTTCGGCGGCCTACCCCGCGGCGTTTCCGATCGGGTTGCCGCCGACGAACGGTAACGACACCGGCCTGGTGGTCAAGACCGTCAGCCTGTCGGCCTGGCGCGCCGACGGCGCCCCGGTGACCAAGGCCCAGCTCGGCGACCCGGCCGCGTTCAACGGCAACGGCTACATGCTGCTGGGGCTGGAGGCCGACGCCATCGCGGAGCGGTATCGCGACGACTCCGCCAAGCGCGGCGGGCCGATGATGCTGCTGGCGTCGCCGACCCTGCCCGGCCGGGGCCTGAACCCGGCCTGCGCGACCTACGGATCGTCGCTGCTGATCCTGCCCGACGCGTCGCTGGATTCGGTGCACGTCAACGCGTCGCTGTGCACCCAGGGCGAGATCAACGAGGCGCTGCTGTACGCGACGGTGGCGATCGACGGCACCCACGCCGGGGTGTGGACGCAGCGATGAGCGAACCCGGGCCCACCGAATGGGGAACGACGGCCGGCGGTGTCGGGCCCTGGCGGGGCGACCTTCCCGACGACCCGCGATACGACCCGAACCTCTTGCGCGACGGCGATACTCGCAACGTCGTCGACGCCTACCGCTACTGGACGCGGGAGGCGATCATCGGCGACATCGACCGGCGTCGTCATCCCCTGCACGTGGCGATCGAGAACTTCGGCCACGACGCCAACATCGGCTCGGTGGTGCGCACCGCCAACGCGTTCGCGGTCGACACCGTGCACATCGTCGGGCGGCGGCGGTGGAATCGGCGCGGGGCCATGGTGACCGACCGCTATCAGCGGCTGTGCCATCACGACAGCACCGCCGAATTGCTGGACTTCGCGGCGGGCGCCGTTCTGACGGTGATCGCCGTGGACAACGTCCCGGGCGCGGCGCGGCTGGAGGAGACGGCGCTGCCGCGGGAGTGCCTGCTGGTGTTCGGTCAGGAGGGCCCGGGCATCACCGACGACATCCGAGCCGGTGCGGCGCTCACGGTGTCGATCGCCCAGTTCGGCTCCACGCGCAGCATCAACGCCGGCGTGGCCGCCGGGATCGCGATGCACGCCTGGATCCGGCAGCACGGCGACCTGTCGCGCGCCTGGTGAGTGTGAATCCCTGACCTTGAGGGGTGTACTCACGGCGAAGCTCGTCGGCGCGTCGCCGCCCAGGACGCACACTCAACTCCACAGCGTCACATGCACCTTCGGGCGAAACCGCGTCACGCCGACACCGGAGCCGCGGATCATCGCCTGGGTGCACCGCGGGGTGGTGATGAAGCGGACCAGCTCGGACACGGCGGGCTGGCGCACCGCGGGCGCCAGCGTCGCCGCGCACCACTCGCCTGAGCGGTCCAGGCCGGGGCCGGACACGTGGGTCAACCGCCCGGCAGCGAGATCCTTCGCGACGGCGAAACCGATCGTGAGGCTGACCCCGCCGACCCGCTGCACCTCCTCGAGCGCGGCGGCGTCGCTTTGGAAGATGCGTTGCTGTGACTCCGGAATGGCCAAGCCGCGCAACAACTTTGCGATCTCGCCGTCCACGCTGCCCGCCGACGGGCCGAGCATCCACTGCTGCTGGCGCAGCAGTGCCGGCGTCGGAATGCCCGCGGTCAGTGGGCTATTCGGCGCCGCGACGGCGATTATCTGGTATTTGAGGAAGGGCCGCACGAAGATCGTGTCGTCGGGGCCGATCGAGTTCGCCGGGCCGATCGCGATGTCGACGGCGCGCGCGCAGATCAGGTCGCGGAACCGGCTCGTCGGATGCACGCTCAGCTCCACCGACAGGTCGTCGGCCCGCGACGAGAACAGCTCGATCAGGCCCGGCGCGGCATGTTCGGCGAACGCGGTCGACGCGGCGATCCGCAGCAGCCGGCGCCCGTGGGCGGCCTCGGTGACCTCGATCGCGGTTTGTTGCTGCAGCCCCAGGATTTCGACCGCGCGGCTGGCCAGCCGCAGCCCGCCGGGCGTGAACGCCAGCCCGGCACCCGTCCGGGTGAACAGGGGGTCGTCGAGCTCCTTGCGCAGGGCCGCCACCAGCATCGAGATGCCGGCGTCGGAAATACCCAGCTCCGCGGCGGCGGCCCGCACCGAGCCCAGCCGGACCACCGCCGAATAGGCCCGAAGTTGAGCCGGAGTCACGTCAAGAGCCTACTTCTGGCCTAATTTGAGAGAGTGCGCGACGTGCTTGCCGAGTTGGTGTCGATCTGGCGTGCCGGCGACACCGCGGGGCTCGGGACGGTGGTGCGGACGTTCCGGTCCGCGCCGCGGCCGCCGGGGGCCTCGATGGTGGTGGCGCCCGACGGGTCGGTGGCCGGCTCGGTCTCGGGTGGCTGCGTGGAGGGCGCGGTGTACGACGCCGCGACCGAGGTGGCGCAAACGGGCACCCCGCGGCTGGAGCGCTATGGGGTCAGCGACGGCGACGCGTTCGCCGTCGGGCTGACGTGCGGCGGGATCATCGACGTGTTCGTCGAGCCGATGTCGCGGGCGACTTTCCCCGAACTCGCCGCGGTCGCCGACGACATCGGCGAGAACCGTCCCGTCGCGGTCGCGACCGTCATCGGCCACCCGGACGCGCGGTGGGTGGGTCGCCGGGTCGTGGTCCGGCCCGACCCTAATAGCCCCGTCGCGGGATCGCTGGGCTCGGCGCGCGCCGACGCCGCGGTCGCCGACGACGCGCGCGGTCTGCTGGCGGTGGGCCGCAGCGAGGTCCTCAAGTACGGGCCCGACGGGCAGCGCCTGGGCGACGGCATGGAGGTGTTCGTGTCCAGCTACGCGCCGCGCCCGCGGATGCTGGTGTTCGGCGCCATCGATTTCGCCGCCGCCCTGGCCCAGCAGGGGTCGTTCCTCGGCTACCGCGTCACGGTGTGCGACGCGCGCGAGGTCTTCGCCACGCCGGTGCGCTTCCCGACGGCCGACCACGTCGTCGTCGACTGGCCCCACCGCTACCTCGCCGCCCAGGCGCAGGCGGGCGCCGTCGACGAGAGCACGGTGATCTGCGTGCTTACCCACGACCCGAAGTTCGACGTGCCGGTGCTGGAGGTGGCGCTGCGGCTGGGCGTCGGCTACGTGGGCGCGATGGGATCGCGCCGCACCCACGACGACCGGATCAACCGGCTGCGCGCCGCGGGCCTGACCGACGCCGAGCTGGGCCGGCTGTCCAGCCCCATCGGACTGGACCTCGGCGCCCGCACCCCCGAGGAGACCGCGGTGTCGATCGCCGCCGACATCATCGCCAAGCGCTGGGGCGGCGGGGGCCGTCCGCTGACCGAGACCGGTGGACGCATCCACCACGACGCGCCGGACCCGCAGCCGGCGGACGAGTACCAAGCCAGTTCAGCAAATACTTAACTCGCTATTGACGCCCATGTCAGCGCGGCTGACACTGCTGCAATGCAAGTACCGGGACCCTTCGAATACGAACGTGCAACCAGCGTCGACCACGCCGTCGGGCTGCTGGATCGGTTGGGGGAGGGGGCGCGGGTGATCGCGGGCGGGCACAGCCTGCTGCCCATGATGAAACTGCGCATCGCCAACCCGGAGTACCTCGTCGACATCAACGACCTGGCCCCCGAGCTCGGATACGTGATCACCGATCCGACCCTGGTGCGCGTCGGCGCCATGACCCGCCACCGCGAGATTCTGGAGTCCGACACCCTGGCCGCCGTGTGCCCGATCTTCCGGGACGCCGAACGGGTGATCGCCGACCCGGTGGTCCGCAATCGCGGCACCCTCGGCGGCTCGCTGTGCCAGGCGGATCCGGCCGAGGACCTGGTGACGGTGTGCACCGTGCTGGACGCGGTCTGCCTGGCCCGCGGGCCGTCGGGAGAACGGGAGATACCGATCGACGACTTCGTCGCCGGGCCCTACGAGACCACCCTGGCGCACAACGAAATCCTGGTCGAGGCCCGAATCCCCTTGCGGCTCAACACGTCCAGCGCCTACGCCAAGGTGGAACGGCGCGTCGGCGACTGGGCGGTGACGGCGGCCGGGGCTGCCGTCACGCTGGACGGCACCGAGATCGTGGCCGCGCGCGTGGGACTGACGGCGGTCAACCCGGACCCGGCCGCGCTGGCCGAGCTGTCGGCGGCCCTGGTCGGCCGGCCCGCCACCGAGGAGACCTTCGCCGACGCGGGTCGCCTGGCCGCCGAGGCCTGCGACCCGGCGACCGACGTCCGCGGCAGCGCCGACTACAAGCGGCACCTGGCCGCCGAACTGACCATCCGCACGCTGCGCACCGCCGCCGAGCGGGTGCGCGGACAAAGGAGCTGACCATGCAGGTGAACATGACCGTCAACGGCGAACAGGTGACCGCCGAGGTCGAACCCCGGACGCTGCTGGTGCACTTCCTGCGGGATCAGTTGCGGCTCACCGGAACCCACTGGGGCTGCGACACCAGCAACTGCGGGACGTGCGTGGTCGACGTGGACGGCGTGCCGGTGAAGTCGTGCACGATGCTGGCCGCGATGGCATCCGGCCACAGCGTCCGCACGGTGGAGGGCCTGGCCGTCGACGGCCAACTGGACCCGGTGCAGGAAGGGTTCATGCGCTGCCACGGGCTGCAATGCGGTTTCTGCACGCCGGGAATGATGATCACCGCCCGCGCCCTGCTGGACCGCGACCCCAACCCCGACGAGGACACCATCCGCGAGGCGATCTCCGGGCAGATCTGCCGCTGCACCGGATACACCACGATCGTGCGCTCCATCCAGTGGGCCGCACAGCACAGCTCAAGCGAGGTCGCATCGTCATGACCACCATCGAGTCCCGGCCCCCCTCACCCGAAGACACCGTCGACAACGACCAGAAGCCCTGCGGCCACGGCCGGATGCTGCGCAAGGAGGACCCGCGCTTCATCCGCGGCCGCGGCACCTACGTCGACGACGTCGCGCTGCCCGGGATGCTGCACCTGGCCATCCTGCGCTCGCCGTACGCGCACGCCCGCATCGCCGGCATCGATGTGACTGCGGCCCTTGCGCATCCGAAGGTCAAGGCGGTGGTGACGGGCGCGGACCTGGCCGAGAAGGGCCTGGCGTGGATGCCGACGCTGTCCAACGACGTGCAGGCCGTGCTGGCCACCGACAAGGTGCGCTTCCAGGGTCAGGAGGTGGCGTTCGTCGTTGCCGAGGACCGGTATTCGGCGCGCGACGCGCTGGAGTTGATCGACGTCGACTACGACCCGCTGGATCCCGTCGTGGACGTCCGCACGGCGCTCGACTCGTCGGCGCCGGTGATCCGCACCGACCTGGACGGCAAGACCGACAATCACATCTTCGACTGGGAGACCGGCGACGCGGCGGCCACCGAGGCGGTGTTCGCCAGGGCCGACGTCGTCGTCAAGCAGGAGATCGTCTACCCCCGGGTGCACCCCGCGCCGATGGAAACCTGTGGCGCGGTGGCCGATTTGGATCCGGTGACCGGCAAGCTGACGCTGTGGACCACCTCGCAGGCGCCGCACGCCCACCGCACCCTGTACGCGTTGGTCGCCGGCCTGCCCGAGCACAAGATCCGGGTGATCTCGCCGGACATCGGCGGCGGCTTCGGCAACAAGGTGCCGATCTACCCCGGCTACGTCTGCGCGATCGTCGGCTCGCTGCTGCTGGGCAAGCCGGTGAAATGGATGGAGGACCGCAGCGAGAACCTGACGTCCACCAGCTTCGCCCGCGACTACATCATGGTCGGCGAGATCGCCGCCACCAACGACGGAAAGATCCTGGCGTTGCGGTCGAACGTGCTCGCCGACCACGGCGCGTTCAACGGGCAGGCCGCGCCGACAAAATACCCGGCCGGCTTCTTCGGCGTCTTCACCGGCAGCTACGACCTGGAGGCCGCCTACTGCCACATGACCGCGGTCTACACCAACAAGGCGCCCGGCGGGGTGGCCTATGCGTGCTCGTTCCGGATCACCGAGGCGGTGTACTTCGTCGAGCGGCTGGTGGACTGCCTGGCCTTCGAGCTGAGGATGGACCCGGCCGAGCTGCGGCTGCGAAACCTGTTGCGGCCCGAGCAGTTCCCGTACACCACCAAGACGGGTTGGACGTACGACTCGGGTGACTACGAGGCCACCATGCGCAAGGCCATGGAGATGATCGGCTACGACGCGCTGCGCGCCGAGCAGAAGGAGCGGCGGGCGCGCGGCGAGCTGATGGGAATCGGGATGGCGTTCTTCACCGAGGCCGTCGGCGCCGGGCCGCGCAAGGACATGGACATCCTCGGCCTCGGCATGGCCGACGGATGCGAGCTGCGCGTGCACCCGACGGGTAAAGCCGTTGTGCGACTGTCGGTTCAGACCCAGGGCCAGGGCCACGAGACGACGTTCGCGCAGATCGTCGCCGAGGAGCTGGGCATCCCGCCCGACGACATCGAGGTGGTGCACGGCGACACCGACCAGACGCCGTTCGGGCTGGGCACCTACGGCAGCCGGTCCACCCCGGTGTCGGGCGGGGCTGCGGCGCTGGTCGCCCGCAAGGTGCGCGATAAGGCGAAGATCATCGCGTCGGGCATGCTCGAGGTCTCGGTCGCCGACCTGGAGTGGGAGAAAGGCTCCTTCCACGTCAAGGGCGACCCGTCGGCGTCGGTGACGATCCAGGACATCGCGATGCGCGCGCACGGCGCAGGCGACCTGCCCGAGGGCATCGAGGGCGGGCTGGACGCCGAGGTCTGCTACAACCCGGAGAACCTGACCTACCCCTACGGCGCGTATTTCTGTGTGGTGGACGTAGATCCGGGCACCGCGGTGGTCAAGGTGCGGCGTTTTTTGGCCGTCGACGACTGCGGCACCCGCATCAACCCGATGATCATCGAGGGCCAGGTGCACGGCGGCATCGTCGACGGCATCGGCATGGCGCTGATGGAGATGATCGCCTTCGACGAGGAGGGCAACTGCCTGGGCGGCTCGCTGATGGACTACCTGATCCCGACGGCGATGGAGGTCCCGCACCTGGAGACCGGCCACACGGTGACGCCGTCGCCGCACCACCCGATCGGCGCCAAGGGCATCGGCGAATCGGCCACCGTCGGCTCTCCGCCCGCCGTGGTGAATGCGGTGGTGGATGCGTTGGCGCCGTTCGGCGTTCGGCACGCCGACATGCCACTGACGCCGTCGCGGGTCTGGGAGGCGATGCAGGGCAGAGCGAGGCCACCGATCTAGATGACCCTCATCGGCGAGCGGGCTCGGCAACTGATCGCGGCACGGACGCCGTTCGTGCACGCGACCGTGGTGCGCGCCCAGCCGCCCACCTCCTCCTATCCGGGCGACGAGGCGATCCTGTTGGCGGACGGCACCATTGAGGGCTTCGTCGGCGGCCAGTGCGCGCAGAACTCCGTCCGCAAGGCGGCGCTGGGCGCGCTGCAGGCGGGCGAGAGCGTGTTGTTGCGGGTGCTTCCCGACGGCGACGTGCACTTTCCCGAGGCCCCCGGCGCCTGCGTGGTGGTCAACCCGTGCCTGTCGGGCGGGTCGCTGGAGATCTTCCTGACCCCGCAGCTGCCGGCACCGCTGATCGAGATCCACGGGGCCACCCCGATCGCCGACGCGCTGGCCCAGCTGTGCGGGGTCCTGGGGTATGACGTCCGGCGCGGTACCGACGTGGCCGACGCGACCGCGGTGGTGATCGCCAGCCACGGTGGGCCCGAGGCCGAGATCATCCGCGCCGCACTGGACAACGGCGTCGGGTACATCGGCCTGGTGGCCAGCAAGGTACGCGGCGCATCGGTACTGGCTTCGCTCGGCCTCTCCGACGACGAGCGGGCGCGGGTGCACACCCCGGTCGGGCTGCCCATCGGCGCAAAGACCCCCGCGGAGATCGCGGTGTCGATCGCGGCCGAGCTGGTCGCCGGCCTGCGCGGCGGCGGCCTGTGCCGCGCCGCCGCGCCGCTGCGCCCGCCTTCGGAGGCGGTCGATCCGGTGTGCGGCATGACGGTGACGATCGGCCCCGCCACCGAGCACCTGCGGCTGGCCGGCGCGGACCACTGGTTCTGCGGCCCCGGCTGCCGTGCGGCGTTCGCCGCTGGGAAAACCGGGGCATGAAAGCTCCGCCCGTCACCGGTGTCGTGCTGGCGGCCGGCCGTTCGCGCAGGCTTGGCACGCCCAAACAGCTTCTGCCGTACCGGGATACGACCCTGCTCGGGTCGACCCTCGGGGTCGCCCGCGACGCCGGGTTCGACCAGCTCATCGTCACTCTCGGTGGCGCGGCGCAAGCGGTGCGTGACACCGTGCCGCTGAACGGAATCGACGTGGTGGCGGTCGCCGATCCCGGCACCGGGTGCGCGGCCTCGCTGCAAGCGGCGCTGGATCGGGTGGACCCGCGGGCCGAAGGGATCGTGCTGATGCTGGGCGATCAGCCTCGCGTCGAGCCGGCCACACTCAGGCGAATGGCCGCCCAAGGGCCCGGCGCCGAGATCGCGGTATGCCGCTACGCCGACGGCATCGGGCATCCGTTCTGGTTGGGCCGCAGCGTGTTCGGCGAACTTCGCGAACTGCACGGCGACAAGGCGGTGTGGAAGCTGGTGGAATCGGGCCGGCACCAGGTGCGCGAACTCGCGATCGACGGCCCGATCCCGCTCGACGTCGACACCTGGGACGACTACCGCCGGCTGGTGGAATCGTCATGACGTGCCCAGCCCCTTTCCAAGATGTCGACGACGTCATCGCGCGCTTCGACGCGCACGACTACCTGCTCGACGCCGGAACCGCGTCGGCGATCTACCTGGCGGTCACGCTCGGCCGCCCGCTGCTGCTGGAGGGCGAACCCGGGGTCGGCAAGACGACGGCGGCGAAAACCCTTGCGGCGGTGCTCGATACCGAGCTGATCCGGTTGCAGTGCTACGAGGGATTGACCGCCAGCGAGGCCCTTTACGACTGGAATTATCAACGCCAGCTGCTGTCCATCCGGCTGGCCGAGGCTAGCGGTAGGGGCATCGATGAGGCGGACCTCTACACCGAAACCTACCTGGTCGATCGGCCCATCCTGCGGTGCGTGCGCCATCGCGGCCCGACCCCACCGGTGCTGCTGATCGACGAAATCGACCGTG
>Ga0335071_10001704_pt1 | contig 23710 bp, 24 predicted proteins | sample Lox_Sample_15_FD_206724 | JGI IMG/M metagenome (GOLD analysis project Ga0335071, IMG submission 206724) | Soil microbial communities from Loxahatchee National Wildlife Refuge, Florida, United States - Lox_Sample_1.5 | ecosystem: Environmental > Terrestrial > Soil > Wetlands | place: USA... | reverse complement strand
GCGTAGGGCAACACGCCGTACGTCGGGCGCCCGGTCAGGGCGCGCAACTGCTGCAGCCCGGGGTCCAGCAGCGCGGGGTCCCCGCGGAATTTGTTGACGACAAAGCCGGCGATCAACGCCTGGTCGTCGGGCTCGAGCACCGCGACCGTCCCGAACAGGTGCGCGAGCAGGCCGCCACGGTCGATGTCCCCGACCAGGAGCACCGGCAGGTTCGCGGCCCGGGCCAGCCCCATGTTCGCCAAATCCGTGGCCCGCAGGTTGATCTCGGCGGGCGACCCGGCTCCCTCGCAGATCACCGCATCGAATTCGCGGCGCAGGCAGGACAATTCATCGAAGGCGATGCCTGCGAGCCGGTCGCGATGGTGCACATAGCCGGCCGCGGTGACCGACTCGGCGACCTGACCCCGGATCACCAGCTGCGATGTCCGGTCACTGCCCGGTTTGAGCAGGATCGGGTTGAATCGCACGCTGGGCGCGAGCCCCGCCGCCCGCGCCTGGAGCGCCTGGGCGCGGCCGATTTCGCCGCCCTCGACGGTGACCACGGAGTTGTTGGACATGTTCTGCGCCTTGAACGGCGCCACCCGGACCCCGCCGCGGGCCAGCAACCGGCACAGCCCCGCCACCACCACCGATTTCCCGGCGTCGGAACTGGTGCCGGCGACCAGCAGGGCCCCGCTCACCTTTCTCGGCGCGTCACGGCAAGGTGAGGATCTCGACGCCGGTGTCGGTGACCAGCAGGGTGTGCTCGAACTGGGCGGTCCACCTGCGGTCCCTGGTGACCACCGTCCAGCCGTCGTCCCAGATCTCGTAGTCCAGTGCGCCGAGGTTGATCATCGGCTCGATGGTGAACGTCATGCCGGGCTGCATGATCGTCGCCACGGAGGGCTGCTCGTAGTGCAGCACGACCAGGCCGTTGTGAAACGTGGTGCCGATGCCGTGGCCGGTGAAGTCACGAACCACGTTGTACCCGAACCGATTTGCGTAAGACTCGATGACGCGGCCGACGACCGACAGCGCGCGGCCCGGTTTGACGGCGTTGATCGCACGCATCGTGGCCTCGCGGGTGCGCTCCACCAGCAGCCGGTGCTCCTCGGAGACATCGCCGGCCAGAAAGGTGGCGTTGGTGTCGCCGTGCACCCCGTCGATGTAGGCGGTGACATCGATGTTGACGATGTCACCGTCTTCGATCACCGTCGAGTCGGGGATGCCGTGGCAGATCACCTCGTTCAGCGAGGTGCAGCACGACTTCGGGAATCCCTTGTAGCCCAGCGTCGACGGGTAGGCCCCGTTGTCGATCATGTACTCGTGGGCGATCCGGTCCAGTTCGTCGGTCGTCACACCGGGCGCGACCGCCTTGCCCGCCTCGGCCAGCGCGCCGGCCGCGATCCGGCCCGCGACGCGCATCTTCTCGATGACCTCCGGCGTCTGCACCCACGGCTCGCTGCCCTCTTGCGCGGTGGGCTTGCCGACGTATTCCGGGCGCGGGATGCGGCCGGGCACCGGCAGAGTCGGCGATATCACTCCGGGGGAAAGCGCGGTCCGAGCAGGCATGGGGCCAGCTTAATCGCGTCGGCCGGGAGGGCGCGGCGTCGAGCGCGACATCACGCCTTGCCGCGGCGCAGCAACGACCGCCGCGGCCCCCGGACGGTCACCGACCCGCACACCACCCGGCCCGTCAGCACGACGTGCGGCGTCCCCTCGCCCGGCGCGTCCTTGCGGCGGTCGCTGGCGCTGCCGACGTAGACCTCGACGTCGTCGATCGAGGCGCTGGCGCGGTCGGGCAACCGGACCTCCACCGAGCCGAACCTCATGTCGAGCTCGATGACCACCACCGGCCCCGCGAACCGGGCCCGGGTCAGGTCCAGTTCGACCGAGCCCAGCCGGCGCACCAGCGCCAGCCTGGTGGGCACGGTCCATTCGCCGTGCCGCTTCAGCGAACCGGCCCAGCCGCGCAGTTCGACCCGGTCGGCCGCGGACGTGACGATCGCGCCCGGCCCGGGCAGGTCACCGACCAGACTGTCCAGCTCGCTCCGGGTGCGCGCGTACGACACCTGCGACGAGCGCTGCTCGAACTCGTCGATGTCGATCAGCCCGAGCGCGACGGCGTTGTGCAGCCGCCGCATGGTGCCGTTCCGGTCGGCGTCGGAGACCCGCAGTGACATCGGAGCCACCATGTCTCCCCCGGATATTTCGCCCATGCTGGCAATTTACCGCCGCGCGGGCGCGGGGGCTCTAGGCCAGGTAATCCCGCGGCAGCGACTCGAACATCACCTTGGTCATCCGGACCGCGTATTCCGAGCTGCCGCCCCCGACGATCAGCGCCGCGAAGGCCAGGTCGCCGCGGTACCCGGCGAACCACGAGTGCGATCCGCCCGGAAACTCGGCCTCGCCGGTCTTCCCGTAGACCTCGCCGCAGCAGCCGGCGATCTCCTTGGCGGTCCCGTTGGTCACCACGAGCCGCATCATCGGCCGCAGCGCATCGACCATCTTCGGCGAGATCGGCGTGACCGGGACGTCCGAGCCCTCGACCGTCGTCGGCCGCCCGGCGATCAGCTGCGGCACCGGGGTCTTGCCGGCGTCGACGGTGGCCGCGACCAGGGCCATGCCGAAGGGGCTCGCCAGCACCTTGCCCTGGCCGAAGCCGTCCTCGGTGCGCTCGGCCAGGTCGACCGTGGGGGGCACCGACCCCGTCACCGTGGTGATGCCGTCCACCGTGTAGTCCAGCCCGATGCCGTAGCGGTTGGCCGCCTGGGTGAGGCCGCGGGGCGGCATCCTGCTGCTCAGCTCGGCGAACGTGGTGTTGCACGAACTGGCGAACGCCCGCGACATCGACACCACGCCCAGGTCGAAGCCGCCGTAGTTGGGGATGGTGCGGTGCCCGATGTCGATGTGGCCCGGGCAGCCCAGCATCGTGTTGGGCGTGGCCATGTCGCGGTCGACGGCGGCGCCGGCGGTGACCATCTTGAAGGTCGACCCGGGCGGGAACAGGCCGTTGGTGGCCGGCAGGCCGTCCGCGTCGGCGCCCTTGTTCTGCGCGATCGCGAGGATCTCCCCGGTCGACGGCTTGATCACGACGATCATCGCCTTGCCGCCCCGGGTGTCGACCGCGTGCTGCGCGGCGTTCTGCACCGCGCGGTCCAGGGTGATCGACACCGATGGCGCCGGCGACCCCTCGACCTCGTGCAGCACGGCCACGTCGACGCCGTTCTGGTTGACGCTGACCACCCGCCAGCCGGCCTGGCCGTCGAGCTGGTCCATCACGGCCTTTTTCACCTCGGCGATGACGGCCGGCGCGAAATGCGGGTCGGTCGGCAACATCTCGGCCTGCGGTGTGACCACGATGCCGGGCAGCCTGCCGATCGCGGGGAAAACCTTGTCGTTGTCGTCCGGGTGCAGCGTGACCCCCAAGTCCAGCGGCTGCGTCGCCGAGCTCGCTTGCTCGGCGAGCAGCTGCGGATCGGCGAGCGTGTTGTTGAACGGCCGCAGCACGTCGACCACCGCGTGGGTGGTCCCGATCAGGGCGGGCCCGGCCTGCGCGGCGTCCAGCGTGTAGTGGTACAGGTAGCCCGGCGCGAGCACGTCGCTGCCGCCCAGTTCGTTCACCGACGCGCGCCGCGGCCGATCGGCCCGCAGCGCGAACGTCTGATGCTCGCCCAGCTTGGGGTGCACGTCGGTGGTGGCCCACCGGACCTCCCAGCGCCCCTCGTCGCGGGCCATCCGCAGCTGGCCGTCATAGCTCCAGCTCCGGTTCTTGGGCAGGTGCCAGGTGAAGCGGTAGTCGACCGTGCCGGTGTCCTCGGCGTACTTGGCGCTGAGGACCTGCGCGTCCAGGTGGGTGGCCTGCAGTCCGGCCCAGGCGGCGTTGAGCGCCTCGCGGGCCTCGTTCGGGTTGTCGCTGAGCTGGGCGGCCGTCGCGGTGTCCCCGATCCCCAAGGCGCGGAAGAACCTCTCGGCGGCCGGGCCCGGGCCGTCGGGCCGCGGGGTGCACCCGGACAGGGCGATGACGCCCACGAGCAGCAGGCTGACCGTTGCTGATACCAGTGGGGTTTTTGTGGCCATCGGTACAGATGTTATGAACGCTGGGCCGCCGACAGGCGTCGACACACCGAGACACAACCGTTATGCGCGGATTTGGGCTGCCGAGCGTCACACCAGAGTGAGGTTCGGCGTCGAGCGTCACGCCAGGGTGACGCTCGGGTGGGGAGAAACCTAGTCCAGCAGGACCGTCGCGAAGGTGCCGACTTCGGTGAAGCCCACGCGGGCGTACGCGGCGCGGGCGACCGTGTTGAAGTTGTTCACGTACAGGCTGGCGACCCGGCCGCTACCGACGATCACGGCGGCCACCGTCGCGGTGCCCGCGGTGCCCAGGCCCTGGCCGCGCCACTCCGGGTGCACCCAGACCCCCTGGATCTGGCCGACCCCGGGCGACTGCGACCCGACCTCGGCCTTGAAGACCACCTGACCGTGCTCGAAGCGCGCCCACGCCCGCCCCGCCGCGATGAGGCTGGCCACCCGCCGGCGGTAGCCGCGGCCGCCGTCGCCGAGCCGCGGGTCGACCCCCACTTCGCCGATGAACATGTCGACGGCGGCCACCAGGTAGGCGTCCAGCTCGTCCGGCCGGACCTGGCGCACGCCGACGTCTATGTCGCAGTTCGGGTGGCGGGTCAGGGCCATCAGCGGCTGGTCGTCGCGGACGTCACGCGCCGGGCCCCACACCGGCTCGAGCCGCTCCCACATCGGCATTACCAGATGCGCCCTGCCGACCAGCGAGGAACAGCGCCGGGTCCCGCTCATCGCCTCGTCGGCGAAGGCGTTCAGGTCGGCCGGTGCCCCGCGCAGCGGGATGAGGTTGGCGCCGGCAAAGCACAGCGACTCGTCCGGGCCACGACGGGTCCACAGTTCCCCGCCGATCGAGTTGGGGTCGATGCCGTGGTCCGCCACGCGGGCCGCGACCATGCACGACCCGACCGGATCGTCGTCGAGCACGCGCCAGACGGCGGCGGCGTCACGCACCACGGACACCCGTCGCTCGCCGACAAGGCGCAAGATGGGCGGAGCCGACATCTACGGAACTCTCTGTGGTGCGAAAAGACGATCAGTGCAAGGGCACAAGCCCCCATCAGCTTACGGTCACAATCGGCGAACCGCTCGCTTCTGTTTGAGGATCGTGATCGTCCCCCATCTCGGCGGCCAGCCGCATGGCCTCCTCGATGAGCGTCTCGACGATCTGGGCTTCCGGCACGGTCTTGATCACCTCGCCGCGAACGAAGATCTGCCCCTTGCCATTTCCCGACGCGACCCCCAGGTCGGCCTCGCGGGCCTCGCCCGGGCCGTTGACGACGCAGCCCATCACGGCGACCCGCAGCGGCACGTCCAGCCCGTCCAGCCCGGCGGTGACCTCGTTGGCCAGGGTGTAGACGTCGACCTGTGCGCGACCGCACGACGGGCAGGACACGATCTCCAGCCCGCGCGGCCGCAGGTTGAGCGACTCGAGGATCTGGATCCCGACCTTGACCTCCTCGACCGGCGGCGCCGACAGCGACACCCGGATGGTGTCGCCGATGCCATGCGACAGCAAGGCGCCGAAGGCGACCGCGGACTTGATGGTGCCCTGGAACGCGGGACCGGCCTCGGTGACGCCGAGGTGCAGCGGGTAGTCGCACCGGGCGGCCAGCTGCTCGTAGGCGGCGACCATCACGACGGGATCGTTGTGCTTGACGCTGATCTTGATGTCGCCGAAGCCGTGCTCCTCGAACAGCGAGGCCTCCCACAGCGCCGACTCGACCAGCGCCTCCGGGGTGGCCTTGCCATACTTCTCCATGAACCGCTTGTCCAGCGAGCCGGCGTTGACGCCGATGCGGATCGGGATCCCGGCCGCGGCCGCGGCCTTGGCGACCTCGCCGACCCGGCCGTCGAATTCCTTGATGTTGCCGGGGTTCACCCGCACCGCGGCGCACCCGGCGTCGATGGCGGCGAAGATGTACTTCGGCTGGAAGTGGATGTCGGCGATCACCGGGATCTGGCTGTGCCGGGCGATCTCGGCCAGCGCGTCGGCGTCCTCCTGGCGCGGGCAGGCCACCCGCACGATGTCGCAGCCGGCGGCGGTCAGTTCGGCGATCTGTTGCAGCGTCGTGTTGACGTCATGCGTTTTGGTGGTGCACATCGACTGCACCGAGATCGGATGGTCGCTGCCGACCCCGACGTCGCGCACCATCAGTTGCCGCGTGGTGCGCCGGGGCGCAAGCGTGGGCGCCGGGGCGTCCGGCATGCCCAGCCCAACGGTCACTGTTCGCCTTCTTCCTATCGGAAACTATTGGAAAAGCCTGATCGGGTTGACCAGGTCGGCGGTCACGGTCAGCAGCATGTAGCCGACCACGAATACCAGCACCACGTAGGTGGCGGGCATCAGCTTCAGGTAATTCACCGGCGCCGCCGCGACCATGCCGCGGGCCGACCGGATCAGATTGCGGATCTTCTCGAACACCGCGATCGCGATGTGGCCGCCGTCGAAGGGCAGCAGCGGCACCAGGTTGATCGCGCCCAGGATGAGGTTCAGCTGGGCCAGGAAGAACCAGAACGCAACCCACAGCCCGTGGTCGACGGTGTCGCCGCCGATGATGCTGGCCCCGACCACGCTCATCGGCGTCTGCGGGTCGCGCTGCCCGCCGCCGATGGCGTGCACCAGCGCCCCCACCTTCGTCGGGATCGTCACCAGCGCCTTGCCCACCTCGACGGTCAGGTTGCCGGCGAAGGCGAAGGTGGCCGGTATCGCCGACACGACGTTGTAGTGCGTCGGCGGGGTCCTGACGGCGCCGACGCCGATGGCACCGACCGTGGCGGCCTCGGGCTTGCTCTGCCCCTTGGCCCCGTTGCTCAGGTAGCGCTGCGTGGGCGTGACGTCGACGTAGGTGGTGATGGTGGCGCCGTCGCGCTCGACGACGACGGGAACCGTGCCGTGCGACTTGCGCACGGCGGCGGCCATGTCCTCGAACGTGGACACCGGCGTGTCGCCGACCTTGACGACGACGTCGCCGGTGCGGATTCCGGCGAGCGCAGCCGGACCGGGCCCCGTGCAGTTGCCGACCTTCCCCGGGGCCACTTCCGGTGCCACGCAAGCGGTTTCGCCCACCACGGCCCGGGTGGGCGGGTGCAGGTTGGGCAGCCCCCAGACGAGCGCGATGCCGTAGATCAGCACCAGGCAGATGACGAAGTTCATGCCCGGGCCGGCGAACAGCGTCGCGACCCGCTTCCAGGTCGCCTGCTTGTACATCGCGCGGTCGGCCTCGTCGGGCGCGAGGTCCTCGACCGGGGTCATGCCGGCGATGTCGCAGAAGCCGCCCAGCGGGATCGCCTTGACGCCGTACTCGATCTCGCCGCGCCGGGTCGACCACAGCGTGGGTCCGAAGCCGACGAAATAGCGGCGCACCTTCATGCCGGTGCCGCGGGCGACCCACATGTGGCCGCACTCGTGCAGAGCCACCGAGATCAGGATGGCGAGCGCGAACAGCACAATGCCGATTACGAACATCATCAGGCTGCCAGGACCTTTCTCAAACCATTCCCGAGACTTTGTGGGCACTCGCGTGCGCAACCGCGCGCTGCGCCCGCTCCCTCGCCCAGCGCTGCGCGTCGAGTACCTCATCCACGTTAGCGGGTACTTTGCCCAACCGGGGCGCCCATTGGTCGGCGGCGTCCAGCACGTCGGCGATGGTTTTGACGATGGCGGGGAACCCGATGCGGCCCCGCAGGAACGCCCCGGCCGCCTCTTCGTTGGCCGCGTTGTACACGGCGGTCATGCAGCCGCCGGTCTGGCCGGCATGGCGGGCCAGCTCGACGGCGGGAAAAACCCCGCTGTCCAGCGGCTCGAATTCCCAGCTAGAGGCGGTCGTGAAGTCACAGGCGGACGCCGCCCCGGGCACCCGGTGGGGCCAGCCCAGGGCCAGCGAGATGGGCAGCTTCATGTCCGGCGGGCTGGCCTGGGCGATGGTCGAGCCGTCGATGAAGGTGACCATCGAGTGAACAATCGACTGGGGGTGCACGACGACGTCGATCCGGTCGTACGGAATGCCGAACAGCAGGTGGGTTTCGATGAGCTCGAGCCCCTTGTTGACCAGCGATGCCGAGTTCAGCGTGTTCATCGGGCCCATCGACCAGGTGGGGTGCGCGCCCGCCTGCTCGGGGGTCACGGCCTCGAGGTCGGCGGCGGCCCAGCCGCGGAACGGGCCGCCCGAGGCGGTCAGCACCAGCTTGGCGACCTCGTTTGTTTCGGGGTCGGAGCTCCCACAGCGCAGGCACTGGGCCAGCGCGGAGTGTTCGGAGTCGACGGGCACGATCTGGCCCGGCCGCGCCGCCTGCAGCACCAGCGGGCCGCCGGCGATCAGCGATTCCTTGTTGGCCAGCGCCAGCCGGGCCCCCGAATCCAGCGCGGCCAGCGTCGGCCGCAGGCCCAGGGCCCCGACCAGGGCATTGAGCACGACGTCGGCGGCGGTCTCCTCGACCAGGCGGGTGACCGCCTCGGGGCCCCGGAAGGGGACGTCCCCGAGCTTCGCGGCCGCGCGCTCGTCGGCAATCGCGATGTTGGTCACCCCGGTCTCGGCGCGCTGCCGCGCCACGGTCTCCGGGTTGGCGCCCCCGGCGGCCAGCCCGACCACCTCGAAACGGTCCGGGTTGGCCGCGATCACCTCGAGCGCCTGGGTACCGATCGAGCCGGTGCTGCCCAGCACCAGCACGCGCAGGCGGCCCTCGGTCGTCGGGTTCGTCACTCACTCATTGTGCCCGCTCCGTGTCGCATGGGGTGTGTCAGAATCTCCGTACCAGCCGATCACGAAAGGGATTCGCCGTGGCCAGTACCGAGGTGGAGCACTACAACGGCGTCGACGTCGCCGAGGTGCCGTCCGCAGCCTGGGGGTGGAGCAGGATCAATCACCGCACCTGGCACGCCACCGGGCTGTTGATCGTGATCTTCCTGCTGGCGATGCTGCGCGGAAACCACGTCGGCCACATCGAGAACTGGTTCCTGATCGCGTTTGCCGTCCTCACGCTCGTCGTTCTGGTGCGCGACCTGTGGGGCCGCCGCCGCGGCTGGCTCAGGTAGCCGCCGCACCCGGCGGTATCCGGCGGCGGCGAGCGCACCGGCCACCAGCACGAACAGGGCCACCACCCAGGGCACGACGCCGTGTTGGTGCACCCAGCCGGCCAGCGCGCCCTGCAGGTGTCCGGCCGACGTGATCACCGCGTCCTGGGGACTCGCGTCGGCGTGAAACAGGCGCAACTCGTAGACGCCGTAGTAGCCCACGTAGAGCCCGACCAGCGCCAGCAGCGCGCCGCTGATCCGGTTGACGAACGGCAGGGTGCGCCTGAGCCGGTCGGCCAGGGCCGAGCTGGCCGAGGCCGCGGCGACGGCCAGGACCCCCACGATCAAGCTCAGCCCCGCGACATAGGCGAGGTAGATCGAGACGCCCGTGATCACCGATCCGCTCCGCAAGCCCCCCGCGGTGACCGCCAGAAACGGCGCGATGGTGCACGACAGCGACGCGACGGCGTAGCTGACTCCATACGAATACATGGACCCCAGCCGCGCCGTCGGAGCCCACCGCGGGCGGGGCGGCCGGGGCGTCAAAGCCGTCAATTCCCGACCCGCCAGCAGCCAAACCCCAAGCGCGACAAGCACGACGCCGATCACCACGGTGCCGTACGGCAGGTAGCGCTGCACGGTACTGGCCGCCGATATGGTCAGCGCGCCGAAGAATCCGAACACCGTCAAAAATCCGAGCGCCATCCCGACGGTGGCTCCCAGCGCCCGGCCCACCGCGCCAATGGGGCTCGTCGCGGACCCTGCGCCGAACGTGCACTGGCTGCGAGATTTTGGCGCTTTTTTCGCAGTGGGTGCACGTTCGGTGGGCCGCTGCCCGCGCACCACGAGAAGCAGGTAGGCGGGCAGCATGGCAAACCCGCAGGGGTTCAGCGCCGCGACCAGTCCCGCGGCGAAGGCCAGGCCGACCAGACCTCGATCCACGGGCTCAGCGCAGCGCGGCCACCCGGCCGGCCAGCTCGTTCTGGGGCATGGCCGCGGTGGGGTTGTTGACGAACGTCGAGCTGCCGTCCGCCCGGTAGAACACGTAGGCCGGCTGCCAGGGGACGTTGTAGCGGGCCCAGATCGAGCCGTCGGTGTCGTTGAGGTTGGTGAAGTTCAGGTGGTACTTGGAGACGAAGTTCTGCATGGCCCCGACGTCGGAGTGCGCCGCGACGCCGACGAACGTCACGCCCGGATTGGCGGCGGCCACCTGGCTGACCCCGGGAGCCTCGGCGTTGCAGAACGGGCACCAGGGCGTCCAGAACCACAGCACCGCCGGCTTGCCCTCCAGGCCGGCGCCGTTGAACGCCGCGCCGCCGATCGTGGTTGCGGTGAATTGCAGGCGCTCGTCGGCGGCCGCCGAGCGCGGGGCCTCGGCCAGCCCGAAGATCAGGGCAACGGCCAAAACGGCCGCGGCAAATAACCTGAGCGGAGACAACAAGCGGACCATCACCCACCCCCTCGTTCGCTGGTGTTATGCCTTAAAGACGTGTTCGGCGCCGCTGAGGTTCAGCCTTCGGCTCATCCGCCCATCGCCTGTCGAGCGTGAAACCAGCGCGAAAAATTGGCGAAAGACTCACAACAGCTTCACGCTCGGCGCAGCTACCCGCCTTCGGCGGCCAGCTGTCCGCAGGCGGCGCTGATCTCACGGCCGCGGGTATCCCGCACCGTGCACGAAACCCCGGCCGCCCGGACCCGCCGCACGAATTCCCGCTCCACCGGCTTGGGGCTGGCGTCCCAGTCACTGCCCGGGGTCGGGTTGAGCGGGATGAGGTTCACATGCACCAGCGGGCCGAGGGCGCGATGCAGCCGCTTGCCCAGCATGTCTGCCCGCCACGGCTGGTCGTTGACGTCGCGGATCAGGGCGTACTCGACCGACACCCGCCGACCGGTCACGTCGGCGTAATATCGGGCCGCGTCGAGCGCCTCGGCGATCTTCCACCGGTTGTTGACGGGGACCAGCGTGTCGCGCAGTTCGTCGTCGGGCGCGTGCAACGACAGCGCCAGCGTCACCGCGAGGCGTTCGTCGGCGAGTTTGCGGATCGCCGGAGCCAGGCCCACCGTGGACACCGTCACCGAGCGGGCCGACATGCCGAAGCCGTGCGGCGGCGGCTCGGTGATGCGCCGCACCGCGGCCAGCACCCTGGCGTAGTTGGCCAGCGGCTCCCCCATACCCATGAAGACCACGTTCGACAGCCGCTGGGGAACCGGGCCGAAGTCGTCGCGCAGCGCCGCCGCGGCCGCCCGCACCTGTTCGACGATCTCGGCGGTGGACAGGTTGCGGGTCAGCCCGCCCTGGCCGGTGGCGCAGAACGGGCAGGCCATGCCACACCCGGCCTGCGACGAGATGCACACCGTGTTGCGGTCCGGGTAGCGCATCAGCACCGATTCGACTGTGGCGCCAGCAGGGTCGTTAACGGCCCGCCACAACGTCTTTCGCGTCTGCCCCTCGTCACAGGTGACTTCGGCGGCCGCGGTGAGCAGCGTGGGGAACATCGCCTCCGCGATCACGTCGCGTACGGACGCGGGAAGGTCCGTCATCTGTTGCGGATCGGCGATCAGCCGGCCGTAGTACTGGTGCGCGAGCTGCTTGCCGCGAAACGCCGGCAGGCCCAGCTCCGCGACGGCCGACGCGCGGCCCGCCGCGTCGAGGTCCGCCAGGTGGCGCGGCGGCCTGCCCGGGCGCGGTTCGGAGAAAACCAATCGTTCGACCATGACCTGTCCAGTATCGGCCACCTCAGCGCACGAGCGTCAGGATCGTCCACGCGGCGACCGCCGACGGGAGCACGCCATCGAGCCGGTCCATCAGGCCGCCGTGCCCGGGCAGCAGCCGGCCCATGTCCTTGATGCCGAGGTCGCGCTTGATCTGGGATTCCACCAGATCACCCAGCGTGCAGGTGATGACCAGCACCACCCCCAGCAACGCGCCGACCCACAGTGGTTTGTGGGCCAGCAAGGTCGCGGTGAGCATCGCGGCCGGGATCCCGAAGACCAGCGAGCCGGCGAACCCCTCCCACGACTTCTTCGGGCTGATCGCAGGGACCATCGGATGCTTGCCCAGCAGCACCCCCACGACGTAGCCACCCACGTCGGAGGCGACGACGGTGATCATCAGGCAGAACACCCGTCCGGCGCCGTCCTTGGGGTAGACCAGCAGCGCGGCGAAGGAGGCGAACAGCGGGACCCAGGCGGCCAGGAAGACGGTGGCTGACGCATCGCGCAGGTAGTTCGCCGAGGGCGAACCGGCGAACGGCTCCGGCCGCTTGCTGTTGTCCTGCATGAAGAGCCGCCACACCATGCAGGCCACGACGGTGGCCCCGAAGCCGGCCAGCGCCCCGGCGGTGCGATACGGCCAGGTCAGCCAGATGGTGAGCTGCCCACCGATCAGCAACGGGATGAGCGGAATGACGTATCCGGCTTCACGCAGCCGGCGCACCACCTCGTAGCTGGCGACCAGGACGGCCCCCGAGCACAGGACCACCCAGCAGCGCGGGGCGAACACCAGCGTCACGATGAGGACGCTGCCGATGCTGACTCCCACCGCGATTGCGGCGCGCAGGTCGCGCCCGGCCCGCGACGTCTTCTTCGCCGGCTGCTGCGTCGTCTCCCTGCGCCCACGCCGCGGTTCGTCGGGCTGGGCGCCTGCGCCGGTAGTCACCACGGTTAGGTTGCTGAGCGGTCGTCAGACCTCCAGCAGCTCGCCTTCTTTGTGCTTGACCAGCTCGTCGATCTGCGCGACGTACTGATGCGTGGTCTTGTCGAGGTCCTTTTCGGCCCGGCCGACCTCGTCCTCCCCGGCTTCCCCATCCTTGCGGATGCGGTGCAGCTCCTCCATTGCCCTGCGGCGAATGTTGCGCACCGACACCCGGGCCTCTTCCCCCTTGTGCTTGGCCTGTTTGACCAGCTCACGGCGACGCTCCTCGGTGAGCTGCGGTACCGCCACCCGGATCAGTGTGCCGTCGTTGGTGGGATTCACGCCGAGGTCGGAGTTGCGGATAGCCGTCTCGATGGCGTGCAGCTGATTGGCCTCGTAGGGCTTGATGACGACGAGCCGCGCCTCGGGGACGTTGATGCTGGCCAGCTGGGTGATCGGGGTGTTGGTGCCGTAGTAGTCGATCACGATCCGGGAGAACATGCCCGGGTTGGCGCGCCCGGTTCGGATGGTTGACAGGTCGTCACGGGCCACGGATACGGCCTTCTCCATTTTCTCTTCCGCATCGAAGAGAGCCTCATCAATCATGTGCGCCGCTCCTTCCCCTCAGGTGGTGACCAGCGTTCCGATCTTCTCACCAGCGACCGCCCGAGCGATATTCCCACTGGTCAGCAGGTTGAACACCAGGATCGGCATGCCATTGTCCATGCACAGGCTGAACGCGGTGGCATCGGCCACGCGCAGCCCGCGGTCGATGACCTCGCGATGACTGATCGCGGTGATCAGCTCGGCCTCCGGGTTGAGCCGCGGGTCCGCGGAGAACACCCCGTCGACCGCCTTGGCCATCAGGACCACCTCGGCGCCGATCTCCAGCGCGCGCTGCGCGGCCGTGGTGTCCGTGGAGAAGTACGGCAGGCCCATGCCGGCCCCGAAAATCACCACCCGCCCCTTCTCCAAGTGGCGGACGGCCCGCAACGGCAGGTAGGGCTCGGCGACCTGACCCATCGTGATCGCAGTCTGGACCCGGGTGACGATGCCTTCCTTTTCCAGGAAGTCCTGCAGGGCCAGGCTGTTCATGACGGTGCCCAGCATGCCCATGTAGTCCGAACGCGTGCGCTCCATGCCGCGCTGCTGAAGCTGCGCGCCCCGGAAGAAGTTGCCGCCGCCGATCACCACCGCGACCTGCACCCCGCCGCGGACGACCTCGGCGATCTGACGGGCCACCTGCGCCACGACGTCGGGATCCAGGCCGACCTGGCCGCCGCCGAACATTTCGCCACCGAGCTTGAGCAGGACCCTCGAATACCTGGCTCGGTTCTCCGGCTGCCCGGGAAGGGCGCTCCCGGGCGACGACGGCGGTACGCCGTTGGCGCTTCTCGTCGGCTCCGTCATCAGACTCCTCGCATGAGAGTGCCATCCCGGGCGAACTCGTCCGGAACGGCATTTCACATCCTGCCCCATCGCAACACAATGTGGCGTAAGCGGGGTGCATTATCTGCACAGTTGGCGAATTAAGCGGAACCCCGGGCGCGTCGACCAAGGTCAACGGGCGCGACGCCGCCGCGGCTTCCCTTCCGGCGCCAGATGTTTGAGCGGGCGGCGCCATGGGGAATAGGCACCATCGCGGGGGGCGAACCCAGGGTCTTGAGAATAAGGACCACGCCCCGCCGTGTGACGGGTCGATCGCTCCGGCGATCGGCGGCGAGCAGTTGCTCAAGCACGTACGCCAATGAGGAGGAGCCATCCATGGCGGACAACGAGAACAAGTCCGGACCTGCCGAAGCAGTCAAGGGCGTCGTCGAGGACGTCAAGGGTAAGGCCAAGGAAGCCGTCGGCGCGGTGACCGGGCGCGACGACCTCACGCGCGAGGGCCAGGCCCAGCAGGACAAGGCCGAGGCCCAGCGCGACGCGGCAAAGAAGGAAGCCGAAGCCGATGCCGCGCGCGGCGGCGCCAAGGCAGCTGAGGAGCGCCAGAAGGCCAACCAGTAGCAGCTTGCCGCAAGGATGGGTCCGGTCCGTGTAAACGGGCCGGGCCCATCGGCGTACCCGGGTCGGAGCATTGACCGCGCGAACGCGGGCATAAACTCTGCATAGTTCCGCTCTGAATGGGGTAATCAGCGCTGCGCTGCAGACATCTCGCCGTGAGGTGCCTACGGGTGGGGGGGCGATGACAAACTCACGAGTTTGGAGATGTCTTTGGACGTTTTGCTCCTTACGGATGACGACGACTTCGAAGCGGCGCTGCCCACCCTGAAGTCGTTCACGGATCGGGTGCGGCGTATTCCCCTCACCGAGGGTGTCGACGGGCATCGCGGGAGTGCCGATGTCGCGATCATCGACGCGCGTACCAACCTCGATGCCGCGCGCAGCGCCTGCCGCCGGTTGACGTCCGACGCACCGTCCATCGCGGTGGTGGCCGTGGTGGCGCCGGCCGACTTCGTCGCGGTGGACGTCGACTGGCACTTCGACGACGTGCTGCTGCCCGCCGCCGGGGCCGACGAGCTGCAGGCACGGCTGCGCCTGGCGATCTCGCGCCGCCGCAGCGCGATAGACGGCACGCTCAAATTCGGTGAGCTCCTGCTGCACCCGGCCAGCTTCACGGGCTCGCTCAAGGGTGCGGACCTCGGCCTGACCCTCACCGAGTTCAAGTTATTGAATTTCCTTGTGCAACATGCCGGCCGGGCGTTCACCCGCACCCGGTTGATGCACGAAGTGTGGGGCTACGACTGCAGCGGACGGGTCCGCACGGTCGATGTTCACGTGCGGCGACTGCGCGCCAAGCTGGGAGCCGAACACGAATCGATGATCGACACCGTCCGGGGTGTGGGGTACATGGCGCCCACGCCGCCGCAACCCGAATGGATCCTCAGCGAATCGACGCTGGCTCCGCTCTGGACGTCGACGACACGGCCCGCCACCGACCCGGTGGCGCAATAACGGGGTCCGTCGGGTTCGAAATACCCTGTCGCGCCGGCCTTTTCGCCCGGAAAGCTCACGCGAAGAGCGGCAGCGCCCGCTTTCGCGCCAGCGCGTCCATGCCTTCCTGAATCGAGACTTCGACTTCGTGGTACTTGCGGTCGACGTAGGCGTCGTCGTCGGCGCGCGCCGGATCGTGGTCGAGCTCGACGGCGGGCATGAACCGGGTCCTGATCTTGGCCGGCAGCGGCAGCTGCGGCAGCGCCGCCGGGGCGATCCCCCAGGGCAGGGAGACAGCCAGCGGGAAGACCTTGAGCCGCAGCACCCGGTCGAGCTTGAGCGCCTTCGACAGGCGCTCGCCGCGGATCAGCACCGGCATCGCGTCGGCGCCACCGACGGTCGCGATCGGCACGATCGGCACGCCGGCGCGGATCGCCATCTTCACGAACCCCTTTCGCCCCGCGAGGTTGGCGCGGTCACGCTCGGTCCACGGCCGCAGCGAGTCCACTTCGCCGCCCGGCCACAGCGCCACGTCGCGCCCCTCCGCCAACGCGGTGGCGATCGCGTCCGGGGCGGCCGGTAGCACGCCCATCGAACGGAAGTAGCGCCCGAAGATCGGGATCGCCATCAACGCGTCGTGCGCCGTGCCGTGCAGCGGGCGGTCCTGGCCGAAGCGCCGCCACCATTGCAGGCCGACGGTCCAGGCGTCCCAGACGAACGGGGCGCCCGAGTGGATGCCCACCAGCAGCGCCGGCGGCGCGGGGATGTTCTCCCAGCCGTCGAGCTCCATGCGGAACCAGTAGTCCACCAGCACATTCCAGAAGAACTTCTGGCGTTGCAGCGTGGCCTCGTCCTGGCCGCTGAGGTCCCACCTGCCCGCGCGCTCGGCGAGCCAGCCGGCGATACCGCCGTCCTGCTTCTTGCGCCGCTCGTCCATCGTCACCCGCGCCCGCTTGGCGTGGAGCTTCGCTTGTGCTCGTATTTCGGCTGGCCTCTGATCGGGGTTACTCATGGCTGTCGGGTACCCGATTCGGTCGCGCGGGATGCCCGCAGACGCAAATCTCCCCGCGCCAATGGGGAGGCGCGGGGAGATGTTTGCAACCCGATCAGGTGTGGGGCGCCGGCGCCGGGGGTTGGCCGGGTGCCGGGCTCACGCTGGGCGCGGGCGCCGAGCCGCCGGGCACGTTCGACGTCCAGATCAGAATGTCCTGCATTCCGTCGTTGTAGACGACGCCATTCGGCGGTGCGCCGGTCACGTCGAAGTACAGGGTGCCGGTCGATTCGCTGCCCTGCGGGATCGGCGCCGGGTTAAGCCCGTTCGGTGCCCCGGCCTTGTCGATCACCCGGTAGTTCTGGCCGTTGGGCCCGCGGGCGATGAAATCCTTGACCATGGGCGTGACGAGTCCACCGTCCGACCTGGCGGTGACGTCCGCCTGGTAGAGCGTTCCCTTGGGGGTGTAGCCGGGAATCGAGGCGTTGCTCGGCTGCAGGTTGCTCACGGTGTAGTTGGTGATCAGGGGCCCGTCGACGAGCTGTTCGCTGGTGCCGAATCCCTGGATGTTGGGCGCAGCGGAAGCGGTTGCTGCTGCGAAAACGCCTGCAGCCGCTATACCGCCGGCAGCAATAGCACTCTTTACAGCGGTTGTGGTGACCTTCATGGTATTCCTTTCGTGTCGAACAATCGCTCCCATGTAGGGCGATAACCACACTTCGTGGGCATAACCGGTACGCCGCGGAGCTAAACCCCGATAAACGCCCAATTTCCAAAACTGCGCCATTACCTGCATTAACGATGCCGGTGTTGTTTTATCCCGCAGCGCCTTTCGTGCCACAGAATTAACATTGGCATCATTGCCATCACAGATCAGAACCGGAGATTAGTTCTCCGCCCGCGGGGTAGCCGCACGATGAACGGCGCTGAAGAGTCTCTTCAGAGCGCGCCCGAGGGGCTGAAGGCGATGAATTGAATGACGATCCGATGTTCCCACCGCCGGTCGTAACCGGCGTGTAATGCGAAAGCGCGAAAGGACCAATCACAAATGAGTTTTGCGGCGCAGCAACAAGAAGTTCCCGGCGTGTAGGCGCAAATGGACCCCGTTCCCGACTGCGGGGAAAACAGCTACCGGGGCTCGGGAAAGCTCACCGGCAAAAAGGCGATCATCACCGGCGGCGACAGCGGCATAGGCCGCGCAGTGGCCATCGCGTTTGCCCGCGAAGGCGCCGACGTGCTCGTCTCCTACCTCAACGAGGACGACGACGCGCGCGATGTCGCCCGCTACGTCCGAAGACGCCGGCCGCACCTGCGTACGGGTCCGCGGCGACCTCTCCGATGCGGCCCACTGCCGCGCCGTGGTTCGGCGGGCGGTCGTGGAATTCGGCGGCGTCGACATCCTGGTCAACAACGCGGCGTTCCAGATGATGCACGAGAGCCTCGATGAGATCAGTGACGAGGAATGGGACTACACGTTTCGGCTCAACATCGGCGCATTTTTCCACCTCGCCAAGGCCCCGTGGGGCACATGAAGCCCGGCTCGTCGATCATCGGCAGCTCTTCGGTCAACTCCGATACGCCCAACCCCACCCTGGCGCCCTACGCGGCGACGAAGGCGGCCATCGCCAACTTCTCGGCCAGCCTCGCTCAGCTTCTGGGCGACAAGGGAATTCGGGTCAACAGCGTGGCCCCGGGTCCGATAGGGACACCGCTCATCCCATCGACCATGCCCCCGGAAAGCGTCGAGTCGTTCGGCGACAACGTCCCGCTGGGGCGCGCCGCCAGCGGCCGAACTGGCCCCCGTTTACGTGCTGCTGGCCTCCGACGACGCCAGCTACATCTCCGGCGCGCGGGTCGCCGTGACAGGTGGCCGGCCAATCCTATAGCGCCCGAAACGGATTCGGTGTCGACGCTCAGGAGCCCCGGTTGTCGCCCAACTCCTCGACGATCGGGCTGTGGGTGGCCGCCTTCTGCGCGCCATCGTTGCCCCGATCATCGGCGATGGTCACCGACACGGCGATCTGACCGACGTTCGTGTACGTCTCCGGCGGAATCGCACGCAACGCGCGGACGGTCTCGTCGTCGATCAGGTCCTGCTTGCTGGCCGGAAAGTCCACGTCGTTGAGGCACTTTCGGGGTTGGATACGGGTTGCAGACGCGACCATGGCTGTCCGGATGCCCAGCGAACGCCGGCCTAAACTCGCTGCCGTCAGCGGCCGCGCATCCGTCGATTCTGCCTCTTGATCGCGTCGACCAGCTCGGACTTGTTCATCGTCGACCTGCCGCGCACATCGAGCCGGCGCGCCACGTCGAGCAGATGCTTCTTGCTGGCGTTGGCGTCGACGCCCTCGGCCGAGCGGCCGCTGTTGCGCGGGCCACCACCCTCGGCCAGCTCGTCCGACGGGCCCTTCTGCTCCTTGGGCTCCCAATGGTCGCCGACCTTTTCGTAACTGTGCTTGAGCGCCGAATAGGCCACCCGGTGGGCGCGCTCCTCGCTGCCGTACTCCTCGGCGGCCGAGTCGTGGGTCTTCGCGAATGTCCGTTGCGCTTTGGCATTGGACCGCCGCAGGGTGCTCGGCAATTCGCTCTTCTTTGCCGCGCCGCCTTTCGTCGTCTTGGGCATCGAACCTCCTCGCTTGTCAGCCCTCGGTGATCTGCTGCGCCCGCGCGTAGGCCAGCTGCAAGAAGTCGGCGCCGGCCAGGGCGGTGAAGGTGCCCGCTACCAAACGGGTCGGCCTGGGCACGAAGATCAACCCGATGACGAAGGCGGTGGCCACCCACATGTCGAGGCAGAAGGGGCACGTCACCAGCTCCCCCAGGCTGTGGCGCAGCGCGCTGCCGTGCCGCGTCTCCTCCATCACCTCGGCCGGACCGCCGGAACCCACATAGCGTGCGAACGGCGCCCGCAGCGGGCTGGTCACGGCATCCTTGGACACCGTGCGCGACAACTTGTGGCTGCCGATGGTGACGGTCAGCAGATCCTGGACACTCCAGCGCTCGGGCAACTTTCGTCCGGTGGCCGCGGCGATGACGCCGGTCAGGGCGACCAGGACGCCGTAGATCGCGAGGACCACCGTGTAGCCCTCCAGCGGTTGGGGGCTGTCGCCGCGGTACGCGTCGGCTTCCCGCCGCGCGCGCTCGGCCACCCCTTCGGTAATTCCGGTTGCATCGCCCATTGGCGCTCCTTCACGTTTGGATCCCCTGTGGGTTACCCCGTTGCGCGCCCGGGAACCACGATCCCGCCGAACCGCACCGGCGAGGGTGCACCTCCCTGCGGCCCGGATATGTCAGGATCACTGACATGGGTCAGGCCGAAGACGCTCCGCTCGGTTTCCTGCTGTACCGGGTGGGAGCCGTTCTGCGTCCGGAGGTTTCCGCGGTGCTGGGGCCGCTGGGCCTGACGCTGCCCGAGTTCGTCTGCCTGCGCATCCTTTCGATGAACCCGGGCATGTCCAGCGCCGAATTGTCCCGGCACACCAACGTCACACCGCAGGCGATGAACACGGTGCTGCGCGGACTGGAAGACGTCGGGGCGGTGGAACGGCCGGCGTCCGTCTCCTCCGGCCGGGCGCTACCGGCCACGCTGACCGGCCAGGGTCGCGCCCTGCTGAAGCGCGCGGAGGCCGAGGTGCGGGTCGCCGATGCGCGGATCCTGGCCAAGCTGACCGACGCGCAGCAGCGCGAGTTCAAACGCATGCTGGAGAAGCTGGGATCCGACTGCTGATCACGCGGCCTGGATGCGGGCCCACGGGCGAGCCTCTTCGATCTCGTAGGCCAGCTCCAGCAGCAGCGATTCCTGCCCCAGGTCGGCCGAGAGCATCATGCCGACCGGCATGCCGCCGGCGGATTGCGCCATGGGCAGCGAGATCGCCGGCTCGCCGGTGACGTTCTGCAGCGGTGTGAACGCCACCCAGTCGATCAGCCGGTCCATCACCTGCCGGTAGTCCGTGGGCGCCAGGTATCCGATCCGCGGGGTCTCGTCCGCCAGCGTCGGCGTGAGCACCGCGTCATAGGTACGGAAGAACTGGGCGGTGCGCCGCCGCAGCCTGCGCAGCCGCATGATCGCCGTCGGCAGGCGGTGGATGTTGCGGCCGCTGTGCCGCTCCAGGCCCAGGGTCAGGCTGTCCAGCCGGGTGCGGTCGAAGGTGTGGCCGAACAGGCGCCGGCCGCCCCGCACCTGCGCGAACGCCAAAAAGCCCCAATACAGCACGAAGTCGTCGACGAAGCTGGCCGGCACCGGGGGCTCGTCGAGGTGTTCGACGCGGTGGCCCAGTTCCTCGAGGAGCCCCGCCGATTTCAGAGCCAGCTCCCGCACCGCGGGGCTGCACTCGCGCTGCACCGAGCGGGTGAGGACGGCGATGCGCAGCCGTTGCCGGCCGGGCCCCGTCACGTCCCCGATCGGGGCCAGCCTGGGGTTGCGCCAACTTCGCTCGGCCTCGCGATAGAACGCCGCGGTGTCCCGCACTGAACGTGTCAGCACGCCGTTGGCCACGATCCCCACGGGCATCCGGCGGTGCGCCGGGTCCAGCGGCAATCGCCCGCGCGACGGCTTGAGCCCGACCAGCCCGTTGCAGGACGCCGGGATGCGGATCGAGCCGCCGCCGTCGTTGGCGTGCGCGATGGGCACCACGCCGGCGGCGACGAACGCACCGGATCCCGACGACGAGGCCCCCGCGGTGTGGTCGGTGTCCCATGGGTTGCGGACCGGCCCCAGCCGCGGGTGCTCGGCGGACGCGCTGAACCCGAACTCCGACAGCTGCGTCTTCCCCAGCGAGGTCAGCCCGGCGCCGAGAAACAGCGTGGTGACGACGCTGTCGGTGGGGGCGTCAAACGGCGCCCACGCGTCGGCGCCGTGCATGCTGGGCTGCCCGGCGACGTCGACGTTGTCCTTGACGAAGGTCGGGACGCCACCGAAAAAGCCGTCCGCGGGGGCCGCGGCGGCGGCGCGCGCCTGGCCGAACGCGGCGTGAGCCAAGCCGTTGAGGGCAGGGTTGACGGCCTCGGTGCGCGCTATGGCCGCCTCGACCAGGTCGGCTCTGCCGACCGACCCGGCCCGGATGGCGTCGGCCAGGCCGACCGCGTCGAGATCACCGAGGGCATCGTCACCGAAAGCGTGCACGCGTCGCATGAACACGACGCTAGCCGCTCGCGCCCGCCGGTTAAGCCTGGCCCACCTCGAAGCGAACGAACCGCGTCAGTGTGACGCCGGCCTCGTCGAGCAGGGCCTTGACGGTCTTCTTGTTGTCGGACACCGCGGGCTGCTCGAGCAGCACCGCGTCCTTGAAGAAGCCGTTCAGCCGGCCCTCGACGATCTTGGGCAGCGCCTGTTCGGGCTTGCCCTCGGCCTTGGCGGTCTCCTCGGCGATGCGGCGTTCGCTGGCCACGACGTCCTCGGGCACGTCGTCGCGGGACAGGTACTTGGCCTTCAGCGCGGCGATCTGCAGCGCGGCCGCGTGCGCCGCGTCCTGGTCGCCACCCTCGAACTCGACCAGCACACCGACGGCCGGCGGCAGGTCGGCCGCACGCTTGTGCAGGTAGGTCTCGACGTTGCCGTCGAAGTACTGCACGCGGCGCAGCTCGAGCTTCTCGCCGATCTTGGCCGACAGGTCCGCGATGGCCTGCTCGACGGTCGTGTCGCCAATCTTGGCGGCCTTCAGGGTGTCGACGTCGGTGGCCTTGGCCGCCAGCGCGGCGTCGACGACCTGATCGGCCAGCGCCTGGAACTCGGCGTTCTTGGCGACGAAGTCGGTCTCCGAGTTGAGCTCGATGAGCGCGCCGCCCTTGGCCGCCACCAGACCTTCGGCGGTGGCCCGCTCCGCGCGCTTGCCGACGTCCTTGGCGCCCTTGATCCGGAGCGCCTCAACGGCCTTGTCGAAGTCGCCGTCGGTTTCGGCCAGCGCGTTCTTGCAGTCGAGCATGCCGGCGCCGGTGAGTTCCCGAAGCCGCTTGACGTCGGCAGCGGTGAAATTCGCCAATGCTCAGCCTTCCTATGAGGGTTCAGTAGTTGGTTCGGTGGCGCCCGCAGCGGCGTCGGTGCCGCCTGCCGTCGCGGTAGCCGAGGCCAGCAGCTCCTGCTCCCATTCGGCGAGCGGCTCGGCGGACTCCGCCTCGGGCTTGCCGTCGCCGCGGCCCAGGCCGGCGCGGGCCTGCAGGCCCTCGGCGACCGCGGAGGCGATCACCTTGGTCAGCAGGGCGGCGGAGCGGATCGCGTCGTCGTTGCCCGGGATCGGGTAGTCGACCTCGTCGGGGTCGCAGTTGGTGTCCAGGATCGCGATGACCGGGATGCCGAGCTTGCGGGCCTCGCCTACGGCGATGTGCTCCTTGTTGGTGTCGACGACCCAGATCGCCGACGGCACCTTGTTCATGTCGCGGATACCGCCGAGGCTGCGCTCCAGCTTGTTCTTCTCGCGGGTCAGACCCAGAATTTCCTTTTTGGTGCGACCTTCGAAGCCGCCGGTCTGCTCCATCGCCTCGAGCTCCTTGAGGCGCTGCAGCCGCTTGTGCACCGTGGAGAAGTTGGTGAGCATGCCGCCCAGCCAGCGCTGGTTGACGTACGGCATGCCGACGCGGGTCGCCTCGGCCGCGACCGACTCCTGCGCCTGCTTCTTGGTCCCGACGAACAGCACCGAGCCACCGTGGGCGACGGTTTCCTTGACGAACTCGTACGCCTTGTCGATGAAGGTCAGCGTCTGCTGCAGGTCGATGATGTAGATGCCGTTGCGGTCGGTGAAGATGAACCGCTTCATTTTGGGATTCCAGCGACGGGTCTGATGCCCGAAGTGGGTGCCGCTGTCAAGCAGCTGCTTCATGGTTACGACAGCCATTGCCGCCATTCCTTTGTTGTCGGTTGTCGCCCGGCATCGGGTGAGGCCGGGCCCTGGCGCCTGCGGAATGCCGCGCCCGTCCTGGATGTCTTGTACGCCCGGGACGGGACCGCACGGCAATCGGTTAGCTGCAAGCGCGCGAAGTCAGCCCGCTAACGAGCTGCGACCAGCAGTTTACACCGACTCAGCAGGTGGTCTTTCCACAGGACCGGTGCGCCTGGTTGGCGCCGGCGTCGGCGCCGCGCTGAACTGAA
>Ga0335071_10001701_pt1 | contig 23719 bp, 25 predicted proteins | sample Lox_Sample_15_FD_206724 | JGI IMG/M metagenome (GOLD analysis project Ga0335071, IMG submission 206724) | Soil microbial communities from Loxahatchee National Wildlife Refuge, Florida, United States - Lox_Sample_1.5 | ecosystem: Environmental > Terrestrial > Soil > Wetlands | place: USA... | reverse complement strand
CCCTGGGGACACCCACATTTCTTGTGGATAGGCTCGCCGGCGAGACCGCAAAGACCGTGTTTTTTCGGGACCCCGCCTGTGGAGACATGGCCGACTTTCTCGCGTAAACCCGGTCGGGGCCGTCCGGCGTGTTGGGGATAATCGACGAACATGCGTTCTCTTTTCCCTGCTGGCGTGCGGGTTCACAGATTCGTCCACAAGCCGCCTCGGCCAGGTCCCGGCCTGTTGGTCCAACACGTTGATCGGCGGTCGCCGAGGGGATTGGATGATCTCCGGTGAGCGCCGCGGCCGAACGCCATCTCTCAGCGACCGATGCGAACGTCGCACCTCCGCAGAACCTCGATGCCGAGGAATCGGTGCTCGGTGCGATCCTCGTCGCCGAGAGCGCGATGGCGGCCGTGGCGGAGATCGTCCAGCCGAGCGACTTCTACAAGCACAGCCACGGGACGATCTTTCGAGCCGCGATCGATCTGTTCACCAAGAGCGAGCCCGTCGACGCGATCACGCTTGCGGATTTCCTCGACGAGCGCGGCGAACTGGAAGCGGTCGGCGGTCGTGTGCGGCTGCACGAACTGGCGAACATCGTCCCGGCGACCGCAAACGCGCCACACTGGGCGCGGATCGTCCGCGAGATGGCCGTGCTGCGCGGACTCATCGACGTGGGACAGAGCATCGCCCGGCTCGGTTGGGACCGGGACGGCGAGGCAATCGACCTCGTCGACCAGGCGGAGCAGCTGCTCTTCGACCTCTCGCAGAACCGCGTCACGTCGGACTTCTCCGACATCGAGTCGCTGCTGAAGGAGAGCTTCGAGCGGATCACGGCGCTCTACGAGTCCGGCGTCGACGTCACCGGCACGCCGTCCGGCTTCCGCGAGCTCGACCGGATCACGTCGGGCTTCCAGCCCGGCAACCTCGTCATCGTCGCGGCGCGCCCGTCGATGGGGAAGTCGGGGCTCGCGCTCTGCATGGCGGCGAACCTCGGCGTGCGCAAGGGCGTCCCGGTCGGCCTCTTCACGCTCGAGATGTCGAAGGCCGAGGTGACGCAGCGGCTCATGTGCAGCGAGGGGAAGGTCGAGTCGCAGCGGCTTCGCACCGGCAAGCTCGCGCCGGACGACTGGCCGCGGCTCACGGCGGCGTGCGACAAGCTCGCGAAGGCGCCGATCTACGTCGACGACAGCGGCACGATCAACCTGATGGAGATCCGGTCGAAGGCGCGCCGCCTGAAGTCGCGCCGCCCGGACCTCGGCCTGATCGTCGTCGACTACCTCCAGCTGATGACGTCGGGCGGCAGCGTCGAGAACCGCGTGCAGGAGGTGTCGCAGATCTCGCGCTCGCTGAAGATGCTCGCGCGCGACCTCGACGTGCCGATCCTCGCGCTGTCGCAGCTCTCGCGCGCGGTCGAGCAGCGCACCGACAAGCGCCCGCTCCTCTCCGACCTGCGCGAGTCGGGGTCGATCGAGCAGGACGCGGACGTCGTGATGTTCATCTATCGCGACGAGTACTACAACGAGGAGTCGGACCAGCAGGGGCTCGCCGAGGTGATCGTGGCGAAGCACCGGAACGGGCCCACCGACTCCGTGAAGCTCTCGTTCCTCAAGCGGTACGCGAAATTCGCGGACCTTGCTGCCGCATGACGTAAGGGGGGAGGCGCAGGACGCGATGATCGGAGACCAGGTCGTGACGATCGCACCGCGGGCCACGGCGTTCACCGTCGTCTGCGAGGCCTGCCTCGAGCTCGACGCCGCGGCAGGCTGGTCGGCCTCGACCTTCGCGGGCCGGCTGGATCTCGATCTCGACCACGGCACGTTCCTCTGCCGCCACGGCCACCCGGTGCGGGTGGAGCGGGCGGCGCCGGCCGCGGGAGCCGCCACCGCAGCCGCGTAGCGCAATCCGGTTCGGCGTCCGGGTCGTAGCTGCGGCGCCGGGAGCTTCCCCCAACGAGCTCCCGGTGCGGCTGTTCGCCGGTTTCGCGATCACGGCGGTCTGAGTGCCTCTCTACACTTCCGCTCGTGCCTGCGACCGTCATCGTCGGGGCGCAGTGGGGCGACGAGGGGAAGGGCAAGATCGTCGACCTGCTCGCGCAGCACTGCGACCTCGTCTGCCGCTACCAGGGCGGGCCCAACGCCGGGCACACGATCGTCCTCGGCGAGGAGACGTTCAAGATCAGGCAGATCCCGACCGGCGTGCTCCAGGGCAAGACGTCGGTGATCGGCGCGGGCTGCGTCGTCGATCCCCAGGTGTTCCTCGACGAGGTCGACGAGCTCGCGTCGCGCGGCGTCGCGACCGCCGGCGTCGTGCTGCTCTCCGGGAACGCGCACGTGATCATGCCGTGGCACGTCGCAATCGACCAGGCGAGCGAGCGGCGGCTCGGGAAGCTCCAGATCGGGACGACGCGCCGCGGGATCGGCCCGTGCTACGCCGACAAGGCGCTGCGGATCGGGATCCGCGTGCAGGACCTCCTCGACCCGAAGATCCTGCGCCAGAAGATCGAGGTCGCGCTCGCGGAGAAGAACCTCTGGCTCGAGCGCGTCTACGGCGAGGGGCGGCTCGACCTCGAGGAGGTCGCGGAGCGGCTCGAGTCGTGCGCGCAGCGGATCCGTCCGTTCGTCGCCGATACGTCGCTCCTCGTCGACCGCGCGCTGAAGGACGGGCGCTCGGTGCTGCTCGAGGGCGCGCAGGGCACGCTGCTCGACGTCGACCACGGCACGTATCCCTTCGTCACCTCGTCGAGCACCGTCGCTGCGAACGCCGCGACGGGCGTCGGCATCGGCCCGAACCGGATCGACCGCGTCCTCGGCGTCGCGAAGGCATACGTCACGCGCGTCGGCGAGGGCCCGTTCACGACGGAGATCGAGGGGCCGGACCACGACCGCGTCCGCGAGATCGGGCACGAGTACGGGACCGTCACGGGACGGAATCGCCGCTGCGGCTGGCTCGACCTCGTCGCGCTGCGCTACGCGGTCCGCGTGAACGGGATCGACCGGCTCGCGCTGACGAAGCTCGACGTGCTGTCGCATTTCGCCGAGCTGCCGGTGTGCACGCGCTACCGGCTGCGCGGCGGCGAGGAGACCGAGGACTTCCCCGCGCACCAGAGCGACTTCCACGCCGCCGCGCCGGTGTACGAGGTGCTGCCCGGCTGGGACGAGCCGCTCGACGCGTGCGCGTCGGTCGACGACCTTCCGGACGCGGCGCGCCGCTACGTCGAGTTCGTCGAGCGCGAGCTCGACGTCGACGTGACGCTGATCGGGACGGGCGCCGACCGCGAAGCCGTGCTCACGCGCGCGTAGCCCGCGCGCCGAACGCGCGGCCGTGCAGCTCGAACGGGCCGGCCGGAGCACCGAGCTGCCGGTGCAGCTCGTCGTGCGCCCGAGCGCGCTGCTCCTCCGAGAGCGAGTGAAGCCACGCTCCCGCCGGGCCGACCTGTCTGCCCAGCGCACTCCAGAACTCCTCGAAGCCGCCGTACGACGCCGTCACGTCCAGCTCGCACGTCGCGACGTCCGCGAGCCCTGCCCCTTCGAGCAGATCGCACAGCTCGTCCGATGTCCGGTAACGCCGCGCACCCTGCTCCGCGTAGCCCCTGCCGAAGGAGGGCGCGGTACGAGCGATCGCCGCGAACATCTGCACCTCCTCCACGCCCCACATGCAGATCGCCACCGTGTGCGCGACCCGGGCCATCTCCCGAATCGCCGCCGGTGCGTCCGCCATGAACGCGACGACGAGCTGGGCGAGCGCGATGTCGAACGAGTCGTCCGCGAACGGCATCTCCTCGGCCGGCCCCTCGTGCGCCTCGAGCTCGGGGTAGCGCGCCCGCAGTGCGGCCACGAACTCGGGCGACGGCTCGACGGCGACGACGTCCGCGCCGCGGCCGACGATCTCTGCGGTCAGCGCGCCGGTCCCGGCGCCGACGTCGAGCACCCGCTGCCCGGCGCGGACGCCGGCGAAGTCGGCGAAGAGCGGCGCCAGGCGCACCGAGTAGCGACCCATGAAGTCGTCGTAGGACTCCTCGTCGACGTGGAAGACCCCGCTCATCCGGGCATTCAACCAGCCGCGAGCCGTTCCAGGTCATCCGGCGTGTTCACGTTCTCGAGCAGCGCCGGGTCGGCGTAGACGACCGCGGCGTCGAGCCGCTCGAGCGCGTCGCGGAGGCGCAGCTCGCCCGCGGCGAGCCGCGCCTCGAGCAGCGGCAGCGCGTTGCGGCGGAACGCGGCGGGCAGCGGCCCGGTCTGCGTCACGGCCGCGTCGCGGCACGCGGCGGCGAGGCCGAGCAGGAGCCCGGACGTGACGAGCGGCACGTCGACCGGGAGCACGACGGTGACCGCGTGCGTCGCGGCGCGCACGCCGGCGACGACGCCGGCGAGCGACGCGCGCTCCTCCGTCCCGTCGTCGAGCACCGGGAACGGGAGCTCGAGCGCGTCGGCGGCCTTGCCGACGGCGATCGTCTCGTCGCACGTCTCGCCGAGGACGCGCCAGGCGCGCTCGGCGAGCGTCTCGCCGCCGAGCGGCGCGAGCGCCTTCGGCGACCCGAAGCGCGCGCTCGCGCCGCCGACGAGGAGCACGCCCGTCAGTCCGCGATCCGCCACGTCTCCGTGTAGACGTTCGCCGAGCCGTCGCGGACGAAGCCGCACAGCGTGACGCCGCGGTCGGCCGCGAGCCCGACGGCGAGGCTCGACGGCGCGCCGACCGCGACGAGCACCGGGCAGCCGGCGACGGCGGCCTTCTGCACGAGCTCGAACGAGAGCCGGCCGCTGACGCAGAGGATCGACTCGGCGAGCGGGAGCAGCCCCGCGCCGAACGCCCAGCCGACGACCTTGTCCATCGCGTTGTGCCGGCCGACGTCCTCGCGCGCGCACTGCAGGTCGCCGCCGCTCGTGAAGAGCCCCGTCGCGTGGAGCCCGCCGGTCGCGGCGAACGCGGCCTGTGCGTCGCGGAGCCGGCCGGGGAGCGCGGCGACGAGGCCGAGCGGGACCCGGAGCTTCGACTCGACACGCGCCGCCTCGACCGCGACCGCCTCCAGCGCGCCCTTGCCGCACACGCCGCACGACGACGACGTGTAGAAGCTCCGCTGCAGCCGCGCCGCGTCGAACCCCGGAGCGTCGACGTCGACGGTGTTCGCGGCGAGGTCGTCGGGCAGCCGCGCGCCGGCCGGCCGGAGCCCTTCGGAAAGGCAGAAGCCGAGCGCGAGCTCCTCGTCGTGGCCCGGCGTGCGCATCGTCACCGCGACGGGCTTCCCCCCGATCCGGATCTCGAGCGGCTCCTCGACCGCGACCGTGTCCGGTTCCGTCCGTCCGCCGGGCAGACGGAGGACGTCGACCGCGGCGACGGAGTACGGCGGCGCGTCCATGCGCGAAGCCTATGTCCGGCGGGGCGCTCGCATACGATCGCCCCGTGAAGGTGCTCGTCGTCGGGTCGGGCGGTCGCGAGCACGCGCTCGTGTGGGCGCTCGCGCGCGGGGGCGGAGTGACGGAGCTCCACGCGGCGCCGGGGAACCCGGGGATCGCGACGCTCGCGAGCTGCCACCCGGCGCGCGCGGAGGATCCTGCGTCGCTCGTGCCGCTCGCGGCCGAGCTCGGCGTCGACCTCGTCGTCGTCGGGCCGGAGGCGCCGCTCGTCGCGGGGCTCGCGGACGCGCTGCGTCGCCGCGGCATGGCGGTGTTCGGGCCGGGAGCCGAGGCGGCGCGAATCGAAGGGTCGAAGGCGTTCGCGAAGGACGTGATGGAGGCCGCACGTGTGCCGACGGCGCGGACGCTGCCGGTCGCGCGGCCGCCGTGCGTCGTGAAGGCGGACGGTCTCGCCGCGGGCAAGGGCGTCTGGGTCTGCCGCGACCAGGCCGGGCTCGACGATGCGTTACGCGCGGCCGAAGCGCTCCGCCAGCCGTTCCACGTCGAGGAACTGCTCGAGGGCGAGGAGGTCTCCGTGTTCGCGCTCACCGACGGGCGGCACGCGATCCCGCTGCCGTCGGCGCAGGACTACAAGCGGATCGGCGACGGCGACGAGGGCCCGAACACCGGCGGCATGGGCGCGTACTCGCCCGTCCCGCGGCTCACCGACGCGGAGATCGCGGAGCTCGTCGAGACGGTGCACGTCCCGGTGATCGCAGAGCTCGCGAAGCGCGGCGCGCCGTTCCGCGGCGTCCTCTACGGCGGCTTCATGCTGACGGCGGACGGGCCGCGCGTGCTCGAGTTCAACTGCCGGTTCGGCGACCCGGAGACGCAGGCGGTGCTGCCGCGGCTCGAGGGCGACCTGCTGGGTGCGCTCGCCGCGTGCGCTTCCGGCGAGCTCGCGGGCGTCGAGCTTCGCGCGACGGGCGACGCCGCCGTGACGGTCGTGCTCGCGTCGCGCGACTATCCGGAGCGCGGCGACGCGGGAACGCCGATCGACGGCGTCACCGAAGCGGAGGCGGCCGGCGCGCTCGTCTTCCACGCCGGCACGGCACTGCACGGGACGCGGCTCGTGACGAACGGCGGGCGAGTGCTGGGCGTCACCGGGCTCGGCGCGTCGCTCGCCCAGGCGCGTGATGCCGCGTACGCGGGCGCGGGTCGCATAGCCTTCGACGGCATGCAGTTCCGCCGCGACATCGCCGGGTTCGCCCATGCCTGACGTGAAGGTCGGGATCCTCGTCGGGTCGGAGTCCGACCGCGAGCGGATGCAGGGAGCGCTCGACGTGCTCGACGAGAAGGGGATCGGGTACGAGTTCGACGTGCGGTCGGCGCACCGGACACCCGACGCCGTCGCCGAGTACGCGCGCACCGCGCGGGAGCGAGGGCTGCGCGTGCTGATCTGCGGCGCCGGCCTGTCGGCCGCGCTCCCGGGCGTCGTCGCCGCGCACACGGACCTCCCCGTGATCGGCGTGCCGCTCCGCTCGAGCCTCAGCGTGCTGGACGGCTTGGACGCGCTCCTCGCGATCGCGCAGATGCCGCCGGGCGTGCCCGTCGCCACGGTCGGCGTCGACAACGCGCGAAACGCCGCGGTGCTGGCGGCGCGCATCCTCGGGAGCTAGGGAGGCTTGTCCGGGGCGCTGCGGTTCGCGCTGCCCCACCACCCACCCCCCACCCTTTATGGGTGGGGTGAAGGGTAGGGGCGCGCTCGCTACGGCGGTGTGCCGGTTTCGTCACCGAAGACGGGATGTTTCGTCACAGCGATGGTCGACCTGCGGCGGCTCTAGACTGAGGCAAGTGATCGCGCGCTACTCCCGTCCGGCCATGGCCAGTATCTGGTCGGACGAGGGCAAGTTCGCGGCGTGGCTCGAGGTCGAGCTCGCGGCGACCGAGACGTGGGCCGAGCTCGGCGTCGTTCCCGGTGAGGCGGCGCGCGCGATCCGCGGGAACGCGAGCGTTCCCACGCCCGAGCGGGTCGCCGAGCTCGAGGCGACGCTCCATCACGACACCGCGGCCTTCGTCGACGCCGTCGCGGAGCAACTCGGCGACGAGGGGCGATGGTTCCACTACGGGCTCACGTCTTCCGACGTCGTCGACACGGCGCTCTCGCTCCAGATCCGCGCTGCCGGGCGGCTGATCCTCGACGACCTCGACCGCGCGTTCGCCGCCGTCGTCGCGCGCGCCGACGAGCACCGCGCGACGCTCCAGATGGGCCGGACGCACGGCGTCCACGCGGAGCCGACGACGTTCGGCCTGAAGCTCGCCGGCTGGGCGTTCGAGCTCGACCGGGGGCGCCGCCGCATCGCGCGCGCGCTCGAGGAGATGCGCGTCGGCAAGCTGTCCGGCGCGGTCGGGACGTATGCGGCGACCGATCCCGAGCTCGAGCGCATCGCGTGCGAGCGGCTCGGGCTCGAGCCGGCACCGACGTCGACGCAGGTGATCCAGCGCGACCGCCATGCCGAGCTGCTCGCCGCGCTGGCCGTCGTCGCGTCGTCGCTCGACACCTTCGCGCTCGAGATCCGCCACCTCGCGCGGACAGAGGTCGCCGAGGTGCAGGAGCCGTTCGGACGCGGGCAGAAGGGGTCGTCGGCGATGCCGCACAAGCGGAACCCGGTCGTCGCCGAGCGGATCTGCGGCCTCGCGCGCGTCGTGCGCGGCGCGGCGGTCGTCGGGCTCGAGAACGTCGCGCTGTGGCACGAGCGCGACATCTCGCACTCCTCCGCCGAACGCGTCGTGATCCCGGACGCCTTCCTCGCCCTCGACTACATGCTCGACCGCTTCACCTGGCTCGTCGACGGCCTCGTCGTGCGCACGGAGCGGATGCGCCGCAACCTCGAGGCGAGCCACTCGCTCTTCTTCAGCCAGCGCGTCCTGCTCGCGCTCGTCGAATCCGGGCTCCCGCGCGACGAGGCGTACCGTCTCGTCCAGCGCAACGCGATGCGCGCGTGGGACGAGGAGCTCGACTTCCGCGAGCTCGTCCGCGCCGACGACGAGATCGCCGGCCGCATCGACCTCGACGCCGTCTTCGCCCTCGACGCATACACGCGCCACGTCGACACCGTCTTCGCCCGCCTCCACGCCCTCGCCGACACGAAGGAGCCCGTCCATGCCTGAAGCCGCAACGCACGTCGCCTCCGGGAAGGTGCGCGAGATCTACGCGCTCGACGACGACCGCCTCCTGCTCGTCGCGAGCGACCGCATCTCGACGTTCGACGTCGTCCTCCCGACCGAGATCCCCGACAAGGGGCGCGTCCTCACCGGCCTCTCCGGCTTCTGGTTCACGCTGCTCCGCGGGATCGTGCCGAACCACATGCTCGCGATCCGCGAGGACGGCCGCTCGATGGAGTGCCGCCGGCTCGAGATGCTCCCGATCGAGTGCGTCGTGCGCGGCTACCTCGCAGGCTCGGGCTGGAAGGACTACCGGACGACCGGCGAGGTCTGCGGGCACGCGTTGCCGGAAGGGCTCCAGGAGTCCGACCGGCTGCCGCAGCCGATCTTCACGCCTGCGACGAAGGCGCAGACCGGGCACGACGAGAACATCACGCGCGACCAGGCGGCCGAGCTCGTCGGCGCTGACCGGCTGCGCGAGGTGGAGGCGATCTCGATCGAGCTCTATCGCGCCGCCGCCGAGCACGCGCTCGCGGCCGGGATCATCATCGCCGACACGAAGTTCGAGCTCGGGCTCGACGCCGACGGCGCTCTCGTCCTCGGCGACGAGGCGCTGACGCCCGACTCGTCGCGCTTCTGGCCGGCGGACGCCTACGAGCCCGGCCGCGCGCAGGACAGCTTCGACAAGCAGTTCGTCCGCGACTACTGCGAGACGAAGGACTGGGACAAGACCGCGCCGGGGCCGGAGCTCCCCGACGACGTGGTGCACGCGACGCGGAAGAAGTACGTCGAGGCGTTCGAGCGGCTGACGACGATCCCGTTCCCGGCGTACATCGACGACCCGAACGTGGTGCTCGGGTGAAGGCAACGGTGCTCGTCCGCCCGAAGTCCGGGATCCTCGATCCGCAAGGCGAGGCGGTCGAGTCCGCGCTCGGGCATCTCGGGTTCACGGTGTCCGGCGCGCGCGTCGGCAAGGTGATCGACCTCGAGGTCGACGCGCCCGACGCGGCAGCGGCGCGGACGCAGGTCGAGCAGATGTGCGAGCGGCTGCTCGCGAACCCGCTCATCGAGTCGTACGAGATCGAGGTCGTCGAGCCGTGATCCCGCAGCCGCGGATCGGCGTCATCACCTACCCCGGGTCGAACGACGACCACGACGCGCTGTGGGCGCTCGCCGCGCTCGACGCCGACGCGATCCCCGTGTGGCACGACGAGCCCGTGCTTCCGGAGCTCGACGCGATCGTCGTCCCCGGCGGGTTCTCGTACGGCGACTACCTCCGCTGCGGCGCGATCGCGCGCTTCTCGCCGGCGACCGCCGCCGTGCGCACGTTCGCGGACGCGGGCGGGCTCGTGCTCGGCATCTGCAACGGCTTCCAGATCCTGTGCGAGGCGGGGCTCCTGCCGGGCGCGCTGCTGCAGAACGACTCGCTCCAGTTCATCTGCCGCGATGTGAGCCTGACGGTGGAGCGGGCCGGCCTGCCGTTCACGTCCCGGTGCGTCGAGGGCCAGCAGCTCGTGATCCCGGTGAAGCACGGCGACGGCCGGTGGTACGCGCCGCCGCAGCTCGCCGCCGACCTCGAAGCGAGCCGTCAGATCGTCCTCCGGTACGCCAAACCGTGCAACGGCTCGACGGCGGACGTCGCGGCCGTGTGCAACGCGCGGGGCAACGTGATGGGGCTGATGCCGCATCCGGAGCACGCCGTCGACCCGCTGCTCGGCTCCGCCGACGGCGCGTTGATCCTCGCCTCGCTCGTCGAGGCCGCGCGCGACCGCGCGCTCGCAGCGGCCTGAATCGGGTAGAAGTGATACCGCGGTGTCGCTGCGGACCGACCGGGCGCAGTTCTCGATCCTCGGCCCCCTCGAAGTGTTCCGGGACCAGGAGCCGCTTGCGCTGTCGGGAACGCGGCAGCGCCGCCTCCTCGCGGCGCTGCTCCTCCGGCCGAACCGCGTCCTCTCGACGGAGCAGCTCGCGGAGGCGGTCTGGGGCGACGCGCCGCCCGCGACTGCGCGCACCGCGCTGCAGGTGCACGTCTCGCAGCTGCGGAAGATCCTCGGCCAGGAGACGATCGAGACGCATCCCGGCGGCTACCTCCTCCGCCTCGACGAGGAGCAGATCGACGCCGCGCGGTTCGAACGACTGCTGCGCGAGGCACGCGCCGCCGAGACAGCTGCGCGGACCGCGGAGCTCCTCCGGCAGGCGCTCTCCCTCGTCCGCGGGCCGGCATTCGCGGATCTCGCCGACGAGACGTTCGCACGGCCGGAGGCGATGCGGCTCGACGAGCTGCGCGTGACCGCGGTCGAGGAGCGGATCGAGGCGGAGCTCGCGTCGGGCGCGCACGCCGCAGTGATCGGCGACCTCGAGGCGCTCGTCGCGGAGCATCCGCTGCGCGAGCGGCCGCGCGCCCTGCTCATGCGCGCGCTGTACCAGAGCGGACGCCAGGCGGACGCGCTCGCCGTCTACCGCGACGCGCGGCGCACGCTCGTCGACGAGCTCGGGATCGAGCCTGGCGCCGAGCTGCGCGACCTCGAGCGCGCGATCCTCGAGCAGGACCCGACGCTCGGCACCGGCACGGGACCGGACGTCGCGATGCCGGCGCTGCCGCAGCCGTTGACGTCGCTCGTCGGCCGCGACCGCGAGCTCGACGAGGTCGCGACGCTCCTCCGCGGCGGCGACGTGCGCCTCCTGACGCTCACGGGAGCGGGCGGGATCGGGAAGACACGGCTCGGGATCGCACTCGCGCAACGTCTCGCGCCCGAGTTCGAGGGATCGGTCGCGTTCGTCTCGCTCGCAGCGGTGGCCGAGCCGCTGCTCGTCGTACCGACGATCGCGCAGTCGCTCGAGCTGAAGGTCGCCGGCGGCCGCTCGACGCAGGCCGCCCTCGTCGAGCGGCTGCGCGAGCGGCCGACGCTGCTCGTCGTCGACAACTTCGAGCAGCTCGCGTCGACCGGGCCGCTGCTCGCGGATCTCGTGAGCGCGGCGCCCGGGCTGCGCGTCGTCGTGACGAGCAGGACGCCGCTCCACCTTTCCGGCGAGCATGTCGTGCCGGTGCCGCCGCTCGAGGGCGAGTCCGCGGTGCAGCTGTTCGTCGAGCGCGCCCGCGCGCGCGCGCACGGCTTCGACCCGGACGAGGCGGAGCTCGCCGCGGTCGCCGCCGTCTGTGCGCGGCTCGACGGGTTGCCGCTCGCGATCGAGCTCGCCGCCGCGAGGATCCAGCTGCTCTCGCCCGCCGCGCTCGTCGCACGCCTCGGCAGCCTCGACGTGCTCGCCGCCGGCGCGCGCGACCTGCCCGAGCGGCACCAGACCCTCCGCGCGACCATCGACTGGAGCCACGACCTGCTCTCGGAAGACGCCCGCCGGCTGTTCGCGGAGCTCGCCGTCTTCGTCTCCGGGTGGACGGTCGACGCGGCGGAGGTCGTGTCCGGGAGCGACCGGCTGCTCGACGGGCTCGCAGCGCTCGTCGACAGCAGCCTCGTGCGGAGAAGCGCCGGGATCGAGCCGCGCTTCTCGATGCTCGAGACCGTGCGCGACTTCGCGCTCGAGCGGCTCGCAGAGCTTCCCGACGCCGACGCGCTGCGGCGCCGCCACGCCGACGTCTTCGTCGCGCTCGCGGAGGAGGTCGAGCTCAGCCACTCCGTCCCGACCGAGCGGGCGCTCTTCGAGCGGCTGGAGGTCGAGCACGGCAACATCCGCGCCGCGTTCGCGTACCTCATCGACGCGGACGAGGGCGACCGTGCGCTCCGGCTCGCCTCGGCGCTCCGCCGCTACTGGCAGATCCACGGCCACCTCGCCGAAGGCCGGCGGCTGCTCGAGGTGGCGCTCGCCGCGACCCCGGCCGGCGACCCGGACGAGCGGGCGAAGGCCGTCAACGGACTCGGGATCCTCGTCGCGCAGCAGGGCGACTTCGAGGAGGCGGCGCGCCTCTTCGCGGACAGCCTCGAGCTTGCACGCACGCTCGACAACCCGCGGCGGATCGCGAACGCGCTCTCGAACCTCGGCAACGTGCGCCTCTACCAGGGACGCCTCGACGAGGCACGAGCGGAGTACGCCGAGGCGGCGGAGGTCTGGCGGCACGCCGGCGACCGCCACGGGATCGTGACGTCGTCGCAGAACCTCGCAAACCTCGAGCTCGTCGCCGGCCATCTCGACGCCGCGTTCGCGCGGTTCGACGAGACGGTCGCGCTCGCGCGCGAGCTCGACGACGGGCTCCTCCTCAGCGGTCTGCTCCGCGACTACGCGCGTGGCCTCATCGAAGCCGGGCGCACGGAGGACGCCGAGACCGCACTCGCCGAGGCGTACCCGATCATGCGTGACTTCGGCCACCTCTGGGACGTTGCGGGCGCGCTCGAGCTCTACGCCGCGATCGCGGCGGCGAGCGGCACGCAGGAGCGGGCCGCGACGCTGCTCGGCGCCGCCGCGCGGATCCGCAGCTCGATCGGCGCGATGCACCGGCTCGACCAGACCGCGGTGGTCGAGCGGACGCTCGCGTCCGTCCGGGCAGCGCTCGGCGACGCCGCGTTCGCGGCGGCCTACGAGCAGGGGCAGCAACTCCCGCTCGAGCGCGCGACGGAACTCCCTTTAGCGGGCCTTTAGCGGCCGTTTGGCGGGCTCCGGCACCCTGGATCCACGTCGGCCGTCAGACGACGTGGGGGTGGATGGGCATTCCAGAACCCCGGATGCCGCAGCCGGGGTGGCCGAGGCGGAGGGCGCTCCTCCGCCTCGGCGCTTCCGTCGCCCGTCCTGCTCACAGCCCGAACGCCTCCGCGAGCGCCGGGCTTTCCGTGAGGGCGGCTCGAAGCCGTGCCATGTCCCGCTCCCGAAGCGTCACCGGCCCGCGCCGTGCCGTGCCGCCCGTCGAGTACGCGAACCGGACGAGCCGCTCGCCGCCGGGCGTCTCGAGCAGCTGCACGACGGACGCGAACCGCTTGCCGCCGGCCTGCTGGCGCAGCGTCAGCTCCTCCACGAGATCCGCCGGGCCCCACGGTGTCGCCGTCTTCCTCACGCACTCCACCGTACGGGCGCAACCGTCACGACACTGTGTCGACTTCCTCCCAACTGATACTCCTGCGGCGATGCTCGCCACCGCCGCGCCGCCGCCGCCCTGCGCGATCCCCGCCGCGCGGCGCGCGATTCTCGCCGCGCCGGCGCTCCGCACGCTCCGCCCGACGCTCGAGAACGGCGGCGGCCCGGACCGCGTGATCTGCCACGACCTCACCCGCGACGGCAGGGGCGACATGGCCGTGACGATCTTCAGCGGCGGCACGGCGGGCGACATCGCGTGGGTCGTCTTCCGCCGGACCGCCGCGGGCGGATGGAAGCTCGCGCACGCGCAGCTGCACGCGTACAAGGTCGGACTCGTCCGCCGCGGCGCCGACCTCGTCGAGTCGCAGCCGATCTACCGGCGCAACGACCCGAACTGCTGCCCGTCAGGCGGCTTCGACCACACGCGCTATCACTGGAACGGATCGAGGTTCGTCGTCACGCGCCGCACGCACACCGTGCACTTCGCGCCGTAGCCGGGCTACGGGCCCGCGGCCGCGTCGCCCTGCAGCAGCACGTCCTCGTCGAGCCGGAAGTGCTCGTGGAGCACCTGCACCGCGCGCTCCATCTCGGCGGCGCGGACGACGCACGAGATCCGGATCGGCGACGTCGAGATGATCTCGATGTTGATCCCGGCCTCCGCGAGCGACTCGAAGACTCCGGCCGCGACGCCCGGATGGCTCCGCATCCCCGCTCCGACGAGCGTCACCTTCGCGATGTCCTCGTCGCAGGTGAACCCGCCGGCCTCGACCTCGGCCGCGAGCCGCTCGAGGATCGGCTCGGCGAGCGGCAGGTCGGCCTTCGGCAGCGTGAACGAGATGTCGGTGTGCCCTTCGGCGGAGACGTTCTGGACGATCATGTCGATGTGGATGCCCGCGTCGGCGAGCGGGCGGAAGATGCGCGCGGCGACGCCCGGCCGGTCGGGCACGCCGAGGATCGTCGCCTTCGCCTCGCCCGTGTCGCTCGCGATGCCGGAGATGATCGCCTGCTCGAGCATGTCGTCCTCTCTCACGACCCACGTGCCCTCCACCTCCGCGAACGTCGAGCGGACGTGGATCGGCACACCGTGGTTCCGAGCGTACTCGACCGACCGCAACGCGAGCACCTTTGCACCGGACGCCGCGAGCTCGAGCATCTCCTCGTACGACACCGTCGCGAGCTTGCGGGCTCCGGGGACGATCCGCGGGTCGGCGGTGAAGACGCCCTCGACGTCGGTGTAGATCTCGCACGACTCCGCGCCGAGGCCTGCGGCGAGCGCGACGGCGGTCGTGTCCGAGCCGCCGCGGCCGAGCGTCGTCACGTCGCTCGACGTCGAGACGCCCTGGAACCCGGCGACGATCGCGACGCGGCCCTCGTCGAGCGCGTCGCGCACGCGCTGTGTCCGCAGCTCGACGATCTTCGCCTTCCCGTGGCTCGTGTCCGTGACGATCCCGGCCTGCGAGCCGGTGAACGAGACCGCGTCGCGGCCGAGGTCGTTGATGGCCATCGAGAGGAGCGCCATCGAGATCCGCTCGCCGGCCGTGAGGAGCATGTCGAGCTCCCGCGGATGCGGCAGCTCCGAGACCTGGCCGGCGAGGTCGATCAGCTCGTCCGTCGTCGAGCCCATCGCCGACACGACGACGCACACCCGGACACCGGTGTCCGCGGTCGCGACCACCCGGCGCGCGACACGACGGAGCCGCTCTGGATCGGCGACCGATGTTCCGCCGAACTTCTGGACGACGACCGCCACGGACGACGATCGTAGTCGAACCCCTCGTCACATCCGCCTCGAACGCGGTACGTTGCCCGCATGGAAGGCCACAACGGCCCGACCGAGCCGGACCCCGACGACTGGTTCTCCGAGCCCGACGTCGCCGTCGCGACCGGTGAGCGCGCGCCCGCGCCGACGACGGCGGAGAACGCGGACGTCGACGACTGGCTCGGCGACGCCGGCCGCACGCCGGCACGCCGGCGCCGCCGGTCGAGCCGGGCGCCGAGCGACCCGCGGGTCTGGATCGCGGTGGGGCTCGGGCTCGTGATCCTGCTCATCGTCGGGCTCGCGCTCGGCGGCGTCTTCAACTCGAAGTCGAAGCCCACGACGCCGATCATCACGCTGACGTCGCCGGCGGCGACCACGACGTCCACGCAGACCACCCCGAGTAACCACACGGTCGTCGTCGTCCCGGGCGCGCCGCTGAAGCCGGGCGACACGGGCGCACAGGTGAAACTGCTCCAGACGGCGCTGAACCACCTCGGCTACTCCGTCGGCAAGGTCGACGGAAACTACGGGCCGGCGACGACGCAGGCCGTGAAGAACTTCCAGACGGCGAAGGGGCTGACCGCGGACGGCGTCGCCGGGCCGCAGACCCTTGCCGCGATGTCGAGCGCGCTCAAGAGCTGACGGATTGCCCGAGGGACTTTCGGCAAGCGAGGTCGGCAAGGAGATCGGCGAGCACGCGCACCACGCCGGCGCCGTCCACCCGATGGACAAGCGCGACCGGATCATCACGATCTCCGAGGCCGTCGTCCTCGCCGCGGTCGCGATCATCGCCGCGTGGTCCGGCTTCGCGGCGGCGAAGTGGAGCACGGAGTCGTCGCTGACGCTCGCGAAGGCGTCGGCGACGCGGACGAAGGCGAACCGCGCGTTCCAGGAGGCGCTGACGTTCCGTGTCGGCGACGCGACGACGTTCAACGCGTGGTTCGGCGCGTACGTCAGCGGCAACAAGAACGCCGAGCGCGTCGCGGAGAACCGTTTCCGGCCGGCCTACCGCGTCGCATTCGACGCGTGGATCGCGACGCATCCGTTCACGAACCCGTACGCGCCGCCGGGTCCCGCATACATGCCGCAGTACCACCCGACCGGCCAGAAGGAGTCGGTCGCCCTCGATCGCCAGGCGGATGCGTACTACCACGACGGCGAGACGGCGGCGAAGAACTCCGACAATTACATCCGCACGACCGTGATCCTCGCGAGTGTCCTCTTCCTCGTCGGGATCAGCAGCCACTTCCCGATCCGCGGCGTCCGCATCGGACTCGTCAGCGTCGGCGTCGCGCTGCTGCTGTTCGCGGCCGTGCAGATCATCATCCTCCCGCCGCCGCCGTAGGGGCGAGGCGGCGAGCCGGGAGCCCGCCGCCTCCGGGAGGGAACTCGTGCGCTACTTCGACGCGAACGCGCCGAGGTGGTACGTGCGGTTCAGCGCGATGCTGCGAAGGTGGATCGCCCGGTTCTGTGCGTCGACGGACGCCGACGAGCTGTACGTGCCGAGGTGGTAGATCTTGTTCAGGCCGTCGCCGTCGATCATGAGCGCCCGGGTCTGCGGATTGTTCGGCAGCCGAGTCGCCTGCGACGCCGAGGCCACGATCGCAGCGACGGCGACGATGAGGAAGAGGGTCAGGAGCTTCATGGTCGTCTCCTAGGTCGTCGATCGCCTTGTGCGATCGGTGCGACGGACGCTAGAAGCGGTGCGTCGCGGCGTCGCTCGCGCGCGCGACCGAGCGAGTGTCCGCGCGCTGACACGACGCGCGTCGCGCCGCGGAACGACGCGGACGGCGACGCCTCCTAGCGTGACGTTCGCAGTTCAACTGTCACGCGAAGAAGGAGCAGTTCGATGTCCGTGTACCCGACCACCGCGACGGCGCACCGCTCCCGGCGGACGCGCCTCGCCGGCGGGATCTGCATCCTCGTCGCGGCCTGCGCGGTCGCGGCGGGGCTCGCGCTCTCGCACCGCGGCGGCTCCGCGCAGGCGCCGGCGCAGCAGACGCAGGCCGCGAAGGTCGCTCGCCCGACCTCCGTGATGCAGCTCACCCCCGGCGCGATCGCAGGCGGCGCGCTCGGCGGCTACGCGATCCCGGCCAAGGGACCGACGCTGCAGCAGGTCCTCGACTCGATGAGCCCGCAGACGCGGAGCTACACCGAGCGGCTCATGTCGCTGACGTTCCGGCAGCTCGCGGCCGGCGCCGCCGGCCACCCGTAGGCGCAGTCCCAGGGGAGAGGGCCTCGCCCTCTCCCCTACACGCGGCGTCCGAGCAGCGCGTCCGTCCGCGCGTCGGCGACGCCGCCGAAGTGGTGCTCGAGCACCTCGCCGAAGATCGCGTCGTCCGGCGCGGCCCGCGCGAACAGCGTCATCGACGAGCGGAGCTTCATCGCGTCGACCGGGCCGAGGATCTCCTCTGCGCTCCGGCCGCCCGGCCCGGCCAGGGTGCCCGCGCACTCGACGAGCCGCGGCCCGAGCACCGGATGCGCGAGATACGCGCGCGCCTCGTCGAGCGAGGAGATCGCGTAGCGGATCGACGTCGCGCTCATCCCGAGCCCCGCGAGCTGCGGGAAGACGAACCACATCCAGTGCCCGACCTTGCGGCCGGCGCGAAGCTCGGCGAGCGCCGATGCGTACGTCCCGCCGGCGTCCTGCGCGGCGACGAAGCGCTCGAGGTCGAACGTCAGGCGCCGCTCCGGTCGATCAGCTCGATGCGGTAGCCGTCCGGGTCCTGCACGAAGCAGAGGAGCGAGCCGCCGTCGCGAACGCGGTACGGCTCGCGCTCCGGCTCGATGCCCTGCTCCGCGAGCGCCGCGAGCGTCGCGGCGAGGTCGTCGACGGAGTACGCGACGTGGCCGTACGCGGTGCCGAGCTCGTACGTCCGGCCGTCGTGGTTGAAGGTCAGCTCGAGCTCCTCGTCCTGGCCGGGGACGCCGAAGAAGTAGTTCGTCGCCTCGGTCTCGCCGCCCCGGACGATGTCCATCTCACGCCGGAACTCGAGCCCGAGCGCCTCGTAGAACGCGCGGCTCCTCGCCGGATCGGTGATGCGCAGCATGGTGTGCAGGTAACGGGTCATGCCCGCGATCCTACGTCGCGGACGCCGTGCCGCCGCGCAGTCCGACGGCGCCCGCGTCCGTGACGCCCGCCTCGCCCGACCGCGCGAGCGCGGCCAGGGCGAGCACGCCGACCACGGCGAGGAAGACCGCGGCGACGAGGACGGCCTGCTCGGGTGCGAGGACGCGGTTCACGAGCGGCGCGGCCGCGATCGACACGACCATCGTCGTGCGGACGAGCATCCCCGCGAAGCCGAAGACCGACCCGAGCACGTGCCCCTCGACCTCACGCTGGACGACGGTCTCGAAGACGACGTCCGTCGTGCCGTCGACGATGCCGATCGCTGCGAGGACGAGGAACATCGTCGGCGCATGCCGCTCGAGTGCGAGGATCCCGAGCAGGCACGCCATCACGACGAGGCCGCCGCCGATCCAGCGCCGTGCGGTAGGGCCGAGGCTCAGCGTGCCGGCGCCGGCGGAGCCGAGCGCGAGGCCGACGGTGATCGCGGCGAGCGCGTAGCCGTACGCACCGGCGCCGATCCCCGTCGTCCCCGTCAGCAGCCGCGGCAGCGTCGCGTTCACGAGCCCGGTCGCGAGCGTCGCGGCGCCGAAGGCGAGGATCACGACGAGCACACGCGGGCGCGTGAAGACGTAGCGCAGCCCGAAGAGCCTGTCGGTCGCGCGCGCGGTCCGCTCGATCTCGCCGGGCGGGACGAGCAGGCCGAGGAAGAGCGTCGCCGCGGCCGCGAACGTCAGGACGTCGACCGCGAGCGCGGCACGAATGCCGAGGAGGCCGACCGCGAGCCCGCCGCCGAGCGCCCCGAGCGCGGCCGCCGCGTTGTCCGCGACGCCGAGCACGGCGTTGCCGGCGCCGAACAGCTCCTCCGGGAGCAGCCGCGGCACGAGCGCGGGGGCTGCCGCGCTCGAGAGCGCGGCGACGACGCCCGAGACGGCGAGCGCGCCGAGCATCGCGTACGTGCGGCCGGTCGCGACGCAGACGAGCGCGGCGACGACCGCGGTCGCCCGCACGAGCTCGACGCCGACGAGGAGCGGCCGCTTCGGAACCCTGTCGACGACGAACGCCGCCACGGCGCCGCCGACGATCGGCGGCGCGAGGCGGATCAGGAGGACGACGGCGACGTCGGTCGTCGAGTGCGTCGTCGCGAACATCCAGCCGACGACCGCCGTCACCGTCAGCCAGTCGCCGGCCTGCGTCACGAAGCGGCCGCAGGCGAGCCGTGTGAAGGACCGCGACGCGAACGGCGCTGCGAGCCGGCCGACGCCGACGACACGCGCCCGGCTCGGCTGCAACGACACGCCGACGATGAACGCCACCATCCCGACGCCGATCAAGAGGTCCCCGATCGAGAACACGTTGGTGAGCGGGAGACGGGACGGGAGCGCGAACACGTCGCCGAGGAAGCGGGCGTGCGTCGCGTCGAGTGACACGTTCGAGGGGCCGTCGATCGTCAGCCCGGCGGCTCGGGCGGCCGCGGCCGAGACCGGCATCACGCCGCCGTTCGCGGCGATCGCAACGGCATTGAGGAGCATGCCCGCGAGCACCGGCAGCAGGAGGAAGAGCCGCCGGTTCGCGAGCGTGAACGCGGTGAGCAGGCCGTAGCTCCCGAGGTGGAGCGCCGCGGACGCGTGTCCCGGAAGCTCGATCCGCCCCGAGAAGATCACGACCTGGGCAGCGAGCGCAGCCGGCGCCGCCCACGCGAGCCGGATCTCGACCTCGAGCAGCCGGCCCGGGCGCCCGCCGAGCACGACGGCGAGCAGGAGCCCGATCGCGATGCTCGGGAAGAGGAACATCAGCCGGCGGACCCCGCGAGAGCCGCGAGCCGCGGCGCGGGCCGCGCGCCGGGCCGGAGCGACGAGAGCCGCGACGCGCTGTCGGCGATCGCGAGCTCGACGTGGTGCGGCGGCGTACCGGCGAAGAGGAACACGAGATAGCCCTCGATCCGGCCGTCGGTGCGAACGGGCGCGGCGACGCACGTCCCCGCGCAGCCGATCTCGGCGCCCGAGCCCGCGAGAAGGTCGTCCGTGGACGCCCCGGCGCGCGCGAGCCAGCTCATCAGCCCCGCGAGGTTCGGATCGCCGCCGCCGAGGACGAACTCGGTCTCGACGGTGCCGCTCAGGATCCCCTCCTGCCACGCGACGAGCCCCGCCCAGCGGAGGTCGGAGGCGCCGGCGACGCGATCCACGTACGCGCGCAGGCGGTCCTCGGGTGCGCGCGGCTCGCGGAGGACATCGTCGAGCGCAGCGTGGAGACGGGCGCGGAGCGCGTCGCGCCGGCGCGCGACCACGAACGCGACCGCCGCGGCGACAACGCAGGCGACGGCGATCACCGCGTGGCCGAGCCCCGCCGCTGCCACCGCGCCGGCGACGGCCGGGATCGCGACCGTCTCCGGCCGCGCGGCGAGCACCCGGTCGACGCTCGGCAGCCGCTTCTGCCGGCGCAGCGAGAGCGTCCTCAGCTCCGCGAGCTCCGCGGGCTCGAGCACCGCGAGCGGGTCCTCGCCGCGCCGCAGCGCGACGAACGCGCGGGCGACCGCGGGATGGAACTGCGTCCCGGCTCCACGCTCGATCTCCTCGAGCGCGGCCTCGGGGCTGAGCCCGCGCCGGTACGGCCGGTCGCTCACCATCGCGTCGTAGCTGTCCGCGACGATGATGAAGTGCGCGGCGAGCGGGATCTCGCGCTCCTCGATGCCGTAGTAGCCGTTCCCGTCGTAGCGCTCGTGGTGGTACTCGACCGCACGGGCCGCGGCCGACGCGAAGCGGAACCGGAGCAGGAGCCTCGCCGAGAGCCGCGGGTGGCGCCGCATCGCCTCCCACTCCTCGTCCGTCAGGGCACCGTGCTTGCCGAGCACCGACGCGTCGACCGCGAACTTGCCGAGATCATGGAGCCGGCCCGCCCAGCGCAGGCGCGCGACGTCTGCCGGCGGCAGCGCGAGCATCTCGCCGAGCCGCTCGACGTGCTCGGCGACGCGCTCGGAGTGACGGTAGGTCGTCGGATCCCGTTCGTCGACGACGCTCGCGAGCCCCTCGAGCGCGCGGGTCGTCTCCTCCTTCAGCATCGCGAGCCGGACGTGCGAGAGGAACACGGCGAGCACGAGCGGCCCGATCACGACGAGCTGCCACGGGTTCGAGAGGACGAAGAACGCGATCACGACGCCGAGGCTCGCCTCGCCCGCGACGGACGGAAGCTCGGAGCGGACGGCGTCGGCGAGAAGCTGCCGGAGCGACGTCCGCGACGTGAGCGAGACGACCGCGGCGACAAGCAGGCGGTTCACCGCGACGTATGTGAGGACCATCGCCGCGAGCGGCAGGAGATCCCACGGCAGCGAGACCTCGCCCGGAGTCGCGCCGAGCGCCACGTACACGGCGCCCGCGCTGAGAGTGGCGAGCGAGAACGTCGCGGTGTTGAAGGCGACCCGGACGAGCGCCGCGCCGCGGATGCAGTCGGCGACGAGCACCCCGACCGCGGCGACGAGCACCGCCTGCCACGGCCCGACGATCATGATCGCGGCGAGGTGGACGCTCGACGAGAAGCTGAAGGCGTGCGAGCTGCTGCCGTCGACGGCGTCGTCCCGGACGCGGACCTCGAGCAGTTCCGCCACGATCGCGGCGGCCGCGAGCAGTGCGAGGCCGCCGGGCCGCTCGACGTGCTCGTTCGCGGCGGCGGCCGCGACGGCAGCCAATCCGAGCACGACGACGGACGCGATGAAGCTGCGCGAGCCGGGACTCATGGGCATTGACGGGGACGGGCGCTCGGACGAGCGTCGGCGTCAGGCGACGGCTAGTGCCACTTCCAGCCGGCGCCCGACGCCAGCACGAGCGACGAGAGTGTCGCGAGCCGGACAAGCCAGGAACGAGACCGCATTTGTGTTCCTCCCTGAGTGGACATGACAGCAGTCCACGAACGGTTGGTTACGTGCGAATCCGTTGCAATCCCTCCATCGAGGGTTCAGACGGCGCGATGCGGGCTCGCACCGTGCGCGATCGTCGACTCCGGGACGGCGCCGGGAGGGACGGCAACGCCCGCGCAGTCGTGGGTCAGTGCGGCAGCGGCCCGCCGGCGAGGGCGACGACGACGCCGACGGCGCCCGCGGCGACGAGCGTGGGCACGACGCCGCGGCGGAGCGGCAGCAGCAGCACGGCCGCTCCCGCGAGGACGCCCCACTGCCACGGCTCGTGGAGCGCGCGCGCGAGCGGGATCGCGGAGCCGAGGATCGCGCCGATCGCGGCGGGCCCGGCGCCGTCGAGGAACGTGCGCGCCCGCTCGTCGCGGCGGATCCGGTCGAACCGCGAGCCGCCGAGAAGCACGAACGCAAACGACGGCGCGAACGCGACCGCCGCGGCGAGCAGCGCACCGCCGACGCCGAACGCGGCGAAGCCGACCGCGGCGACCGTCAGCACGACCGGCCCGGGCGTCACCTGGCCGAGCGCGACCGCATTGAGGAACTGCCCTCCCGTCAGCCAGTGGTAGCGGTCGACCGCGTCGTTCTGCATCAGCGGGACGATGACGAAGCCGCCGCCGTACGAGAGCGCGCCGACCTTGAACGCGACCCACGCGAGCGACGCGAGGCCGCCCGTCGCGACCGCCGCCGGCGCGATCGCCGCGGTGCCGCCGAGCGTGACGCGGCGAACGGCGAGCTCCACGACGCCGCATCCGAGCAGCACGAGGACGAGCCACGGCCCGATCGTCGCCGCCGACGCCGCGCCCGCCGCGGCGTAGACCCACCAGCGCCGGCGGTGCGCGCGCTTCCGGCTCGCCGGCGCGAGCTGCAGGCCCGCGTGCACCGCGACCGCGGCGACCGCGGCTCCCGCGCCGGCGCCCGCGCCGCGCACCCAGTCGGGCGGCGAGCCCGCGAGGAAGAGCGCCGAGAGCGCGAGGATCAGCAGGAAGCCCGGGACGATGAACCCGAGCCCGCCGGCGATCGCGCCGGCCCAGCCGCGCAGCCGCCACGCGCAGTAGATCGCGAGCTGCGTCGACGCCGGCCCCGGCAGGAGGTTGCACGCGGCGATCGCGTCCTCGACCTCCTCCGAGGACATCCACCCGCGGCCGACGACGAGTGCGCGCGTCAGCGCGATGTGCGTCGGCGGGCCGCCGAAGCCGATGCAGCCGATCCGCCCCCACTCGCGGAGGACGGTCGCGAGCCCGGGCGGCGGCTCAGGTGCCGGGTCGGTTCTGGGTGAACGCGTAACCGAAGCGCCCCTTGACGCAGAGATTGCCGCGCGTGACGTCGTGGTCGTCCGGCGAGGTGACCTTGACGATCGAGCCGTCCTGCACGTGCAGCGTCAGGTTGCAACCGACGCCGCAGTAGGGGCAGATCGTGTCGACCTGCTTCTGCTCCGCGTCGTTCCACGTGCCCGCCTCGCGGAGGTCGAACTCGGTCTTGCCGACGAG
>Ga0335071_10001700_pt1 | contig 23729 bp, 25 predicted proteins | sample Lox_Sample_15_FD_206724 | JGI IMG/M metagenome (GOLD analysis project Ga0335071, IMG submission 206724) | Soil microbial communities from Loxahatchee National Wildlife Refuge, Florida, United States - Lox_Sample_1.5 | ecosystem: Environmental > Terrestrial > Soil > Wetlands | place: USA... | reverse complement strand
GCCCCGGTCGGCAGGAGGGCGGTGAACTCGAGCACGTGTTCACCGATCGGCCCGGCGTGGAAATTGTTCTTGCCGTGGATGTCTGCAGCCAGACAGCCGCCCAGGGTGGTGGTCATGGTTCCGGATACGACCGGCGGCCACCAGCCGTCCGGCAGGACGTGCTGCCAGAGCGCCTGCAAGGTAACGCCCGGCTCGGCCTGGACGAGCCCTGTGGCCGGGTCCCAGGCCAGGATGCGGTTCATGCGCTGGAGGTCCAGGACGATCCCGCCGCCGTTCAGGGCGGCATCGTTATAGCTGCGGCCGGCGCCGCGCAGGCAGACGGTCTGGCCGGTTTCGCGGGCAAGCCGGAAGAGCTGGCCGATCTCCTCCGGGCCCCCGGGACGGTAGACGTACGCCTGGGAATGCAGGGAATGACCGAAGTTTTCCAGGACGGTCAACCGGTTGTGAGGCAGGTTGGCGGCCATACGCTAGAAGGTCATCCGCCGGAAGAGGACCGACGGGATATTCCGGATCGTGAACATGACCAGGCGCCAGATCGGCGCGGTGTAGATTTCCTGCTTGTGTTTCCGGATGGCCCTGCAGATATCGGCGGCGGCGCGCTCGGCCGGGATGACGAAAAGCGGATGCTTGACGCCGTCCACCATGCCGGTCTGGACGTAGCCGGGCTTGACCGTCAGCACGTGAACGCCCCGGCGGGTCAGCCGGTTGCGCAGGGATTCCAGGTAGCAGCTCAAGGCCGCCTTGGAGGCGTTGTAGGAGGGATTGCCCACCCGGCCGCGCTCCCCCGCCACGGACGAAATCCCGACGATCTGTCCGGTTTTCAGGTTGTAGAACATCGAGGCGACCGGATTCAGCCAGGCCAGCGCACCCAGGTAATTGACCTCGGTCACGTAGCGATCCTTCTCGAATTCGTAGTGCTTCATCCCGGACGGCATCGAAATTCCGGAGTTGTATATGAAAAGGTCCAGGCCGCCCAGGTCGGCGACGATCTTCTCGAGCAGGGCGGGAACTGCGGAATAATCGGTCACGTCATGGACGTAGGAGATCGCCCGGGTCTCCCCAGCGGTGGCATTGATCTCAGCGCATACCCCCGTCAATAAATCGGCGCGCCGGGCCAGCAGGGCCAGGCGGTATCCTTCGGCGGCCAGCCGATGGGCCAGGGCCGCACCGATCCCGCTCGAGGCGCCTACGATAATGGCTCTTTTCCCTTGTCGGAGCGGGGTTGGCCGTCCGGGCAGGGTCTCTTTCGGTTTACCCATAAATGATCTCCTTTGGTTTGCCAATTATACAGCCTGTCCGGACGCACATAAGAGAAGATTGCCTCTTCTCGCCATGCTTGGAAATAGGTATCATAGAGCAGATTCGAACATCCCAGCATCATTGGACAGCCAGAAAGGCTATTCGTGGACCTCGATCTCGAAGTGATCCGCAAGTTCCGCCAGCGGCTGCAAGAAAGCGGCCTCTCGGTCGAAGAACAAGAGCGGCTGATCAATTTTATTAGCGCACTCCTCGCGGATGCGGATAATGCGATCCTCCAGGATAAAAGCATCGCTGAACAGCTGATCAAGGCTATCTCCACGGATAGCCGCCTGCTTTCGATCATCGACCGGCAAGCGGCCGAGTTGGATGCCCTGAAGCGCATCACCCTCAACCTGACCTCCAGCCTGGAGCTCCAGACCGTCCTGGACGCGGTCGTGCGCGAGGCCATGCAACTGGTCAGGAATTCCCACGAAGCTCACATCTACCTCTACCAGGACGACCAGTTGACTTTCATGGCCGCCCTGAACGAGGACGGGGTCAGGAACGAACAGATTTCCGTCCCGCGCAGCGACGGCCTGACCACCACGGTCGCGACCCGCAAGCAAGTCGTGATCGTCGAGGACATGAACACCCATCCACTCTTTGTGAATGCCCCCAAACCCTGGTCGGGATCGATCATCGGCATCCCGTTGACGATGGGCGGGGTGGTCGTCGGGGTGATGAACCTGGTTCGCTCGCAGACCGGGCCGTTCTCCAAGTCCGAGATCCGCCTGCTTTCCCTGCTGGCCGATCAGGCTGCCATCGCCATCAGCAATGCCCGCCTGCACCAGGCGGTCAACCGGCAGGCTCGCAGCGATGTGCTCACCAGCCTGCCGAACCGGCGCGCCCTCGACGAACGCCTGGACGAGGCCATCAAGAATTCCCGGCATACCGGTCATCCTTTCACCGTCATCATGCTCGACCTGGACGGGTTCAAATTCGTCAACGATACCTACGGTCACGAGATGGGCGACGAAGTCCTGCGACAACTGGCGGATTCCCTCATGCAGTCCCTGCGTTCCACCGACTTCCTGGCGCGCTACGGCGGGGACGAAATGACCCTGGTCCTGCCGAACACGGACCTCCCGCAGGCTGCCCATGTGGCCCGTAAATTCCAAACCCAGCTGCGCAAGTTGTCCATCCGCCTGCCCGACGGCAAGGCTGCCATCTTGGGTGTTTCCGGCGGGATTGCCATGTATCCGGCGCACGCCGATTCCGCCTCCGGCCTGCTGCGGGCCGCCGACGAGGCGCTCTACCAGGCCAAGAAACACGCCCGCGGCACGTTCGTCGCCGCTCGCGCCATGACCGGCGAGTTGAAACCCGTCCAGCCCCAATCGATCAGCAAGTAACCGGATGACGGAGACCGGAAGTTCGGTCTCCGCTTTCGTTTCAGGCTATAATCCATTCATAACCCGGGAGAAATCATCCATGCCGAACAAGATCAAGCTCATCCTCAACCCGACCACCAACCACGGCCGCTCCCAACGCGTTGCAGCCGACCTGCGCCCGCTCATGGAGGAGCACAAAGCCGAATGGAGCGGGACGGAATATCCGGGCCACGCCACCCAGCTGGCGCGCCAGGCCGGGGAAGAAGGCTTCGACCTGGTCGTAGCCGCCGGCGGCGATGGAACCGTCCACGAGGTCATCAACGGCCTGATGCAGGTCCCGGAGAAGAAACGCCCGGCCCTGGGGATCGTCCCGCTCGGTTCGGGCAACGATTTTGCCCACATCCTGGGCATCCCGGAAGATCCGGCCACCGCCCTGCTTTCCTGCCTCCGCGGCGGGCCGCACTCCCTCGACATGGGTTCGGTGACCGACCAGAACGGCCGGGTGGAATATTTCAACAATACCCTCGGCATCGGCTTCGATGCCGTCGTGACCATCCGCACCCGCAAGATCACCGCCATCCACGGTTTCATGATGTACTTCGTGGCCACGGTCCAGACGGTCATCCTTAATTTCACCCCGATGGACCTGCATGTCGAGACCGACCGGGAGAGTTGGGACCAGGCCACCATCATGCTGACGGTCGGCAACGGCCCGCGCGAAGGCGGCGGTTTCATGGTCACCCCGCAGGCCAGGCTAGACGACGGCGTCCTGGAGTTCGTCTCCGTCAAGAAGATCTCCCGCCCGATGATGTTCCGGCTCATCCCCGAGTTCATGAAGGGGACGCACACCCACTTCAAGCCGATCAAGATGGGCCAGTGCCGCCGGATGGCTGTCACCAGCCGCCAGCCGCTCTACGTCCACGCGGACGGCGAGGTTTATTCCGGGTTCGGCACGGACGTCCGCCAGCTGTCCATCGAGATCCTGCCGAATGCCCTGCGCTTCCTGAAAGAATAATGCCCGACCTCGTCCACTCCCTGCAAAACCGTGACCTGGGCCACCTGCGCATCGTGGCCTCGCTGTGGGGCGTGGAGCTTTCGTCCTCCGAGACAGACGGGGCCCTGGCCGAACTGGCTGCGGGCCTCCTCGAGCCGGGGCTGGTTGCCGAGGTGGTCGAATCGCTCCCGGAGGAAGCCCAGTCTGCCTTGGCAGCCCTGACCGGGGCGGGAGGAAAGATCCCCTGGGCGGCCTTCGCCCGCCAGTTCGGGGAGATCCGCGAGGCCGGTCCCGGCCGGCGCGACCGCGAACAGGTCTACCTGCACCCGATCTCGGCTGCCGAGATCCTCTTCTATCGGGCCTTCCTCAGCCGGGCGTTCTTCAATACGCCCAACGGCCTGCTGGAATATGCCTTTATCCCCGACGACATGCAACCCCTGATCCACCTGGAGGATCATCCCGCCCACGCGGAGACCCGGAAGGTCGAGCCGCCCCCGGCTGCCTCCACGCTTAAGCTTCCCCGGGAACCGCTCGGGCGGCTGGCGACTCCGATCGAGCGCGGTGAGATCCTGCCGGCCGCCGACCGCATCCTAGACGACGCCTGCACGCTCCTGGCGGCCCTGCGCCTGGGTTGGGACTCCGTGCCTCGCCCGGAGAACCTGTCCCTGCCCGAAAAAGTGCTGCGCGCCCTGCTGGAAACGGCCGGGCTGATCGTGGCCGGACAGCCGCAGCTCGAGCCGGTGCGCGTTTTCCTGGCGGCGCCGCGCCGGGAAGCCCTGGCCAGCCTGGTCGACGCCTGGACCGAATCCGGGAACTTCAACGAACTGCGCCTGCTGCCTGGGCTGTCCTGCGACGGCGAATGGACCAACCAGCCGCTCGTCACGCGCAGGTTCCTGCTCGGCCTGCTGGCGGCCATCCCGGTCGGGCAGTGGTGGAGCATGAACGCCTTCGTCCGCCTGATCAAGGAGCGCTACGCAGACTATCAGCGCCCGGCCGGCGACTACGATTCCTGGTTCATCCGCCGCCTGTCGGATGGGGTCTTCTTGCGCGGCTTCGCCGCCTGGGACGAGGTCGACGGTGAGCTGGTCCGCTACCTGATTTGCGGGCCGATGTTCTGGCTGGGGCTGGTGGACCTGGCGCGTCCCGAGCCGGGCCTGGCTCCCAGCGCATTCCGCATGCGGGCCGCCGACGCCCAGCCGGAGATCCCCGAATCCGGCCGGCTGCACGTCACCTCGCAGGCCCGCGTGGACGCGGCGCGCCTGCTGCCGCGCGCTGCCCGCTACCAGATCGCCCGTTTCTGCGATTGGGAGGACGAGAAGGAAGATGAATATCGCTACCGGGTTACCCCCTCGGCGCTGACCCGCGCCGGCGAGCAGGGCTTGAAGGTGGGCCAGCTCCTGGCGCTGCTGCGCAAGTATGCTGCCGCCCCGGTCCCGCCGCCGGTGGCGCAGGCCATCCAGCGCTGGGAGAACAAAGGCACCGAGGCCCGCGTGGAAACCCAGACCATCCTGCGGGTCAGCAGCCCCGACGTGTTGGAGGAACTGCGCAAATCCCGGGCGGGCCGTTTCCTGGGCGAGAGCCTCGGACCGGTGACGATCATCGTCAAGCCGGGGGCGCAGGCCAAGGTCCTGGCCGCCCTGGCCGAGCTGGGGCTGCTGGCCGAAGGCCAGGTGGACGAATAAGCGGTTCTCCCTGCCTCTGCTTTACCAGCAGGGGATAAATCCCAAAATCCGTAGGACAAGATATTATCTTGTCCTACTTTTTTATAGCCCGATGTTTGTAACGGAAAAAGAGTGACCGCCGGCCTGGCCGGAACTCGCTATAATCGTTTTGTCATCCCCAAATTCAATCTTCCAGGAGATTCATATGTCAAAAACTGACTGGATTGCCCAGGAAATCGAAAGCCTCAAATCCGCGGGGTTGTACAACCGCATCCGCACCATCGGCTCGCCGCAGGGCGCCTGGCTGGTGGTGGACGGCAGGAAGGTCCTCAATTTCTGCTCGAACAACTATCTCGGCTTGGCGAACCACCCGAAGATGCTAGCTGCAGCCAAGAAGGCCGTCGACGAGATGGGCGTCGGGCCGGCTGCGGTCCGGACGATCGCCGGGACCACAGGTCTGCATCTCGAGTTGGAAAAGCGCCTGGCCGCCTTCAAGGGCGTCGAGGCGGCCATCACCTTCCAGTCCGGCTTTACCGCCAACCTGGCCACCATCCCGGCCCTGGTCGGGAAAGAGGATGTCATCTTCTCGGACCGGCTGAACCATGCCAGCATCATCGACGGCTGCCGCCTGTCGGGAGGAAAGATACTCCCTTACGAGCACTGCGATCCCGCCTCGCTGGAGACGGTGATCAAGGAAAACCTGTCCCAGTATCGCCGGGCGCTGGTCGTCACCGACGGCGTCTTCAGCATGGACGGCGATGTGGCTCCACTGGACAAGATCTACGAGGTGACCAAAGCCTACGATCTGCTGTTGATGGTGGACGACGCCCACGGCGAAGGCGTACTCGGCAAGGGCGGGCGCGGCATTGTCGACCACTTTGGCTTGCATGGCAAGGTGGACGTGGAAGTCGGTACGCTCTCCAAGGCTTTCGGCGTGGTGGGCGGCGTGGTGGCCGGGAACGCGGTCATCGTCGAATGGCTGCGCCAGCGCGGCCGGCCGTTCCTGTTCTCTTCCGCGGTCACCCCGCCGGATGCGGCTGCCTGCATCGCCGCCCTGGACCTGCTGGAAGGGTCCACCGAGCTGGTCGACCGGCTGTGGGACAACGCCAAATATTTCAAGACCGGGATGAAGGGCCTCGGTTTCGACACGGGCCTGAGCACCACTCCGATCACCCCGGTCATGCTGGGCGAGGCGCCCCTGGCGCAGCAGTTCAGCCGGGAGTTGTTCGAGGCGGGCGTCTTCGCCATGGCGATCGGTTACCCGACCGTCCCGCAAGGCAAGGCCCGCATCCGGGTGATGATCTCCGCCGCCCATGAGAAGAAAGACCTGGATAAAGGCTTGGAGGCTTTCAAGAAGGTTGGCAGGAAGCTGGGCGTGATCCAATAATTCAAAATCGTAGGGGCGACCAATTGGTCGCCCCTACTCGCCGGGGGAAAGATGAGCCTCAAATATGACCCACGCATACACCATCGGCGATTCATTATCCTCTGCAACCAAGCAGGACCTCGAATTGACCTGGCTCTACATCCAATCCAACCCTGCCAAATTGCGTCATGACAATGGAAACCCGGCCCGGCGATAACGTTTGGTAGTACAATCTTCCAGGCAACCTGATGGGTTGCCGGTTTGTTTATCTGGAGGCATTTATGTTCATTTTTACCATGGAAGACCTGGTCAAGATCCTGATCGCCGTGCTGATCGGCGGGGTCATCGGATTCGAGCGCGAAATGCACTCCAAGGCGGCCGGCCTGCGGACCATCACCCTGATCACCGTCGGGGCGGCCATGTTTACGATCCTCTCGTCGAAGTTCACCGACCCGGCCACCTCGCGCGTCGCCTCCAACATCCTGACCGGCGTGGGCTTCCTCGGCGCCGGGGCGATCCTCTTCGCCGAGGGCAAACTCAAAGGGCTGACCACTGCCGCCTCCATCTGGGTGGCGGCCTCGCTGGGCATGGCGGTCGGGTTGGGCCAGTACATCCTGAGCGTGGCGACCACCCTGCTGGTCGTCATCGTGCTGGATCTCTTCACCCGCCTGGATCGCTGGCTCGACCGCAAGGGCCGCGAATCGGTCACTTATGACATCGTCTACACCGACCGCCCCGGGAAGGACAAGGAGCTCGAGGAGATCTTCCGCTCCTATCGCATGGTCATCCGCACCCATCGCCCGATGCGCCAGAACAGCTATCGCCGGGACATTTGGGAGATCGACGGACGGGCTAATGATCACCATACCCTGGCCGAAAAACTGCTCGAGGACAAGGAAATCATAGAATTGCGTTATTGACCAGCAGGCCCGGGAAAATTCAACGGCGGACCTCGTGTCCGCCGTTTTGTTTAATCCTTCAACTTCAGGAAAACCTCCGTCCAGGCCCGGGCCGACTCGCCGCCGGACCCGTCCGGGGTCATGTCCCAGAACGAGGACAGGACGCTGTGGCAGATCGCCCAGGCTCGCAGGCGCGCCCGCTCGAACCCCAACTGCTCGGACAGGATGGCGATCCGCCGCTCTGTCCGGCGGAGGGCTTCGGCCTCTTCCAACCGCAAAGTATACGGATTCATCAAAAGCGGCCCGACCTCGTACTCGGCCGGACCGGCGACGCCTTTCGGGTCGATCACCAGCCAGCCGCGCCCGGACGACAGGATGTTGTAATGGTGGAAATCGCCGTGCAGCAGCACCTGCGGCCGGTCCTCGGAGAAAAGATCGCGGATCAACCCTTCGGCAGTGGTGAAAGACTTCTCGGGGAAGGGCCCCGTCCCGCCGCCGAACATCGGGCGGAGCTTCTTCAGCTCACCGAACCAGGCGCGCAGGGAGAGGAATCCCTCCTGCTGTGGCACCGGACGGTGAGTCTGTTTCATGACATCCGCGGCGATGGCGGTGGCCTGGTCGTCGTCTTCGAGTGTGACCAGCATCCTCCCGGGGAGGAGCCGTTCCAGCAGGAGCAACCCTTTTCCCGGGTCGGCCGCGTAGATCTGGCAGGCGCCCTGTCCGTCGTAGACGCGCAATGTGTTGATCTCACTGGTCAGCTCGACGTTGGGCACGCCGATCTTGAGCACCACGTCCTGAGCGGAGCGGAGCGAAGACGAAGGACGCGTCGCCGCGCAGACGTAGTTGTAGGAAAGCGGGAACGGGTCACTGAGGCTCAGGTCCCAGCGGGCGGCGGCCTCGTCCAGCAAGTCCGGGAGGCGCTCCAGCCATTCCGCTCCGCCGGGAAAGCTGACCGTCACGTTGCGGACGAAATCCGCCGGAAGCTCTCTCATCCCTTTTCGAAGTGCTGTGTCAGATGGGCGTATTGCTCCGCATCCAGTTCGCCCTGCGAAATCACCTTGCGCTTCACACTCTTCGTATTAGTGCGAGCCGTCTGTTTAACGGTCAGGAACACGCCCCTAGCCCGGGCGGGACATTCCTGGACGTAGATCTCGACCGTCGGGTGGGTGAACTGCTCGCCCTGGGTGACCAGCTCCGCAGCGTTGTCAAAGTGACCTTTGTGCAAGAATTCGACGAACTGCTTCGCCCGGCCCGGCTCAACGTTGCCGATCTGTTTTTCGCGTCCGTACCACTTTTGGTGTGTTTCGCAGAAATGGTCTTTGATCAGATTCTTGCCAGCTAACCAGGGTCCCGCGCAGACAATTGTGAGCTCCAGGAGCCAATAAAGCCATACCCAGGTCGACGTGATCGTCAAGTTTGCCGGATCTGGGACCGCAACCCCTCCGTACATGATCTCTCCCGTGAATGAGATTCCATTATCTGCTTTCCACTTGAGATAACCGAAGAAGCCCGACGATCCAGTCGTATCCATGAAATATTGATCGATGGATTGCGAGGCCTGGCTGGGTGTAACCTGGTAACGGTTGATAATCGACCCGATCGCTTTTTCGCGCGTGCTTAGGTAGCTCCCAAAGTGCATGGTTCCGTAAATCAACAATCCGACCCATACTCCGCAGGCCATCCCGATGAGCGGATTCCTCATCCTGGTCTTTTTGAATACCCATTGTGTCGAAATGACGGCGGCAAGCGCCAATATAACCGGCGTTACGAAAATGGGATAATAGACCTGTTTGATTCCGAAAGCAATGACCCCGATCACCAGCCCTGCAAGTGTGACCAGGATCAGGGTGATCAACAAATTGCCCATGGAAATTTGGCGGTTTGGTTGATATTCTTTCATTCCCTTCCCTCCGTTTTGGATATCAGAATCGATATTTCGGCGAAATGAAATTGGCAAACCAATTATAAATTGCGCAGGAATGCCTCTGGGTTCTGCAGGAAGTCGCGCATCAAGCGAATGTGCTCCAGGTCGTCGAACCGCGCCGGGTGGATCGTCCCGCCGTCGAAATCGAGGATCGAAGCCCCCGGATAAGCCATCAGGATTGGGGAATGCGTGGCGACGATGAACTGCCCGTCCTGGGCGACCATTTCCTTGATGGCGGTGATCAGTGCCAGTTGCCGGAGCGGCGAAAGCGGCGCCTCGGGCTCGTCGAGCAAATACAATCCGCCGGGGACGAACCGGGCCTGGAAAAGCGCCAGGAAACTCTCGCCGTGCGAACGGGCGTCCAGCCCTTCGCCGTAGCGCTGCCGCAGCGCGCCCAGTCCGCCGGCGGTGCTCATCTTCGCCAGGTCCCTGGCGTAGTCGCTGCGGTCCTTGAATTCCGCCTCGATCTCCTGCAGATCCGTTTCCATGCCGGCGCGCATCTGGTTGATGCGTTTGGCATACCCGAAAAAGTCCTCGGCGCGCAGGAAAAAACCGCGGCGGGTCCGCTTGGTCCAGGAAAGCTTTAGGTGTTTCGCCAGCTCACGGGCGGAGGCGAGACTCGGGTCGCTGCGGGTGCTTTCGCTGCCTACCACGATCGTGTCCGCGGCGCAGGCCAGCGCTTCGAGCAGCGTGGATTTCCCGGACCCGTTCTCGCCTACCAGCAGAGTGACCGGCGTCTCGAAATGCAGTTCGGTCAGCGTCTGCAGCAGAGGCAGCGAGAAGGGGAAGTCGCGGGTTGCGGGCAGCGGGCGCAGTTGGAGGGAGCGTAAATGGATCATGGCAGTGAATTGACGAACATGCCGGGAAGGTTTACTTCCCGGCATACGTTTGCCTGTGCACCCGTGACTCATCATATTGTGTCCGGGCCGGCTTTTCCGTTTCCGAGTAGCCGACGTAGACGATGCACAGTGGCGTGACTTTCCGGGGAATGGACAGGATCTTGCGGACCGTCCGGACGAACTCGCCCACCGGGTGGACGCCGATCCAGACCGTCCCCAACCCCAGCCCGACCGCCGCGATCAGGATATTTTCGGCGGCGGCGGAACAATCCTGCACCCAGAACATCCGGGCAGCCGGGTTGGCGGAAAGGCCCGGGTTGCCGCAGACCACGATGGCGGCCGGAGCGTTCCGGTCCCCGAAGATCAACCGGGAGCGGAACTGGGCCAGCTTTTCCGGGTCGGTAACAACGATGAACTCCCAGGGCTTGCAGTTCATCGCCGTCGGCGCGGCCATGCCGGCCTGCAGGAGCAGGTTGAGTTTTTCGGGCTCAACCGGCTGGTCGAGGTACTTCCTAATGCTTCTTCGCCTGAAAATATATTCGATCGGTTCAGTCATCCGGGGAACAACTTTCCGTACACTTCCGGGCAATACTTCTGGACCATCTCGCTGGACAGACCGTTTTCCTTGCAGATCTCGGCATAAAAGTCGGCGGACGGGCGACGGGTGCGGGCCTGGGTCTGCGGGTCGAGACCCCACAAGCCGAAGCGCTGGGTCCAGCCGCGCTCCCACTCAAAATTATCCACCAGCGACCAGTGGAAGTATCCCCGCACCGGCCAGTTGAAGTTGACCCCCCGCCACATCTGGTGGATGTGTTCGGCCAGGTAGCGCGGGCGCATCTTGTCTTCCGCGTCTTCCACACCGTTCTCGGTCACCAGGATTGGAAGGCCGGGATAACTCTTGACGGCCCACGCCAGCGAGTCGTACAGGCCGGTCGGGATGTTGGCGATGAACTGGTTCGGGCTGAGGTCCGAGCCTTTCGGGTAATACGCCCGGGTGAACAGTTCGGCCTTGTTGCGGATGTCGAAAGCCACTGTATCGACCGAGTAATAGTTTAGGCCGAAGTAATCCTGCGTCCCCTTGGCCTCCGGGACGGAGAACTTGCCGATCGGTGTGCTCATGACGCCGCTGGCAATGCCGGTCGGGAAACCCATATTGATCCCCGAATAGCGGATATTGCGCATCAGCCGGTCGAGCGGCGACCAGGGATGGGCCGGGACCTGCGGCCGGTAGTGCAGGGCGTATCCGACCCGCGCTTCGGGCTGGACCTCGTGAATGGTCCGGTAGGCGGCGGCGTGCGCCTTGAGCATGTTCGCCAAAACTTGCATCCCCAGCTTCATGTCGTTCTTGCCGGGCGGGAATGCCGGGGCGACGTATCCGCTCAGGACGTAGACATTCGGTTCGTTGATGGTGCACCACAGCGAGCAGTATTCCTTCAGCGCCTCGACCGTCTTGCGGACGTATTTCTCGAAGAGCGGCAAGACGGCCTCATTTTCCCAGGCGCCCATTTCCGAAAGCCAGAGCGGGTCGCTGAAGTGGTGCAGGGTGACCATGGTGGTCATGTTGCGATCGCGCAAGCCGCGCAGCATGCTCCGGTAACGTTCGAGGGCTTCCTCGTCCCAACGGTCCGGGGCGGGCTGGATGCGGCTCCACTCCACCGACAGCCGGTGGGCGTTTTGGCCGGCTTCGGCGGCGCGGTCGAAGTCTTCCTTCCAGCGCCCGCCCCACCAATCACAGGCCTGGCCGGAGGCCCCGTTGGTATGGCCCTCCTGCTCCCACTTCCACCAGTTGTTGTTGGTGTTATTGCCTTCCACCTGGTGGGCGGCGGTGGCGCAGCCCCACAGGAAGCCGCGCGGAAAATGGTAGGTTCCAGTTGGCATGTTTTCCTCCGGTAGGGGCGCGATCTATCGCGCCCTTACAAATTTTGGCGGGTGAGATACGCCTGGTAGAGCGCCACCGACCCGGCCACGGAGGCGTTGAGGGACTCGATCTTCCCTTGCATCGGCAGGCGGGCCAGGAAGTCGCATTTGGATTTCACCAGCGGACGGATGCCCTCGCCTTCCGAGCCGACCACGATCCCCAGCCCGCCGCCGTCCATCCGGATCTTGGAGATGAGCTGCGAGTCCGGGCCTTCGTCCAGGCCGACCAGCCAGGTATCGGCCTCCTTGAGCTGGTCGATTGCCTGGGACAGGTTCGCCTGGGCGATCAACAGGTGCTCGGAGGCGCCCGAAGAGGCGTTGACCACCGCCGGGGTGACCGCCACCGTGCGGGCCAGCGGCAGGATTACCCCATGCACGCCGACGGCTTCCGCCGTGCGCAGGAGCGTACCAAAGTTCTGCGGATCGTTGAGCGTGTCGAGCAGCAGGACGAAAGGCGGCTCGCCGCGCTTTTTGGCATGGTCGAGGATGTCCTCCAGGTTCCGGTAAGGGTAGCCGCTGGCCTCCAGGATCACGCCCTGGTGGGCGGGGTGGATCTTGTCCATCCCGGCGCGGGGCGCCCGCAGGACCGGGATCTTGCGCTCCTCGGCCATTTTCAAGATGTCGAGCAGGCGTCCCTTTTCCTGGGCCCCATGGGCTACTTCCAGGCGGAAGACGTCCCGGCGGTGGGCGCGCAGGGTCTCGTAGACAGCATTGCGGGAGTAAATGAATTCTTTCAAGAAGTTATCCGCGGATCAGGAATATTCCGGCGCAGGCCGAAACCTGAAGGTATTCTACCTTGAACCCGGCCTTTTCCAAAGCGGGAATCGCAGCCTCGGCGATCCAGTAGAATTCTTCCTCCCAGTCAGCGCCCATGGAGGCCTTCATTCTTTCGATGGCAACCGGGCCTGGGAAGGCAATGTCGGCGATGACCATCTGTCCGCCGGGAGCGAGGTGTTCCCGGAGCGATTGCAGGATGTGGAGTTTTTCATCCAATTCAAAATGATGGAAGACATAGGCAGAGACGATCCGGTCGAAGGGACCTTCGAACTCAGGAGGAAGCGCGGCGCGCAGGTCGTGGAGGAGGAAGCGGGCCGCAGGGAGTTTTTGACGCGCCCGGGCCAGCATCGCCTCGGAAAAATCCGTGCAGCACAACTCGCAGCCTTCCTTTGCGAACTGCATTGAGAGGTTGCCGGTGCCGGCGCCCAAGTCCAGCACCCGCATTCCGGGGCGGACGGCTGCCAGCGCGACCGCCTTCTCCAGTGTTTCCTGGTAGCCGTAGAATGGGAAACGATCGGCCGAAACCGAGTCGTCATAGGTTTCGGCCCAGTCGTCGAAATCCGCGGCGGGAAAACGGTCGGCGGGGGTCATGGACATCATTGTACAACAATCGGCCTGCACATGTCCTCCATCCTGCCTTCATATCCGGTTCACAGCCGCCCGGTATATTATGGATATGAAATTATTCCCCTTTCGCCGTCTCCGAGAAACGAAGTACATCCGGCTCTCGCCCCGCCAATGCCGGGGCTGCTGGGAGTGCGTGAATGCCTGCCCGGAAGATGTCTTCATCAAAAGCAACCTGGAACGCCGCCATCACGTCCATGTGAAGGATCCATCCGCCTGCACCGGCTGCAAAAAGTGCGTCCGGGCGTGCGAATACGATGCGATCGTCTACACGTATGTCCCCGCCCCCAAGCGCGCCGCGAAGCCAAACCCGCCCGGCGCAGGCGATCAGGCCGAGGCTCCCGAGTAGCTGCGCACGCCCAGGCGCCAGATCAGCCGCGCTGCAACCATCAACAGGATTGCCAGGCCGAGGGCGCCCAGCAGGGTCAGCGGGGTGAGACGGGCGGTCAGCGCCTCGGCCGGGACGGTCACCGCGAAGGCGACCGGGACGAGGAAGGTCAGGCCGAGACGCAGCCAGTCCGGATAGATGGTCACCGGCCAGCGGCCGGCCGCGTACAGGCCCTCGAACAGATTGACCAGCTCCCAGATGCGGATCAGCCAGAATGCGCTGGTGGTCAGGATCAGCCAGAAGCAGTAGATCATGATCCCGCCCAGAACCAGGGCAGCTAGGAAGGCCAGCGCCTGGCCCAGGCCGATCCGGGCCTGCATCTGGACCACGGCGACGGCTAGCACCCCCAGCCCGACCAGGACGTCGGTCAGCTGCCAGAAGCGAAATTCGCGTACACTGATAAGGACCTGCCCATCGACCGGCTTGGTCAGGGCGAAGTCCAGCGAGCCATTCTGGATGTCGTCCATCAGACGTTGCATGTTGGGCTGGATGGCCGCGTGGATGACTCCGCCCATCAGCAGGTAGACGCCCATGACGGCCAGCAGCTCAGGCTGGCTCCAGCCGCCCAGCTGACTGGTCTGGCTGAAGACCAGCCAAAGGCCGATCAGGCCGGTCGCCACGGCGATCAGGGACTGCAGCAATTGGATGAAGAAATTGACCCGGTATTGCAGCTCGTTGGCGATGCCGATGCGCAGGTGGCTCCAGATGAGTTTGAGAATTTTCATGAAGATCTCCGGAAAGGGAGGCGTCCGATTAATTTCCGACGGATGAGAAACGCCGGATGCCGAAATGCCAGACCAGGTTGACCAGAAGCACACCGGCCAGGATCCAGAGCGCCTGCATCCCCAACCCGGTCAGCAGCTCGGCGGTTGTCGGCTGGCCGACCAAGGCGTTGATCGGGAAGAAGAAGGTCCACTGGAAAGGCAGGAAGTTGGCGGCGTTCTGCACCCCGGCTGGCATGAGCGTCATCGGTACGAGCCGTCCGGACAGGATCAGCTCCAGGGCGAAGTACAGCTCGTAAATGGCGCCCACCCGGGTGGTCCAAAAAGCGATCATTCCGAGCAGGGCCAGCAGCATCGTCCGGATCAGGTAGGCGCCCCAGATGGAAAGGAAGAACACGAGCACCTGCAGCCAGGTCGGGTGGAGGACCGGCCTGAAGATCAGCGCCAGGATGGCCGCAATCGGCAGCCAGAGCACGATCACCACGAACTTCCAGCCCGCAAAATAGGCCACGTCGCCGTGCAGCGGGTGGATCGGGCGGAGCAGCTCTGCCGAGAGCTGGCCGCGCTGGATGCGCTCTTCCCACCCGTAAGGGGTAAAGACGATATTCATGTTGCGGACCAACGTCCAGACGATGTAATAGGCTGCCAGCCCACCGGCCGTGTATCCGCCGACCGTGCCGCCCTGCTGCCGCGCCACGGTCGACCAGACCACCAGGTAGATGACCGGCTCGGCGACCATCCCGATCATGTAGAAGTAATTCTGCGCCCGGTACTGGAACTGGCTCAGCAGGGCGATCTTCATGTTGGTCAGGTAGAAATCGACATGGCGCTTCATTTTGCCTCGGCGCTTTCCTGGCTGAAGACTTTCTCGATCACGTCCTCGATGGGTGGATCCTCGACCGTGAGGTCCTCGACTTTCTGTTCGGCCAGGATACGTGCGGTGACCTCCGGGGTTTTCTCACGGGGAATTCGCAGCGTGACGCGGCCGGCCTCCTGGCCGAGGACCTCGCCGTACTGGTGCCAGCTGGCGGTGCCGCCGGTCGTCACGCCGATGGTCTTGTAGGCCGAGAAGCGATCGAGCAGGACGGCCAGGTCGCCGTCGAACAGGAGCCTGCCGTTGTGGATGACGATGACCCGCTTGCAGAGCGCCTCCACATCGGCCATGTAGTGGCTGGTCAGCAGGACGGTCGCCCCGTTGCGCCGGTTGTACTCCTCGACGAAGGAGCGGATTCGCCGCTGCATGGTCACGTCCAGGCCGATGGTCGGTTCGTCCAGGAAGAGGACCCTGGGCCGGTGGAGCAGCGCCCCGATGATTTCCATCTTCATCCGTTCCCCGAGCGACAGGTTGCGAACCGGTTTCTTGACCAAGTCCTTCACGTCCAGAAGCTCGATGAACTCATCCCGGGTTTTGAGAAATTCCGGGCGCGGGATCCCGTAGATGGCGCGCTGGAGCTCGAAGGAATCCAGGGCCGGGAGGTCCCAGGCCAACTGCTGGCGGTTGCCCATCACCAGGGTGATCTGGCGGAGGAAGTCCGCCTGGCGGCGGGAGGGCTGGAAGCCCAGCACGTCCGGCGCCCCGGAGGTGGGAAAGAGCAGGCCGGAGAGCATTTTGAGTGTGGTGGTCTTGCCGGCCCCGTTCGGCCCGAGGAAGCCGACCACCTCCCCCGGCTGGATCGTAAAAGAGATCTCGTCGACGGCTTTGATGGTATTGTAGGTGCGCTTGAACAGGCTGCGGGTGGCGGCTTTGAGTCCGGCTTCCCGCACCGGCACCTTGTAATGCTTGGCCAGACTGGTGACTTGAATGACAGGAGTTGGCATGCGAATCCTTCCCTGGAAATCGTCCTGCGATCGGACGGGCAATGATTTTCATCATTTTATCAGACCCCAAAATATCGGACCAGCTTCAAATGAATTCGTCCGGAAGCATAAAAAGCTCCCAGAAAAATTCCGGGAGCTTTTTTGGCTTGTAAGGAAGGATGGAACTTACTTGCGCTTGCGGACCAGGCGGATGATCAATACGATCACCACGATGATGATGGCGACGCACAGCAGGGCGCTCCCGACTGCGATCACCGCGGCCCAGATCCCGGCAATCTTGAGCTGTTGCCCGACCTGACCGAGGCTGGGAATGCCCTGGGCCTTGCAGTAGGCTGTCAGCGGGTTGTCGCCGTGGTAAAGGACCACGCCGGTGCCGGAATCCTGCAGCAGCTTCGACCCGAGGGTGATCTCGTCCTGGCCGAGGCAGAGCAGCGGTTTGATCGAGTCGGTCAGGGAAGGCTCGCTGGAGGATGGCACGGCGGTTGTGTTCAGGTCGTCAAGCGAGTAGTTGTTCGTGATCGCCCAGACGGCCAGTTGCGCGCCCAGGTGTTCACTGGCCGACTCGGCGCCGATCGTTTCGCCCAGCTTGAGCAGGTCTCCCGTCGCCATTTTTCCGAGGCCGTAAACGTCATCCTTTTGGGGGGCGTGGTGGGTTTCCATGATACAAAAGGCGGCCAGGTCGCCCTCGACCATCTGGCCGGCGGGGGCATTGATGAGCGACGCGTCGACGACCATCAACGTCTGCAGGCTCGAATCGTTCGGATCGAGCAGCTGCCCGAATGGGAAGCAGATCACCAGGTCCTTGGTGGTCAGGTTGGTGATTTGGTAATGGACCGGTTTGTGGTAGAACAGTTCGCCGTTGGCGACGAGACTGAGCTGGATCTGCTTCTTGTTCAGCGCCTGTCTGACCGGGATGCAGTTGGACGGGTTGGTGGGAGTGGGGGAGGCGGCCAGCCGGGGCGTTAGTCCCGCCGCGTCCGCCTGCCGGACGACCAAAAACGCGGCTGCGATGAATGCACCGACCAGTATATACCGATAAATTTTGGACATATATAATCTCCTTTATCCTTTCTTGGGCGTATTTTACCCCTGCTCCGCTTCCAGGGAAATAAAAAACCCTGGGATATTGGTCCCAGAGCTTTTTGGCTTTCGATTCCCCGGTCATCCCGGGCGGAAGGCCTTTTTCAAGGCCGCGACAACCCGTTCCGCCCGGGCCTTGCCGATGAAGAAGTCCACATATCTTCGGATCTGGACCTTCACGGTCGTCTGCCAGGGTCTTGCCCGACGACCATCCCTGTATTTCTTCGGCCAGAGCTCCGGTGGGAGGAGCAATTTCCTGTATTCGCGGGTCCGTTCCTTCCAGACATCCTGGAAAGGTTTGACCGGATGATAGAGCTTGTTCCTGCGGGGACCCGTCAGGAAGAAGGACGGGCGGTATCGATACGTTTCGCCCGTCCGCTTGCCTCTCCAATCGATTCGGGGAGCGCGATAGAACTTGTTCCGCATTCCCGGGGGGACGAAGTCGCCCACCCCGCCAAAATCTGCCAGGGAGCAGCCGTGCGCGTGCAGCAGCGAAGGAAGGACGACTTCCGAGTGCCCGCACCAGCCGTCCTGGTGGGCTGCACAAAGGAAGTCCAAGGCTGCATTCGAAACGCGCATGACCGGGTGAAGACAGCGGATGCGGTCTTCCAGGGGGATCGAACGGGTCGGGTGGGTCAGGCTCCAATGGTTCCAATTTGGCACCTCCCGGTAGTGGAAGACGTGACCGGTCAGGAGGTCCGCCTGGAGGCGCGCGCACTCCACGAAAAAGGTCCGCCAGTTGCCTGAGAAGCGGACATCGTATTCGATCCACCAATAATGGGCGTAGTGGGGATGGGTTTTATAGAAATTCAGCAGGAGAAAATGGGCCGATCCGGGCAGGAGCGAGGCGGCGATCATCGGGTAGCCCAAGGCATCCAGGTCCCTGCGGCTTTGGTAGGATATATTCCCGATCCTGTATTTTTGCGCCAGGCCGTCGTCCTCCCCCTGGAAAATGAGCCAGGGCGTTCCCAACCCTTCGACTGCTCGTTCGATCTTTTTGTACTCGCGTAGAACGGCGCGGCTCCAGAAATGGGTCACGAAGAGAAAGGCAGTGGAGGCTGGTTCGATTGGAGAGGCGGACATAAGAATTGCGATTATATCAATCCGGGTAAAACCGGTCAGCGAAAATCGTTCAGCCAGCGGACCTGGCCGTGCCAGTCCCCTTCGTCGGTTTCGGTCAGGACACGGTCGAGGGCGTGGATCAACTCCGCCAGCGTCCAGCGGGATTGGGTTGCCAGGAGGATGCCGGCGTGCCCGGGGTATTTTTTTGCCAGGATGAGGAAATCCCGGACGTTGAAAGTGAATAGGATGCGTCCCTGGGCGGTTGCGCCGAGCAGCTGGGCGCGATCCGTGGCATCGGAGGCGAGCCAATCGTTGGGCGTGCGAGTCACGTCGTGGCCGCGTTCCTGCAGGGTGTTGACCAGGGCCTTGAGCGAAGCATCCGCGTCCAGGTGGATGCGCGGTCTAGCCACCCTTCGGCTCCAAGCCGGATTCCGATTGGATGTCGGCGTCGATTTCGTCGCGGTGGGCTTCGTAAAAGGCCTGGGCCTCGCGCACCTGGGCTTCCGGAACGCCATACTGATCGGCAATCTCCGCCGGGGAAAGCTTCCAGTCCCGCGCGGCGGCGACGACTGCCTGGACGCGTATGCCGGTGCCGCTCAAGACCGGAGTGGGGCGACGGGAGGCGCCGCGCCGGTAGGTGATGCGGGGAAATTCCGGATCGTCCACCTGGGAGCGCAGCGCGCCGAGTTTCTCGGCCACCGCCCACAGGATGAACTGGTTGAGCGAGATACCCTGACGGGCAGCCCACTCCTCGGCTTCCTTCTTGAGTTGAAGGGGTAAACTAAGGGCGTATCTGGACATAAGGACATCATATGGCACATCGTATACGATGTCAAGATGTGGATTCCCGGTAGCCAGGGTGTTTGCAAAGTCGAATTACGAGACAAGAATTGAGCCAAAGAGACAACACGTATGCCACGAATGGACGAATGCGACAAATTCTTTTGAGTTTTTGATCCAAAGTGGCAGAGATTCCTGACAAATTCGAGACATTCGATCCATTCGCCGCTATTCGTGTCGAGACTCCTCATGGTCAAAAGACTCGCACATCGACTTAATCAACATCGTGATCCGGGGCTAAAGGCAAGGCCGGTGATCGTGCCGTAGTTTTCGTGCTCCCGCTCGCCTCGGCAGGAAGATAAAAACCTCCCGAGACATTGATCCAAGAGATCAAACTCCCGGAGTTTTCGAAACTCCGGGAGTTTGGGCGGACCGATGTGTCTGCCTCGACAAAATCACATTACCAATGCCAGGTCGTGCCGTCCTTGCCGTCTTCGATGGCTACCCCCAGCTCCTTGAGCCGGTCGCGGATCAAATCCGAGAGGGCGAAGTTCTTCTGCTTGCGGGCCTCGGTGCGCACCTCGATCAATAACCCAATGAAGGGATCGGCGCCGCCGGAGCCTTTCTTTTCGGCCAGCTTCAGGCCGAGGATCCCGGCCAGGGCCTGGAGGGTTTTTTGAGCGGTCTCGAGCTGGGCGGGATTTGCGCCGGCGTCCCGGGCGGTGTTGATCGCCCGGACCAGCTCGAACATGCCGGCCAGCGCGCCGGAAGAATTGAAGTCATCGTCCATGGCCTCCGTGAAGGTCTGTTGGGCTTGTTCTGCTTGGCCATTGAGCGCCGCAGCCGCTTCGGGGGCCAGTCCCTTCGCCGACGGGGCGGCGGGCTTTAGCCCCGACTTGAGCCGCTCCAGGCCCTTCTCGGCCGAGTCGAGGGTCTCCTCGTTGAAGGTCAGCGGGGCGCGATAGGAGCCGTTCAGCACCAGCAAGCGCATCACGTCGGATTCACGCTTGGAGAGGAATTCCTTGATGCTGACGATGTTGCCGAGCGACTTGGACATCTTCTCGCCGCCGAGCTGGAGCATGCCGTTATGCATCCAATAGCGGGCGAAAGGCTTGCCGGTGAAGGATTCGCTCTGGGCGATCTCATTCTCGTGGTGTGGGAAGATCAGGTCGTTGCCGCCGCCGTGGATGTCGATCTGCTCGCCCAGCTCGGCCAGGTTCATGGCCGAGCACTCGATGTGCCAGCCCGGCCGGCCCTTGCCCCAGGGGCTGTCCCAGGAGGGCTCGCCGGGCTTGGCGCCCTTCCAGAGGGCGAAGTCCATCGGGTGTTCCTTCTGCTCCTCGACTTCGATCCGGGCGCCGGCCTGCATATCGTCCAGCCTGCGGCCGGACAGTTTGCCGTAATCATCGTCCTTCGTGACCCGGAAATAGACATCCCCGTTGCCGGGGGCGTAGGCGTAGCCCTTGTCGATCAGGCCCTGGATCATGGCCTGGATCTTGTCCATGGTCTGGGTGGCGCGCGGGTTGGACGTGGCCGGCAGGATATTCAGGTCGGCCAGGTTGCCGCGGTAATCGTCGATGTAGCGCTGGGCCAGGTGGAAGGGATCCTCGCCGAGCTGGTTGGCGCGGTTGATGATCTTGTCGTCCACGTCGGTGAAGTTCATGATGTGCTTGACTTGGTAGCCGCGGTATTCCAGGTAGCGGCGGATTACGTCGAAAACCAGGGCCGACATGGCGTGCCCAACGTGCGCGTCATGGTAGACGGTCACGCCGCAGACGTACATCTTGACCTTCCCAGGTTCGAGGGTCTGGAAATCTTCCTTCTTGCGGGTGAGGGTATTGTAGACGCGTAACATAGGATTCTCCTGATGAGGACTGGACTAATTATAACCAAAGATTAAGAAGGGAAACTGAAATAAAGAAGGCATGAATTTCTCCATGCCCTCATTCTCGCTTGCAACCGATGGCCTGCCGCCAATGCCTATTCTTTGTCCGGCTTGGCGAAGATCATCCGCCCGGCGGCTGTTTGCAGGACCTTGGTGACGGTGACTGGGATGACCTTGCCCAGGTACTTGTTGCCGTTTTCCACCACGACCATCGTGCCGTCTTCCATATAGCCGACACCCTGGTTGACTTCCTTGCCTTCCTGGATGACGTTGACTTCCATGAGTTCACCCGGCAGGACGACGGATTTGACGGCGTTGGCCAGCTCGTTGATGTTCAGGATGATCACGCCCTGCAGCTCGGCGATGCGATTGAGGTTGTAGTCATTGGTCAGAATGGGACACTTCATCTGGCGGGCCAGGATGACCAGCTTGTCGTCCACTTCCCGGACCCCATCCACGTCGATGTCGCTGATGCGGACGACCACGGAGGGGGCCTTTTGCAGCTCCGCCAGCACTTCCATGCCGCGGCGGCCGCGCGCCCGGCGCAATCCGTCGGGTGAATCGGCGATATATTGCAGCTCGTTCAAGACGAAGCGCGGGATGAGCAGCGTGCCGGGCAGGAAGCCGGTCTTGGCGATGTCAGCCACACGCCCGTCGATGATGACGCTCGTATCGAGCAGGATGGTCCGGTTGGACTGTCCCCAGCCCGACGAGGAACCGTCCTCGCGGCGGGCGGAGAATCCGCCCAGCAGGTTGGAAATGTCCGTCTGGCGCATGATGAAGATGGCGACGCCGAAATAGCCGAACAGCAGCACCCCGATGAAGGGCAGGATCTTCCCGAAGGGGGATGGCAGCAGGGAAAGCGGGAAGGACAGCAGCGCGGCGGTCAACAAGCCCACCACCAAGCCGATCAGCCCCGAGAAGAGCGATTCGGCCGACAGGCGGCCGAGCAGGGCGCGTAGGCCGCGGATCGGGCGGGTGGTGAAATACGGCGTCAGCACCAACCCGAAGAGGGCGCCTACCAGGCTGATCGACAGGGTATAGACAAGTTGTAGATTGGTATTGAAGCGGCCCAACCAATTCCCCAAATATGCACCGACAATGGAGAAGACCACCATACCAATAAGCCTAAAAATGAAATCTGCGCTCATCAATAAACTCCTTTCGAATAAATGATCGTGCAATAAATCGCCGTGCAATAATGAGTGCATCATAGCACCGCTGGAGGCAGCCGTCAATTGGCTAAATGGGGGCGAAAAAGGTATAATCGCCCCTACTCTTTACTGGTATAAATTCACGAGGAAAAATGGCGCTCGATCGTTTTGGACGAAAAATCCACTATCTCCGTATCAGCTTAACAGATCACTGCAACCTGCGCTGCATCTACTGCATGCCGGAGGATATGACCTTCCGGCCCAAGGCAGAGATGATGCAGGATGACGAGATCCTGTTGTTTGCACGCCTGTTTGCCGGCCTGGGGTTCGACAAGATCCGCCTGACGGGCGGCGAGCCAACCGTGCGGGCGAATATCGTCGAGATCGTGCGCGGCATTGCCGCCACTGAAGGGATCCATTCCCTGTCGATGACGACCAACGGCGTCCTTCTTTCGAAACTGGCCGGCCCCCTGGCCTCGGCCGGCCTCGACCGGGTCAACGTCAGCCTCGACACCCTCGACCCGGCCAAGTTCAAGCGGATGACCCGCTGGGGCAAGCTCGAGGATGTCTGGAACGGCATCCAGGCTGCCGAAGCCGCCGGGCTGACCCCGATCAAACTCAACGCGGTGGTGGTGCGCGGCTATAACGAGGAGGATGCCGTTGACCTGGCCCGCCTGACGCTCGAACACCCTTGGCAAGTGCGCTTCATCGAGATGATGCCTTTTGCCGGGGCGACTGACCTGCAGGTCGGGCAGCGTGTCACGGGCGCGGAGGTCCAGGCGGGCATCGAACGGGTTTTCGGCCCGCTGGAGACAGCCAACGGCGGCGAGCTGGACGGGGAAGCCCGCATGTTCCACATCCCGGGGGCAAAGGGCGAGGTCGGCTTCATCTCCTCGGTGAGCGTGCCTTTCTGCGCCTCCTGCGCCCGCGCCCGGCTGACGGCAGACGGCCTGCTGCGCACCTGCCTGCTGCGCGAGCACGAAATCAACCTGCTCAAGCCGCTGCGGGAAGGGGCCACCCAGGAGGAACTGCGCAAGATGCTCCTGGACGGGATTTGGGACAAGCCCTGGGGGCATGGGCTGGCGGAAGGCGATATCCCGCTCAACCGGGTGATGAGCGAGATCGGCGGATAAAATAGCGGGACGGGGTGCCAATCATCCCGTCCCGCTTTTGTCATTGACCAGGATGTCCTACTTTTGCTGGGCCACCAGC